>Ga0116159_1003389_pt1 | contig 14285 bp, 17 predicted proteins | sample AD_JPNAS1_MetaG_FD_89878 | JGI IMG/M metagenome (GOLD analysis project Ga0116159, IMG submission 89878) | Active sludge microbial communities of municipal wastewater-treating anaerobic digesters from Japan - AD_JPNAS1_MetaG | ecosystem: Engineered > Bioreactor > Anaerobic > Digestate | place...
CGAGTCGATCTCGTCACCAAAAAACTCGATGCGATACGGCAACGGTTCCGAGACCGGAAAGATATCGAAGATGCCGCCGCGCACGCTCATTTGCCCGCGCTGCTCGACCATGAGTTCCCGCTCATAGCCCATCTCCGTCAGTTTCGCGAGGATGCTCTCGAGATCGCGCTCCGTGTTCACGCGCAACGTGAGGCGGTTCGCGGACAGATGTTCCGGACGCGGCGCCGCTTGCAGCACCGACCGCACCGGCGCGACCAGATGAAACGGCGTCCCTTCCTTCGACGACGCGGCGATCTGTTCCAACGCATTCAGACGTTCCGCGACGATATCATCCGCCGGAGCCATATGGTCCGTCGGCAGCACCTCCCACGCCGGGGACACCAAGTTGACCGCATTCGGCGCAAAGGCGCACAGGTCCTCATGGACATTCTCGCTCTCGATGCGCCCCGGCGCGACCACCAGCACCGGCCGCCCCAACCGCGCCGCCGCCTGCACCGCCACCAACGACTTCCCGCACCCCCACGGCCCCACCACCTCCACCAGACACGGCTCCCCACTCCCCCCGCCCAACAACGCAGCGGAAAGCGACTGCACAATATTCAGCTCAGATAATTGATCGGATGACATGATGTCCGCGTAGGCTACCTAAATTCGAGGGAAAGGCGCAAGGCTAGCTGCTCAAGGATCTCCAGTTTTGGTTTGGAGCAATAGAAATGGGCTGTTCATGGTGTGCTATGCGCTAACATGACCTTGCGAACCCTTTGTCAACAAGAAAAAGGAGGTCAAAACCATGAACAGCCTGAGCAGCATTTTGCCTTGGTTGTAGGAAAATATCGAGTCGATGCGTCAGTCGCGGCGCAAGACACTGGCCGCCATCGTGGAAGGAGCGATGCATTTACAGGACACGGGGGTGCTGGCCTTGGGTCGTTCGATGACGGGTGAATGTGCCGCAAAGCACCGTATTAAAAGGGTGGATCGCTTCTTGGGCAATGAGCAGGCGGAAGTAACGGCGTATATGAGGCGCTGTTTAAGGCTTGTTGTCCGCCTCAGGGTGAAGTCATTGTTCTGGTGGACTGGACCGACCGCCATTCTTTCCAACAATTGGTGTTTGCATTGTCTCGCAACGCCGAGCATTTCTGTTTCTTTGCGTCATCGTTCCAAAGAGCGAAAACGCCGGCGAACAGGACGGCGTCATGATTGCCGCCGAGGCCAAGGCGATGGCCTTGTTTGCCTCGTTCTGCCCGGCCCGCTGCAAGCCCATTATCATCGCCGACCGTGGCTTTGGAAACACGCGCTGGCTCGAAGAAGTGCAAAAGCGGGGATGGCATTTTGTTCAACGGATGGCGCGTAACCATTATGCAGAAACAGAGAATCACATCGGCGTGCTGTACGAACTGGGGATACGACGGGGCAGTCCCCCAAGAGACTGGGGATGGGGAACCATTGGCGAGAAAGAATGGGGGAAGCTCCGCCTCGTCACTGTGTTCGGCGAGGAGGGAGCCTTGCCCCGGACGATTCGGAGTCTTGTTGCTTTAAAAAAGTTGAAAAAACAGCATTCGTATGCTAGCCTCCCCAAAACGTTCCGCGATAGCTCAGTCGGTAGAGCGGGTGGCTGTTAACCACTAGGTCGCAGGTTCGAGTCCTGCTCGCGGAGCCAGTAGATTTTCCCGCGGAACTGCGGGTCAAATAGATTAACGCGAAGGCCCGAGACACCCCGTCTCGGGCCTTTGTCGTATCTGCCTGTCACACCGCCGCTTGCGCGACGGTGTACATCTCCGGCCACTCTCAATTTCGCATGCTGTCTTTCGGCACCCCGGGCGTAAAAGGGTCATTTACACCCGGTCCACAGCTGCAACCTCTGCGAAACTCTCAGACTCTCAGATTAACACCCCGAACGGGTTAACAACCCTTTTGCAGCGGTTAGCAAGTGTGGTGTCCCTTCTGCATCGGCCAATACGGGCTCCTCATGGAACCAGCTGATCTGTCCAGTCTCGAAGACTATTGACAATGCAAATGAGCACATTGTCTCCGTTCCATTGACTTGAGTAAAGAAATCGTCCCACGGTAATACCCTTCTGCTGATTCGCTGCCAGCGAAAAAGGAGGCTCCATCACGAGACGTTTGAAACTGCCCCACGCCTTATCAGACTTGTGCGCTATCCCGTTTCGAATTCTCTTGATCAGCGCCAAGTTGCTTAAATTGCTGAGACTTACGGCAAAGCGATGGCCAGAAGGCAGAAGCACATCAGCCCTCTTCTTGACAATATCAAGGTCCCACGTTACGTATTTGTCTGGGTGGTCAGGATGATTGACCATACGCTCAGCGATGCGGTGTGGAGCCGCCTTTAATCTGAATTTCGAGACTTCGGAGCATAGTGCGCTTCCGGGGTCGGATGCTACGTCGACAATCAAGAGTTCTCGAAGGAATTCTTCCCAGTGCGTCCATGCGCTGAGCAGGAGTCCCTCTGTCAGTTTGTGCGCATCCGCAAATGCGAAGGTTTTGCCTCTTCCCGTGTTCTTCCTAAGCTTATCGTACGAGGTCGTGATGTGATCCAGCGTCTTCTTGAGATCATCGCGCAGACATTCAGGGGTCTTCATCTCGGATTTCCTTTCGCTAGGCCCAACACCTTACCAATATGGTAACTGAGAGGATTGTTGACCAAATCGAAACGGGTTAACAACCCTTTTGCGCCGTACACCGTTGCGACAGTTTTGGAAATCCTCCGGTAGATAACAACCGAGAAGTCAGCGGCTTAGTGTCGCCGCGGTTCCTCACCACCAGACAACGGGCTGGCCGCCGAGCGGATGCTTTTGTGGGTGCGCGTCACTCACAGGGCATCCGCTCGATGTGTTTTCGCGCATCCGCAATCCGCCCGAGAGCCCGCCGGGAGGACTCCACGTTGAAGAATGCGACCGAGTTTGACGGCCCGGCGCTCTCCGCCCAATTCATGACGCCGGAGCAGCGGCTTGAAGAGGTGGCCGCGCTCCTGGCCGCGGCCTGTCGGCGGGCTATACGGGACTGTTGCGTCCCCTCGCCAGCGGCCTCCACATCTGCCGCTGACAGCGATCCGCGCGCCCCGAGCCCGGTGGCGGAGGGTCCTCAGAAATGACTTGACTCGTCTGGCCCGTCCAAGCGTTCATGCGGTCGCCGGGTTAACAACAGAAGCCGAGACAGATAGGGAGAACCAGGGAGTGACGACGCTAGACATCGATCGCGAGATAAGAGCACTGACCAAGATGACAGTCGCCGAACTGCAGGAACGCTATGCCGAGGTCTTCGGCGAGGACTCTCCATGCCGCCACAAGGACTACCTTCGGAAGCGGATCGCGTGGCGGATGCAGGTGCTGGTCGAGGGGGACATCAGCGAGGCGGCACGTCAGCGCGCCCGGGAGCTGGCGCGTGACGCCGACCTTCGAATGACGGCGCCGAAAGGGTTCTGGGAAGAGCCGCCGGCGCCGGCGGAGCCCGTCCGCACGGTCACGGGGACGCTGGACATCAAGTCCGACCGGCGGCTGCCGATTGCCGGAACCGAACTCGTGAGGCCATACAAAGGCCGCGAGATCGTTGTTACCGTTTTAGACGATGGCTTCTTCTATGACGGTCAGCGATACAAATCGCTCTCGGCCATCGCCAAAGCGGTGACGGGGACAAACTGGAACGGCTTTGACTTCTTCAATCTGGGCAGGACTGGAGGCAAACGTTGAGATCCAAGGTCGAGACACGCACAGAGATTCGCTGCGCTATCTACACGCGCAAGTCGACGGATGAGGGATTGGACCAGGACTTCAACTCGCTCGATGCCCAGCGGGAATCTGCGGAGGCCTTCATCCGCAGCCAGCAGCACGAGGGGTGGGTGGCCGTGCCCGATCGCTACGATGATGGCGGCTTCACCGGAAGCAATATGGAACGTCCGGCGCTGAAGCGCCTACTGGCCGACATCCAGGCCGGCAAGGTCGACTGCATCGTCGTCTATAAGGTGGACCGGCTCAGTCGCTCCCTGATCGACTTTGCCCGCATCATCGAGGTGCTGGAGCGGCACGGCGCAACCTTCGTGTCCGTCACACAACAGTTCAATACGACGCACTCGATGGGCCGACTCACCCTGAACATCCTGCTTTCCTTCGCACAGTTCGAACGCGAGGTCATCGCCGAGCGAACGCGCGACAAGATGTCCGCGGCGCGGCGCAAGGGCAAGTGGGTCGGCGGCATGCCGGTGCTGGGCTACGACGTGGATGAGCGCGGTGGCCGGCTGATTGTGAACGAAGAGGAAGCCGCGCGTGTTCGGGGGATCTTCGAACTGTACCTGAAAGAGCGAGCGCTCTTGCCAACCGTGCAGGAACTGGCCCGCCGCGGCTGGGGCACAAAGCGCTGGATTACCAAGAAGGGCCATGAACGCGGCGGCACGCCCTTCAACAAGACCACCTTGTATCGCTTTCTGACCAACGCCATCTACATCGGCAAGGTCGACTACAAGGGCGAGATCTACGAGGGAGAACACGACGCCATCGTCGCCGATGAGGTATTCAGCCGGGTGCGCGCGCTGCTGCGGGAGAATCGGCGGAACGGCGGCAGCGAGGTTCGCAACCGTTACGGTGCGTTGCTCAAGGGCCTCCTCTACTGCGGGCCGTGCAAAACCTCGATGATCCATGCCTACACGAGCCAGGACGGTAAACGCTACCGATACTACGTCTGCTCCCACGCGCAGAAAAGCGGTTGGGACACCTGTCCGGTGAAGTCGCTTCCTGCCAACGAGATCGAGCGGTTCATCGTCGACACCATCCGCCACATAGGGAAGGATGACGGCCTCGCCTCAGAAGTCATCCGCCAGGCTCAGGCGCAGAACCGGCATGCCATCGAATCCCTGAGGCAGGAGCGAGCCTTCCTCGAGAAGGAACTGGGCAACCTCGACGGCGAGGTGCGCCGGCTGATCAAGTCCATGGATCAGCAGGCCGGATCGACGAAGACCGCCCGCATGGCCGAACTGCAGGATCGAATCAGGGAGACTGAGCAGCGCGCCACGGAGGTGCGCGAGGAATTGCTGAAGACGGAAGGAGAGCACATCGACCAGGACAAGATGGCGGCCGCCTTGTCGCTCTTCGACCCGGTGTGGGACGCCCTGCTGCCGAAGGAGCGCGTGCGGGTCATGCAGCTGCTGATCGAGCGGGTCGTCTACAACGGCCCGAACGGCAAGGTATCCGTGAGCTTCAGGCCGGCAGGCATCCAGGCGCTGGCCTTCGAGGCGGAAACGGCAAAGCGCAGATAGGCCAAGGAATGGAGATGCCATGAGCAACATCACCGTCGAGTACACGTGTCACATCAGAAGCGACCGCCATGGCAGACAGCGCCTGGTGTCTGGAGAGGCCCCGGAGCCTCCCGCGCCGGTCGAGCCGGGACGGACGCCAAGAATCACGAAGCTGATGGCGCTCGCGATCCGTTTTGAGGAGAAGCTGGAGCGGGGGCATGTGCGCGACATGGCCCAACTTGCCCGTCTCGGCCACGTATCGCGGGCGCGCCTGACCCAGATCATGAACCTGCGCCTCCTCGCCCCGGACATCCAGGAAGCCCTGCTGCAGTTTCCGCGCGTTCTGGAGGGGCGGTCCCCCATCAAATACGCCGATCTCGCGCCCATTATCCAGTGTCCGACGTGGAACGCCCAGCGCGAGCGGTGGGTTGCCTTGCTTCGGGACAGAAACCTGGACGTTGGACTATCGTGAACTGGGGCTTGACACAGGAGGGTTTCGTGTGTTTATATTTACCTCAACAGTTTGGCGCAAAAACAACGCTGCGTGTCTTGGTCGGTTTGATGAACGACAGGTAATGGTGACGTATGCCAGGAAACGCTGAGTTTGGAAAACGCATCCGTGATCTGCGTGAGAAGAAGCGAGAGATCGACCCCTCCTTCTCGCTCCGGCAGTTTGCGGCCAAGGTGGGCATAAGCCCCACGTTCTTGAGTAAGGTCGAAAATGGGGATTTTGATCCGCCCAGCGCGGAGAACATCAAGAAAATGGCTGCTCTCTTGGACTGTAATGCCGACGAGTTGCTGGCGTTGGCCGGCAAGGTCGACCCGGACATCTCTGAGATCATAAGAAGGAAGCCAAAGGCCCTGGCCGACTTCCTGCGAGTTGCCAGCGGCAGGAGCGAGGAAGAGATTCGCAAGATGACGGCTCAAATGATCAACCCCGAAGACGAGGATGCAGAGAAGTAGTGAGTCGTCAGTGCGCCGTCAAATACCTGCCCGAGGCACACATTGAGCGGGCCGCAAATGGACTGGTCTACTCCTATTCATGCCGGTATGGCTTGGAAGCGGATGCGCCAGTGCCGGTGGACGCCATTCTGGAGTGCTCACTTGGCTTAACGCTGAATATCGGCGACTTGACCGGGCGCCTCGGCCTCGACGACGTGCTTGGGGCGACGTGGATCGAGTCCCACACGGTCATGATTGACCAATCCCTCGATCCAGAACAGGATTCCTCCAAAGAAGGGCGCTTTAATTTCACGCTGGCCCATGAGGCCGGACATTGGGAATTACATCGCTTCCAGGTCTGCGATCCTCCCGACCAGCCGTCACTTTTCGATTTCCAGAGCGAGCCGTCCATCGTCTGCCGGACCACGCGGTACAGGGAGCCGATGGAATGGCAGGCGGACTGCTTCGCGGGGTACCTGCTGATGCCCGAGGATCGCGTGTATCGCGCCTGGGAGCGGGTCTACGGCTCCGCCGACCAGTACGTTGCCTTCGAGGAGATCGAGCGACTGAAGGCGCGGTGGGGCTACGAGCGCCCGACGGTCGAGGTGGCGCGGGAAATAGCGAAGCGGTTCAACGTGTCCGGCCAGGCAATGCAGATGCGCCTGGAGGCTCTGAAACTCATTCTGCCGGAGAGGCCGGAGCCAGATCTGTTTTCGGAAGACTGGGGATGACGCCCATCCCTCTCTTTTTTTGTGTCGAGCGTTTAGTGTTTAGCTAACAGAGCGTGCCGTGAGTGCGGCCGACAACCCGAGAAGGAGGTTCTGTCAATGCGGAGCGCGTTCGATGAAAAGATGGGTGCAGTAGGCGCCCCACTCGCGGAGTTCTGGGAAGACGATCTGGAGCTTGGGCTTGAAGTCGTACTCCGGCGCCTGGAGAGCCGCGAACACCTGGCCGAATGGGCTGACGCTCTAAACGGTCGCCGTGCGGCGGTCCTCTGCAGAAATCTTGGTTTGGAGACGAGAGACTCGGTCCATGCGAGACGGGAGGCCCTTTCTGCCTGCAACGGCACGTTGACCCCCTATCATCTTGTTTCCTGCTTCGCCCGCCACCAGTCTCACGCCGCGGTAACGGAATTGGCCAAGCGGCGCCTGCCCGCAGAGGTGGTCGAAGGGTGTCGCGTCAACGAAGAGAAGTTCGATGTGCCCGCTCTTCTGTTCGCGCTCTACCGGGAGGATCCCATGCTGCTGCGCGACGTCTTTCACCTGAGCAAGATCCACCGCACGGGTTTCGCCCGGATGGAAATGACCACCCAGGCGCGAAAGCCCGAGGACCGCGCCTTCGAGGACTTCCTTAGATCGGACGACGTACTCGCGGCGTTGCGCCGGGCGGACAGCGCCCTTGCCGACGGGCACACGAGCGAGTTCCGGGACGCTATCGAACTGGACGGCAGGCTTTATGTCTTCGTTCGCCGGGCGGAGCGACCCGAGCACATCGTCCATGAGAACAAGATCATCCACGGGCATCGTCCTGAGTGGATCATCCTGGATTTCGAGGGCGGCGCCAAGCGCGTGAACATCGCGTCGAAGAGCATCGCCGAATCCCTGGAGATAGCAAACCAGCTGGCATCTGGCTACTTCTCCAAGGAAGTATCGTATGAAAACGAGTCCGAGGTGACCTACGCCAAACAACTGGAGAGGTTGCTCGCGCGCCTGAAAGATGGCGAGGACGGAAAGATGGCGTTCGTTGAACTTGTCTTCGCGAACTCACCCCTCGACGGTTCGCCGAAACTCAAGATCTCCGACCAGCAGGCCATCGGCTCGGCCATCGCGCATTTCGAGTCTGTGGTCGGCGGTCTCTTGGAGCACCTGGAGAATATCGAAAGCATCAAGGTCTGCTTCGCCAGGAAGCGCGTGAGCGTCATCTTTGAGCGAGAGGAAGACCATGAAGAGGACGAGTTCGTCGTCCGCTACTCCGACCACCGGCTAAATGTATTTCAGCGGCAGGAATTCGAAAACCACATGAGGCAGGATTATGGCATCCCCATCCTTTCGACGGAAAAACGCTTCAAAAAGCAGTCCTGAACTGTTTGACAAACTTCTGGCTGACGGCACCCAGTCGAAACCTTCTGCGGAGCTTCGGGTAGCCGCAACTTCGCTTGTCGAATGCGGTCTCATCGAACTCGAGGAGCGGAAGTATGTCCGATGTGCCAATCCGGAAGATATCGATGATTTCCGCTACGTCAGGAATCGCAGTTGCCGCGGCCGCATCTACATTGAGGACGGTCTTGATCTTTATGGCGATGACTACAAGTGCCCGGATTGCGACCGCCCCATCTTTCCAGGCAAGAAGAAGCGCTATGGCGAATGGCGCGTGCGCCTTTTGCCGAACGGGATCAAAGCCTTCGTCGAAGCCACTCTCAACGACGCAGGCTTCACATATAAAGAGAAGGCGCCTTGGGTCTTTCGAGTCGATGTTGGAGACGAAGAGGTCTGGCTATGCATCGTCGACTTCTGCGAGTCGTGCCAGCACATGACGCGCGAGTGGGCCGTAGCGAACAGGAACAAGGCGCTGTGGCTGGTCGTTCATCCCAGGGGCAAGACCGAGCGCTTTCTTCAAGAGGACTGGCTGCCGGTTGTCTCGTTGTCCGAGCTGCTGACTGGTAGTGCCTCGCTCAGCTCGCTCGTGCAGGCCAGGGCGGCCTGTAATCCGGCAATCAACCTCGGCAATCCATCGCTGCCGATCTACACAAAAACTCGGAAAAATCCCGCAACCTTCGAAACGGAGATGCCTCCCAACCCGGACCGGCTGTTTGTGGTGCAGGTGGGCGACCGGGAAGTCTTCGTCAACGGCCATCGCGTGGTCGCCAGGCAATCCAGCACGGCATTCGCCATCTTCAACATCCTCTTCAAGCGATTCCTGGCGAGGTTCGCGGACGATGCTAACGACGAGGACGCGACAGCGATTCCGGCGAAAGAACTCTGTTCCCTGCTCTATGACGATACCGGGGGCGAGCCCGCCTCCGAGGAATCACTGGGCAAGGCCATCGGACGCATCCGCCAGAACATCAATAAGGCGATCAAAAGGAACACCGGAATGCCCGTCGACGATGGCAACGTCATCGAGAGCGTCCCATGGCCGGGAATGGGCGAAGGAGAACACGGTTATCGCCTGAACCCGGTTTCGGTCGTCATTCGACCTTTCATTCCTACAAAACACGAGACATGACCGGTCGAATTTAGACCCGTCCGGTAGATTTTCACGAGCCGGAGAAAAGCCCATAAAAACAGGGCTTTTCTCCGGCTTCTCCTTTGAGACCCGTCGGGTCGAATTTCGACTTGACCTGCAGGTTGGGTGCCGTGGAGCCGCATGATTGTACCTAAAGCGCGGCTATATGCGGCCGCATAACCCCAATACTGGAGGTCAATTATGACGGAACACGCAGCACATGCCTTGACCAAACAGAATCTCTCGGCACCCCGACTTTGCCTTCTGGCAAAGATGCAGGAAGTCAACTACGGGAAGATCCACCACCTTCAGGTTCGCGATGGCGAGCCCATGTTCACGCCGATGACGCGGGTGGAACGGCACATCAAGTTCGGGGCAGACAACCGGCCGCGGCCGGAAGGCGTCCTGGAGGACTTCGCCCTCAAGGGGGCAGTGGTCGAGCTGTTCGAGACCCTCAAACGGCTGGGCGACGGGACCATCAAGCACCTCGAAATCAAGGGCGGGCTGCCCTTTGGGATGACGGTCGACGAGCCGGCCGTCTAACGACAAACACAGTTTAACGACACTGGACAACAGACTGGCCGCATGGCGGAGGTCGTTGTGGGTGTCGCCGCTCCGGATCACACCGGTAGACAGGCGATTCCACCACGGCCTCCGCCATCTTCGTCTTTCCGCTGCTCACGGCTCGCGTCGACACCCACGCGCCTCCTCCTCGCGCCGAGGAGGCGACTCATGTATTCCCCGAACCTCTACGACGAACTGGGCGACTATGCCCGCGACCTTATCAAGAACAAGGCCCGGATGCTGGTAGGCAAGGCGGGATTTCGCGCATCGGACCTGGAGGACCTCGAGCAGGAGCTCGCGCTGGACCTCTTTGCACGGCTGCCGAAGTACAACCCGGAACGTGCGCGCCGGACGACGTTCATGGCAATGGTGGTCGACCACAAGCTCTCCGCGCTGCTCGATGAGCGCCACGCGCAATGCCGCGACTGGCGCATGTGCCGGGAGTCGCTGGACGAGTGCTCGGCCTGCGAGGACGGCGCATCGCGCGCGGACGCGCTGGCCGACGCCAGCGTGCCGACGAGCGATGACCTCGCGCTGGAGATCGACCTGCAACGCGCGCTGGAAACACTGCCTCCCGACCTCCGTGAGCTTTGGGACCTGCTCCTCGACTCCAACATCAACCGTGTGGCCCGCCAGACCGGGATTCCGCGAACGACGATCTACGCGAAACGCGAGCGGCTCCGAAAGGCCCTGCGCGAGGCCGGCCTATGAGCGACGCGTCCGGGGCGCCGACACTTTGCGGGCAGTTGCAGTAAATAACTAGCACGTACCGGGGCCTCGGACGGAACGACACGACATGAACAAACGAGAGGAATGAACCATGAAACAGATCTACCGCTTCCGATTCGCTCGGACGGTTCCGCCCCGGGACATTGAAGACACGTTGCTGCTTGCGCTGATGGCCGTTGAAAGCCTTCACGGACGCGCCCGGCTCCGCATGGACGGGTGCTACACCTTGGACAAGGAGCAGCGGCTCTGCGAGATCGATGCCTCCAGCCAGGTCGGTGCCGACCTGGCGGAGATCTTCACCGGCTACGCCACGCGCGAGTACGGCGATGACGCGATGACCATCCAGCAGGAGACGATGCAGGACGACACGCGCGATGCCTCCTCGCATGCGGCCGCCGCGCCGGCGGGAGCGAACGCATGAGCACGAAGATGGTTACCACCTATTCGATGTGGTCGAAGTTCCGCAATTGCCGGAAGGCGTGCGAATGGCGGTACCTCAAGGAGCTGGTCCCGCTTGAACGGGAGCACAGTCTGCACTTTGGGGCGGCCATTCATGAATGCCTCGAGCTGTGGCACCGCCATCGCGACCTTGATCGCGTCGTGGAACACATCAACATGCTCTTCCGGGAGCGACAGGCCGTTGAACGGCAACGCGCGGACTGGCACCTGGCCATGGGCATGATGAAGGGCTACGCCGCGCGGTACCCCGACGAGGAATTCGAGGTCGTTGCCCTGGAAAAGACCTTCGAAGGGCCGATCGTCAATCCGGCCACCGGCGCGTCATCGCGCAGCTTCACGCTGGCGGGCAAGGTCGACGGGATCGTCAAGATGAGCGGGCAGTACTTTCTGCTCGAACACAAGACGGCCTCGCTCATCGACTCCGGCTATCTCGAACGCCTTTGGGGCGACTTCCAGATCCAGCTTTACTGCTGGTACATCGAGCAGACGTTTGGGTGGCGCATCAGCGGGATTGTCTACAACGTCCTTACCAAGGCGAAACTGCGCCAGAAGCAGGGCGAGACGGAAACCGAGTACGAGGCGCGGTGCGCGGAGCTCATTACGAAGTCGAAGTCCGGCAGGACGACCGCCAAGCGCAGGTTGCCGGAGACGGACGATGAGTATCAGGCGCGGCTGGAAGAGTGGTATGCCCAACCGGAGGCCTTCCATCGCGAGATGCTGTTTGTAAGCCGCGACCAGTTCGACACCCTGCGCGCCGAACTCTGGGAGTTGACGCGCTCCTTCCTCGACGCGCGTCGCCGCGGCGTCTTCTACCAAAATACGTCGCAGTGCTTCACCTACGGACGACCCTGCCCGTATTTCGCCCTATGCCGCTCGGGCGGCAGCCCCAACGTCATCGAGAACTTCTACCGGCAGGAGGCGCCGCACACGGAACTGTGCGAGGACGCCGAGGCCGAGAAACCCGTTTTCTGAACCGAAAGGAGATTCATGCCATGCCATTGCCGACCACGAAGACACCGCCGAAACGCTCGCTCAGCGATGTGTCCATTCTGCTTTACGGCCCGTCGAAGATCGGAAAGTCGACCTTCGCCTCCCAGGCGCCCGACGCCATCTTTCTCGCTACCGAGCCCGGGTTGAACGCGCTCGAGGTCTACCAGCATCCCATCGGGAGCTGGGCGGAGTTCCTCGATGCCTGCGCCGAGCTCGCCAAGGGCGAACACAGATACAAGACGGTGGTCATCGACACGATCGACGTCCTGTACCGGCTCTGCGCCGACCACATCTGCCAGAAGCGGGGCATCGAGCACGAGTCCGACGGCTCGCACGGCAAGGTCTACGGGCTGATCAAAAACGAGATCTACCGCGTGCTGGCGAAGCTGGCGCACCTGCCCTACGGCCTGATCCTGATCAGCCACAGCCAGGACCGCGACCTCGAAACGCGCACCGGGACGGTCACACGCACGGTGCCGACGCTGTCTGAGTCCTTCCGCCAGATCGTCATCGGGCTGGTGGACCTCATTCTCTATTGCGACGTGCAGGTCGAGCAGGGCGACGACGGCAGCCGGCGCTACCGGCGCGTCGTGCGCACCAAGCCCAGCCCCAACTACGACGCCGGCGACCGCTTCGGTTGTCTGCCCGAGACAATAAACCTGGATTTCCATGCCTTCGCCAAGGCCTTTGAAAAGCCGAAGACGAACACCACTCCGGCGAGCGTCGGCGCGGGCAAATCAACCAAATAAGGAAACCTGCTGATGGAAACCAACGGTTACCCCAATGACCCGAATGACACCTTCGACCTCGCGCAGTACGACGATGATTTCGCGGAGGCGCCGGTCGAGGAGAAGGAATTCGAAGAGCCGCCGGACGGCAAGTACCAGGTGCTGGTCGACAAGGTCGAGATGGCCCGCGCGAAGCAGTCCGGCGCGCCGATGCTCAAGTGGCAGCTCAAGATCATCGGGCCGCGCTGCGCGGGACGCTACCTCTTCCGCAACAACATGATCGCCAGCCCGGAAAATGTGAAGTGGCTCAAGAACGACCTGGCCACCTGCGGTGTAGACGTCGGCGGCCTGAAACTCTCCGACCTGCCGAACCGGCTCGGCGAACTGCTCGACGTTCAGTTGGAGGTCCAGAAGAAGACCAACGGCGAGTACACCAACGTCTACCTGAATCGCCGCATCGAGATCGACGTGCCGCCAGAGTTCGGCGCCGGCCGGGCGCACGCCGGTGCGGATGATGTGCTGCCGTTCTGATGGGAGCCCTCATGCCCATCGTTGTGGATACCCGGGAAAAAGCACCCTACACATTCGACCCCAAGCGGTTCAGTGTCGAGCGTCGCGCCCTTCCCGCCGGGGACTATTCGCTGGTCGGCAGCGAAGAGCGGGTGGCGGTCGAACGCAAGTCCCTCGCGGACTTCGCCCAGACCGTCATCCGCGCCCGCCGCCGGTTCCACGAGGAGCTACGCAAGCTGGCCGCCTGTGAGTTCGCCTGCATCGTCGTCGAGGGCTCGATGCGCGACGTGATCGAGGGCGCCTACGGCACCGGAGCGCATCCCAACGCCGTCTTCGGCGCGGCCATCTCGATTTGCTTGGATTGGCATGTGCCGGTTCACTTCTGCGGCGACCGGCAGTCGGCAAAGCAGTTCATCGAGGTCTATCTCGAACGCTGCGCGCGGGTTATCGAGAAACGCGACCTTGGGTGAGGCAAACGCCACGCATCAGCGACGCGGCTTGTCCGCGTCCGCCGCATGCGATTGTTAGCCCTCTTCTTCCGAGTCGTCATTTCCTGGAGCACTGGCTATAAAGCTCAAGCCGCTCGCTGATAGCTTGGCGGAAAACTCCTGACGCGCCTTAGCTACTGTCTGAAAGTAGTTGCTGAATGCGTCAGACTGACTTTTCGCCCATGCTTTCGACTTGGGTACCGGTACGACTATCTCTCGATAGCGGGAACCGCAGTCCTCGCGGTTTGTCTGCATGAGGGCAATGCGACGCCATTGATTTCTGACTGCGTTCAGGCACAAAGCCCAGAACAGGTAGAATGGGTCCCAGAGAGAGGTGTCGATAACGCGGAAAACAAACATCTCCTTAGTGAGAACAACCTGTTCCTCACCCGGCATAACGATTGCAAA
>Ga0116159_1003400_pt1 | contig 14264 bp, 16 predicted proteins | sample AD_JPNAS1_MetaG_FD_89878 | JGI IMG/M metagenome (GOLD analysis project Ga0116159, IMG submission 89878) | Active sludge microbial communities of municipal wastewater-treating anaerobic digesters from Japan - AD_JPNAS1_MetaG | ecosystem: Engineered > Bioreactor > Anaerobic > Digestate | place...
ACTCGCATCACTTTTCCATGACCAGGTTGAATCTCGTGAGTGCAGATCTCATCTGATCCAACAATTATCTTAAAGGTCAAGTCAGAAATCTGCAATCGTGCGGTCATCCCGGCGTATCGATATTGAAACGATTAGAATTTATACAATCTTTAATTTTTTTGTATTCACACCACCATTCGTCATTTATTGTTAAATAATTCTCTATTAAATTTCTTAACTTTTTAGGTGCTAAGTACTTAGCTGATTCAATCTTTTTCCAAAATTTCTTGGCATCATAGGAATTGAAAGCGTGTACATATTCAAGGCCTTCGAATTCATTTCTATTTTCATATAAGGGTTTAATCAATTCGTCCATTTCCTTAATTAAATGTTGCTCAGTTAAATTATTTTTTAGAATTTCTACATTATGGCTCGAATCTTTAGCCAAAATTCTAGTTTGCCAGGCATAATAGATTGTAATCAATACAAGAGCCAAAGTGAGGATAGTTACGCCATGATTAATATTTATAATTTTCATTGTTTTTGTCCATATTGCACTCAACTCTGGAATAATGCCACTAGTCAATTGTATTATGATCAAATTCAGCCAATCCATGATTAATATCTCCTGACAGAAACTATATCTATTTTACTTTCGACTTTAACTTTTCAGATTATGGCATTTCATTTACCTACATGAGTGCAGAAAAATTTTTCACTGTTAAAAAAGAAAAGGAAGAGAAGCCATAGTTATGCTTAAATCTCTGGACTAAATAGACTAAATACCATATTTTGATTTTCTTCGTTCAAATGCATCCTTTCCTCCTTCAAGTATATTTTGGACATGAGTCTTTATTCTATCTTGATCTATAACACCACTCTCTGTTATAAAACCATTTTTCCCATTTGAAGACATAACTAGTATAAGTTCTGAATCACCTAAAACAGGTATATTAGCGTTATGTGTAGCTATTATCAATTGTCTTTTATTTTTTATTTTTCTAATTATTTTAACGATCTCCTGATAAATGAAAGCATTATCTAGAGAATCCTCGGGCTGATCAATTATCAAGGGAATATTACGCTCAAACATCGCAATAGATAAAATTGCTGTGCATTTCTGTCCATCTGAACATGATGAGAGTTCTTTCCAGCTATGATCATTTAGATGAACAGTTATCCTATCCTCAATATCAATTATTTGTAGTTTATATATATTACTTTTAACTAATTCAATTGTTTTTTTTGCTATTTCCTCTCTTATTCCTGCCTCCCTAGCGAGTGATTTGAAGTCATCCTTTTCTACTAATAATGCCAAACGCATAGGGTGAACTGTTTGAGCAATTGTTGCTCTATCTGCTTTTGATATCTTAATAACATAGTTGCTTAATACTTCATTAACTAAATAATTGGAATAATCCGAAGCATCCTTTTCTTTTTCAATCTTTATTTTAATGAAACCTTTAAAAACAATATTTATGTTTTTTATTAAATCGAGTCTAGCTTGATAAATATTGCTTCTATTAATCTCAAAGTTATCTAATATCTTTAATCGCTCAGTTCTCAAATGAGTCAAGACTTCGTTTTCTTTTTCGATAGTCTTGGAGATATCTTCTAAATCTTTTTTCTTGATTTCCAATTTTAAATAGTCTTCATAATCCTTGATTGCGGCACCACTTGATTCAAGATCTGATAAAAATTTTCTTAATTCTTCTTTTTTGCTACGATAATCTTTATTCCAAACGTCAACTAAAGCTTTTAACTCATTGTAATTTTTATCTAAATACGATGTCAATTCTTCTAGATTGGCATTAATCGCATCGCCTGAATTTCCCAATAATTCAATAGATTTTTTAAGGATTTCCTGGTTTGGTAGATTTTCAATTCCTTTTAAATTGAGAGTAGATATAATTGTTTCATGCTCATTCTGCAATTTTTCCCATTTTTGAATTTCCTTTTGAAATAAATCTAGCATATTGACTAAAATTCTCTCTTCTTCATCCCATAATAAATGATTTTTCAGAATATCTTTTACTCCTTTTAATTCCAAACCTCTTAACTTTTCCCTCACAGTTACTATTTCACTTACTTCATCATTTAATTCGCTAATATGGCCTTCTTTTTCCAATATCAATCCTTCATTAATATTTAAATCTCTTCTAAGAGATTCCCTCAGTGATTTTAAATCGTTAAAATTTATATATTGATCTATCATTTTTAGTTGGCTCTTAAAATTGCGAGCAATCTCTAATAGTTCCGTCTGGCTATATGCTTCTACCTTAAAAAAATTTTGTTTAAATTGTACTATATTAATATCGGTTTCTTCCCCCTTTGATCTCAAGATTTGAGGATCATCATCATATATTCTTTCAATTATGTATTGGTCTGCTGAATTTGTTTCAATTGCCAGTGATATTTTTCCATTTCCAAGAACGTCCTTAATATGTTTCAATTCGTTTTTACGTATCTCTTCCTCATTAGATAAATTATCAAAAGCATATCTAATAAATTCTAGAATCGTAGATTTTCCGGTCCCCTTTCCTCCAATTAGACAGTTCAAGCTCTCATTAAAATGGATTACTTGATTATCAAGAAATCCTCCTTCGATCTTCATGCCAATTATTCTTGGATATGAGGGTATCTCTTCTCTTTGTAATTGTATTCTCGACTCATAATCTCCGAGAGCTTGCCTTAATCCCTCAAAACTAGGATTTCCCATTTTTATGAAAGTAAACCTTTGACCAATTTCATCCAAGGAATGAGAATCGGAGCTTCTTATACATGCATGGCCTCTGTATCTATCAAGGCTATTTAAATCAGTTATTTCAATACCTCTGAGTGAGTTGCAGCTTAAAATCTCTTTCTTGGTAGGAGTCAAATTTGGCATCTCAACATCGATACCACCTTTTGCATCAACATGAGATAATAATGAAATGCCGCCTAATTCATCCACAATGGTCATAATCTGTGGAATAGTCTTATCTGCAACTGCATCTGGATGGCTTCTTTTTTCATGCGGGATTCCTATTTTAGTAAGTAATTCATCCACTTTTTTGTGCTCAGAATTATTAAATATGGCCAATATATGTACTTGGGCCGATCCACCTTGTGGTGTTGTTATCTCAACGCCGGGTAGAACAAGCAAATCTTTTCCTTCTGAAGCTGCTTGGAACTCTGGAAGAGAACCGTCTGAATTATGATCCGTCACTGCAATTATTGTTAATCCATGTTCAATAGCCCTGTTTATTATTTCTTCTATCTTAACTCCTGAATGTTTATAGCATTTTGATACGGGTGTATGTATATGCAAATCACATTTGAAAAAATTAGCTCCATTATCCTTGCCCATGATAGCGTCCATTTTTTGCCCTCTTGATTTCGATGCAACATCCGATTGTGTAAAGCGAGATTAACCTATTTAGATCTATACCTCCTCAGTTGAATATCCTTTATATTCAAGAACTTCAATGATGTTTCTCCCAGCAGAAAGGATACAGTCCTGTTACCCTTAATGGAAGCAATCCTGGTAAAATCGCTATTCACAAGTAGCTCTTATGGGGCCACGGCGATTTGAACGCCGGTCACAGGACCCCCAGTCCTGTAGGATACCAGGCTACCCTATGGCCCCGCGCAGCGTTCCTTAGGATGCAGAAGTGGCATATAAGGGTTTCCCACTGAATAAGATCCGGCTCCATCCCTGCGAAAAATCGGCTGCATGCTCCCTCTGGCCCGAACTCCGATAAGGCTCCGGATTTTGGCCCTGCCCATTCCGCCAGGCCTGTATGAGCAATTATTTAATAGTATATATAAATATATCAGCCGTTTTTCACTCCCACATACATCATCCAGATCCCGACCACCACGGTGAATCCGAATAGCACCAGGCTCTCGATTGCAAATCCATTGGGCAGATCAAAGAGGACCACAGTCCCCATTATGGCTGTGCCCGCGCCTATGCTAACTACCCCCAGCCTCGCCGAGAAGAGATAAACCAGAAATCCAAGGCCTATCAGGGCGGCAGCGATCAAGAGTGGAGTTGAAAATAGGGGAATGGATATGTCCATATCCTGCAGTCCCCCGGCAGCGTACTTAAAGTTTCTCGTTTGAGTTCGCCATCTATTTACCCTCAGCTCTCAATAGAAAAATGGATGAAGCGCATTTACATGGACCATTCCGCCACCACCCCAGTGGCGCCAGAGGTGCTGGCAGCCATGCTGCCCTATTTTGGGGAGAAATTCGGCAATGCCTCCAGCCTGCACCGATCAGGCCGGGAGGCCAAGGAGGCTTTGGAGGACTCAAGGGAGAAGGTAGCTGCCCTGCTTGGGGCGAGAGCTGAGGAGATCATCTTCACCTCCGGGGGAACGGAGTCAGATAACCTGGCTCTTAAGGGCATAGCCCGCAAAAATCGAAAGCTTGGAAAGCATATCATCACCACCCAAATCGAGCATCCTGCAATCCTGGAGACCTGCCGGGCCCTGGAAAAAGATGGATTTGAGGTTACCTACCTGCCCGTAACCGGGGAGGGGCTTGTCGAGCTTTCCACTCTGGAGGCCTCCATCCGGCCGGATACCATCCTCATCTCTGTGATGCACGCCAACAACGAGGTGGGAACCATCCAGCCCCTGGAGGAGATCGGCCGTCTGGCTGCGGAGAGGGACATCTACCTTCATTCCGATGCCGTGCAGAGCGTGGGCAAGATACCGGTCAATGTAGATGACCTCGGGGTCGATCTGCTATCCCTTTCCGCGCATAAGCTCTACGGGCCGAAGGGAGTGGGGGCTCTATACATTCGCAAAGGCACAAAGCTTGAGAGCATCATCCAGGGAGGTGGCCATGAGCGCCGCCTCAGATCGGGAACGGAGAACATATCCGGAATTGTGGGCCTGGCAAGAGCGGCAGAGCTGGCTGAGAGGGATATGTCCCGAGAGGCGGAGAGATTGGCAGGCCTGCGCGACCGCCTGGCAGAGCTGGTCTTAGGCAAGGTCAAGGATGCCTGGATAAATGGTACTATGAAAAAGAGGCTTCCAGGCAACCTGAACTTCGGATTCAAATACGTGGAGGGCGAGTCGCTTCTGCTCTTCTTGGACTCCAAAGGGATATGCGTTTCCACGGGCTCCGCCTGCTCGTCTCACAAGCTGGAGCCAAGCCATGTTCTCATGTCCCTGGGCCTCAAAGCGGAGGAATGCCACGGCTCCCTCAGGATCACCCTGGGGATGTCCAACACTCTTGATGAGGTGGAATATGTGGCGGAGAGCATAGTGGAGGCAGTGGAGAGGTTCAGGGGGATATCGGCTCTGGGAAGATGAGTGCTGCAGATAGCACTTTAAAGATTGGGATCTAGATTCAGTAGGCCAAAAACTATAATAACCAGGCATAAAACCAGATCCTGTTTCTGTCTGAGCGAGGAGAGAAGGTCCATAAGGTTGCCATCTACATCCGCCGCCCGGAAGGCTCAGGATCCTGAATGCTCGATGCCATAAATATTTCTGCCATAGCTTTAGCTCTGGTCCTTCTCCTCATCGCCATCAGACAGCTGGGTGAGTTCAAGCTCCAGATCTGGCAGATAATGCTCCTTGGCGCCCTCTTGGTACTTCTCTCGGGAGAGATCTCGCCGGTGGATGCTGCTAGCGCCATAAACCCAGATGTGATGATATTCCTGGCCGGGATGTTCGTGATCGGAGAGGCGATGCGTGAGAGCGGCTACCTATTTCATCTCTTCAACCGCATCTTCTGCCGGGCAAAGAACTTAGACCAGCTCCTGCTCCTCATCCTCTTCGCCATGGGCTTTCTCTCCGCCCTGTTGATGAACGACACTTTAGCTATTATTGGAACTCCTCTCATGCTCTACCTGGCCCAGGCCCTGAGGATCTCCCCCAAGCTTCTCCTTCTCACCCTGGCCTTCGCCGTGACCACCGGCAGCGCCATGAGCCCCATCGGAAACCCTCAGAACCTGCTCATCGCCATCAACGGCAGCCTGACAAATCCATTCCTGGTCTTCTTCCAGTATCTTTTCATTCCAACAGTGGCAAACCTGGTCTTAGCCTACCTTCTCTTAAGGCTCTTCTACAAGAGCCAGTTCCAGCAGACGGCCATCGAGATCCCAAAGGAATGCATCAGCGATCCCACCCTGGCCAATATCTCCCGGATCTCAATTATCCTGCTGCTCATACTCATTCTGGCCAAGGTCCTGGCAGTCACAGTTCAGAGCAGCCAACATTTTTCGCTGACCTACATCGCCATCTTCTCTGCCCTGCCCGTCATCCTCTTCAGCAGTCGAAGATGGGAGATCATGAAGCATATCGACTGGTGCACCCTGGTATTCTTTGCCGCCATGTTCGTTCTGATGGATAGTGTCTGGAGATCTGGATTCTTTCAGAGCATGATGGAAGAGAGCTCTCTTGGCTTTGGATCCATTCCCGTCATCCTGGCTCTGAGCGTCTTTTTGAGCCAGATCATCTCCAATGTGCCATTCGTCGCCCTATTCCAGCCGCTCCTGATTAACCCCTCTGCCCAGGATCTGATGGCCCTGGCAGCAGGCAGCACTATCGCCGGAAACCTCTTCATCCTGGGGGCGGCAAGCAACGTCATTATCATCCAGAACGCCGAGAAGAGCGGGGAGACGCTCACGTTCCTGGATTTCGCCAGGGTGGGAGTGCCACTAACCGCATTGAATGTCTTTGTCTACTGGATATTCCTGTGAGCAGGAAAATGAGATGCTCTTAACTGCAAAAATTAGGAGCAAATCAGATAAAGACCGGAACATGAGTTGAGCGATGGGGCAAATATTTATCCTCAAACCACAGGTTTAGCTTGGTGCCAGGTATGATCGTGAAAGCGATTTATGAGAATAATCTTTTGAGGCCTCAAGAGAAATTAGATCTGAAGGAAGGCGAGGAAGTGGATATAGAAATAAAGAGCAGAGGCATCTTTGGTCTCTTGAAGGATTGGAAGTTGGATTCGCAGTCTTTAAAGGATGAACTGAGAGAGACAGATGGTTAAGCTATTTGCAGATACCTATGCACTGGTGGAGATACTCAAGGGGAATCCCGCCTACGAAAAATACTCTCAAAAAGAGCTTATCTCCTCTGAGTTCAATATCTTTGAGCTGGCCTATGCCATGTACCGGGATTTTGGGAGAACGGATAGCATAAATATACTCTCGTTCCTGAGAAGCAGGATCGAGGTGATTAGCCCCGAAGATCTCGATTATTTAGAAGCCTCAAGATTCAGGTTATCCAATAATAAAAAGGGCAAAAAGCTCTCCCTTATAGACAGCCTCGGCTATATTTGCTCCAAAAGATTAAAAATCCGGTTCCTCACAGGAGACCGGGAATTCAAGGATATTGAGGAAGTAGAATATATAAAATGAATAGGCAGCAATCCATCACTCCGCCATCTCCCCTGGGCTTATACAGACTGAGGCGGCTGGGGCCCGGACCATATGCCACTTTTGCCCATGGCATAGGCCCTGTTTTTGGGCGCATGCTTCGGACGAAGATCTTGCAGATTGCATCTGGTCGCCAAGTTGCTTGCCTGTTTCAGCCATGATGAGGCGCGACTCATATTGAGACATACACTGATCCTTTGATACTTTGATATACTTTAATACGCATCCCTTCTCAGAAAATTCCGCATTCCAATAGCATGCCGACCACCTTAGAGGAGAAGACTGAAATGGCGCTTGAAAGGGAGAGAGAGAGGGTCACTATAGGACTGATTCAGAGCACAGCCTCAGAGGACAGAGATCTGAACCTGAAAAAAGCCATCGGGATGATAAAAGAGGCTGCGAAGAAAGGAGCAAAGATCGTCTGCCTGCCTGAGCTCTACCGGACCCGCTACTTCCCTCAATGGGATCAAAAGGATGCATCCCATCTGGCGGAGACAATTCCGGGTGAATCCACAGATGCCTTCTCCATCCTCGCCCGGGAGCACGAGATAGTGATAATAGTCCCGATCTATGAAAAAACAGAGGGCGACTACTTTAACTCCGCCGCGGTGATAGACAATGACGGCAGCCTTCTGGAGACCTACCGCAAGATCCACATCCCCCATGATCCCCTCTTTTACGAGCAGAGCTACTTCTCTCCTGGCGACGAGATCCGGATCTATGATACCCGCTATGCCAGGTTTGCCGTCTTCATCTGTTATGATCAATGGTTCCCTGAGGCGGCCCGAGTGGCAGCCCTGGGCGGAGCCCAGATCATCTTCTATCCCACCGCCATCGGCAATATCATGGACCAGGGAGAGCCGGCAGAAGGAGACTGGCACGATGCCTGGGAGACGGTGCAGCGGGGCCATGCCATCTCCAACAGCATATGCGTAGCCGCCGTCAACCGGGTGGGCAGAGAAGAGAGCCTCAGCTTCTGGGGCAGCTCCTTCGTATCTGACTCATTCGGCAATATCGTGGCAAAAGCGAGCGGCGACAGAGAAGAGGTTTTATTGGCTGACCTGGATCTGGCCAAAAACAAGTCTGTCCGGGAGGGATGGGGCTTTTTCCGCAATCGCAGGCCTGATCTTTACTGGCCCATCATCGAGATGGTCAAAGAGCCTGCCCCTCAGATAAAGGCAAGAGAGGCGATGATGGAAAAGATCGATAGGAAGGATGCTCTCTGCCTGGTGGATACGCCCCTGCAGCTGGGCTTTCATATGCCTGCAGAATGGGAAGAGCATGAAGCGATATGGCTCTCCTGGCCCTATGATCAGGAGACATTCTTCGATATAGAAAAAGTGGAGGACGCATACATCGCCATCATCAAAGCCATGCATAAGAGCGAGATGGTCAACCTCCTGGTCAGAGACGAGATGATGCTCAGCGCTGTTATTGAGCGGCTGAGAGAGGAGAAGGTGGAGCTGCTTCGGATCAGATTCCACCAGATAAATTATGCGGATGTCTGGTTCCGGGATTATGGCCCAACATTCGTAGTATCTCGGGGGGAAAACAAGGGAATGGATAATATCGCTATGGTCGCCTGGACCTTCAATGCCTGGGGGGAAAAGTATCCCGGATTGATGAGAGACACCAGAATCCCCTGTCTGATAAATGACGACCTCAAGATGGAGTGCTTCATTCCAGGAATAGTCCTGGAGGGCGGATCCATCGATGTGAACGGCTCGGGGACGGTCCTGACCACAGAGCAGTGCCTCCTCAATCGCAATCGCAACCCAGGCCTGAATAAGGAGGAGATCGAGAGCTATCTCAAAGAGTATTTGGGGGCAAGGAAAGTTATCTGGCTGAAGGAGGGGATAGCAGGAGACGACACAGACGGACATGTGGACGACATCGCCAGGTTCGTCGATCCGACCACAGTGCTCTGTGCCTTCGAGGAGGATCCTGATGATGAGAACTATGCTCCTCTCAAGGCGAACTACGAACAGCTCTGCCAGGAGACCGATCAGGATGGAAATCCCCTGAAGGTCATCAAGCTGCCCATGCCTGGTCTGGTGGAAAATGAGAGTGGACGGCTGCCTGCCAGCTATGCCAACTTCTATATCGGAAACGATGTGGTTCTGGTTCCCTTATTTAGGAATGAGAACGACCAGAAGGCGCTTAAGATAATCCAAGGAGCCTTCCCGGATAGAATGGTGGTGGGAATCGATTGCCGCGAAATGGTGGAGGGGCTGGGGACGATTCATTGCATCAGCCAGCAGCAGCCAAAGATCAGATGATTGCGATGGCAATCATTCGCACGCCATATTCATAAAATATTAATAAAATATGAAAAGTAAAGAAATGGCGGTGTGAGATTGCCTTTGCAGATCGGCCTGTGTTATTGGCCACTGCTATTCGCCATTTGCCCGCTGATAGCGCCAGGGAATCATAGTGACCACTCCCATGAATAAATTCACGGGCATCTTCGGACTTTCAGCCGATGGCATCTAAAGAATGTTAACACAAGTTAAAGATAGTATTAAGTTCCATTAGAGCCAATGTCATCGTGTGAGATCATATGATACATGGTAAGACCTTGCTATATCTAATCGCATTGAGCATATGCTTGTTTGTGGGCATTACAGGCGGACAGGACTGGCTGGTGGGGGGATATGTCAGTTCAATTGGCCCATATGATGGAGATCCTGCCATTTCTGGCCTTAAGCGGTGGCTTGATTATCCCATTCCCACTGCTACCTGGTACGGCTCAAATGGATCGGTCTATTACGTGCCTTATGGCTTGCCTTATGGCACATACTCGACATATTCTGCGGCCTATTATCCCACTCCTGGCTGGACGCCGGTTTATGGCACAGGATGGCAGATATACAATAAGGAATGGGCGAAAACCCTCGAATATGCCCAAACCAGATCCTCTTTGAGGGTATATCCGCGACAGACCGTCGCTTACCCCCCAACCCAGTCGGCTGCGCCTGTATCTGCCACGGCGCAACCAGCAATCACTACCACGCAATCAACGAGCGCGAGTGCTCAATCCATAAGCCCAACCACCTCACCGGCAATTACCCAAACTGCCGCTCCAACGGCCGGTGACTCCACCGCCATAATAGTCTCCCAGGGCATGCGCGGCTATCAGGTATACCTGGATGGAGTCTATATTGGAACTGAGGGGACGGGCGGAGATCCTCTGGATGGCAGATTCAGCTTCAAGGTAGTTGGCAACCAGAACCATGAAGTAAGAGTCTATGATGGCCAGTTCAACTATCCAAAAATCATGTGGTTCGATGCAGGTGGCTCCAAGACTATCTATGTGGAACCAGGAACAGCAGTCTATATCTAGACCGCCAGTTTGACCCTGTCCACCATTTTAAGCTTCTCCTTTTCCTTTTTTATATCTTGGAGCCTCTCCTCTCGTGATCCTCATCCGCTTTTGCTAAAAAGAGGTTTTTTGATCTCAGCTATGAGGCCAGGGATCATTTGGCCTGCTAACAGGCAAGCATTCTGAGAATAATTTTCTTAAAAACAATAAAATACAAAATATATTCAGTAAAAAGAGATTGCTCACCTATCAGCATTCTCTATGTACCGTCTGCTCCTGCATGCTCTCAATACTTTTTCGGCCTTCATTTCATCAAACTTGCGTTTACGCTTCATCTTCCTATCTCGGGCTTCACTCATAGCCGCAATCCTACACCTTCTAGAATATCTACTTTCTCATCGCAAAGCTCCCAATCGGCGGCAGAATACATCATGAGAATGCTCCTCCTTCCCCTCCCCATTTTCCTCATCTCTTATGTAATCGGCCAACAACTTTATTAAGTGAATTACATAAGAAAAACTGTGATTCCGAAAGCGGTGAAAGATCTCCTGAAAGAAGAGGATCTTTCCACTCTCTATGAGATCAGGGATCTATTATCTGATATGATCTCCATGAGAGAAGCGCCCCTCAGCAAGATCGGCTCCACCAGGGATCGGGGCAGCAATAGAGAGGTCATAGAGGAGAGGCACTCCGGGACGATGACCTTTCGATTGGAGCGCGTCTCCTGCGGCAAAAACTGCAAGGGCTGCCCGCACGGACCTTACTGGTATGGCTACTGGCGAGAGGGCGGCAAGACCCGCTCCAAGTATATCGGAAAGAATCTCAATCTACAGAGGCTAAAGAAGGAGTAATATGTCAAGCAATTTTAAAAAATTTTCGTTGCTCATCGTTTTCTTAGTGGCTGCAATCCTATCTGGCTGCATCTCCGAGGATACAGAACCATCTGAGGAGATGCCAGCAGACGAAATTGCAGTGGCTGCAAGCCAGTCAAATGATGATGTCCAGGATGCCCGAGGTTCCCAGGCTGAATCCCTACCCATTAATGGCACAGGAAATGGCTTGAAGAACTACGCGAATAACGGCTCAGATGTCATCTCCGCCGCCACAACCATCGCTCCACTGGCAGGGCTTATCTCTTTGATCGGTGGTGACAACGTCGAAATAGCGACGATAATCCCGCCAGGAGCCGAGCCCCATACCTACGAGCCTACCCCCTCTCAGATGAAAGAGATCGCCAATGCGGACATCTATATCATGAACGGTGCGGGCCTTGAGTTCTGGATGGAAAAGGCGCTCTTGGTCAATGAAGATATGTTGGTTGTGGACTCCTCTGAGGGAGTGGAGCTGTTAAGCGAAGAGGGCGGAAACGCCGATCCGCACATCTGGTTATCTCTGCAGAATGCTGCCATTCAGGTGGATAATATATGCAATGGTCTGATCCAGGTCGATTCTGCAAACAGAGACTATTATCTCCGTAATAGAGATGCCCTGTTGGAGGAGATGAAAGCGCTGGACAGAGAATTTAGCCAGACCTTTGCCGCAAAAGAGAATAAGACCTTCATCGTTTTCCACCCTGCCTGGAGCTACCTCGCCCGGGACTATGGCCTGGTCCAGGTGCCGATCATGGAGGAGGAGAAAGAGCCCGGTCCCCAGTACCTGGCAAGCCTGATCGATATGGCTAAGAAGAACGATATCACCACCATATTCGTTGATCCACAGTTCAATCCCAAATCAGCAGAGGTAATAGCGAGAGAGATGAACGCGACGATAGTTGTCCTTGACCCTCTGGCAGAGGACTACCTGCAGAATATGCGCCGCACAGGCGAGGAGATCTCTAAGAGCCTGAAATGACCGCTGAGATCGTCTCCATTGATAACCTCTGGATCTTCAGGGAAGAGCATGCTATCCTGGAGGACATAAACCTGAAGCTGGAACGGGCGGACTTCCTGGGTTTAATCGGCCCGAACGGGGGAGGAAAGTCCACTCTTCTCAAGGTGATGCTGGGTCTGATAAAGCCGGATAAAGGGAGGATCAGAATATTCGGCATGGAACCTGAGGCGGCAAGAGCAAGGATGGGCTACCTACCCCAGAAGACCATCTTCGATCAGAACTTCCCGATCAAGGTCCTGGAGGTGGTCCAGATGGGAAGGTTTGGCAGGACTGGCCTCTTCCGCCGTTACGGTCCTGCCGACCGCAATGCTGCCTATTGCGCCCTGGAAGCGGTGGGGATGGAGGATCGGGCTGACCGGGAGATCGGTGCCCTTTCCGGTGGAGAGCAGCAGAGGGTCTTTGTTGCCCGCTCTTTGGTCTCAGATCCAGAGCTCCTCCTCTTAGACGAGCCCACGGCGGGCGTTGATTCCTCCCAGCAGACGGACTTCTATGAGCTTCTCTGCCACCTCAATCAGGACATGGGAATAGCCATTGTGCTCGTCTCACACGATATCACTGCCATCTCCAAATATGTGGGCAAAATCGCCTGCTTAAACCAGAGGCTTTATTACCATGGCTCAAAGGAGCTAACGAACGAAGATATAGAGAAGGCCTACGGCTGTCCGGTGGAGATGATCGCCCATGGAACGCCCCACCGGGTCTTGAGGAAGCATGATTGAGTTGCAGTTGGACCTCTTCCAGTACGATTTTATGAGAGTGGCCCTGGCAGCGGGCCTGGCGAGCGCCGTCCTCTGCGGCATAATCGGGATCTATGTCATTTTGAACAAAATAGTCTTCATAAGCGACGGCATAGCTCATGCTGCCTTTGGGGGCATAGGTCTGGGTTACTTCCTGGGCTTCGATCCCCTGATATTCGGAGTGGGCTCGGCCGTATTGACCGCAGTCGGCATAGGAATGGTGAGTGGGAGGGCACGGGTATCCGAGGACACCGCCATCGGGGTTTTTATGGCCACGGGAATGGCCTTGGGAGTCATGCTCCTCACCCTCTCCAAAGGCTATGCCAGAGACCTTTACGGCTACCTTTTCGGCAATATTTTAGCTGTGACCATCAACGATGTGCTGCTGATATCCGGGCTCACCCTGGCCATAATGCTCCTGATCTATATCCTCTACAAGGAATTCCTGATAATGAGCTTCGATCCGGTCTATGGGGAGGCCATCGGCCTGCCGGTGAAAAGCCTCAGGCTCCTGCTTTTAGCCATGGTGGCCTTCAGCGTGGTGGTATTGATCAAGATCGTGGGGATCATAATGGTAATAGCGCTTCTCACCATCCCCGGAGCCATAAGCAGGCAGCACCTGAAGGGGCTGCCCTCCATCATGGCCGGATCCGCAGTTCTGGGATCGATATTCGTGACTGTTGGCCTTATAGTATCTTATATGCTGGATGTGCCGTCAGGCGCCACGATAATTCTCACCGCAGCGATATTCTTCTTCCTGAGCACGCTGTATTCCAGATGAGGATTTCCGGCATTATTACAGAAAAGCGATATTGGATCCAAAAGCTGTCTGGTTTGGGAGCATGCTGCCTTCAGATAGACTTAATTAAGGATGCAAACTCAACCGAAATCATATGGAGCTGCTGAAGATCATCTGCATTCTGCTGATCCTGGTCGGCCTGGGCCAGGC
>Ga0116159_1003402_pt1 | contig 14261 bp, 14 predicted proteins | sample AD_JPNAS1_MetaG_FD_89878 | JGI IMG/M metagenome (GOLD analysis project Ga0116159, IMG submission 89878) | Active sludge microbial communities of municipal wastewater-treating anaerobic digesters from Japan - AD_JPNAS1_MetaG | ecosystem: Engineered > Bioreactor > Anaerobic > Digestate | place...
CGCGCGACGCGCCGCGGAGACGCTTCAGCTGGGCCTTCCGAACATGACGATGCCGGTCGCCATCGAGGCAAGCGGGACGCAGCCGCCGCTGGCTCAACGCATCCTGAATGGCGTCCTGGAGCTTGCGCCCAAGCTGGACACACGACTTGTACCCAAGGCCTTGAGCGCCGTGCTTCTGCTCACGCCCGTACTGGCCGCCGCCACGCCTGTGCCCCATGAGCTGTCAAGGAATGCTGGTTTACTGACGTCGAGCGAAGCTTTGCAACGGGTTCCGGCATTGACCGCGCCCAAAAAACCAGCGATTGCCGCGTCGGTAGAACCTTTCCGCGCGGGCATCGGGCCGATGGCGCACCCCGTGGCCCCGGCGCTCGCTCCGCCGGAGATCGCCGTTGGCTGGCGTCCACTGCTGCCCGCGCCGCCATCTCTATCTATCCCTGGAACGATCATCGCGCCCCCGCCGAACATCCCGAGTGTGGACATCCACGGTGTCTTGCAGGTTCCAGTCCTTCAGGATGAGGAGGTTGTTGCACCGCCGGTTCCTGGTCCCATGGCGATGCCCAGCGCGGAACGCCTTGCACGTTTCCAGCAGCCGCGCCGACCTGCCGAAGCCTTGACGCCCATTCGCACGCATCAGCCTGCGCCGCTGACGTCCAACGGGAGGCAGGACGACAGCACGCGTGCGCTCCTGGAGACGCTGGTGGCCAAGCTCGACGGCCTGGCGGACCGCCCGATTGACGTGCGGGTAACCACGCAACTCGACGGACGAAGAATTGCCGAGGCGGTTTACAAAGACCTCCGCGAGCAGCGCGTCCGCAACTACGAGACCTTCTGACCATGACATGGGAACAGCAACACATCAGCGGCTATCTGGTCGACGTCGACACGGGCGAGCGGCTGGCGTTCCAGCACAACCCGAACGACATCGGCGACGAGAAGTCCACGGCCTACGCCGCGATCCGGATCCCCGGCATGAGCCATCCCCGCTACCAATACGTCGCCGGCGAGCCGAGGAAGATCGCCTTCAAGCTTGAGCTCTTCAAAGGGCACGTCAAACAGAAGGTCCACTGGCTGCGCTCGCTGCTCTATCCCGAACACGCGGGCACGATGCTCAAGAACGCGCCGCACCGCGTCCTGTTCATCTTCGGCGACCTCTATCCGGGGGTCCTGTGCGTCGTGCGCCAGGTCAAGGTCCGGTACTTCCACCTGTTCGACCGCGACAGCCTGCTGCCGCAACGCGCCGAGGTCGAGATGGTGCTCGAGGAATACGTGGGCGCATCCGTCAACGTCTCGGAGGTGCGCCGGTGATCGGCAAGAACTCGCGCTATGCCGGCTGCATCCTGGTCCACGACGCGAGAGGAGATACCCTTGGCACGCGCCAGAGAATCGACACCACACCCCGCCACGACGACCAGTTCCACAGCGTCACCGACGGCGACCGACTCGATCTGATCGCCCACCGCTACCTCGGCGACGCCCGCCTCTGGTGGATCATCGCCGACTACAACGACCTTTTCTGCCCACTGGAATTGGAGACAGACGCCGTCCTGCGGATCCCCTCCCGCGAACACGTCCAGATGCGGATTCTCGGGTAGGCCACCTCCTGTGTAAGCATCCTTGATACCGGTCTCAGACGATCTTCTTCACCAGAAAATGGTAGGCCGCGACGATCTCGGCGTCAAGCTCTCGTTCCATCCCCTTGATGGTAAAACCGTGAAGGTTTCCGACAGTGGCGCCCACTCCAGGGGTGGATCCGTTACGAACAACCTGATCCTTAACGTTGAACAGCACACGACCCACGCCCTTGGTAGAACCGTCTCTGACAAGGCCGTCCTTCACGTTCCCCAGAACCTTTCCAACTCCTTTTGTTGAGCCATCTCGGATGAGGCCATCCTTGACGTTGCCCAGAACCTTGCCGACTCCGACCGTGGAACCGTCCCGTACCAAACCGTCTTTATATGTCGCCATGCTCGATTTCTCCCGTCTGTTTCTAGTTAATCTGACCTGTCAATCCAAGGGCCTGCTTGTGCAACTGGTTGGCCAAGCCCCGAATACGCTCGGCGTCCCAGAGCTGTTCGCGCCAGTCTTCGGGGATGCCCGCCTCACCGTAATGCGCGCCCGCGATCTGGCCGCAGATTGCCCCGACCGTGTCGGCGTCCTCCCCAAGGTTCACCGCGTCGAGCACCGCCTCGCGGAAGCAGTCGGTGCGATGGAAGGCCCACAGCGCGGCTTCCAATGAGTCCAGCACGTAGCCCGTGCCGCGAATCTCGGGCGGCATCTTGTGCTTGTAGGTCTCCTCCTCGATCACCCGCACCAACTCGGGCGTGAGCGGATGCTTGGCCCAGTGTGCGGCGTTGCCGTCATCGGGATGATAAAGCAGATCCGGCGACAGCAGGTCCGCCTTGGAAGCCCCCGCCGCAGCGAAATGCAGCATCACGCCAAAGAGCCGGCAGGCGTCCACGGCCAGCCGCGCCCCGTGGGTCGTCCGCGAACTGACCGTGCAGTCCTCCGCAGTGGCCGTGATGTCGCGATGGTAGAATGAGAACAGCGCGGACGGGGCCAGGCGCATCAGGGAACCGTTTCCCGCGCTCCACTCGTCCGCCAGTCCTCCCTGCGGCTCGCCCGTGCGCTCGAAACGTTCGAGGGCTTCGCGCGTCGTGTTGCCGATGTCGAAGCACTTCCCCGTGCTGCTGTTGTGCCCCTCGCGCCACCAGCGGATGTAGCGCTGAAGCTGGTCGCGAGGGTCCATGCGGCCCTGCTCAATCAGGCTCTCCGCCATACACAGCGCCATCGACGTGTCGTCGGTCCATTGACCGGCCTTGAGGTTGAAATGACCACCATCCGCCATGTCCGTTACCGGGGCAAACGTCCCCGGAGGGCAGAATTCCACCTGAGTCCCAACTGCGTCGCCCACGGCAAGTCCGAGTAGTGCGCCCCGGAAGCCGTCCAAGACGGTGCTTCGGTCGAGCAGATTCTCATCGACGATCGAGAGGTCCAGCTCGTAGTGTTCGTCGGACCGGAATGCCGCGCGGCCCTCAGGAATCGCGAAGGTCTCCAGCACAACACGCCGCTGTCGCGGATTGTTCAGGAAGGCTCTCGATCCGTATAAATGAAACATCTCGTCTCGTTTGCTGTAGATCACACGGCCGCGGGGCACTTCGTCATACTCATAGGCCCCCACCGCGGGCAGCAACTTCTTTATCGAGCGCCAGTAATTACAGTGGTCCGACCTGCCGTTGACAAAATCCCCGTACTCCTCGCCGACTGTATACGGAATGGAGTCGGGCAAAATGTCCCCCTGGAAGAACCAGAAGATGCCGACCTCGCCGACGCCGGCCGCGCGTTCGCGCTTGATCGCCGCCTGTCGCTGCCTCACGTGGTCGATGGGATTATCCATGCGTGCGTGTTCCCCCTGTGTCTTGCCAAAGCGCATCTGCCGAGAAACCGCGCCCGTCAGAGCTCGAAAGCGCTTCGTGTTTCTATCTGCGCCCCACCGTCGCCAAACAGGCGCGCGTAGTCGCCCGGGTGGAAGGTGTGGATCGGCACAAGCCGCTTCGGTGCCAGCGTCGTGACCATCTTCTGGAGCGCGGGCACATCGGCGTGGCCACTGGTATGAAGGGAGTGAACCGTCACGCCGAGTTTCTCCACCGACTCCAGGAAATCACCCGTCCAATCCTTCTCGCGGTAGCCTTCCCACTGCGAATAGATCAGGATGCTGCCCTCAAGGCCTCCAATTTTGCGAAGGTCTCCCTCCATGCCCGGACGGACCAGCAGCATCACTTTGCGCAGGTCTGATGTCATGTCGTCCTTCGTCATCTCCCACGGCTGATACTGACGAATAATGGCCATGCGACCCGACTTCTTGATCTTCTCTGTCAGTTTTTTGGGATACCACGCCCGGACATTCTCAAAGCCCTTCTTCCCGGGATAGGGGAGGCTCTCGCCTCCCGTGCAGCTCCCCAGTTCGCCGAGGACATGCGCCGTGTAGATGTCCGGAACAAAGAACCGGCCGGTGCGTTTCGCGCCCCTGTAAAAGGCCACCGCGCGCGTGACGTTCTGCCCGGATTGGTAAACCAGCACGGCCTTCTCGGTCTGCTTGCACAGTTCCGTCGCCGCCAGAGAAAGCTCCTCCTCCGTCTGGACGCGGCCATCATCGCGGCCAAGCATCGTGCCCTCCATCAGCAGCGCGTCCACGCCCGGCGCGACCTTTCCATAGAGAGCCCCGAGCGCCTTTGGCCCGATGTAACCATGGTCACGGAAGTCGCCCGAATAGAATACGCGCTTCCCCTCCGCTGCGATCTCAAACGCAAACGCGCTGAAACTGCTGTGATCGACCAGGTGCGGCGTCACGCGGAAAGCTCCTACATCAACGTTGCTCCGCCAGACGAAGCGGCGGGTGTTCCGAAGCGTGTAGTCGTTGGGCGTGAAGTCGGACGTGATCTCGATAAGCTTCTGCGTGCCCTCGCTCAGATAGATCGGAACCTCCGGGTGGACGTGCCCAAGAAATCCGTAGTGGTCCTGGTGCGCATGCGAAATCAGCACACCATCGACCAACGGCGTCTCCCACTCGTACAACCCCTCGACCGGCGGCAGGACACCCCGCTCGACAAGCTCTTTGCCGCTCAGGCCCTTGTAGACGCGCATATCGAACTCGCCGCCATTCGGCCGCACCAGCGGCATCCCCACGTCGAGCACGATCCGGCTTTCACCCGACCGCAACTCGACGCAGGTGCCACCAATTTCATTGGATCCGCGATGGATAGTTACGAACAACTTATCGGCTCCTCCTATCGAGTGAAATGCAGTTCTATCGAACTTGTTGCGCTCTTCGCGGTTAACACACTAATGGGTCCCTCTTGTGTATTGAGGTGAACCGCGAAGTCGCTTTTCCCTTCGAGTCTCAAATTTTGCATATAGTGAGCTGCGGACAGTAGTTCGTAGAAAAAGTCAGAAACTTTCGAGGAAGACCCTTTTAGGAGAAAATTGCTCATTATTTTATATCGGTCTTGGTTGGAGCGGGTATCCTGTGGTTGGCCTTGCGCAAAAAGGTTGCGCAGAGCACGCAATAGTTTTACCCTGCTCTCGTCGCTAATGTTATCCAGAAAGACAGTGAGCTTTTCCCCGTTCAAGTTTTCAGATGGGAGTGCGTCTTCCAATGCGCGCAGATAGGCCTCGGTAGCTTCCTGGCCCACGTAATGTTCATAGCCCCGCCCACCAGCAGCGGCAGGCACCTTGTCTAGATTGTATCGCTTAAGCAACGATAGAATGTCTTTTAGGAAACGGCCCTCAACGTCGTCGGGACTTTCTCCCAGCGAGTTGAGAGAGTCATATATTTTGTTCCAAAACAGACAGTGGACGTTATCAGGAAGATAATACTCTTTAAGTATGCTCTTCACTCTCGACTCCATGCTTTCGGAATAGCGGGTAAGGGTGATCAAGTGAAATGCGACCTCGGCTTGTTGGGCTAAAATGCTGCCTAGTTCCCATTCGCGACGCAGTTGCTCTGCTGACGTATCCGTTCCTGCACCAAAGGGAGATCTGTCCTTAACCTCGACAAAGATGAGGGACTTTGGCAGATGTATGACTACATCCGGTTCCGTGTTTCTAAGCTGCGTGTCCAGCTCTGGACAATTGTACCTTTTCCACAGATGCACTTCCGGCGGCCCAAGCAGCTCTCTTGCCAATCTCTCAGGCAGAATCTGTTCCCAAACACGCTGCGAAAGATTTTTCACTACGCCAAAGAAGGACGCGGTGAGACGGTCCTCGGTTCGGACAACCTTGTCTTGGCTGTCGGGATGATCATCGGGCATGTAAGGGGCTTGTTTGAAATTACTCATCTAATTCTCCCTATTCGACAGGTAAGAGCAGCAAGAACCAAGCATATTGGAGAAATACTAACCCGGCCATGAAATGCCGGTCATATTGGTCTAAGTGTCATTTTAGCGCATATCGCACGGTCTGCTCGTGAAAGAAGCGCCGGACGGTGTCCATGTCCTGCTGGCGCCGGGTGAGGTGGCGGCGCACATTGGACAGGAGCTGCGCCTTGTTGGCCGCCCGCTTGCGTCCCACGGCGTTGCTCTTCACGTCGTTGTTGAGCATTTCGTCGGGGTTGAGCTCGGGGCTGTAGCCGGGAAGGAAGAAGAGCTCTATTTGTTGGCTGTGTTCGGCCACCCATTCACGCACCTGGCGGCTGCGATGGACGGGATGGTTGTCAACGATGAGGTACACCCTTCGCGCGGCCTGTTTGATGAGCTTGCGCAGGAAACGAATGAAAACCGGCGCCGTGAACCGCTCCTGGAACACCATGAACCCAAGATGGCCGCGGTTGGTGATGGCGGAGATGACGTTGCAGGAAAACCGCTGGCCCGTGCCGGCGATCACGGGCGTCTGCCCTTTGAGCGCCCAAGAGCGGCCGGTTTGATGGTCAGAGCGCAGTCCCATCTCGTCTCCCCAGTAAATCAGGGCCTTCTCGGCCTTGGCCCGAGAACGGATCGCCGGGTATTCCTCCTGTTCCCAGCGGCGCGCGGCCTGCGGGTTTTGCTCGTACGCGCGGCGGCGGGGCTTTTGCGGCGTGAATCCCCAGCGGCGAAGATACCGGCCCACCGAACTCAGCGACAGCTCGATCTTGAACAGGCGCTTGATCAGCCGCTGCACCGCCTCGCGCGTCCACAACGCGAACGGCAGCTTGAGTTGATCGGGTTGCTTGTCCACCAGCAGCTGGTATATCTGCCCCGCCTGCTCGGCGCCAAGTTTTCCACAGCCCTTGGCGCGCCCGCGCTTCTTGGCCTTCAGGGCATCCCAGCCGTCAGCAAGGAAACTCTTGTGCCAGATGCTGACCATGTTGCGATGAACCCCAAAGGTCTTTGCTGCGGCCACGTAACTCATGCCGTCCATCACGGCCTGAACAACGCGCAGACGAATAGCCTCCTGCGCATCGGGGCTGAGATTGCGGGTGTCGTTTGCCATGACCGAAGCATATCAGAAATCTTCGCTAAATGCAAGATATTTCTCGCTCGGGTTAGTAATACACGGAATGATCCCCGGACTGCACTCTCAAAGCTTCTCTTCGTCGCTGTGATATCCGCTTTTTGTATGGCGGCAAGCCTCCATTCTCGCAGCACAATACCCTGTACTATCGCGTTCTGGCTCGTGACCTGGTCAGGTGCAACGGAATAGGCAGGCGTAAACGCCTCACTCCTGCCATCCTTCGAGAAGTTCATCTTCGAACATCGCATTCAACTCGTCGACCCGTCGCTCTTCGAGCAAGGCCTCCAGCCAGTCGAGCTCGATCAGGACGCCATTGACCTCCTTAAGGAACCCGCAAACTCGACGGCCGTACAACTCGCGCCGCTTCTTCCGGTATGCCTCGTATTCCTCCGCGGACATTTCTTCGGGCGGCCGCTTGGGCTGAAACTCCATAATGACCCGCACCTCCTCGCGGCAACGGTCTTCGTACGCGTCGTAGGCGAGGTCCTCCGCGTTGGGATACAGCTGACGCTGCCGTTGAAGAGACTTCTCGTAGCCTTGCTGCGTCAGGCGCGAAACCAGAAGCTTCGCTTCCATGTTTCGATGCTTCTCCAGCCAGAAGCTGCGGTGCTGCTCATATTCCTCAGCGGTGACCTTCTCTCCATGTAGTTCCTCGTAACGGCGGCAGAACTGTTCCAACTCGCTGGGCGTGGGCTGGTGTGCAGGATCGGTCTGGTCAGTCATTGTATTCTCCCATCGGGGTGCATTCATGCATCCACATGTTTTCCTAATGTGTTAGGAGCGAGTTCCAGCGCCTTGGCCGCTCGGGTGACGTTTCCATCAAATAAATCCAGCACATGCTGCAAATACGCGCTATAGACCTCGTCCGCCGGCAGCACGTCCTCGGTGCGGCCCGGTACGGCGTGTTCTACACCGTGGTACAGAACAGGGTTCCTGGCGGTGGACGGAGACTGACGGACTCGCCCTTGAGCGTCAGCTTCGGCGCAAACGTAAAGGTAACCGGCTCGCGACCCGCCCTGAACGTCACGGCCTTCAGCATGGGCCAATAGAGGTGCCCCGTCATCGCCTCGCAACCTTGTGCCTCCACATTCCGCTGCACATATTCGTAGGCCTCCGCCATGTTCGCCACCGGCGGAATGGTCTCCCGGAGGTAAATACCCGGCAAGGCTTTCACGAAGAAGCTCGTCGGAATGGGCAAATGTTCCAGCGCCTCCTCGTATCCTTTGCGATCAAGGGCCACCGCTTGTTCCAGCACGTCGAGTTGGACCCCAATCGTGTTTAGAAACACCCGTGGGATCTCCCACTCGCCGTCCACCCACGCAGCCCGTCGCCGCTGAAACTTGCTGATGTTCTTGTACCCACAGAGGGCCGCCAGCTCATGTACGGTGCCTGTGTATCCCTTGAAGCAATGCTTGAGATAGGCCCGGGCGTGCCACCCCCACTCAAAGTCATCGACCGTCCTTCGTCGAGCCAGGTTGAAGGGCAGTCTCCGGTTCTCTTCGGGTTCTGTCATGGTCTTCTCCACGCTCCGCTGCTCCCTAACGCCGCTTACACCCTATATTCAGATGAGCGCGTGTTTTCTTAAGGTGTTTGGCGCAATTTTCAGCGCCTTGGCCGTTCGGGTGACGTTTCCGTCGAATAAATCCAGCACATGTTGGAGATACGCGCGGTAGACCTCCTCCGCCGGCAGCACGTCTTCGGCGCGGATCGGCCGCCACTCCGGGGCGGTTCCTGGACCGTTGTCCTCGCTTCGCTCCTGCATCCGGCGTTCTGCCTGGAGCAGGTCCGCGACAGGCTGCTGCAGGTATGCCGCGCGTTTGAGCACATTCAGGAACTGCCGCACGTTTCCCGGCCAGTCATACGCTCGGATCGCCTCCCAGTCCTTTTTCACGAGCCGAAGCGGGTAGCCACCCCGCCCAAGCTCGGCCGTGGCGTGCGCGGCGATGCTCTCCATGTCGCCGGGACGCTCCCGGAGCGGGGGGACGGCCAGCGGCAGCACGTGCAACCGGTAGAACAGGTCTTCGCGAAACATGCCGTCGGTGACCATGCGTCTCAGCTCTCGGTGCGTCGCCGCGACAATGCGGACGTCCACGGGCCGCGTCTTCATCGTGCCCAGCGGCCGCACTTCTTTGTCTTCCAGGACCCGAAGGAGCTGCGCCTGCACTGCAGCAGGGAGTTCGCCGACCTCGTCGAGAAACAGCGTGCCGCCGTGTGCTTCCTCGAACGCGCCGACACCGTCTTTGTCTGCCCCGGTGTAGGCGCCCTTGACGTGTCCGAAGAGGCGGTCCTCGACCAGTTGCGTATTACCGCCCAGCACCGCGCAGTTCACCGCGACGAAACACCCCGTGCGCCCGCTGGTCACGTGGACAGCCTTGGCCATCAGCTCCTTGCCGGAACCGGTCGGGCCGGTAATCAGCACCGGCTCCGGCACGGGGCCGAGCCTGCCTATCTGACGGCGCAACGCCTTCATCTCGCGGCTCGCCCCGAGGGGATACAGCGCATCCGGCGACCGCCGGTACTGTTCGAGCGCTTGGGCAAATTCATCCCGTTTCTTCTCCAGACCCGCCAGGTAGCGGATCACCTGTTCGTTCAGACTGTCGTCGCCAAAGAAAAAGAAACGCCAGTTGGCCGCCTTGACCAGGTCATGGCATTCCCGGTGCAGTTCGTTCTGGGGCGCCTTCCCCTTCGCAGCCTCCTCGGCCAGTTCCTGTAGGAGCAACACCCGTGCCGACTTTTCCAGCCGAAGGGCCCGGACCACGGCGGCGGCGTCCGTTGCGCCGTCAGACAAGAGAAGCTTGGCGTGCCTGGACAGCACCCGCTTCCGGTCCCGCAGTTCGGGATGGCCCGCGCCCGCATACCAGACAACATCCGCGGTGGTTGAGAGACGGGCCAGCGCATCAATAAGGTCGTCCTCAGGCGTTTCCATGCCTATTCCACACAGGTGAACGGTGCCCCCGTGCGCCTCGGCGACCAGCCGTTCGAGGGCTTTCGGCAGATGCCGCGGACTGGTCATCTGGATGCTTGCATTGGGATGGGCCATCAGCACGGCCGCCGCCGCACACGCCCCCTCGACACCGTTAGTCGTCAGGACAATATGGGACATTCCTCGCTCCTCTTTGCTCTGGTCCAACGTTCAGATTTTGCGCTAGGTACATCAAATATTGATCACTATACCATGATTGCCATCCCGTGGACAGCGTTCACAGCCCTTGGCATGCAACGTGCTCACCTGAAGTCATGGCCATGAACCAACAGAACCAGAAGCGCCCGAAGAAGTCCGCACCCACTGATTTGCGGTACGGAAAGATCTACGAGCGGGAAGGCAAGCGCTACTTCGTCCGCCTCTGGCCGGATCCGGTCGTCCTGGCCGAGCGCTCGCCCGGCACGTGGGCCGACACCCATGCGTTCGACGCGGACTTCAACATGACCGACCACCGGGCGAAACTTGCACGGCTCGCGCAACGCAATGGCCCTCTCTGTCCGGCACTCTTGGGACGAATTCTGGAGGGGCGCGCGCCCGATGGCGCAGCGCTCCCGGTTCCTTTTCAGACCATGCTGCGCATCAAGCGCCATATCGCCGAGGGCGAACGCATCCTCTCGGTCATTCCCAGCGACGTGCTTCAGACCGTGCAGCGCTACCCCAGCCAGCACCTGCGTCTGCTGCGCTTTGCCGCTCTCGGACGCGACGCCCTCCAGATGATGGACAGCAACCCCGCACTGGCATTTCTTATGGCCGTGCGGCGGCGGAGGCCTCGACACGCGCCATCCAGGCTCAACGACGAGAACCGCAAGCTGCTCCGCCTGCGACGCCCGGAGATCCTCCACGCCCTCGGCATGCGCAACAGCAGCGCGGCAGCGGTGAGGTTCTTGGCAAAGGTCGACGCGCGCCATTGCACGCCCCAGACGATCACCGCGCTGCGCAGGATTCTGGTGAACGCCGTCCAAACGCTTCGCGCGCGCCACCTCCGGTGCATCAACTCCGGTGTTGCCGCCATCATCGCGGATCCGGCGTTGTCCGAGCGGGTCACCAACGCGTTCCTCGAACTTCTGTCGCACGATGAGCCAGAAGACCGCCAAGCGATCGCCGCCAGGCACCTGCGGCTGTTCATCTGGTTGAGTGAAGGCACGCTCGAAGCCGCTCGTATTTTCAACAGCCCGAAGCAGTTGTGGGGTACGATGCTGGGGTACGCCGATCTGCTTCACCCGGACGATCTGGTGAGACTGAGCACGCCGTTTCCCGAACCGCCCTTGCCGGACACGTCGGAATTCCAGGCGCTGCGAACGCCCAAAGACATGGTCGACGAGGCCGAGGAGCAGTTCAACTGCCTTGCGACATGTATTCCGGACGCGGCGGTAGGCCGCCGGGCGTTCTACCGCGTGCTCGCGCCCGAACGCGCCACGCTCTCGCTGCGCCGCCGCACCGGGAAGTGGGAAATCGCAGAGCTGCAGGGGCCGGGCAACGAGCCCGTGCTCCCGGAAACCGAGGACCACATTCGCAGATGGCTCTGGTCGTGTTCGCGTGACTGAAGGCGGAGGCCCTTTGGGCGCCTGCCGGGACTTTTTGCCTGGTGCTTAACTTTTCGCGCCCTAAACTGAATAGGTTCCAAGAAACATTGGCCAGCAAGTACTCATCGGAGGAAAATACCGGGATGGCGAGAGAATCACCCCTGCCTGACACAGTGAAGAACGCACAGAACGTTCCGTCCATACCAACGACGACGCCCAGCGTAGAACACGGCGTCCACGCCCCCGACCGCCCCGGCTACTGGATGCATCCGGAGAAGGGGACCTTTGAGCTGTCTCCGGACGAGCATCACCGCGATTTCTTCTTCCAACACCCCGAGCTCGTCAAGCCGCACCCGCCCGAGGCAATTGCCGCCCACTACTACGAAGGCTGGATTTCCATCCGCAAATGGGCTGGCACCCCCGGCGAATGGCGCGTCGTCTGCGCCGACCTCACCCAAAGCCGCTCCACCATTCAGCGCTGGGCTCTGAACGTCCTTGATCGATGGCCGGAGGATGCGGACGTGCCTCTCGTGGTGACAATCATGCGCCCGGGTTGCACATTTCGGGCGCGGCCACCTGTTTCCGGCGCGGATCGGCCGGCAGGGGGATCCCTGGATATTGATTCCTCCATCCAATCATAAAGCAAATTCTGCACGGTAAAGCAGCTTATTTTATCGTGCTGGTCGAGCTTTATTATCTTTAGGACCATCCCACCTTAAGCCTTGTCCCGACACTTTCCCCCTCCTTCCGGTAAGTAACCAGCGAGGCGCGCATGCGCCCGATGGGAGACCCGGATGGACCTGGACACCTTTGCACCGACCTTCCTGATCCAGATCGAGGGCCAGACGCTCTCGAAGGACATCACGCAGGAAATCACGGCCTTCTCGTTCACGGACAACGAGGACGAGATGGATGTGCTGGAACTGTGCGTGACGAACCGCAACCTCCAGTTCGTGGACGATCCGCTGTTCCAGGAGGGCAACGAGATCGTCGCGCGGTTCGGGTACCTGCCAGTGCAGGCAGGCATGGGCAACCTCTCCCCTCAGAAGAAGGCGGTCATCAAGGAAATCGATTACGACTTCCCGGAGGACGCCGCCCCGAGCATTCGCATCAAGGCCTATGACAAGGGCTTCAAACTGGCGGGTAAGGAGAATCAACGGGTGTGGCAGAAGCCTGCGCCGGGCATTCTCTACTCGGAAATTGCCTCCGAGATCGCCGCCAACAACGGCCTGATTCCCGTGGTGAAAGAGACTGCGGTCCGTCATCTGCGCGTGACGCAGAGCAACATTTCGGATGCCCAGTTTCTCCAGGAGCTGGCCGCCAAGGCCCGGGACACGGACGGCGAGGGCGTGACCGGTTACGTCTTCTACGTCCAGGACGACGAGCTGCACTTCCACCCGCGCGAACTGGACCAGGGGCCCGTCCTCGCGCTGGAGTATTTTACGGACACGCGCGGCGTGCTTCGCTCGTTTCGGCCTTCGACGCAATCGCAGGGCGCCAAGGGGGCGGGCACCGAAACCCACGCTATCGGCGTCGATCCGCGCAAGAAAGAGGCCGTCGCGCACAAGGCGAACAACGCCTCGACGACAGACCGCACGTCGCTCGGGAAGAAGACCTATCTCGTCGACGGCAACACGGGCGAAGGCGCGTATCGGGACCAGGAGACCGGCCAGGTCGCGCCCAGTTACGAGCGCTCAGAAGGCTTCGCCGAGGAGCCCTTGCAGGAACCCGCGCAGGATCTGGCCGAGGGCAAGTTCAACGAGGCCGAGCTACGTCAGGTGGAGGCCGTGGCGATGACCATCGGCATCCCCTCGCTGCGCGCCAAGCAAAACATCGAGGTCCGGGGCGTCGGCCAGAAATTCTCCGGCGTGTACTACTGCCACTCCGTGCGGCACACCATCGACAACTCCGGCTACAGCTGCGAGCTCAAACTCAAGAAAAATGCGCTGGGCAAGGGCGCCGGCGAGAAGTCCGATACGGCATTGGGCAAGCAGAACGACCGCGAGGCGCCGCCCGTCCCCGAGGAGACCCCTCCGCCGATGGTGCGGGTGGACGGCGACACCGGCGACATCACGGAGGGATAAGACATGGGCGATCTATCTAGAAATTTCAACCGGAGCGAGTTCGCGTGCCGCTGCACCCGTTTTTGCGGCGGGAGCGCGCCGGTGGATCCCCGGCTGGTCGCCGGGCTTCAAGCCCTGCGGGAGAAGGTGGGCAAACCGCTGACCGTCTCGAGCGGCTTCCGCTGCAAGCGGCACAACCGGGCAATCGGCGGAGCGAAGGACAGTCTGCACACCGTGGCCATGGCCGCCGATGTGCTCGTGCCCGAGGGCTGGACGTCGGACCCGTTCGCCGACCTGGCCGAGTCCATCGATGTCTTTCGCACGGGCGGCATCGGCGTCTATCCGACCTGGGTGCATGTCGATGTGCGCACGACGGGCCCTGCGAGGTGGCGCGCATGACCTGCACGGACACACACACGGTTGTGGCGGGCAGCGATATCGGACTGCTCGGGCCTTTGCGGGTGGAGATTCTTCCCGACGGACGCCGGGCGCGCCTGTTGCAGGCGTTTCGGGTGCATGTGGGCGAGCGCGTTATCGAGGCGCCGCAGGGATTTGAAACGGACTTTGCATCCGTCCCGCGCGTCTTCTGGCGGATTGTACCGCCGTGGGGACGCTATTCGCCGGCGGCCGTTATCCATGACTACCTCTACTTCACGGGCCACGTTCCCCGCGCCGAGGCCGACGCCGTGTTCTTGACGCTCATGGAAC
>Ga0116159_1003414_pt1 | contig 14227 bp, 10 predicted proteins | sample AD_JPNAS1_MetaG_FD_89878 | JGI IMG/M metagenome (GOLD analysis project Ga0116159, IMG submission 89878) | Active sludge microbial communities of municipal wastewater-treating anaerobic digesters from Japan - AD_JPNAS1_MetaG | ecosystem: Engineered > Bioreactor > Anaerobic > Digestate | place...
GAGCTCAATGCTGCCGCGATCTGCCAGTTTGACCCGCAGGGATGACTTGCCAACCACCTGACCATTGACGCTGACACCCCCTGAGTCAATCATCTGTTGCAAGTAGCTGCGGGAAAACTCGGGAATCAAATCAGCCAGCGCCCGGTCAATTCGTTGATTGTGATGTTCGGGACCGAACAATAACTCGCGTCGCTCAATCTCACCGTCTGCCAGTTCGGCCGAATCCAGGCCCAACAAAGTAAGGGGGGTCGATATAATCGTTTCGGTCTTGATCAAGAAAGTTGTCCTACATGCCCGGTTACAAATTATCAACTGTCTTTCGCTTGGTTTTAGCCGGTGGGCTTTTGTTGCTCGGTGCTTGCTCGACCAACAAGACTGATCCAACCACTGGCTGGAGCCCCAACAAAATTTACGCTGAAGCCAAGGACGAATTGAATTCGGGTGGCTACGAGAAGGCCATTCCCCTTTTTGAAAAACTTGAAGGTCGTGCGGCGGGAACACCGCTAGCGCAGCAAGCCCAGATCGACAAAGCTTACGCCCAATACAAAAACGGCGATGCGGTTCAGGCCGTGGCAACCCTGAACCGGTTCATGAAACTGCACCCGGCCAGCCCAGCAATCGATTACGCACTGTATTTGAAAGGCGTTGTCAATTTTAACGACGATCTCGGATTATTCTCGGCAATCACCCTGCAAGACTTGTCAGAGCGTGACCAAAAAGCGGCTAAGGAATCGTTTGAGGCATTCAAGGAACTGGTGGCGCGCTATCCTGATTCTCGTTATGCACCAGATGCCAGGGCACGCATGATCTACGTGGTGAATGCGCTGGCGCAATCCGAGGTGCATGTCGCACGTTACTATTTTGAACGCGGTGCCTATCTGGCGGCCATCAATCGGGCACAAACGGCAATTGGTGAATACCAGGGCGTGCCAGCGGCCGAGGAAGCGCTCTTCATCATGGTCAAGTCTTACGATGCCCTGAGCATGCCCCAGATGCGCGACGACACCTTGCGCGTGCTGGAGAAGAACTACCCACAGACCCCATATCTGACCCAGGGATTCAAAGGCAAGATTCAACCATGGTGGAAACTATGGTGAGCCTATGACTGCCAAAGGCCACCGACTTACCGCCGCAACCGGTATTCACAAGGGCGACCGGGACTATCAACAAGATCAAGTTACGTTGTTGATGCACCCGCGAGCGAAGGGCTGCCTGATGGCGATCCTGGCGGATGGCATGGGCGGTCGAAGTGGTGGTCGAAAGGCTTCCGATCAAGTCATGCTGACGGGCAGACAACTGTTTGAGCGCTACTCGCCCGGAGCGGATGATCCGGTGGCCACACTCAAGCAGTTGGTCATGGAAGCACACACGGTGATCAAGCTCACCGCCATTTCTTCCGAGCAAGAGCCACACAGCACGGTTGCAAGTTTCTTGATCAATCCAGACGGAAGCTGTCACTGGGTACATGCAGGTGACTCGCGGATTTATTTTTTTCGCGACAGGACATTGGTCAAACGCACGTTGGATCACTCCTACGTTCAGACTCTGGTCAACCAAGGCAAGATCACGCCAGAGGAGGCCAATTTCCACCCGCGTTCCAACATCTTGATGGGCTGCCTTGGCACTGACAAAGACCCGATTTTGGACATTGACTTCATTCCCTGCTTGCTGCCGGGCGACATACTGCTGGTCTGCAGCGACGGGGTCTGGCACTATTTCAATGACATCGAACTGGGCTCCGTGCTGACCACCCTGTCGGCCAGGGATGCCAGTGAATTCCTGATTGAAAAGGCCCGCAGCAGAGCCAGGGGTAGCGGCGACAACCTGTCACTGGCGATTGTGAAGTTTGAGGCACTCGACGCACCGTCGCCGTGAATGCCAAGACCACCAGGCTCAATCGGGCCGCAACGTGGTTCCAGGCAAACTTTCTGGTTCCTTCGCCTGCTGATCCGCACGTTTTTTTTGAGTGCGGTTGGTCGCTTCTGATGCCTTGGCTTGACGCTCCAGATCGTTCAACACCAGTTCCTGCCGACGCAGTTCATTCAAAACCAGGCGGCGCGCGGCACTCGCTTGGCGCAAGCAATCTTTCACGGCAAACCGCTGAAAACAGGCCTTCTCTGATTCACTGTAGAGCAACTCTTGTTGCAAGCGTTCGGCCCCGATGCGCCGACGTTCAAGCTCCACTTGTACTGTTTTCGCTGCAAGCGCTTCTTGGGCGAAAAGCTGCATAGGTGCCGCGAGGCCGCACAACAAAGCGACGTTAAGCAAAAGTGCCCTGTGCATCAGGTCAAACTGGTATCAACATCGCGCCGGTCCAGCGCCAGGAATTCAGCCGACTGCATTTCATTGATACGCGACACTGTTCGTGCAAACTCGTTAGCCATTTGCCCTTCGGTGTACAACTGCTCAACCGGCACAGCCGCCGACATGATCAGCTTGACGCGCCGGTCATACAGCACATCGACCAGCCAGGTAAAACGCCGCGCCTCGGCCGACATGCGTGGCGGCAGCAGCGGCACGCCACTGAGCAGGACCGTGTGAAACTGGGTGGCAATCTCAAGATAGTCGTTTTGCGATCGGGGCCCGCCACAAAGCGCCTTGAAATCAAACCAGACCAACGCGCCAGCCTTGCGCTTGGCGTGGATTTTTCGCGCTTCAATCTGCAGCACCGGATCTTCGTCGTGGCTTTCTGCCAGACGCTCGTAAGCATCGAGCATGGCCGCATCGGCAGCATCATCGAGCGGCGTGTAATACAGTTGGAGTTGCTCCATTGTGCGGCCACGGTAATCCGTGCCATTGTCAACATTGATGACCGTCAGGCGCGCATTGAGGAGGGCAATGGCCGGCAGAATCCGGTCACGGTGCAACCCATTGGGGTACAAGTCATCAGGCCTGAAGTTTGACGTGGTGACCAAGCCAACACCGTTTTCAAACAGGGCCACCAGCAGTCGGTGCAAGATCATGGCATCGGTAATGTCCGACACATGGAACTCGTCAAAGCAGATCAACCGGTATTTGCGCGAGATGCGTTTGGCCAGCACGTCCAGCGGATTGGCGGTGCCCTGCATGCCGGCCAGTTCGCGGTGCACCTCGCGCATGAACTCGTGAAAATGCAGGCGGGTTTTACGCTTGAGCGGAACTGCCCCGTAAAAGCAATCCATCAAAAAACTCTTGCCTCGCCCTACCCCGCCGTACATATAAATGCCACGCGGAATAGGCAGACGGTTGATCAGCTTTTTGAACGAATTGGAACGCTTCTCCTTGAACTTGGCCCATTCCCGCGCGCAAGTATTGAGTTCCTGTACGGCCCGCAATTGGGCGGGGTCAGCCGTGAAACCACGGGCAAGCAATTCGGCTTGATAAGCTTTTTTAACGGTCACAGGATTCTCAAATGCTATGTATTAAGTAGCTGTTGGCGCATATAGGACAACGGCTAGAGCCCCATTTCTTATATATTCCTTCAGAAATTCAGGGTCCGCTTGTCCACCGCCAGAGCCGCCTCTTTGGTCGATTCACTCAAAGACGGGTGGGCATGGCAAATTCTGGCGATGTCTTCGCTGCTGGCACGAAACGCCATCGCCATCACACATTCGGCAATCAGTTCACTGGCCATTGGGCCGACGATGTGCACGCCCAAAATCTCATCGGTGGCAGCATCAGCCAGCATCTTGACCATGCCAGTGGTGTCGCCTAGCGCGCGTGCGCGACCGTTCGCCAGGAAGGGGAAAGTACCTGCCCGGTATGCGCGTCCGCTCGCCTTGAGCTGCTGCTCGGTCTGGCCGACCCAGGCAATTTCCGGGCTGGTATAAATCACCCAGGGAATGGTGCTGAAGTCAACATGGCCATGCTGGCCTGCTATGCGTTCAGCCACCGCCACACCTTCTTCTTCGGCCTTGTGCGCCAGCATCGGGCCGCGCACCACATCCCCCACCGCCCAGACACCAGGCAAATTGGTGCGGCAGTCTTCATCGACTTCGATCATGCCGCGCTCATCGAGCTGCAGACCCACCGCTGCGGCATTCAGGCCATTGGTATTGGGCAGGCGACCGATTGAAATGATCAGCTTGTCAACCTCAAGTGACAGCGCCTCGCCTTTGGCGTTGGTGTAGGCGACACTGACACTCTTTTTGCCACGCTTGACCTCGCCAACGGTCACGCCAAGTTCGATTTTCAAGCCTTGTTTGGCAAACGCCTTTTGCGCCTCTTTGGCGATCTGCGTATCGACGACTCCAAGAAAATCTGGCAAGCCTTCCAGAATCGTCACGTCGGCACCCAGGCGCCGCCACACCGAGCCCATTTCCAGCCCGATCACGCCCGAGCCAATCAAGCCCAGTTTTTTCGGTACGGTGCCGATGCACAATGCGCCTTCGTTGGACAAAATCAGCTCTTCGTCAAACGGTGCACCGGGCAAGGCCCGCGCCGAAGAACCGGTGGCGATGATGATTTGCTGCCCCTGCAGCGTTTCTTCGGCAGCACCAGCCACCTTGATCTCATAGCCGCCCTGACCTGCCTTGACAAACGAGGCCAGGCCGTGAAAAAAGCTGACCTTGTTTTTCTTGAACAGGTAAAGAATACCGTCATTGTTCTGCTTGACCACGCCGTCCTTGCGGGCCAGCATTTTGGCAACATCCATGCTCAGGCCCTTGACCGCAATGCCGTGATCGGCAAAGTGGTGGCTGGCATGCTCGTAGTGCTCTGAGGACTGCAACAAGGCCTTGGACGGGATGCAACCGACATTGGTGCAGGTGCCGCCCGGTGCCGGACCGCCGGAACTGTTGCGCCAGGCATCCACACAGGCCACTTTTTTGCCAAGTTGGGCAGCCCGAATGGCGGCGATATAACCGCCAGGGCCAGCACCAATGACGATCACATCAAATTGCTTGTTCATAAAAAGTCCGCATCAAAATTTGTCTACAAACCTGTTGCCAAAACCGGCGCATCGACACCAGATCAAGTTGGCCCGGCAACGGACAATACCTAAAACAATAGCAGCCCACGCTTACAGGACGGGGGCTACCGGCCAATTTCTTATCAATCAGATGTCAAACAGCAGACGCGCCGGGTCTTCCAGCGCTTCTTTCATGGCCACCAGTCCGAGCACCGCTTCACGGCCATCAATGATGCGGTGGTCATACGACATGGCCAGGTAGTTCATCGGCCGGACCACAACCTGGCCGTTTTCCACCATGGCACGGTCCTTGGTCGCATGCACCCCCAAAATGGCACTTTGCGGCGGGTTGATGATCGGCGTGGACATCATCGAGCCAAAAGTGCCACCGTTGCTGATCGAGAAGGTGCCGCCGGTCATTTCCTCCATGCTCATCTTGCCGTCGCGCGCCTTGGCACCGTATTCGGCTATTTTCTTCTCGATATCGGCAAAGCTCATCTGATCGGCATTGCGCAAAATCGGTACCACCAGCCCGCGCGGCGAGCCCACTGCAATGCCAATGTCGAAGAAGCCGTGATAGACGATGTCATTGCCATCAACCGACGCGTTGAGCACCGGAAATTTCTTCAGCGCATGCACCGCAGCCTTGACAAAAAAGCTCATGAAACCAATCTTGACACCGTGCTCCTTCTCGAACTTGTCCTGGAAGCGCTTGCGCATTTCCATCACCGGGGCCATGTTGACTTCGTTGAAGGTGGTCAGAATGGCGTTGGTCGATTGCGATTGCAGCAGGCGCTCAGCCACCCGAGCACGCAAGCGGCTCATTGGCACGCGTTGCTCTGGACGCCCGATCAAGTCATCTGCCAGTTTGCCAACCGGAACTGCAACTTGAGGCAAAGAAACGGCTGCAGCCCTTGCCGGCATTGCAGGCGCAGCTACATTTTTTGGAGCTGCCAGGACACCCAGCACATCACCCTTGGTAACCCGGCCGTCCTTGCCGGTGCCAGCCACGGAACCAGCGGCGAGTTGGTTGTCGGCCATCAGCTTGGCTGCCGACGGCATTGCCACACCAGCTTTGGATGCAACAGCAAGCTGCGCCGCAGCCACCGGTGCGGCGACCGCGGCCGCTTGGGGCACAGGCGCTGCCACTGCACCCGCCTTGCCATCAGTGTCGATGCGGGCGATCAGTTGTTCGGCGGCGACGGTGCTGCCATCGGGCTGCACAATTTCCACAATCACGCCGGCGGACGGGGCTGGCACTTCCATCACTACCTTGTCAGTTTCAACTTCAACCAGGATTTCATCAACAGCGACTGCTTCGCCAACTTTCTTCTTCCATTGCAACAGCGTGGCTTCTGCTATCGATTCCGAGAGCTGCGGAACTTTGACTTCTACGAGTGCCATATCAATTCTTTCAAAATGTTTGCTTGGGGGGTGTCCAGAAGACGGGCTGCGCTGCCCGCCTTGAACGGTCTGACCAGAGGAATTGCGGCCCTTACTTTGTCAGCACGAAGCCTTTGAGCTTGCCAAAAGCGCCTTCAACAAGCGCTTTTTGTTGTTCCTGATGCAGGTGCGCATAGCCTGCTGCAGGTGAGGCCGATGCGGCACGACCGGAATACCCCAGCTTTTGCCCGTCAAGCATGTTCTCTTGGATGTAATGCTGCACAAAAAACCAGGCACCCTGGTTTTGCGGCTCATCTTGCGTCCACACAACTTCCGTCGCGTTGGGGTACTTCTTGAGTTCAGTGGCAAACGTCTTGTGGGGAAACGGGTACAACTGCTCAACGCGCAAGATCGCCACGTCTTCAATGCCCCTTTCCTCGCGCTTTTTCGACAGATCGTAGAAAACCTTGCCCGAGCAGGCGATCACGCGCTTGACCTTGTCATTCTTGAGTGCCTTGTGTTCCGGGATGATGGTCTGAAAACCACCGTCGGTGAACTCGGACAAGGGCGACGCGGCATCTTTGTGGCGCAGCAACGACTTGGGCGTGAAGATGACCAGCGGTTTGCGCAGGTGGCGCACCATCTGGCGGCGCAGCACGTGGAAAATCTGGCTGGCTGTGGTGGGTTGCACCAGTTGCATATTGGTATCGGCAGCCAGTTGCATGAAGCGCTCGACCCGGGCCGATGAATGCTCCGGGCCCTGCCCCTCATAACCGTGCGGAAGCATCAGGGTGATGCCATTGACGCGGCCCCATTTCACCTCGCCTGACGCAATGAACTGGTCAATCACCACCTGTGCGCCATTGGCAAAATCGCCAAACTGGGCTTCCCAGATGACCAGCGTGTTGGGGTCATTGGACGCATAGCCATATTCAAACCCCAACACCGCCTCTTCCGACAGGATCGAATCAATGACGACAAAAGGTGCCTGTTGGTCAGCCACGTTTTGCAGCGGAACGTAAGTGCCGATGTCCCACTTTTCCCGCTTTTGGTCATGAATGACCGCGTGCCGGTGGGTAAAAGTGCCGCGGCCGCAATCTTCACCGCTCAGGCGCACGGGATAACCACTGGCCACCAGCGAGGCAAACGCCATGTGTTCGCCCATGCCCCAATCAACCGGGATGTCGCCACGCCCCATGGCGGCGCGGTCGTCATAGACCTTTTTGACCAGGCCATGCGGCGTTACCGTTGGCGGAATGGTGGTAATTCTTTCGGCGAGGCGCTTCCATTCGGCCAGCGGAACTGCGGTATCGCCTGCGTCGGTCCATTTCTTGCCCAGAAAAGGGGCCCAATCGACCGCGTATTTGCTTTTGAAATTGGTCAGCACCGGGTCTGAAGTGTGCCTACCTTCATCCATGGCAGCGCGGTAGGCCTTGAACATGTCGTTGCCAAGTTCGTCGCCCAGGCCTTGCGCTGCAAGCTTGTCGGCGTACAGCTTGCGGGTGCCCGGATGTTGACCGATCTTCTTGTACATCAGGGGCTGGGTGAGCGCCGGTGTATCTTGCTCGTTGTGGCCGAGCTTTCGGAAACAGACAATGTCAAGCACCACGTCCTTGCGAAACTCCATGCGGTAGTCCAGAGCCCACTGCACCGCCATCACCACAGCCTCAGGGTCGTCACCATTGACGTGCATGACAGGCGCTTCAACGCCTTTGACGATGTCGGTGCAATACAGCGTCGAGCGGTAGTCGCGCGGATCAGAGGTGGTAAAACCAATCTGGTTGTTGATGATGATATGAACCGTGCCCGCCGTGGTGTAGCCACGCGTTTGTGCCAGTGCCAGGGTTTCCTGGTTAACCCCTTGACCGGCAAAGGCGGCATCGCCATGCACCAGCACCGGCAGCACCTGGCGACCGGTCGGGTCAGAGCGGCGGTCCATCCGGGCCCGCACCGAGCCTTCCACCACAGGGTTGACAATTTCAAGGTGCGACGGGTTAAAAGCCAGACTGAGGTGCACCGGGCCGCCGGGGGTGGTGACATCCGAACTGAAACCCTGGTGGTACTTGACATCACCTGCAGGCAAATCTTCAGGTGCCGTGTGGTCAAACTCGGCAAACAGGTCGGCGGGCATTTTGCCAAGCGTGTTGACCAGCACATTGAGACGACCCCGGTGTGCCATGCCAATCACGATTTCCTGCACGCCTTTGGCCCCTGCCTGCTGGATAAGTTCGTCCATGGCAGCGATGAAGCTTTCGCCACCTTCCAGAGAAAATCGCTTTTGACCCACATACTTGGTGTGCAAAAAGCGCTCCAGACCTTCTGCCGCCGTCAAGCGGTCAAGAATATGCTTTTTCTGCCGCACATCAAAGTTTGGCTTACTGCGCACGCTTTCGAGCTTTTGTTGCCACCAGCGCTTCTGCGTCTGATCGGTCAGATAGGTGTACTCGGCACCAATCGTGCCGCAGTAGGTTTCGCGCAGCGCATTGAGCAGTTCGCGCAAAGACATTTTGTCTTTGCCAAAAAAAGTGTTGCTGATGTCGAACACGGTCTCCTGATCGGCATCAGCGAAACCATAAAAAGAGGGCTCCAGCTCAGGAATGTTCGGGCGCTCGGTCCGTTTGAGGGGATCAAGATCAGCCCAACTGGCACCCACATTGCGATACGCAGCAATGAGCTGCTGCACTGCTGTGCGCTTGCGACCCATTTCGGAATCAGCACTGGCCACCACCACCCTGGTACCACCGGCTTTGGCTCGCTGGGCGAACGCGTCAATCACCGGCTGGTGAGGAACGTCTTTGGCGTTGCTGCCGTCAGCGGCAGGGACATGTTGTAGGGCATCAAAATAGCCGCGCCAGGTATCCGGCACGCTACCTGGATTGGCCAGGTAGTTTTCGTACATCTCTTCGACATACGGGGCGTTCCCACCAAAAAGGTAAGTATTGGCCTGATAGGCTTGGTAAACCGTGTGGGTTTCACTCATGTTTCGCTGACTTTCGCTTCCCTTGGGGAAACTGCTGCTGGTTAAAGCTGGTAGTTGATTAACCTCCCGCGTCACGGCTTGACCGTTTAGCGGATGCGACTGTGGCGTTGGAAGGGGCCTGATTGGGCCGCAGATTGTGCCACCCGAAGATGGCACAGTCCTTACGCGGCAAAGATGCAGAAAACGCTCAGGAGCTGATCAAATCCTTGATTTGCTGCAGCGCTGCGGGGTCGTCCATGGTGGTCAAGTCACCGGGGTCACGGCCTTCGCAGATCGCTTGCACGGCCCGGCGCAACAGTTTGCCGCTGCGGGTTTTTGGCAAAACGGTGATGAAACGCACGCGGGCCGGTCGTGCCACCGCGCCGAGGTCTTTGTCAACCATTTTCATGATCTCGGCCTCCAGCTTGGCAGCACCTGCCGCATCAGCGACCAGACTGGCATCCTTGGCTACCGCAAACGCCATGGCAACCTGCCCTTTGAGCTGGTCTGCCACGCCCACCACGGCCACCTCGGCCACATTGGGGTGCGCCGAGATGCTTTCCTCAATCTCGCGGGTACCCAGACGGTGACCGGCAACATTGATCACGTCATCGGTACGGCCCAGGATGAAATAGTAACCATCAGCATCACGAATGCCCCAGTCAAAAGTGCTGTAGACCATCTTGCCGGGCACTGTCTTCCAGTAGGTGCTGACAAAACGGTCATCACCGCGCCAGACAGTTTGCATGCAGCCGGGCGGCAGCGGACCTTCGACCACCACCACACCCTTTTGATTCGGGCCAATCAGTTCTGCACCGGTCTGGTCATCAAGCAGTTTGACATCGTAGCCATAGACGGCCTTGCCGGGCGAGCCAAACTTGCTCTTGGCCTGTTCAACACCATTGCACAGCGACAAAATCGGCCAGCCGGTTTCTGTTTGCCAGTAGTTGTCGATGATCGGCTTGCCCAGGCCGTCACTGATCCACTGCGCGGTCGGCTCGTCAAGTGGTTCACCCGCCAGGAACAGCGCACGCAGGCTCGAAAGGTCGTACTTTTTCAGCAGGGCCGGGTCTTGCTTTTTGAGCACGCGCACCGCTGTCGGGGCGCTGAACATGACCGTGACCTTGTATTTTTCCACCAGGCTCCACCAGATGCCGCCGTCAGGACGGGTCGGCAGGCCTTCGTACAGAATGGTTGCCATGCCAGCAATCAGCGGGCCATAAATGATGTAGCTGTGCCCGACCACCCAGCCGATGTCGCTGGTCGAGAAATAGGTTTCACCAGCGTTGCCAGCGTAGATGTGCTTCATGCTGGCGGCCAGCGCCACACAGTAGCCGCCGGTGTCACGTTGAACGCCTTTGGGTTTGCCGGTTGTGCCGCTGGTGTAGAGCGTGTAGCTGGAGTGGGTGGACTCGACCCATTCACATTCCACAACCGTGTTGAGGTTCTTTTCGCGCAACGCACCCCAAAGATGGTCACGGCCTGCCACCAGGTCCATGGCCACCATGCCCCGATCAATCATCAGCACTGCCTCTGGCTTGTGAGTCGACAGGCGAATCGCTTCGTCAAGCAGCGGCTTGTAGGCCACCGGCTTGCCACCGCGTGAACCGGCATCGGAACTGACGATGACGCGAGGTTCTGCGTCTTCAATGCGCGAGGCCAGCGAGCCCGATGCAAAGCCGCCAAACACCACCGAGTGAATGGCGCCAATGCGGGTGCAAGCCAGCATGGCAAAAGCGGCCTCGGCAATCATCGGCATGTAAATCAGCACCCGGTCACCTTTTTGCACCCCCAGGTCCTTCAGCGCTGCTGCCATGCGTTGCACTTCTGCGTGCAGTTCGCGAAACGAATAAACCTTTTCAACATTGGTTTCGGTCGATACATAAATCAGCGCTGCCTGATCAGCCCGGTCTTTCAGGTGACGATCCACCGCGTTGTGGCACAAATTGGTAACACCGCCGACAAACCACTTGGCAAACGGTGGGTTGCTGTAGTCGCAAATTTGTTTCGGTTGCACTTTCCAGTCTACCAACTGGGCTTGCTCGGCCCAAAAACCGTCTCGATCGGTCAGGGAACGTTGGTGGAAGTCGGCGTAACTGGTCATTGAATGTCTCCGATCGTCATTAAAAAAAGGAATCGCAATTATGAACAGTCAGCTTGCAGTTTCCTGACTTTTCTGGGCAAGTTGCACAGCGCCCAATCTCGCCGCCAACTTGAGTCTGCGCAGCAACTCACCGTGCCATATGGCACTGGCGGTTGCTGATCATGCCTGGGTTGTTTACCGTTGCGGTGTTTCAACCGACGGGAATCGGCGCAACGGCAAAGCGTGGCAAAAAATCGCTTGTGGCTCAGGCAAAGTTGCTTTGCACAAACGACCAGTTGACCATTTTGTCGAGAAATGTTTCGACAAACTTCTGGCGCAGGTTGCGGTAGTCAATGTAGTAGGCATGTTCCCACACATCAACCGTCAGCAGGGCCTTGTCAGCGGTGGTCAGCGGCGTGCCAGCCGCACCCATGTTGACGATATCAACCGTGCCGTCGGCCTTCTTGACCAGCCAGGTCCAGCCTGAACCAAAGTTGCCCACGGCTGACTTGACAAAAGCTTCCCTGAAAGCCGCGTAACTGCCCCACTTGGCAGTGATGGCAGCAGCCAGCGCGCCAGCGGGCTCGCCGCCACCGGCAGGTGTCATGCAGTTCCAGAAAAAAGTGTGGTTCCAGATTTGTGCGGCGTTGTTGTAGATGCCTGCGCTGGCCTTTTTGATGATCGATTCAAGGTCCATGGTCTCGAACTCAGTGCCTTTTTGCAGGTTGTTCAGGTTCACCACATAGGCGTTGTGGTGTTTGCCATGGTGAAACTCCAGCGTTTCTTTGGAATAGTGGGGTGCCATCGCGTCAATGGCAAATGGCAGTGCGGGCAGGGTATGTTCCATGGATTCCTCTGGGTGGGTTGCGAAAGCGTGAAATTGTAGGAACTTTCAGCCCGGCGGGTTGGCCACGGTCAAATCAACCGTGCCGTCAAACAGAGTGGCCTTGATGGCCTGGCCGACAACAAGCTGCTGACAACTTGTCACTGCTGCACCCTGCGCGTCACTAAGCCAGGCGTAGCCGCGTTCCAGTACCAGATGCGGGTCAAGCAGACCGAGGCGCAGTGCGGCACGGTCCAGCCGCTGCTGCTGCACCAAGAGGCCACGCTGCAGCGACAGCGGCAACTGAGCCGCCAGCCGGTCAAGGCGCTGCTGCTGTTGCTGCATCGCATGGCGCGTCACCACTTGCAGCGTCTGGGCGAAGCGGGCCAGCCGCTGCGCCTGCGTCGCCACTCGGCCAGAAGGCCGCCCCAGATTGCTGGCCAGTCGGTCCAGTCGCTGGCTGTGGCGGTCAAGCTGGCGATACAGCGCCTGTTGCAAGCGCCGTTGCAGCCCATCGAGCAAGTCCAGCCAGGCCAAGCGCGGTTGGGCGACCAATTCGGCGGCGGCAGTCGGGGTTGGCGCCCGCAGGTCGGCGACAAAATCGGCGATGGTGAAGTCGGTCTCATGGCCCACGCCGCACACCACCGGCACCGGGCTTTGCGCCAAGGTGCGCGCCAGTTGTTCATCGTTAAAGGCCCACAAATCCTCCATGGCACCGCCGCCACGCACCAGCACAATCACGTCCACCGTCAGCGGCCAGGCCCCTGCCGCCGACCCTTTTTTTTGAACATAATTGCCATCCAGCCCTTGTCCTGTCTGCGTAAGATGATACAACTTTAATAGCGCACTGATAAGCTCGGCTGGCGCATTGTTGCCTTGCACTGCGGCCGGCACCAGCAGCACCGGAATGTGCGGCACACGTCGCTGCAGCGCGCTTGCCACATCGTGCAAGGCTGCAGCGCCCAGCGAGGTCACCAGCCCGATGGCGCGTGGCAGCAGTGGCAGGGCACGTTTGCGGCTGGCATCAAACAGGCCCTCGCCTTGCAGCTTGAGCAAGATTTTCTGAAACTGCTCAAACAAATTGCCGACTCCCGAGCGGCTCATGCGCTCCACAATCAGTTGCAGGTCACCGCGCGGCTCATACACGCCCAGGCGACCAGCCACCTCCACCAGTTCGCCGTCACGCGGACTAAAACCCAGGTCCGAGGCGGCACGCTTGAACATGGCACAGCGCAGTTGCCCGTTTGCATCCTTGAGCGAGAAATAGCAGTGACCGCTGGCCGCTCGGGAAAACCCCGACAACTCACCTCGCACCTGAACCGGGTTGAATCGGGCCTGCAGCGCATCGGCCACCGCCCGGCAGAGCGCGCCGACCTGCCAGACGCGCGGCTCGGGCATCAATTGAGCGGCATCAGACACCTGAAAACCCTCTTGAAAATGTGTGTTTGAAATGATCTTGCAAGTTGAAGTCGTCCACAATTTTGCGCAATCACCAGCATCCCAAATTGCGTAGCGCGGTTTCCTGCATGTTCGTTAAAAATCATTGATTTCATTGAATTTTTTGCTGCCCAATTTATCATCACACCACCACAAGCCACGTTTGACGCGGCCTGCAGCCAGTTCCACCGGGGTTTCTCCACAAAGTTATCCACAGAAATTGTGCGCAGACCGGGTGCTTGAAGGCCCTTCTGACCCCGGCCCGAAGCCGCACACACGCCCAGCACGACACCGTCAAGCCGATCTGGCGCTGCGTCATAATCGCACAGCATTTTTCATGAGCGGAGCCCCAATTTGTTTTCCATCATACAAGCCGCAGGCTGGCCGATCTGGCCGCTGATTGCCTGCTCGGTGCTGGCGCTAGCGCTGGTTATCGAGCGTTTCGTCAGCCTCAAGACAACCAAGATTGCGCCACCCAAATTGCTCGATGAGGTCCTGATCGTGACGCGTAACGGCGTACCCGGCCCCGATGTGGTGAGTCAACTCGAAAAAAATTCAGCTCTCGGCGAAGTGCTGGCCAGCGGCTTGCGGGCCCTCAACGCCAACCCCCGCTGCAGCGAAGAAGAACTGCGCTCCAGCATGGAAAGCGCTGGA
>Ga0116159_1003445_pt1 | contig 14132 bp, 9 predicted proteins | sample AD_JPNAS1_MetaG_FD_89878 | JGI IMG/M metagenome (GOLD analysis project Ga0116159, IMG submission 89878) | Active sludge microbial communities of municipal wastewater-treating anaerobic digesters from Japan - AD_JPNAS1_MetaG | ecosystem: Engineered > Bioreactor > Anaerobic > Digestate | place...
ACGCTGGCGCCGGGAGAGGAAAAAGAGGCCGTGCTGGCCCCTGAGCAGCATCCTGAGCTGATCCTCCAGTCTCCCCGGGTCTGGTGGCCTCATCCGGCAGGTGAGCAGCCCCTTTACGATGCCCGCTTTTCTGTCAGCGTTAACGGCCGGGAATCGGACAGTGCCACTCTGCGTTTCGGCATCCGCTCAGCGGAAAGTTACATCAATGCGGAAGACTGGCGTGGCTACAAAATCAACGGGCGCAACATCCTCATCCGCGGCGGTGCCTGGATGACATCGGACATGCTGCTGAACCTGGAAGACTCCCGTTACGAAGCGCTGGTGCGTTATGCCCGGGAAGCCAATCTGAACATGCTGCGGTCTGAAGGCTTTTCCATCCGTGAAACGGAAAGTTTTTATGATCTCTGCGACCGCTACGGAATTATGGTCACCCAGCAGCTTTTCGGCCGTAATCTGCCCGATGAGGCGCTGGCGATCGCCTGTGTGGAAGATACGCTGCTGCGCATCCGCAACCATGCGAGTCTGGTACATTTTCTGGGGCATGATGAAACCTTTCCGACCGATACGCTGGATGCGGCTTATCAGCATCTGCTGGAAAAGCATCGTATTAAGCGAAGCTATCAGCCGCACTCAGGCACCTTCAATATTGCGACCCGCGCCAAGACAGGCGGTACCCGCACAGGGACGCGGGAGCTGTGGACCTACGCCGGGCCGTCCCACTATTTTTTCACCCGGGAACGCCGTTTTGATTCCGCCTGGGGCTTTGCTCAATCCGGCGGGATCGGCGGCATTCTGGCTGCACAGGACAGCTTGCGCCAGATGATGCCCGCATCGGCGCTATGGCCGATTCAGCAGAATGAATGCTGGTCGTTTCACACGGTAACACAGGGTATGGAATATTTTAATGCCGTGATTCAGGCAATGGAACAGAGTTATGGCGCTGCAGCGGACTTCAATGATTTCTGCAGAAAGCTTTACGCCATGAACTACAACAGTGCCCGGGGCATGTTCGAGGCGTACGCCCGTTTCAAATATGATGCGCTGGGCATTACCACGTGGAAATACAATGCCGCCTGGCCTGCAGCGCTCACCTGGCAGTATGTGGACTGGTACACCCGTCCCACAGCCGCCTATTTCGGTGCCAAAAAAGCATGCACCCCGGTGCATGCCCTTCTGGATCCCCATGAGCAGGCAGTGTATGTGGTAAACAGCCTGTATGAGGCGCAGGACGGGCTTTCTCTCGATGTAATCGTTCTGGATCCGGCGGGCAGCGTACTTTCTCAGGAAAGCTTTACCGTATCCGTCGCTGCCGACGGCTGCACCCGCGCGGGAGCGCTCCGCATACCTGAATCCGCCGGAAACCTGCGGTTTGTTAAAATGCTTCTGAAAAATAAAGACGGCGTCATCCTGTCGGAAAATGTATACTGGCTTTCGGCAACACCGGACGTCCCCGGTGCCTCGGGACACAAAGACTCTGTATTCTATACACACCCCAAGTCTGTTGCCGATTACAGCGGGCTGAATACACTCCCGGAAACATCCGTCGAAAGCCGGATCACCTCTGATGGAACCAACCATACCATCACGCTGGAAAATAAAAGTGACCGTATCGCCTTTCAGATGGAACTCGCGCTGCTGCCGGCGGATAGTGATCTTTCACTGGCACCCGTTTACTGGAGCGATAATTATGTGACCCTTTTCCCGGGAGAAAGCAGAACTGTACAGGCACAAACGTCTTCGGGCAGTACCGCGCCTCTCCGCCTGCGGGTACAGGGCTTCAATGTGCCTGAGACAATCAGCGACTGAGTTCCGGCACGGGCTTTATTGCCGTGTCGGTGCCATGTCTCCCGCCGCCCTGTACATGGCAATGATTTTTTCCGGATCAATCTCCGCAAGAATGTTGTGAATGGCGCAAAAGACGTAGCCGCTGTCTTCCTGCAGGCAGGAAACCGTCCGACGCACTTCCTCCTCGACTTCCTGCACGGTTCCGCGCGGAAGTGTATGCTGTGTATTCACACCGCCGCCCCAGAGGGCAATGCGATGCCGGGCTTTATCTTTCCATTCCTGAACGCTGTGCCCGCCTGCGGTCCATTGTACCGGATTAAGAATATCAAAACCGCTTTCCGCAATATCATCCAGTAAATCATAAATGGCACCGCATGAATGCAGAAAAGTTTTCACGCCGGGCGCCAGCTGATGAATGGCATCATTCATTTTTTTGTAAAAGGGCTTGAAAAGAGTCCTGTAGATTTGAGGCGAAGCAATCAGCGCACTCTGAGTGCCCCAGTCATCGGCGCTGCACATGTATATGTCAATGCAGTGCCCCAGCTCAGGCAGCCAGTCTTCCAGTGCCTCAAGAGTAAAGGCAAGCAGCATCCCGTGCAGTTCCTCAACAAATTCGGGCTCGGTGAGACAGAGCATTGGAAAGAGGGCAAGCCCTGTAAAATTGGTGATACCCATTCCGGGCTGAAGCCCATTGAACAGCACAGCGCGATCCGAGGTATCCCGCACACGCTTCGCTGTCTCCAGCAGCTGTTTTTTCCGCTCTCTGCTCCAGCGCCTCTTCTTCAGAGAAGCGCGTATTTCATCAAGATCCGGCCGGGGAATATCACCGGACAGAACCAAAGCATGACCGGCGTGCTCCACGTCAAAAACATACGCATGAGGCGGCATGACTGAACCGGGTGGAGTCTGCCGGACACTGCCGTCGGGCAGTGCGGAGAAAGGCGACAAATCCAGCACTTCCGCATCCAGCCGATTGTTGAAATGATAGGGATGCCACAGTTCCGGCTGAGGAAAAGCATTGGTGACATCGGGCTGCAGTGTAACCACATCACATCCGAGTGCGTCCAATACATCCGTATCGGGAAGAGCCAGCATCTGACCGGTGTCATAGACCCGCGGCCTTCGGGGAGGCAGCCCGAGCGCCTGCACCAGTGCCGGGTAGGCGAAGCAGCTGATCCCGGTGGACGGCATACCACCGAGATCTCTGGGGGTCCGGTCAAAGGCTTCAAAATTCAAAGCGGCAAGAACACGCTCGCGACTGTTCATTAAAAAATACTCCGGCTCTGGCAGAAACGACCGCCTTTATTTTTTCAGCGGCGGATTCGGAAATAAGGTATAATTAAGTATACAGTAAAATACCGGATCAACAGGAACGGGATTTTCGTACAGCAGCAGAAAAGCTGTCGAGAAATAGTGTTTCTTTATCCGGTGTTTTCACAGGTAAAAGGAACGGCGCCATGAAAAACGCACACCCTCTGTCCGCCCTGTTTTTGTTTCCCGCCCTTTGCCTGATGCTTATGCTGCTGAGCGGCTGCGGTGCGGAAATCCTGACCGTCACAGCTGTGCAGGGCGAACTGGCGGCGCAGAACGCCAAGTCAGCTACAAAACAGCTTGCTTATGTGAAGGACAAAATGGGCTCCGTCAGCTTTGATCAGGCGGTACAGGCATACCGTGCGGAACATGGCAGCAACCCGCCCACGCTGGATGCGCTGGTTCCCGGCTATCTCCCTCAGATACCGGTACAACCCGACGGAAGCCCCTATTACTACGATCCTGCGACAGGCACCCTTTCCGCCTCGGCACCGGCAGGAGCATCCTCCAAACAAGATCAGGAGATGATGCTTGCCATCCGCAATGCCATTACCCGTTACGGAACAGCGACGGGCTATTACCCGCCTACACTGGATGCACTCTATCCTAATTATATGACCAGACTGCCCCGAACGAGCGCCGGTCAGGAGTTTGTGTATAACAACCAGAACGGGCAGATCTCACTGCCCGGTCAGGTGTCTCCCACTGCCCCTGCCAGAACAGCAGGCAACCGCAGCGCCGGGATAGGGGGCACCGGGCCCATGGGCGAAGTGATGACAGGGATTGGCATTCAGCAGGAACTGGGGCGTATGAATACAAGCGGTGCCTCAGCCGCCGGCTCACGCACACGCAGCAGCGCCCAGGATTTTTCCAATCAGCACACGAATACCCAAAACCGGGTTATGGATCAACTGGGATTATAAAAAAGCTGACTCCCCTGCACTGCGACACAACTCCCCTGCGGTGGCGCGACACTGGTCGTGTGTATGGCACCCTCCTTTTCCGTCAGAAAAGGAAGGATCTATTTTGCGCCCGGATGCAGGATTCGGTATGATTAAATACAGGAGAGGCGTGCGTCTTTCCCCCTGTTTTCAAGAAGGTGTCTGACCGGGTTATGTCAGAACGCCCCCTGCATTGCCGGTTAACCTCCGGCCAAACCAGAATCGAAGGATTTGCCATGACTCGTGTGTTTCATTCTTTTTTAATTCTCGGCGTTTTTGCGCTGCTTTCCCCCGCTTTTGCCGCTGACTGGGTCAGCCTTACACCGGACAACAGTCTGGACGGCTGGCGCGTTCTCGCAGGTGAATGGTCTGTGTCTGAAGACGGTGTAATTTCAGGTCGTGCCGCAAAAGATCAGAATTCCTGGCTGCTTTATGACAAAGAAGAGTTCTCCGACTTTGAGCTCTCGCTGGAGTTCCGCACACCTGTTCCCACAAACGGCGGCGTACAGCTCCGCTCCCACTGGCTTCCGCGCATGCCCCTGGCAGAAGGGGAAGAGGTGAACGCTGCCCCCCGCCAGATGTATGGCTATCAGGCAAACATTGAGACACGCAAGCGTCTGGGAACGGGAACACTTATGGAAGAAAACGGCAGAGGTTACCTCGCCGAACCTTCCGCCGATGCCGCTAAAACGCTCAAGCAGCGTGACTGGAATACCATGCGTATCCTTGCGCAGGGACCCGTGGTGGAAGTGTATCTCCATGATGTGCTCGCCGCCCGAATTGAGGACGAGGCGTTTATCAGCGGATTCATTGCGCTGCAGCTTTTCCCCTATGAAGCCGGAGAAGACTTTACAGAAATTGAATACCGCAATGTGCGCATTAAAAATTTGCGGGACGACAGCAACTGGCGCTCCCTTTTCGATGGCACCACCCTTACAGGCTGGAAAGAATGGGGCTCGGAAAAATGGAGCGTTGAAGACGGCGTTATCTGGGGTAAAAGCGGACCCAAACGCTCCGAAGGATATCTGTCAACGGATGAGATTTTTAAAGACTTCCGGGTACGCGGATCTTTTAATATGACCGGCGACGGCAACTACGGACTTTTCTATCATTCCTCCATCAAGCTGCGGGAGGACGACGGGTATCCCCTGATCGCCGGGCTGCAGGGCGAAGTGGACCCCGGATATCCGGGGCCTTCCGGCTGGGTCTATGAAAGCTACAAACGCGGCTGGCTGGTCAAACCGGATCCGACAAGCATGCAAAGCGTGGCAGTGCGCCCGGGAAAGTGGAATACCATTGAAATCCGCAGCGAAGGCAATCATGTCACCACCTGGATAAACGGCATCCGGGTACTGGATCTCGTGGACGAGGGGCAGTGTCTCTTTGAAGGCTTCTTTGCGCTGCAGCTGCATACAGGCGGGGCGGACGGCATCGGCTGGAAAGACCTTTTCGTGCTGAACCGGTAATCCCCTGAAATAACAGTTTCCCCGGCGGCATCCTTTCATTAAAAAAGGGTGCCGCTTTTTTTATATCCCGGGTCAGCCCAGTTTGGCTATACGCCGGCAGTGCCGTTCGCCGCCCTCAAAAGCGGTGTCAAGAAAAAGTGTAATCAGGTCGAGACACTGATCCAGCGTCAGAATGCGCCGACCCACCGCGATCACATTGGCATCATTATGCGCCCGGGCAAGATGCACCATTTCCCTGCTGGTACAGGTGGCGGCGCGGATGCCGGGGTGTCTGTTTGCCGCCATGCCGATGCCGATGCCGGTACCGCAGATGAGCACACCGTACCGGGCACGCCCTTCCAGCACTTCTTTGCATACAGCATTTGCAAAGTCGGGATAATCCACCGATTCCGGACCATTGGTGCCGCAATCAATCACAGTGTGCCCCATAGCTTCCAGACGGGCGATCACGGACGGTTTGTATAAGGGTTCGGGCGCCTCATATCCGGCATGATCCGATCCGACAGCAATAATCATAAGTACATCCTTTTCTGTGTCACCCGTTCCAACAGTCATACAAAAGTTCAGCGGCGAGCGCACCCGCCCGGACAACACGTCCTTCCGCCGCATCAAAAACAGTGGATGGCTCCCGAGGCGGAAGTGCACCGCCGTCCAGCACGAGGGCTACCCCCGGCAGTGCTGCCTCTTCGGCAGACCGTGCCGGCGCATGCCCCGAAAGATTCGCCGATGTGGATGTCAGCGCTCCGCCCCTTAGCAGGCACAGCCGCCGTGCGAGAGCCTCCTCGGGACAACGAAGGCAAACCTGGCCGCTGTCGCTGAGAATGCGCCGGGGAAGGCCCTCCGCTGCAGGAAACAGAAGAGATAGGGGGCCTGGCCAGAAGCGCTGCATACAGGCGCGGGTTCTGTCATCAATATGCGCGGCAAAAGGCCGGAGCTGGGTCTCATCTGCCACAATCAGGAGCACAGGAAACGCCGGCTCCCGTTTTTTAACGGAAAAAAGCCGATCCAGTGCCTTTTCCGACAGCGGATTCACTGCCAGACCGTAAACGGTCTCGGTGGGATAGGCGACAACCTCATCGCACGCCAGCGCTTCCAGAGCCTGTGCCAGCCCTGTCTCGTCGGGTGCGACAATATTCATGAACGTTCTTCCAGAAAACGGCGCATTTTTCGGAAAGCAATACCCCGATGACTTATTTTCTGCTTCTCTTCCTGTTTCATTTGTGCAAAGGTGCGTTCCTCTCCTTCGGGAACAAAAAGGGGATCATAGCCGAAGCCGAGCGTGCCATAGGGAGCGACAGCAATATGTCCTGCAATCTCGCCCGTTTCTAAATGTACCTGACCGCCCGGAGTATAAAAAGCGGCACAGCAGACGAAACGGGCTCCCCGTTCATGCCAGAGCGCGTCAGACAGCGCTTCCAGCAGTTTGGCGTTGTTCTCTTCATCCGTGGCATGCTCCCCCGCATAGCGCGCAGAACGTACGCCGGGAGCACCGCCTAGACAATCCACACTCAACCCTGAATCGTCGGCAATGCAGGCTATTTGAAAGGCATCGCCGTAGTATTGCGCCTTAAGTGCGGCATTCTCGGCGAAGGAGGCGCCTGTCTCCTCGGGCTCAGGAAGATCCGGCATATCACGCAGGGACAGCACGCGCCACGGCAGCCCCTCAAGCAGTGCTGCCAGTTCCTGCGCTTTTTTCAGGTTTCCACTGCCTATAAGTAAATCAGTCTTCACTATTCAAAGCCTTCTGCTGCAGGGCAAGAAGCCGGGTAATCCCCTGTTCCCCCAAAGTCAGGAGTTCCTGAAATACTTCCCGGGAAAAGGGTTTTCTTTCCGCCGTTCCCTGCACTTCGATCAGCCTGAGCTGATCATCCATGACAATGTTCACATCTGCCTGCGCGGCCTCGTCTTCAACATAACAAAGGTCAAGAAGCGCCTGCCCTTCCACAATGCCGACACTGACAGCAGCACAGGCACCGAAGAGCGGGATGCGCTCAAACCTGCCTTCGGCGGTCAATGCGGCAAACGCATCGTGGAGGGCAACCCAGGCTCCCGTGACAGCGGCACTGCGGGTGCCTCCGTCTGCCTGCAGGACATCGCAATCCACTTGAATCATGCACTCGCCCATCGCCTCCAGATCGGTAACAGCACGGAGGCTTCGACCTATCAGCCGGCTGATTTCCTGTGCCCGCCCGCGCTGGGCATTGTCTCTGGAAATACGAGTCTGGGTGGACGAGGGGAGCATGGCATATTCGGCGGTAACCCACCCCTTGCCGCGTCCGCGCAGCCAGGCAGGTGGTTTTTCGGCATAGATAGCAGTACAGAGCACCCGGGTATCCCCGAAGGAAACCAGTACCGAACCCTGTGCATGTTTTGTGAAGTGCCGGGTAATGGAAACCGGCCGAACCATGGCAGCTGTACGCTGGTCAATTCTTAGTGACATGCACTTTTCCTGTCAGGGCACCGGATCCGCAGGAGGCACTTCTTCAGGCGATTTCTTTTGAGCCGGTGCTTCGGATTTTTTCAGTGCACGTTTCGGATCATTGATGGTATTGGAATCGGAAGCCACCTGTGTCTCGTGAATATCTTTGTGATATTTTTCCACCAGCGCAGGCCAGTCAAGATTTTCAGACAGTATCTCAACCGCCGCCGCCAGAGGCGTATCTTCCGCCGTCTCATCAGTGGCGACATATCCGGGCGTCATGCTGCCGTGATTCTGCTTGTACTGATTCTCATAATTGTTCTCAAAAGAACTGTACATCTGCTTTGCAAGAGCCAGCTCCTCATCACGACTCATTTCCACTTCTTTATCGGGAAGGATGCCCTGATGATCAATGGTCACATCGGCAGGAGTGTAGTAAAGAGCCGTAGTCAGGCGCAGCGCAGAATTTTTCGGCCGCTCGAGGGGGATAATAGTCTGAACACTTCCCTTGCCGAAAGTCCGCTGACCGACGACAATGGCACGCTGGTAAAACTGCAGTGCACCCGTCACAATTTCCGCGGCACTGGCTGTTTCTGAATTGGTTAAAACCACAACAGGCATATCGGAGGGAAGAACCGCTTCCCGGGTTGTGTAGAGCCGCATCTCATCTTTATCAGAGGTGCCGTTCACCGATTTTCTGCCCCGGGTGTACGTTACCAGAGAGCCTTTGGGCAGAAAGAGTTCGCAGACTTCTTCGGATGCGGACAGCAGTCCGCCTGAATTCCAGCGCAAATCAAGCACAAAAGCGCGCATGCCCTGCTGGATCAGCTCTTTCAGATGTTTTTCCAGATCCGCAGCAGTCGTATCGCTGAATGAATTCAGGCGGATATAACCCACTTGATTATGCAGCATCTGAAATTCTTTGATGCTTTCGAGCGGAATCCGTGCCCGTTGTACCTTTACATCAAAAGTTTCTTCGGTATGCGTGCCGTCCTCTTTTTCCGTACGGCGCAGGATGGTCAGATTCACATAGGAGCCTCTGCGCCCGCGGATAAGATTGGCGGCGCCGGAGGTATCGAGCCCTTCCGTTGACTTTCCGTCAATGGCAGTAATGATGTCGTAAGGGCGTACTCCTGCTTCCGCTGCGGGCGAGCCCAGAATGGGCATAAATACCATAATCTGTCCGTCTTCATTTTCCTTGATGGATACGCCGATCCCTTCAAATTCGCCTTTTGTCTCTTCACGCAGCGCTTCGAGTTCTTCCGCAGAGACATAGGCACTGTTCCGATCAAGCGCTGACATGATCCCTGAAATCGCCCCTTCCACGGTCTCTTCCACACTGAGTTCACGCACATACTCACGCAGCACGATATCAAGCACATCGCCGATCGGCTCAATCTCCCGGTAGACATCGACAGCCTGATCCTCTGCTGACAATCTCGGCAGAAAGGCATTGCTGAGGGCCCCCATCATAAGTATAAAAAAGCTGAAAATGATCCAGAATTCACGCCTGCTGTCGCGTTTATTCATGTGCGCTGTTCTCCGGTCCGTTTCTAGTCAGACCAACTGGTTGTGAATCACCATACAAATTTCCGGCGACAGGCGCTGCACTGGAAGGGCCTGAGAGAAGAGCACAGGCACCCGGGCACCGTTGCTTTCCTCTGTTTTTGCGCCAGCCGGAGAGGCAATTTCAGTGTATCAGAATATTTTTCCGTTATCCAAACCCGGTGCCGGGAAAGTTCCACCGCAACGGCTGATTAATTGGGCGTAATAGAACAGGAACTCATTTCCCGGGCAAACTGCCGGAGCGCCTCAATGGGAACAGAAGTTTTCTCAAGATTCAGGCGTCGCAGCGCCATAATGGAGCGGAAGGCCGGCAGGCTTTCCGCCGTGATTCCCGGTGCATCAAAAATATCGATGCGCGCCAGCTGCGTAAATTCGCGTAGTGCCTTAACGCCTGCATCCGTAATGGCAATACCATGCAATTTTATCTGCTGCAGCCCCCGGATGGTGATGATTTTTTGCAGTCCCTCATCAGTGACGGCTGTGTCTATCAGTTCGAGAGCAAGCAATCCGCGCAGATGCGCGACAGCATCCAGGCAGCTATCCGTAATGGTTTCGCCTTTGAGCACCAGCGTATGAACAGCCATCTCATCCAGCGTATTCAGCACTTCCAATTTTTTTTCCGCCTGATTAATTTCAATCTGGATTTCCATCTTGGCGGGAACAGTCACCTTTCCTCTCGCCATTTCCAGAAACTGCCAGGGCGCCTGGGCTTCATTCCACTGGCGAATAGCAACACGACCTATCGTATAGTCCTCCGAAAATTCCAGAACCCGTTCTTCTGGCGGTGTCATGTCTCTGGCGATGCTTCCCGGTTTTTTGCAGTTGAAGGTAACGGACCGTTTGAAGCCCTTGAGGATGTTTTCCTTTTGTTCCACTGTTAATTCCTGATCAATATACAGAATATCCAGTCCTTTCAGGTTCTGCAAATAATTCAGGTTCACCGGATCCATGTCTATATCGGGCAGCCACAAGGAAGCAATGCATCTGTCCGGCAGCGGCACCAGCGGCGACAGATCATGAACCTGGTCTTTCCGTACGACCAGATGAAAGCGTGTGCCCTCTGCATATTCGACGACCCCCTGCGCAGGCGCATAGGGTGTCCAGTCGGCATCGCTTGTCGGCTGGGAGGAAGGGTCATAGAGAGTGCCGAACACACGATCGGCCGGAAATTCCATCGTCAGCATTTTTGTTTTGGGAGCGGCACGAAAGATAACAAAGCCTGCAATCCCGACAATAGCGATGATGAGCAGCCCGATCGCCGCAAAAATTACCGGCGTTGAGCTGCGCCGGCGCGGTACGGCAATAGACACGGACTGGTCGGGGAACACAAAAGATACGTCCCGGGGCTTGGGATACATTTCTTCAAAGTCGCTGTCGATATCATCGGAATCGGAGTGCGGTCGCCGCGGAGGATTCACAGGCGACAATCCCGGGATCCCCGCCTCGGAATGCAGCGGGGTCTGGATAGGAGCAGGTCTGCCCGGCTGAATAGGCGTAATACCACCCGCCGCCGGTTTGCCAGCGCCGGACGTGGTGGTTTCCAGCCCTGTAAAAATATCGGCAGCCTTCTGCTGGGTCTGGCGGTCAGATGGCTGTTGCGCTACGCGCATCGCTTCTTGCTGCGTCGAACGCTGCGAGGAAGAACCCATGGTGTAATTCAACGCAAAAAGCTGATTGCCATCGCTCTGGCCTTCACCCTCCGCACTGGCGGCCGCCTGCAGACTGGTCTGTCTTTGGGACGGCTCATCCAGAACTTGCTGTGATGCCTGGAGCCGGATTGTCTGCTGGGCATCCTCCTGCGCCACACTGAGAGCAAGCAGCTGCTCCTGTATTTTTTTGAGCTGCGCCGCCTGAGGGGATGCCTGCAGAATACCCTGACGCTCCGCTTCATTGTGAATCTGCGTTAATTCCACCTGAAGTGCCTGCTGAGAGGACTGCTGTTCGAGGTTCTGATGGCGCAGTGCCGCCAGCTCGTTTTCCAATTGCTGGATGGTGGCACGGCTTTCTTCCTGCTCGCTGGATGCTTTTGCCGCATCCTCTTCACGGGTTTTCAGCACCCGTTTCAGATCCTCCAATTCCTGCCTGGATTTTTCCAGCTCTTCATTTTTGCTTGCCTCATTCTGTCTGAGTTTTTCCATTTCACCGGCAAGCACAGATTCTATATCCAGCGTCTCGGCAGTCTTTGTGCGCAAATCGTTCAGTTCATTGCGAAGACGTTCCAATTCCTGCTGTTTTTGCGCATTCAGTGATTCCGCTTCCTGCGCATCTTTTTCACGCAGGTTCAACTGCTGACGCAGCGCATCCATTTCCTTCTGTGCGGCAGCGAGGGCAGAAGTTTTTGAACTTTCATTTTCCCGGAGATGCTGTACCTCCCGGGAAAGCTCCTGTTCAGAAGTCGAGGCGGTTGTTGCCTGCAGTTTAAGCGCTTCCAGCTCTTTCTGCAATGCCTGAACAATAGCATCCTGCTGTGAGCTTATCTGTTCGGCAGACAGGACAGCTTCCTGCTGTTTTGCCATTTGCGAACGCAGTGTATCCATTTCGCTTCGGGCGCCGTCCAGCACTCTGGATTTTTCTTCTTCGTTTTTCCGCAGATGCTCCAATTCCTGCGCAAGCTGCTGTTCCGATTCAGCAAAGGAAGCCGCGCGTTTTGCCATTTCGTCTCTTTCCTGACGCAGGACGCGCAGCTCTTCGGAGCTCATCTCTCTTTTCTGGGTTTCTTCCGCCAGCAGGGCTTCACGTTTCTCCAGATCCTCACGCAATGCACCCATTTCCTGGCGCGTCTGCTCCAGAGCGGCCGCTTTTGCGGCTTCATTCTGGCGCAGCTGCGCCACTTCTTCCGCCAGAGCGGCTTCAGAACGCTCCGCTTCCTCCGCCTGCCTCAGGGTATTGTTAAGCTGCTCCCGGACGCGCTCAATTTCCAACTCATTTTCACGTGCCCGCTTTTCAGCCTCCGCCACCGATTGCTCCCTGTCTGAAAGGGCATTTTGCAGTTCAGACAGCTGAGACCGCGCCGCTTCCAGCGCCTCGCTTTTGCTCTGTTCAGCAGCACGAAGCTGATCCAGCTCCTTTTTCAGCGTTTCACGGGCTTCGGATGCCTTATCCGCCTCGGCATAAATAGCGGACATTTCCTGCCGCATGGCTTCCATGGCTTCTTCGTGGCGCCGGTTATTGTCCTGGGCCTCCTGAATAGCCGCTTCCCGGTCAGACAGAGACGCCTGCAACTGGCTCAGCTCGTTCCGCGCCTTTTCCAGCTCTTCCGATTTGGCATCGCCCTGCTCACGCAGTTTGGCGAGTTCCTGATTCAGCAATGCTTCTGTATGCACCGCACTGTCGGAACGCTCCTGCAGCGTGCGCACTTCACTTTCCAGCTGAGAGACATGGCGTGCCTTTTCCGCAAGTTCGGATTCAGCTTCCGCCACCTCAGCCTCCCGCGCCTGCAGGCTTTCCTTCATTTCATCCAGGTCGGTGTAGGCTTTCTCCAACGCCGCGCTAGTGGACCGTTCTTTCTGTCTCAGATTGGTCAACTCGTCCAGAAGTTCTGTCTGCTCATGGGCGGCCTTTTCCTGCTGTGCCAGCAGCTGCTGAAGCCGTGCTTCCAGTTCTGACACGGTGGTCTGCAATGTCTCTTTGTCCAATGCATCAGACTTGCGCTGGTCGAGCAGCGCTTTCAGTTCATTGGTCTGATCTGTCTGACTGGAAACGTAGGCACTCAGCCCCTCGGTCTGCCCATCCTGAAACAAAGGCTTTAGCTGATCGCCTGCCGTGCGGATCTGCTCCAGACGCTGAAACAGTCTTTCGCAGTCATGGAGTGCTTCTGCGGTTCTGTCCAGCTTCATGAGCGCCTCAATGCGCATATGCAAAAGCACGGGACTGTTCGGTATATGGGGTCGGATCAGTTCCAGAAGTGCCAATGCCTCGGAGTGACGCTCCTGTTTGCACAGATTCACCGCATTTTCAATATTCTTTTCTATTTCGCTTGGATGCATGGTATGTTCCTGCTGGGTCCATAAAACACAATATGCATATCATACTCAAAAGCCTTCCCGCGGGACAAAAGTAAAAAGCCTTACCCCGCATAGAAGCAAGTGCAAGCCTTTTGCCTTTTTCTTTCTTGACGCACAGGCACACTTTATTTTATAGTGTTTTGACTTACAGTACAAGATTGCGAAAAACCGGCTGATCTGTTCTTACACGAAAGAGCGCGCGGCGGCTTCCTCTGCACCGGTGCTGTTTGTGAACTGTAGCCTTTTTTCAGGAGGTCAGACGTTGTCAACAGAGAAACCCGAGATCATCAAATGCGAATGCGGGCAACGGATGCGTTTGCCTGCCGACTCGCAAAGCAAATATTTCCGCTGTGTCAAGTGCGGTTCCTTTGTAGATCGACAAGGGGTACGCAAAAAGGACACGCAAAAGATCAGGCGCAGCGACCTGAAGTTGTCATCCGCCCGGGGACTGCAGCGAAGCGCTCTCCTCGGAATCTTTGTTGACGGCGGTCTGATTTCGCCGCAGCAGGGAAAAGAAGTGTCTGCTGTTGCTAAAGAAAGCAGAAAAAAGACTTTTCAAGCCATTATTGATCTGGGCTTTGCAACCAGAGAGCAGCTGCACGCATTCCTCGCACGCGAATCAGGAGCTGCGTCCATCAGT
>Ga0116159_1003448_pt1 | contig 14123 bp, 13 predicted proteins | sample AD_JPNAS1_MetaG_FD_89878 | JGI IMG/M metagenome (GOLD analysis project Ga0116159, IMG submission 89878) | Active sludge microbial communities of municipal wastewater-treating anaerobic digesters from Japan - AD_JPNAS1_MetaG | ecosystem: Engineered > Bioreactor > Anaerobic > Digestate | place...
CCGCCCCAACGGCATCCTGCTCGTCACCGGCCCCACCGGCTCGGGCAAGACGACGACGCTCTACGCCGCCCTGGCCGAGGTGCGCGACCCCGGCGAGAAGCTGATCACGACCGAAGACCCGGTCGAGTACGAGATGGACGGCATCCAGCAGGTCAACATCAACGAAAGCGTCGGCCTGACCTTCGCCCGCTGTTTGCGCGCGATTCTGCGCCAGGACCCCGACACCGTCCTCGTCGGCGAAATCCGCGACGTCGAGACCGCCCAGATCGCCGTCCAGGCCGCGCTGACCGGTCACCTCGTCTTCTCCACGCTGCACACCAACTCGGCCGCCGCCACCGTGACGCGTCTGCTCGACATGGGCGTCGAGCCGTTCCTGATCACCTCGGCGGTGGAAGGGGTTATCGGCCAGCGTCTCGTCCGGACGATCTGCCAGTCGTGCAAGACCGAAGTCGAACCCGATGAGGACGAACTGGCCGATTTCGGGCTGACGCTCAAGGAGGTGCGCGACGAGGGGATCCGCTTCTTCCGCGGCCAGGGGTGCGAGGAATGCAATCACACCGGCTACCACGGCCGGCTCGGCATTTTCGAGCTGATGGAATTCACCGACGAGGTGCGCGAGCTGGTGCTCGAGCGCGCCACCACCGACGAGATCCACGAACTGGCGGTGCGCCAGGGGATGATCACCATGCGCCAGGATGGCTGGGCCAAGGTCACGATGGGCCTGACGACGATGAGCGAAGTCTTGCGCCAGACCCCCGCCGAGGTCATCACGACGGCCAAGTCCAGCTCGATCCTGGTGGAGCGCGAAGGCGAGGGCCCGGTCGAAGGGCGCGAGGCTTTGCCCAGTCCCCAGGAAGCCCTGCCGGCCCCGAACGAGGCCCTCCCCGCGCCGGGCAAGCCGAAGCTCAGCGCCAAGTCGATGATCGTCGAGAACGAGGAAGCCGCCAGCGCCAACGCGAAGAACAAGTAGCGCGCGCCGGATGATCGCGCCCCAATTCTTTTATCTCCCCAATGCTTCCCGGTAGGCTTTCTCCAGCTCTTCGCTGAAGGCGACGAAGATCACCTTCGCGGGCAGCGCATGCCGTTCCAGCCAGTCGCGGGTCTCCCGCACCGCCAGTCGGCAGGCCGCCTCGACCGGATAGCCGTAGGCGCCGCAACTGATCGCGGGGAACGCCACCGTCCCGAGCCCGTGGCGTTCGGCCAGCGCCAGGCTGTTGCGGTAACAGCTCGCCAGGAGATCCGCCTCGCCGCGGTTGCCGCCGCGCCAGACCGGCCCCACGGTGTGAATGACATGGCGCGCCGGAAGGCGATAGCCCTTCGTGATGCGCGCCTCGCCGGTGGGGCAGCCCCCCAGCGTCTGGCACTCGGCGAGCAGTTCGGGTCCGGCCGCGCGGTGAATCGCCCCGTCGACGCCCCCGCCGCCCAGCAGCGACGTGTTGGCGGCATTGACGATGGCATCTACGTCGAGCCGGGTGATATCGCCGCCGACGACCTCAATCCGCGAGGTTGATTGATCCATGGCCGGTCACCTCCATTGGCTTTTCACTCCCGCATCCTCCCCGTCGCACCCGCCCCCACCCACGAAAACGGTTGATCCTTCGCCCGCGCAATAGTAGATTTATCTGTAATCATTTGAGCCTCGGGATACGTCGGGCAAATCGTATCCCCTCCAGCGTTTGCTATCGTATCACGTCCCGTGCATCCGTGCCTCCTCCGGGGCCGAGCGAGCTCGCTTTCTGCCAGTCAAAGGAGTCCCTCATCATGGCAACCGCCACACTGCCGCCGCGGGTGCGCATCGGCGCCACGCAGCTTCTTATCAATAATGAATGGGTCAAGGCCGCCTCGGGCAAGACCTTCGAGACAATCAACCCCGCCACCGGCGACGTGATCGCCGAGGTCGCCGAGGGTGATGCGGCCGATATCGACCGGGCCGTCAAGGCCGCCCGCGCCGCCTTCGAGCGCAACAGCCCCTGGCGCCGGCTCGCCGCGGCCGAGCGCGGCTACCTGCTCAACCGCCTGGCCGACCTCATCGAGGAACACGCCGATGAACTGGCCCGCCTTGAAAGCCTCGACAACGGCAAGCCCTACGAGATCGCCAAGGCGGCCGACCTCCCGCTGACCATCGCCTGCTACCGCTACTACGCCGGCTGGGCCGACAAGGTCCACGGCAAGACGATTCCGATTCAGGGCGATTACTTCTGCTACACGCGCCACGAACCGGTCGGCGTCGTCGGCCAGATCATCCCCTGGAACTTCCCCCTGCTGATGCAGGCCTGGAAGCTCGCTCCGGCCCTGGCCTGCGGCAACACCGTCGTCCTGAAGGTGGCCGAACAGACCCCGCTTTCTGCCCTGCGCGTCGGCGAGCTGATCATCGAGGCCGGGTTCCCCGCCGGCACGGTCAACATCGTCCCCGGCTACGGACCGACCGCCGGCGCCGCCCTCGCCCGCCACATGGACGTCGACAAGATCGCCTTCACCGGCTCGACCGAAGTCGGCCACCTGATCATGGAGGCCGCCGCCAAGAGCAACTTGAAACGCGTGACGCTCGAGCTGGGCGGCAAGAGCCCGAACATCGTCTTCGCCGACGCCGATCTGGACGCCGCCATCGAGGGCTCCCATTTCGCCCTCTTCTTCAACCAGGGGCAGTGCTGCTGCGCGGGTTCGCGCCTGTTCGTCGAGGAGAAGGTCTACGACGAGTTCGTCGAGCGCAGCACCGAGCGCGCCCGCGCCCGCAAGGTCGGCGATCCCTTCGCCGAGGGCGTCGAGCAGGGACCGCAGGTGGACCAGGAGCAGTTCAACAAGGTGATGGGCTACATCGACGCCGGCAAGCAGGAAGGCGCGCGGATGACCTGTGGCGGCGGCCGCGTCGGCGATCGCGGCTACTTCATCGAGCCGACGGTCTTCGCCGATGTGAACGACGACATGAAGATCGCCCGCGAGGAGATCTTCGGCCCGGTGATGAGCCTCATCAAGTTCAAGGACCTCGATGAGGTCGTCGAGCGCGCCAACCGCACGGTCTACGGCCTGGCCGCCGCCGTCTGGACCCGCGACATCACCAAGGCCCACGCCATCGCCGCCAACGTCCGCGCCGGCACGGTCTGGGTCAATTGCTACGACGTCTTCGATTCGGCCGCCCCGTTCGGCGGGTTCAAGCAGTCCGGCATCGGCCGCGAACTGGGCGAGTATGGCCTCCAGCAATACACCGAAGTCAAGACGGTGACGATCAAGATCTGAACGTTCCTCCCACGGACAGCCCCTGCGGTTCGCGACGCTCCTTCCCCCACCCGGACCGCAGGGGTTTTGTCCCCCCGGGGCGCACGAATCCTCCCTCGTCTCTCGTTCCTCGTGATCGAGGAAGAGCAGGGACACAAGGGATATAAGGGACGTAAGGAAAATCCGTCGCGACTCGAAATCCGTCGGATCCGACGGATTTCGCTCACTTGGGGGGCTACCCGCTTACATCCTATGCCCGGCCCGCCTACGCCTGCACGAAGGCATGGGCGCCCTCGGTCACGCGCATCCCGGCGCCGCTGCGCCGTCCGGCGCGCCGCCGCGTTCGCTCCGGTGCCGGCGCGCAGGCCAGCGGCAGGATCAGCGGCGTCTCCTGGCGCAGAAAATCGACCATTCGGATCGTCAGCGACCGGGCCGGATCTCCGCCGGCCACTTCGAACAGATCGTTGTCGAGCAGGCCGTCATCCATGAAGACCGGCATCCCGAACAGCGAGCCGAAGGGCGGGACCGCCCCCGGCGCCAGCGTTTCAATCCGCTGGCGGATCTCCCGTTCGGTCGCCAGGCGGGCATCGCGGCAGCCGGTCAGCAGGCGGATGTGGCCCAGGTTCAAATCGCGGTCGGCGGGCACCACCGCCAGCATCATCTGCCGGCCACAGACAAAAAACACCGTTTTCGCAACCGTCGCCGGGGCCAGGCATTCCACGGCCGCCAGGTCGCGCGCGCGATAAACCGGCCGGTGCTGGTGTTCCTCCACTCGCATCTGGCCGCGGTGAAGATAGTGCTCGATCAGCGGGGGGACTGACACGGCGCTTCACCTCCCTCGGATGGCGGAAGAATTTTTTCGAACTCAAATGCGGGTAACTCGATCGACTTGCGCATGGTCATTATTGCGCCGATGACGCCTCCCGCGCAATCGCCGAGCGAGTCGGGATTTCCCCCATTCGCATACCGGCAACCCCGCCACTCCAACTCGCCGATGGCTGCAACCATTGCAGGTATGGTATTTCAGGAGGGCCCCGCGCGCCGCACGGCGCGCCCGCCCCGCCCCCAGACTCCCCGAGGTGGACCCATTTGATGATCCAGACCGACCAGTTGTGCAAGGATTACGACGGGAAACCGGCGGTGGTTGATCTGAATCTGGACGTTGCTCCCGGCGAACTGTTCTGTTTCCTCGGTCCCAACGGCGCGGGCAAAACCACCACGATCAAAATGCTGGCCGGCCTGCTCATCCCGACCCAGGGCGCCGCGCGCGTCGCCGGCTTCGACTTGCAGCGCCATCCCGTCGAGGCCAAGCGCCGCATCGGCTACATCCCCGACCGCCCCTACCTCTATGAAAAACTCAGCGGCCGCGACTTCTTCACGTTCGTCGGCGATCTCTTCGGCATCCCCCGCCCCGTGCAGCAGGCCCGCCTGGAACTCTACTTCGACCTCTTCCGGCTGACGCCCGCGGCGGATCAATTCATCGAGAATTACTCGCACGGCATGCGCCAGAAGCTGGTCTTCGCCGCCGCGCTGATGCACGAGCCGCAGGTGCTGATCGTCGATGAACCGATGGTCGGGCTCGATCCCCAGTCGGCCCGCACCGTCAAGCAGGTCCTGCGCGAGCAGGCCGACGCCGGCCGCACCATCTTCCTCTCCACGCATACGCTGTCGGTCGCGGAGGAACTGGCCGACCGCATCGGCGTGATCAACAAGGGCCAACTCGTCTTTCTCGGCACGATCCGCGAGCTGCGCGCCCGCCTCGCGCGCGACGGTTCGCTCGAGGACCTGTTCCTCCTGCTGACCGAAGAGGAGACCGCCGACGTCTGACGTCCGCCCCGAGCCCGACTCCGCCGGATCACCCAACGCCATGGCCTCCACCGCCCCCGTTGCCTTCCTCCCCCTCTTTCTGCGGCTCAAGCTGCGCCTGGCCAACAATCATCTGTCGGGTCTCCGCCGCCATCTGTGGATTCACCTGGTCGTGGGGCTCCTCGTCGTTTTCATGCTGATCGGCGGCGGCTCCACCCTGTTTCACCTCGTTTTCCGCTTCCTGATGGAGCAGCAGCCGTTCGGGCCGCCGTTGATGGACCGGCTGATCCGGATGGTGCTGCTCGCGTTCTTCTCGATGCTGATCTTCTCCAATCTGATCATCATGCTGACGACCACCTACATCTCCAGGGAAGTGGAATTCCTGATGGCGCAGCCGATCCCGCACCGGCGGCTGTTCTTCGCCAAGCTCGGCGAATCGATCGTTTACAGCTCCTGGGCCTTCGTCATCCTGGCGTTCCCGCTCTTCGTCGCCCTGCGCTCCTCGCGCGACCTCCCCTGGACCTATTTCCCCTCGGCGGCCTGCCTGCTGGTCCCCTACCTGATCATCCCGGCGGCGGCCGGCGCCGCCCTCGCCCTCGTGATCGCCGCGTTTTTTCCCCCCCGGCGCATCATCCGGTTCACGCTCGCGCTGGGCGTCCTGGGCATGGTCATGGCCGTCGCGATGCAGCGCTCCCAGGGCGTGATGGGCATGATGCGCCAGGCCTCCGCCGAAGACACCGCCGATCTGATGAGCCTGATGGACGTCGGCGATTTCTTCCTGCTGCCAAGCGGCTGGCTGGGCCATGGCCTCGTCGCCATCGAGCACGGCTTCTGGCGCGAGGCCGGCTTCTGGGCGCTCGCCCTCTGGTCGACCGCCGCCATGGGCCTGGTCGTCTGCGACTGGCTGGCCGGGCTCTACTATCGCGGTTGGACCAACGCGCGCAGTTCGGCCGCCGCCCGCCGCCGCCGGCGCGCCGGACTCTACGGCCTGTTCGATCGCCTGCTCGGCTGGATGCCCGCCGCGACCCGCGCCATGGTCACCAAGGATCTGACCGTCTTCTGGCGCGATCCCGCCCAGTGGGGCCAGCTCGTCATGCTGTTCGGCCTGCTCTTCATCTACCTGATCAACCTGCGTTCGGCCGCCGGGTTCGGCCAGTTTCAGATCTTCATCCCCTTCTGGCAGAGCATCATCTCGCTGTTCAACATCGGCGCCACGGCGTTTGTCCTCTCCATCCTGACCACGCGCTTCGTCTATCCCATGCTGAGCCTGGAGGGCAAGCAGCAGTGGGTGATCGGCCTGGCTCCCGTCGCGCGCACGCGCATCGTCTGGGAGAAATTCATCGTCAGTTGGATCAGCGCCGTCGGCCTGACCACCCCGCTGGCGCTCCTCTCCAGCTTCATGCTGCGGACCGAGCCGTTCGTCACGCTGCTGACCGTCGCCACCGTCGCGGTCCTGGCGATCGGCCTCAGCTCGATGGCGGTCGGTCTGGGGGCGCTCCTGCCCAACTTCGCCGAGGATAACCCCTCGCGCATCGCCAACGGCGTCGGTGGAACACTCAACGCCATCCTCAGTCTGATCTATATCGGGGCGACGCTCGCCCTGGAGACGATCTGGGTCCACGCCTACCTGCGCCGCGGCGACGTCGGCCCATTGGTCCAACTGTTGCTCTGGGGATCGTTCCCGGTCTGGCTGCTGCTCCAGTTGGGGACCGCCGCGATCCCGCTGACGCTGGGGCTGCGCCGCTGGCGGCGGATGGAGTTTTGACGCCCGCGTCGCGTTGGACTACAATAAATCGAGTCAAATCAGGGGATGAAGCACTCGGCGACCCGTTTATTAGGAAGGCAATCGACAATGAAAGCTCCTCGTCTGCTCGCCGTCGCGACCGTCGCGGCCTGCCTCGGCCTGGCCGCGCCCGCCCCGGCCGACGTCATCGTGCTCAACAATGGCCAGACCCTGCGCGGCATCATCGACGCCACGACCCGCGATGAATCGACCGTCAAGATTGAAACCGCGATCGGCAAGCTGACCGTCATGCGCTCGCGCATCAAGTCCATCGAGCAGGAATCCCCCGCCCAGGGCTACATCCACATCGGCAACGACCATCGGGCGAAGGACCAGCTCTCCGATGCCCTGCGCGCCTACCAGCGCGCGCAGCAACTGGAGCCGGCCAACCCCCAGGTCCAGACGCTGATGGACGAAGTCCAGCGCGAGGTGACCGCCCGCGAACAGCTCAATCGCCAGGGGGCGCTCCAGCAGATCGATGAGCTGACGCGCCAGGCGCGCGAACTGATCGAACGCCAGCAGTTCGATGAGGCCGAGGCCCGGCTGAAGGATGCCGACCGGCTGGTCCCCAACGACCAGCAGCGCGCGACGCTGCAGGCCCTGGTCGGCGAATTCTATCTGGCCTGGGCCCGCGAGCGCCTGGATAAGCTGGACAAGGCCGGCGCCGAGGAAAAACTCAAGCTGGCCCTCGGCGCCCAACCCGACAACCAGGAAATCGTCGATGAATTGCTGGCGCTCTGGGAGAACGATCCCCAGAAGCGCGAACAGGCCGCCGCCGTTTACGAAACCATCCTCCAGCGCCGCGAGGACGACGCCAACCTGCGCAAGAAACTGGCCGATCTCTACTATGAACTCAATCAACCGGCCGATGCCGTCGCCCACTATCTGAAACTCTACCGCGACAACCCGGACTACCAGGGCACGGATCTGGAACAGCGCCTGGTGGAGATGCTCGACAAGCTCCACAAGGAGCAGGCGCGCCAGCGCAACTACGCCGAGGCGATCCGGACCTTCAACGTCCTCGCCCAGCTCGACCCGACCGCCGACCCGACGTCGGTGGTGTTCTACGAATACATGCGCCAGGCGCAGGAGTTGGGCGACAACGACCCCGCCCGCCTGCTGCAACTGGCGCAGTTCGCCGAGCAGAACGGACTCGACGAGGAAGCCATGAAGCACTACAACCGCCTGGTGACCGTCGACTCGACCCGCGCCCAGGCTCAGGCCGGCATCGACCGTTACGCCTCGCGCGCGCTGCAGCAGGCGCAGTTCTACTTCAATCAGGGGCAGTGGCCGCTCGCCCTGACGCTGGCCGAGCAGATCATCCGCGACTACCCGAATTCCAAGGCGGTCGTCGAGGAAGCCGTCCGCCTCAGCGGCCGGGCGCGCGAGGAAGCCGCCCGCGACCTGCGCCAGCGCGAGGTCTTCGCCGAAGCCTACGTCGAGCGCGGCGACGAATACTTCCAGCAGGCCCAGATCCATTACAACAACATCTTCTCCACCGAGCGGCGCGACATCCCCCGCCTGTCGAGCGACAAGGCCGAGGCCAAGCGCTACTACCAGTACGCCATCGACTCGTACGAGGAGGCGATTCGGCGCAATCCCAACCTCCAGTCCGATCCGCGCTCGCTGGTGATGGTCCGGCTGCGGGAAAGCCGCGAAAAAATCCGCCGGCTGAGCCAGCCGCCCACCGCCGGCGTGCGCAGCTTCAACCGGACGATCAATTGATCCGATCGGGCCGGCCGATGCACCGCCTTCGCCTTGACCAGCGCCTGTTGTGGTTGGCCTGCGGACTGGCGCTGCTGGCGACGGCCGCCGAAGTCTTGCGCGTGGCCCAGGTCCGGCGCCACGATGCCGCGCGGCGCGAATTGGCCGCCGGCCGGCCCCTGGCCGCCGCCGCCGCCGTTGCCGGCCTCCGCCTGTTCCCCTACGATCCCGCCACGCACTACACCCGGCTCGTGATCCTCAAGCAGCTCGATCGCTGGCGCGCGCTGAGCGACGAGGCCGCCGCGATGCGCCGCTGGCACCCCCAGCAGGCCGGCCTGCTGCGCCTCAAGGGCGAGGCCGACTGGCGCCTCGGCCGCAACCAGGACGCCGCCGATGCCCTCTGGGACGCGTTCCGCTTCGAACCGGTTCCCCGCGACAGCCCGGCGCAACTGTGGCGGATCGCCATGCACGCGGCGGCCGACGCAGCGGGCGCCCCCAGCCCGCGCGCCCGCGCCGCCGCGCGCCAGGTGCTCGCCCTGCTCGATGACGATCACCGCATGACCCGGCAGGATCGCGCCCGCGCCCGCGCCGAGGCGCTGCGAATTCTCGCTCCGGAAGAAGCACAGGGGGAGGGGAGGGACAACCCGTGACACCCACCGAATCAACCCGCCAGGCGATCGTCGTCGTGGGTTCGATCAATATCGATCTGGTCGCGCGCGTGCCGCGCCGGCCCGACGCCGGCGAAACGCTCGCCGCCGACTCGTTCACGCAGACCCCCGGCGGCAAGGGCGCCAATCAGGCGGTCGCCGCCGCCCGCCTGGGCGCCCCCACCTGGCTTGTCGGGCGCGTCGGCGACGACGCCTTTGCCGACCCGCTCCGCGACAACCTGCGCCGCCACGGCGTCCAGCTCGACCATGTTCTCCCCACGCCGGACTGCTCGTCCGGCCTGGCCCTGATCCATGTCGACCGCTCCGGCGAGAACGCGATCACGATCGTCGCCGGCGCCAACGCCCGCCTGACCCCCGCCGACGTGGACGCGGCCGCCGACCGGATCGCGCGCGCCGCCATCGTCGTCCTGCAACTGGAGGTCCCGCTCGCCACGGCGGCGCGCGCCGCCCAGCTCGCCCGCGAGCACGGCGTCCCCGTCCTCCTCGATCCCGCCCCGGCTCCGGGCCAACCGCTCCTCGAGCCCCTGCGCCGCGTCGATTTCATCAGCCCCAACCAGACCGAAGCGGCGACGCTGACCGGCGAGCGCGTCGAATCCACCGAGGAGGCGGTCCAGGCTGCCCGCAAGCTGATCCAGGCCGGCGCCGCGCGCGTCGTCCTGAAACTCGGCTCGCGCGGCGTCTTGTTGCTTGAGGGGCCGGATGCCGAACCGGTTCTCGTCCCGGCATTCAACGTCGATCCGGTCGATACCACCGGCGCCGGCGACGCCTTCACCGCTGGTCTGGCCGTCGGCCTCGCCGAGGGCCTTGCCCCGGCCGACGCCGCGCGCCTCGGCTGCGCCGCCGGCGCCCTGGCCACCACCCGTCACGGCGCGCAGAACGCCATGCCCTCGCGCGAGGAAGCCGACCGTCTGCTGCAAGCCCGGTGACGTGCCGCGCAGCCCCCGTCGCCCGCCCAAGGGAACGCCGGTCGTCATCCTCACCTCGGCCTTGCCGCTTCCTCCCCGTTTCCCTATGCTTTGCGGGATCATGGGCCCGTGCGGCTGGAGTCATCGTGGACGGGGGGGCGAGCGGATGAGCAAGATCGGCGTCGGCATGATCGGCTGCGGCGGCATTGCGCATTACTTTGGGAACTACCTGAAGCCGCACACCGACCGGATCGACTTCCGCGCCTTCTGCGACGTGAAACCGGAGGCCACCGCCCGCTTCCGCGCCGACTTCGCCCCCGACGCCCGGGTTTACGCGGACTACCGCGACCTGGTCCGCGATCCCGATATCGATTGGGTCCTGATCGCCTCCTGGAACTGCTTTCACAAGGAACACGCGATCGCCGCGCTCGAAGCGGGCAAAGACGTCTTCTGCCAGAAACCGCTGGCCACGACGCTGGAGGACTGCCTGGCGATACGTGACGCCTGGCGCGCCAGCGGCCGCCAGTTCGTCATTGGCTTCACCCTGCGCTTCTCGCCGTTCTACCGCAAAATCAAGGAGCTGCTCGCGGGCGGCGCCATCGGCCAGATTGTCAGCATGGAGTTCAACGAAACACTCGATTTCAATCACGGCGGCTACATCATGGCCAACTGGCGCCGTCTGCGCCGCAACGCCGGCACCCACCTGCTTGAGAAATGCTGCCACGACGTCGATCTGGTCAACTGGTTCGTCGAGAGCCGCGCCCGCCGCGTCGCGTCGTTCGGCGGCCTGAATTTCTTTATTGCGGAGAACGCCCACCACGTCGAGCGCATTGGCCTCAGCCCCACCGGCGTCCGGGCCTACGAGGGTTGGCGCGATCCGGATGCGGCCGGCGCCTTCACCGCCGACAAGGACATCATCGACAACCAGGTCGCCATCATCGAGTTCGAGAACAACGTTCGCGCTTCATTCCACACCAACTGCAATTCCGGCATCCCCGAGCGGCGGATGTACATCATGGGCACCGAGGGCGCGCTGCGCGCCGATGTCCTCGCCGCCACGATCCACCTGCGCCGGATCGGGTTCGATACGCCGCTGGAGAACGTCTGGGACGGCGGCGGCGCCGGCCACGGCCACGGCGGCGGCGACGCCATCATGGCCGAGGAACTGGTCGTCGCGATGACCGAACGCGTCCCCTCCTGCGCCGGCCTGCCCGAGGGCCTCGCCGCCTGCATCACCTGCTTCGCCATCGACGAGGCGATGGACACCGGCCGCGTCGTCGACGTCTCAACCTACTGGAACCACCTCGCCTGATCCCCATCGCCATCGCTGTCGGGATCGGTATCGCGAGCGCAATCGCCACGGCGGCCTACGCCTCGTCGAGCAGGCCATAGAACGCGCCGATGTAACCGTCCAGGTAGTAGATGATCTCGTCGCGCAGGATCTCCGAGGCGAGGTCGTCGTCGCGCTGATACGGGATGTCGCTGCAGAAGTAGAACGCATCGTCGTGGAAATGCTGGACCTCGTGATCGAGCTCCTCGCCGCTCTCCAGCGAGACCTCGAGGAACTCGGTCAGGGAATCGGCCGACTCCTGCGCCGCCGACTCCAGCCGCTCGCTCAGCGCTTTCTCCTGGGTCATCAGCCCCACGCGCACCAGGCCGTCCTCCTCCAGCACCGCCACGAAGAACTGGCTCACGTCGTCGTAGCTGAAACAGACGCGCACGGCCTCGCCCTCGTGCGGGCTCGGATCGAGCACCTCGATCGTCTCAAATCGGTCGTCGCCGACATACTGCTCTTCGAGGTAGTGCGCCAGGCTGGCGGGCGTCGGTTCCAAGCCCGCCCCCTGCTCCAGTTCGTCGTCGTCGTTGTAGTCGCTCATGGTGCTGCGCTCCCCACGCCGGCCGCCGCTCCAGCGCCGCGTTCTCGCGAAAATCGGTAAGAAGCAATCTACGACCGACCGTCGGCGATGTCAAAAATTCCCTGAGCGAGGCGCGCCGGCGCCGCCCGAAAAACAAAAACCCGGCCGCGCGGGCCGGGTCCTTGTCGAGTGCCAATTCGCTGATTCCGCTTTTGGCGCGCTCAACGCACCTTGAACGGCAGCAGCGCCATGTAGCGCGCCCGCTTCAGGGCGACGGCCAGCATGCGCTGATGGCGCGCGCTGGTGCCGGTGATCCGCCGGGGCAGGATCTTGCCGCTGTCGCTGATGTAGTTGCGCAGCCGGTCGATGTCCTTGTAGTCGATGTAGTTGATCTTCTCGACGGTGAACTGGCAGACCTTGCCGCGATGGCGCCGCGGACGCCGTCCGCCGCGCGGCCCGCGATCATCGCCCCGGTCGCCGCGCTCGCCGCCCCGATCGCCGCGATCCGCCCGCTGAAACGGACGTTCCTCGCGCTCGCCGCGTGCCGGCCGCTCCGATCCTTCCGCCCGGTCGCGCCCCGGTTCCTGCCGCTCGTCGTTTCTCTCCGCCATGGTCTTTCTCCTCAATCTGAGCCTGGTCCGCCGCCGAGCAAGGAGGCTGCGGCGGGGGACCGGAACGACGGCCCCGGCGGGCCGGTCCGGTCTTGGTTGGGGGCGAGCCGCGACGGCCCGGTCCCCGGCTGCGATGGCCGGTGCGGCCATCCCTGACATCCGCTAAAACGGCAGGTCGTCCTCGGTGTTGTCGGCCGTTCCCTGGCGCTCGTAGGAAGGTTCTTCTCGCGCCTGGGAACCGCCGCCGCTGTCGGCGCGGCCCCACGACGATCCTCCCTCGGCACGGCCGCCGCCGCCCGGCGCGCCGCCTCCCTCGCCCTGCGGCTTGGAATCGGCGAACTGGATCCGCTCGGCCACCACCGTGATCTTCGACCGGTTGCCGCCGGTCTCCTTATCCTGCCATTGATCCATTTTGAGGCGGCCTTCGACGAAGATGCGCCGCCCCTTGGAAAGGTAGTTGCGACTGAAATCGGCCAGCTTATCCCACGCCGTCACGTCGATAAACAGCGTCTCTTCCTGCGCCTGGCCGGTCTCGCGGTCAAACCGCCCGCGACGGTTGACAGCCAGCCGGAGGCTCGCCACGCCCAAGCCGCTGGCGGTGTTGCGATAGTCCGGATCGGCCGTCAGGTTCCCGCACAGGAACACCTTGTTCATCTCAATCATGGTCGCCGCCTCTCATCGGGCCAGCCGGCCCGTGGTTGCCGGTCGGTTGCCGCCCCGGGTTATTCCTGCGAACTGGCCGCGTCGTCCGCCGGGCGCTCGGCTTCGCTGGGTTGCTCCGGCGCCGGCCGCTCCTCGACGGCCGTCGCGGCGCCGCCCCCCTCGCCGGCCTCGTCGTATTGCGACGACGCGCGCCGCCGGGCCATCGCCTTCGCGCGCGGTTCCACGCGGAAGTCGGCCAGGTAGCCCGGCGAGGGCACGATCTGCGCCACCTCCAGTCCGCGCTTCTTCAGCGGCACTTGCACCACCATGTGGCGGTACACGTTCTCGTCGAAGCGGCAGGACCGCTCAAACTGCTCGAGCACCTGGCCGCTGCCCTCCAGCGTGAAGTAGAAAATCACGTAATAGGCGTCGTTCTTCTTGCGGATCGGATAGGCCAGCCGCCGCCGTCCCCAGCGCGAGACCTCCTTCAGGTTCGCGCCGCCGTCGGTCAGCACCTTCTGCAGGCGCTCGATCAGCGCATTGGTCTCCTGGTCGTTGAGGCCGGCATCCAGGATCACCATCGCTTCGTAATTGCGCAACTTCCTGGCCATGTGCGACATGACCTCCCTTCGGTTTGATCACGAGTGATTCAAGTCCCGCCACCAGATCCCGCGGGATCGGACGGAACAGGGAAACCGGAACCGGCCGGGCCGGTCCGGAGCCGGCAACCGCCTCGGTTCCGGCGTTCATCCCCCCCGATCGGCGTCGGGGGCATCGGCCGGCGGCGCAAAGCGCCGCAGACCGTTGAACTTTTCGGCCGCCGCCGTCGTCCCTTCGCGCAGCCACAGCTCCGCGGCGTCGGCGGCCAGTTCGGCCATCTCCGCCAGCTGCTCGCGTTCGAGCGGCGGCAGTTTGCGCAGCACGAAGGCGACCAG
>Ga0116159_1003453_pt1 | contig 14097 bp, 10 predicted proteins | sample AD_JPNAS1_MetaG_FD_89878 | JGI IMG/M metagenome (GOLD analysis project Ga0116159, IMG submission 89878) | Active sludge microbial communities of municipal wastewater-treating anaerobic digesters from Japan - AD_JPNAS1_MetaG | ecosystem: Engineered > Bioreactor > Anaerobic > Digestate | place...
CCCGTGAAAATATCCGATTTTTTGCGTTTTAGATTTGCCGTCGATAAACTGCGCCGAATAGTCTTCATTTGAGTAATAGAGAACGACTGGGACTTTATTATCGTCGAGTTTGACGCGGTATTCTTTAACTCCTTTAGTTATAGATACCGCCTCAAGCGGCGCAAAACTATACTCCTTTTCATAATTAATTCGGACTGTGTTTCTGATTAAAGCGCCGTTTGATACATAAAAAAGGTAGAATAAATTTGAGTATTTTTCTTTAATTATTTTTATATTATAACAGTCCGTCGCGTCGATATTTAATTCGGCGGTTATATCGGTCTTATCAAGAATGTATGCGTTTAGTCTGTTTTTTAAATAAATTATAAAGACTTTGTTATCGTGCAGAAACGCCGCGTACTCTTTGGGGTCTATGTTTAACGTCTCAACCGTCCAATTATCAGATTTTTTGTCTCTCTGTATAATTTTAAAAATTTTATTTTTTTCTTCTACATAATCTTCATACAATACGTATTCCTTATCGGCGTCTTTCAAATAGACGTGGTAACCCAGATTTGAGTTGTATTTATTTTCAGAATCAATTTTATCGATAAATTTGGGTCGAAATTCGTCTTCGTTTAAATCCAAATATTTTAGACTCAACGTCCTCTCGTCGGAATAAATTCCGGTCGCCCGATCCCCCGATATGTCTGCGGAAATATATCCCGTATATAGCTCGTCGTCTAATATCCTATTGCTGATATGATCGGCGACCGAACCCTTACCGGCCGGAAAACAAGTAGTAAAAAACAGTATAAACAGCGCTAAGTATTTTTTCATAAATTTATTATCGAAGAATTCCCGGATTTATTTATTTTTTTACTGAAATAATGGTATTAAATATACTTCGCTCGGCTCGGTATGACGATTTCCCGCAAATTAAAAGAGACCGGTCTTTTGGGGCGAGGAAAATCGGCGCATATGCGCCGCGCCGTTCCTCGATATAAAATGACACATATGGGCTACATAACCGTCGCGGCTACTCCCCGATGGAAATTCGACGCATACGATGTACGTATTTACAATCGAGCATTAACTAAAGTAGAAATTCAAGCATTATATAATGAAGGCGGTTGGATTGGGAATTAACAATTATTCGAGAGTAATATGTATTAATTTACCTGTTGCTCTTGTTTTTTATCCCCCAAAAGCCCGACGGGGAGTCTATTTATTTTAACAATTTTTCTAATATCTCTCTTTGGGGGTTATTCTTTGAGGAGAGGCGCGGCGCGGATATTTTATTTCCGTCGCAGTCTCTTTCGGCGTAGAACATAGCGGTCGCCAAGGTCGCGGGGGTGGGGGTAAAATCTTGATGGCGCAGACTTTTGACGCCGTTTTTCTTCAAAAACGCGCCGAGTTTTTTTACCGAGTCGAGAGAGCTTCCCGGAAAGGAGAGTATTATATATGGAATAATTTGATATTTTAAGTTATTATCTTTTTTTATTTTATCAAACAGCCGTAAGAATTTTTCGAAGGCGGCGTTCGGCGGTTTTTTCATCAGTTTAAGAATTTTGTCGTCTGTATGCTCCGGCGCGATTTTGAGACGTCCGGAGGTCGCGTTTTTTATTATCCACTCCGTCTCTTTTGTTTTTTTCAGCGATAAGTCGTGTCTCAAGCCGGAGCCGACGAAAATTTTAAATTCGGGGAATCTCCTTTTTAGGAATTTTAGCGCTATAAGATAGTCGTCGTTTATCTCAAGATTGGGACAAATTTGGGGATAGAGGCACGAAGGCGACTTGCACCAACCGATTTTGCATGAGAGTCCGTACATATTCGCCGTCGGTCCTCCTACGTCGGTAATAGTTCCGTGGAATGATTTGAGTTCGGAGAGGTTCGCTATCTCGCGCTCTATCGAGCTTAAACTTCGCGAAGTAACGATTGGTCCTTGATGAAGCGTTATGGCGCAGAAGGAGCAGCGGCCAAAACAGCCGCGATGGGATATTATCGAGTCTTTTATCATGCGCCATGCCGGAATTCGTTCGCAGTAATCGGGGTAGTCTTTTCTGTAAGGAAGCGAATATACTTCGTCAAGTTCGGAGCGCGAAAGCGGAGCGTTTGGAGGATAGACGACGACGTATTCGTTATCCTGTTTTTGGACAAGAATATCCGATTTATCCCAAACCATGTTCTCTTCCATAACAGAGGTTGTTTTTATTAATAGGGATTTGTCTTTAAGAATATCGTTATACGAAGGGAGTTCGATAAATTTTCCCAAGTCGTCGATATTTTTTTTCTTTACCGCCGTTCCCCGTATGCCGTCGAGCGATAGTCCGCTTGACAATCTTTTTGCGATTTCGACGATCGCTTTTTCCCCCATCGAATATACGATAATATCCGCTTTTGAGTCGATCAATATCGATTTGCGGATTTTTTGCTGAACGTAGTCGTAATGAGCCGCTCTTCGGAGCGACGCTTCGATGCCGCCTAGGACGACGGGGACGTTTTTATATCTCTTTTTAAAGTACGAAGTATAGAATATCGTCGCTCTATCGGGTCTTTTTCGCGCTCCGTTTTCAAAATACGGTTCGCCGTCCAGCGAAAAGTCGTCGGTTTTTCTGATATTTCGCGAGCTTGTATAATTTGAAACGACGCTGTCCATATTTCCCGAAGTTATTCCGATAAAAAGTTTTACCTCCGGCAGAGTTTCGAGATAACTGTCGATATAGTATTCCGGTTGCGAGACTATGCATACCGAAAAACCGGCGAACTCTATCACGCGCGCGATAATCGCTATGCCGAAGGACGGACAGTCGATATATGCGTCGCCGGAAACGAGTAGAACGTCGACGGCGTCCGTTTTTTTATCGGGAAGATAGTGGATCATAATATTTTCTCAAAAAATTCTCGCCGTTTTTATAAAAAATTTTCTCTTTATAATCGTTCGATATATTTAGACCGTCTATAAAATCGATTTGTTGTTTTTGAGAGAGCCACGGCGAGTCGCTTCCAAATAAAAAAAATTCGTCGTTATGTTTTGACAAAATTTTATCTCTGAGCGCCGGTTCTATCTCGTGAATAAACGAGGTATCAAAGTAGAGGTTTTTGCCCGAAAGGAGAGCGAGGACGTTATCCCAATCTTTCCAACTTCCCATGTGGCTCGCTATAATTGTAAGCCGCGGAAATTCTTTTAATATTTTTGCGATACGAAAAGGCGCGGCGTTGTCCTGTTTGCCGAACGCTATATCGTAACCGGCGTGGAATAGGATAAAAATCTCTTCGGTTTGAAGACGATCGTAAATATCAAATAAATTCTCGTCGTCGATGAAAAAATTCTGATATAGAGGGTGCAACTTTATTCCCCGAAAACCGGATTTTTTTATAGCTTCGACGTCGCTTTGCCAATTTGGATTGTTTGGGTAGAACGAAGCGAGCGGAAGAATTCTATCCGATCGTATCTCGCCGGACCATTTCAAAATCGACGCGATCTGTTCCGGTTTTGTGGCGATATTGGCGACTAAAGATTTATCTACGCCGGCGTCGTCCATAGCGGCGAGCAGTTCCTTGATCGAGCCCATGTGAAACGGTTTGTACTCGCCGCTATGCTCGGCGAGTTTTGTAACGGCTTTTTCCGCCAAAAAATCCGGAAACGCGTGAGTATGAAAATCTATAATCTTGCTATTCATCGTTTTATTCCTAATACCTTCTTTAATATAATTAAATCTTTCGCCGCTCCCGCAGTCGCGCCTGCGGCGCATATGCGCCAAATTGCCCTGCTACAAAAAATGTAACATATGTGTCAATATTTCCTGCAATTAAACCCGCTACATATGTGTCAATATTTCCTGCTACAAAAATTGCAACATATGTGTCAATTTTTTTTACGACAATTGCCGCGCGTTTATCTACGCGGCGCATATGTGTCAATATTTCTTGCGACAATTGTCGCGCGTTATCGGCGCGATCTTGGCCGAATAAATTTTCCGTTAGTATAAAATTTAGTAATATACGCGTCAAGAAATAATTGTAAATTTGCATAATAATTTTGTAATGAAATAAAATAAAAAAATTACAAAAAATTTATAAATTGTTATTTTTTTGTTGACTTATTATTTTTTTACTCTTATAATGATTTTTAAATAATAAAAGCCTATGGGGTTTTTGTAAAAAAAAAGGAGGAGATTCTATAATGAAGAAACTTAATGCGTTTTTATCTCTAGCCGTTATTATCGCTATGGTTAGCGTAGGTTGTACAAGCGGCGGAGAGACGAAGAAAAAAGCTAGCGAAGCCGATCCTAGAGTGGGATTTGAAGTTAAAGGCGACAAGGTGATTTTCTCATTGCACACAGCCGTTTACGGCGGACAGATATTGGACGAAATTGAAAGCGTAACGGTAGCCGGCGAATTCAACGGCTGGGATACCGCCGCAGCAGATTGGCAAGCGTCGGACGACGACGGCGACGGAATATGGACTTTAGAGAAGACGTTAGCCGAAGCTCCTTGCGGGTCTAAGTTTAAATTTGTTGTGAACCAAGTCGATTGGATGCAACCTCCAACGGAGATTGACAAAAAATATTTGACCGACGACGGATTTGGCGGATTTAATTTAGTTTTAGCTTGCGAATAATGATTTAAAAAAATTGGTAAGGGTTGTATAATCTTTGCCAATTTTTTTTTAAATTTTTAATAGGAGGTAATGATGAAGAGGATTGTGAATTTGTTTCAAATTTTAACTCTTTCTTTGATTATAGTTTTGACTTCTTGTCAAGTATTTACGAAAGACGGCGACATGATGTATGATTATAACGGGGTTTACGTTTTGGAAGCTCCGGTAACAAATCCTTCTTTTACCAAGGAAGAGATATCTAACAGAGTGGCAAAGAGAGACGACGGCGTATGGATATTGGCTGATTTAGATAAATCCGTATGGTTTACCGGCGGGATTGTTATGGATTATTTCGGATATCCTAACTGGACTCAAACTCCAAACGGAGTCGCGATGGATCCTATAGGATCTTTTGGAAGTAAGACTGTGTACGGTTTTTTTATATCAAATGAAGATATAGAGTCGTTGGCGGGTAAGGTCAGCGATTCGGATTGTATCAAACAGTATGGAGTCCCAAAAGGTTGTTTGGCTTTTAAATTTAAAACAGACGGAGCGTGGACTGGGCAGTTTGCTTGCGACGAGGGGACGCCCTATCACTTAAAGGGATCGTCCGGTCCTTTTATCAACTGCGTATTAGATTTAACAAAGCCGGACGCAGACCCTCCATATTCGCCGAATTAATAGTTCGGGGCGAATTTGATAAAATATAACTATTTAAGGTATTAGAGGAGGAAAAATGAAAGCAAAATTAGCGCTTATAAGTATAGCGATACTTTTTATAATATCAGTTTTTAATATTAACGCTAAAGTTTCTTATGAGAAGGGAGCCGACGGCGCTTGGTATGCGATAGTTACCAATTCGAGCTATAAGGATATCGCTCAATTGAATATTATCGGCACTTTTATTAAATGGGAAAAACCGGGCGTTCCGATGACCAGAAACGCCGAAGGGAACTGGGAAGCAAGGATTAAGATGGATACTCCAAAGGTTATCTACAAATTCTACAACCCCGCGATAGAAGGGGACGCCGCTTATTGGGACGATCCGGAGAACGACGATAAAACGGCTAATCCGTTTGGTTCGTTCGACTGGGTATTGAGAAGACCTAAAGGCGATCCTAGCGCGGCTAGCGGCGGGACAACTTCGGGAAAAGTAGCCGGTCCTTGCGATACTATATGGTATGAAAAGGGAGACGACGGCGCTTGGTACGCGGTAGTTACCAATAAAACGTATAAAGACGTCGCTCAATTGAATATTATCGGAACTTTTGTTAAATGGGAAAAACCGGGCGTTCCGATGACCAGAAACGCCGAAGGGAACTGGGAAGCAAGGATCAAGATGGATACTCCGAAAGTTATCTATAAGTTCTTCAATCCGGCGGTCGAAGGGGACGCCGCTTATTGGGACGATACGGCAAATCCGGACAAAACGGCTAATCCGTTTGGTTCGTTCGATTGGGTATTGAGAAGACCTAAAGCGGACGCGGCGGCTACGGCCGATGCGGCTGAAGAAGACGACGAAGAGTATAATCCGAGAGTGGGGCTTTGGTCGAGAACTTACTATTTTAACACTATAAAGAGCGATTTGACTTATAAAATTCAAAAAACCGACGCCGGCGCCATAGACGCTGAAAAAAGCGGACTCAAAAATAACGACGACTACCTGAAAGCTAACAATACGAGAATATGGCTAAACGCCGGAGAAGATATTTCTACTTTGAGCGACGATCAGAAAACTCCGTATAGAGTATGGTACGGCGGCGCGACTTTCTACACAAGCGCTACGATTAAAGTTCACGGTAAGATGGCTAAAAATTTTGTCGTCGATCTCGAATGGAACGTTCAAAATAAGTGGAGTTGGGAATACGATAAATATTGGGAAGGAACCAGCCATGCGGCGAGAGAAGCTTTCTTAACGAAAACGGCTCAGGAGGGCGCAAGCAAAGGTTTTGAGATATTTTTCGCTACAGCTAAGTCTACTTATCACGATCAATTGGCTTTTAGTTTTGAGTATCCCGATATAGACGCCAGAATTGGTATATTCGGATGTAAGTATTTCAAGTCTAAAGATCCTATGAAACTTGTAGTAGGCGACACGGTAGGAGATAAGGATATCGACGCTAGGAATCTTGAATTTTATATTCATCCGACGGTCGTTCCGGGGTTGGATATAAACATAGGTCTTGGATCTACTTCCAAAAAAGATAAAAAATGGATGATATATGCGAATGCGAACTACAACGTGCTAAAACAGGGCAAATATAACATAGGATTGGTGCAGTATCTATCGTCGTACTCGCCGGAAGCTGTCTCTATGTTTAATAACGCCGTTTACGTAACTTCTTTATACGGAGTACTCAAACCGATAGACGGTTTAACCGTTACGGCTCAATACGCTATTCAATATCACACAAGGTTTATGAATACCTTTTATAGAGACGGCGTATTGTATCACGTAAGAGGGGACGACGATAACGGAGAAAAAGGGGTATTGGCTAAAGGATACGATTTCTTCGCCAACTCCGCGATATATTTGAAAGGCGAATATGTAAAAACCAGTTTTTTCAAAATCGGTTACGCTTTTATAGGGGCGGGAGCTCAGTTTAACGGAGGAATGTCGAAAGATTCTCCAATTACGACTTATAAGAACGACGATTTTAATTCGGGATTCGCGACTCCAAACGAGACCAATTATCATATGTCCGGCAACGCCGTAGGCAATATGAGAAACGTTATAGATTTTTCTATAAATCCTATAAGAGAAACTCCGGCTCTATTAACCGTTATGTACGGTCATGAATTGTCGATATTTGACTTATACAGCCCGGCGATGGACGCTCCGTATCTTAAAGCGGATACTACTTCTAAAGACGAATACGCCAAACATAAGGAAAAATTTAGAATTTTGAACGTGTTCAAACCGGCTATTCAGTCAAAATTTAAAGTCGGCAAAGTTGAAATGAAGGTAGACGCGGGATTTGATCTGTCGTTAATGGTTAAACACGATAACGATATTAATAAAGGATTGGGGAATACGGTTGGAACCGACAAGTCGGAAGCCGGAACGAACTATTTAACGGGAGCGTTTTTTACGTTTGATAGAGCCTTTGCTTCGTTGGAGGTAAACGGCATATCGGACGTATTGAAGAAAGTTAATATCGATTATACTTTAAAATTTGTATATTACGACGGATATTGGGAGACCAATCCAGATAAATTTGACGCAAAGTATATGCATATGATACAATGGAGGAAGTTTATTAATCAATTGCTAGTTAGTATGAAATTCAAACACGATATCTCATTGGATGCGGGTTTTGTTTTCAGATATTATCACGGCGAACCGTCTGATAAATGGGTGTTTTATAGCGCGACTAATACAAACGCTCAAGCCGCTTATAATGCAATTCCGGAATACTTTAACTGGGGATTGGCTCTTGGTTTGACTTACGTCATACCTGTTAGATCGATTCTAGAACCGCAACTGTTTGCTAATATATGTCTCGGATGGGATCCGTTTGATATCGGCGACGCTTCAACCGGGATTCAAAACGATAGAAGAGAAGACGGTTCGGGACTCGACGAACAATCGAGTTACGTTACGATCGGAATTAAATGGGATTTTTAATAGTTGAGATATATTGCGGAAAAGGAGGTCATAATGAAAAAAAATAAAAAAATAGCGATGTTGTTTTTAATAATCGCGTCTCTTGTTGGAGCGCTGTTATTGATCGGATGTCCCGCCGATTTACAAAAAAGCGGCAACGCCAACATCTATAAAATAGCGTTTATAGATTATGGTAAGTTGCCTTCGACTTTGTACGCTAGAGACGATTCGGTAACTAACGTGATTACCGATGTTCCCGGAAATAAAGATAGCTTGACCTTTCAGGTTATATGCAGTCCGTCTACTAAGATTGAGATTATAGACGCTTCAACGGACGTAGAGTACCTTGGAAATATGATGTGGAGAGCTACTTTAAAAAATAACGCCGTCGAATTAAATAATATCACCGCCGACGGAGGTATCGATAGTTCTATAGCAAAAAATATTAATAGGTTTTCTATTAAAACTACGGCTGAAGACGGCAAGGTAAAAATTTACGACTATGCGATAGCGACCAGTTTAACGCTGCAGTCGTTTAAAATTAAATCTACGGGGAGCGCTAAGGGGGTAGATATCTTATCCGATAAGAGCGCCGTCGTAGTAGAGCAGGGACAATCGAACGAACAAACTAAACTTATTAGTACGGATTACGGCACTGCAAGAATCGATTTGTCGAGCGATATCGACGCGAACAAACTAAAGAGCGTCGTTATAGAATTTGAATCGAACGCGTCGAAAGTAACCGCCGAATTGATGAGAAGAACTAACGCTACTACGACTTCGGTTACCGATTGCGGAGTTCAGACAAGCGGAGACAGCACCGCCGATTTTTACAATAACGCAAGAATGAGGTATAAGCTTTGCAGCGTCGACGGGACTTTTAAGTATTACGACGCCGGCGTTATATTAGACGGCAATAAGCAGGTCGCGGTAGATAGCGACGGCAATCCGGTTTACGATTATTGTCCGTACACCGACGCAGAGTTGAATTACAAATTATCTATATCGCCGTCGAAAGACTCTATTACGATATTGGCGATGGTTGACAATACTTCCGACAATGCGTATATAACGGGCGATAGGGATTTTAGAAAAGTTTATCTTGGCGATACGGCTACCTATTCGTCGGACGGAGCGGCGGCTATGGCTCCGGGTAAAAAGATGAATATAGTATATTCGATTGATAAGGATAAAAAATTAACCGATAGACAAGCCTCTTATATGGGTAAATATATAAGAAGTTATACTATAAGGAAAATAGACGACGACGCCTCGCTAAGCGATTTGATTTTTAATATCTATTGTTTCTCAAAAGATACCGGAATAAACGGACTTACGGCAAAGAATTTTAATTTGACTATGGGGAAAGTTCCTTATATAGGGTCGAATTTATTTAGCAATATGCCCGCTCTTGCCATTGATTGGAAGATCGGATTGGCTGACTATATTATCGTGCCGGAGCTCTTCTTAAGGGGATGGATAATAAATCTTATGTGGGATGCGGCTCCTAAGGCGAAATTTGAAAACGCCGTCGACCACCCGGAGTATAGCGGTCAATATTCGATTATGAAGACTAGAACGTTTACATGTTACGACAACGGACTCAATAACGAATCGTACGACGATATTTTCGAAGCTCCGGATTTGACGGCTTTAGCGACGGGCGACGACGCGGTAAGAAACGATCGTTTTAAACAACGAGGACCGGGATTGAACAACTGGAAGATAGCGGAGGGAATTCTCGGCACTTCGAGATGGGACGTTCCCGCCTTCCATTTTGCGAAAGTTTCGAGCAGCGCTTCGGACAATGTCGAATTTAGTTCCAGTTTGTCCTCTCCGAAATGGCAGGCGTGTCAGACGGGTTCGTCTAAGCCGAACTTTGATAACGATTTTAAGACCGGTTACCGATATACGTGGTATATCAAAGACTTTTTGAAGGGGAGCGCGGCAAAGATAATGATACTGGAAGAACCGCCCCTTTAATAAAATATTTTTGTTTTTGTATGTTTTTTTATAAAAAAGATTGCAAACAAAAAACATATGTGATATAATTATTTTGAAAGGCGTTGCCTTTAAATAAAAAAAAGAAAAGGAGTAAATGATGAAGAAATATTTACTGACTATTTTTGCTGTAACGATGATTGTTGCGGCGGCTCTATTTGTCGCTTGTCAACCCGAGGTTACCCCGGATGAACCGGCGGAAGAGACTACCACTACTACGGTTGCTACCACTACGACTACGCCTGGGGCTACCACTACTACGCCTCCGTCCGGGTCTACTACTACGGTTCCCCCCGCTTCCGGAAAAGCTTATATAAGGGGTAATTTTACCAACAACTGGACCCTTGTTCCTAGTTACGAGATGACCTGTACCGACAAAGCTACGGGGACTTACGAGTACACGCTTAAGAATTTAGACGCCATTCCAAGATTTAAAGTCGTCGGTACGAGCGTGGAGTGGGAGGACACTCAGTCGCTTAAATCTTACGACGAAGTTAATTCGACAGACTTAGAAGAGAACTTGTTGGATCCAGCCAATAAGGTTTGGACCGTTACGGGCGTTACGGGCGAATACGACGCGGCTGGCGGAAAAGAGTGGGCTGCCGGTATTGTCGGCGGAAGTATGGACAACTTTACCTATCCTAAGATAGGGGGCGAGTATAAAGTTACCGTTAAAGGACTCGGAATCTCAGGAACTTCGCCTACAGAGGAGTTTTCCGCATTGGATGCCGATAATGGCGTTATTTACATCAAAGTAACCGAGGTTGTCGCAGGCGAAGATCCGGTAGCCGGGATAGACCCGTCCAAAGGATTGTATATCGCTTCTCCCGCTATTACGCCGGCTTGGACAATGGTTGAGATGACCGTCGCGGGCGGAACTGTAGCTTACTACACTGTTGAGTTAGTCAACGATACGACGGCAGACTCAAAGAGCGTTCCATTTGGTATCGGCAACCCGGATTGGGATACTAAATGGACCGGGACGGACGTTACGGTAGACGGACCGGCCTTAAAAATGACTAAGGGCGCTGGAGATAACAACACCGTGTTGATTACGTCGGATGTTACCGCGGACTATACTTTCGTAGTGGACTTTTCAGACTTAGACAATCCGACGGTGAGAGTCGTTACCGGAACGGATCCTAAAACGGGAATCGATCCGGCTAAAGGAATCTGTATAGCGGGAGCTTTTACCGGAGCGACTTGGCCAATGACGGCGATGACGGTCGACGCCGTCGCCAAAACGGCGACTTATACCGCTACCGATTTGACAGCCAGCAAAGTTGAATTCGGCATCGGCAACCCGGATTGGAGTAGTAAATGGGTCGGCGCTACCGCAACGGTTGGCGGAGCCGCAGTTTCATTGACAAGACACTTCGGATCAAACAATTCGGTAACTCTTGCCGCAGATGGAGATCTAACGTTTACAGTTGATTTTACGGACGCGCTTAATCCGACAATCAAAGTTAGTCAATAATTTTTAGGATTATTTTAGTTTAGAAATGAGCCGGGATAACCGGCTCATTTCGTTATTAATCCGGAGAAGTCGGAATTTAGTATGAAAAAAAAACATCTGTTATTTATACCGTCCTCTATCGCTATTTTGGTCGCTTTATTTGCCGGTTACGCTCTTTATAACGGCTATAAAAATAGACCCAGTACGGTATTGAAAGAGATATATAAATACGCGGTAAGAGAGGATTATGAGAAGATAAGAGAATATTTCTATAATATCGAGTACAAGGAGAACGGAAAGTTTTTGTTTAACTCTGCGGATAAATTCATCGAGGGGATAAAAGACAAAAAAATTGTCGGACAATTTTCATACTCTGAAAAAGGAATATTATTTCACGCTAAATATATAGACAAAAATATCTCTAAAGAGAACAACTATAGCAATATCAAAAGACACCTTTTAGATACCGGTATTGCGCAATGCGATAAAACTTTGGAAAATATAATATACACTCAGCCGGATAAAATATTATATTATGAAGTCGAATTTACCGTATTAATTTTTGTAAAAATAAACAATAGGTTAAAGTTGTTTTATTCAAAAGACCTTTCAGACAAAGACATATCTATAGAATTATTCAAATATAAATAGTCGTTCTATTCCCTCCCCGTCGGTTTTTTTGGGGATAGCGTTTTTAACGCATATGCGCCGATTTGTTCCCTCCCAAAAAATCGGCGGGACGCGTTTTATTTTTTTTATTTAAATTTTATTGAAAAATTTATTTTATTGAAAATAACAGTTGAATTCTAAAAATAAATATTCTATAATAATCTGGGTATATTTTATAGAGGAGGTTTGTTTATGAAAAAAAACGGAGGTTTTATGGATAAAATAGTCTTATTAAAAAATAAGATATTATTTACGGCGTTGTTAGGTCTAATTGCTTTGATTACGGCAATCGTTGGGTGCGTTCCGGATACGCAGTCCGAACCCGCGACGACTCCAGAGTCTTCAACGACAATTACTTCAACAACAATTACTTCAACGACGACTACTTCAACTACGATTACTGTAGAACCGCAAAAATTTAGATTTTATTATTACAGATCTGATTCGAACTATAGCGGTTGGGGAGTTCATTTTTGGAATCAAAGCGGTTGGGGACCGACAAGTTGGGCTTCTCCGATGACGTTTGCCGAAGGCGGCGTATCTTCCGGAAGTCCCGCGTTAGACTACTCCGTAGGCGATGAAGCCGTTGCGGGATTAAACTTTAAATATATTGAATTTTTTCAGACCGAACCCTATAATTTAGCAAAAGACGGTATAATGTTTATTGTTCACAAAGGCGATACAAAAGATACGGACGGCGATAGGCTGTGGCCCTCGACCTCTTTATACAAAAACATATATATCAAACAGGGCGATTCGACGGTTTATGAATTGAAGGGCGGAGCGTTGCAAGTAATAAACTATATACTTACCGCTAATATTATAAATTCTACTACTATCCAGATCGGAGTAAACGCCGGATATGATCAATCAAACGATACCTTTAAAGTATTTAAAGACGGAGTTGAAGAGACCGGCTTTGTTACAAGTTTTACGGCGGGAGCGACGACGGGAAATTTAGTTTTGAATTCTCCGGTAGATTTTTCAAAAAATTATACCATTCAATTTAGAGATCAGAATCCTGTAATGGCGTTAGTAAGTCCAAAGTTTATTGATACCGATTTGACGCCGTCGGTAGACGAGCAGTTGGGATTGGTATTCAGCGGTTCCGACGTTACGTTTAAGGTATGGGCGCCTACCGCGTCAAACGTTAGATTAAATTTATACGACGGATGGGATCAAGCGGTCGATTCGCCGACGTCGTTTGAATCAATGACTAGGGGAGCCGACGGCGTTTGGAGCGTAAAACTATCGGGATTAACGACAAAATATTATCAATATGAGATATATTACGGCGCTGCGGTTAAAAGAGGTCTCGATCCTTATGCAAAATCTATGGCGATGTTTAAAGAGTCGTCGACTACAGATTATGTCGGAAAGGGAGCGATAATTAATCCGAAAGATCACAATCCTTCGGGATGGTCTTATGGAAGTTATGCGTCGTTGCCCGACGATTGGAAAAGGGAAGACGCTATAATATACGAAGTACACGTGAGAGATTTTACTTCGGATCCGGATATAACCACAACCGCTCAGTTTGGGACGTATAAAGCTTTTATTGAAAAAATATCTTATTTAAAAGAGCTTGGCGTTACTCATATACAACTGCTGCCGGTAATGTCCTATTATTACGGCGACGAAACGCTTAACGCTCAAAGGGAGAACGATTATTCGTATCACAATAACAACTATAATTGGGGATACGATCCTCATAACTATTTTACTCCCGAAGGGATGTATTCGGAAAACCCGGACGATCCGGCGTTAAGGATTAAAGAGCTA
>Ga0116159_1003460_pt1 | contig 14081 bp, 14 predicted proteins | sample AD_JPNAS1_MetaG_FD_89878 | JGI IMG/M metagenome (GOLD analysis project Ga0116159, IMG submission 89878) | Active sludge microbial communities of municipal wastewater-treating anaerobic digesters from Japan - AD_JPNAS1_MetaG | ecosystem: Engineered > Bioreactor > Anaerobic > Digestate | place...
GCGCCTATCAGGATATGCTCAACGAGCGCCCTCGAAAAATACTCAACTGGAAGTCTCCTGCTCAATGCTTCCAAGAACTCCTTATATCAAACCAACCTTCAAACTGATCCTTGAATCTGCCTATTTATAACGGGGTTGAAACATTTACCACCGGAATGGGGGCAATATTTGTCATATACGGCATTGCCTCGTTGCTCCGTTCGCGGCGTTTCTCGCAGCTGGTTAAGCGATGAGATGAACAATGCCATGGGCGTATAGCGGTGGCCGGCAAATTTATCACTATTATGAAGACACCCACACTGATCATCAGGCTTCTGGGGCTATATCTGATAGGTGCGTCTGGCATGTTGCTGCACCAAATGCATCGGGCCAATGAGATGGCGGGCCGTTTTGCCGCTGGGGCGGCGATCTCCGGCGACGTCAAGGTTTACGGAGTTTGCGGGTTGATCATCGGGGTGATTGCGGCGGTGTTTGCCGGGCCATTGGCGCGCATATTGACCTTTGATTCGGAGCCGCAAGAGAAGGCGCGCGATTTGACCGATACGCTTCGCAGTGGAAAATCATGATACCGCATACCAGACCGCAGCTGCTGGTGATTTGGACCATCTGGTTTTCGATGCTGGTGGCGGTTTTTATCTACCAGTTTGCGCTGGGGCATGGAATTCCGTCCGGGCCGAATGCGCGTCCGGAAGGCGCCAATCCCATCCTCTTCCTGGCGGGAGGGCAGCTCGTGGTGGCAGCGGCGATCCGGTGGATCCTGATCCCGCGGGCGGATGCGGCGGGCAAGGTGCTGGTTTTGCTGGTCCTTGGCGTGTCACTCAGTGAGGCGGTCGAGTTTTTCGGGCTCTTCCTCGTGCCGGTAGACCAGCCGGGCACGAAGCTGACGCTCTGGATTCTGTCCATCGTGAGCATCCTGCAATTTGCGCCGGTGTATGCGCTGCCCAAGGCGAAGAATCCTTTTCACGAGGCGAATTCGTAACCGGCACAAGCTCGGCCGTGGGTCAGTGACACCCGACCCACACGGCAGGCTCCGTCCGGCGTGGTTCGTGGTAGCGCAGACTTCCAGTCTGCTCAGTCAAGCGGGCTGGAGGCCTGCGGTATGGTGCCGAAAGCGTCGCCGCCGGCGGTTACACGCCGGTCCAGTGGAGGCCGAAGGCGATCCAGAGCGGGATGGCGAGGATGCCGAGGATGGTCGTCGCCAGGATGATTTGCGCGGCGACGAGAGGCTGGCCGCCGTAGTGGCGGGCGATCACCAGCGGAAACATGGCGGCGGGCATCGCGGCTTGCACCACGATCACGCGGCGCAGCTCCAGCGGGAGCGGAGCCCACTTGGCGAGCGCGAGCAGGACCAGGGGCAGGAGGCCGAGGCGCAGCAGGCAGGCGCCGAGCGTGATGCGCGGGTGCACCAGCGACTGCGGGTCGCGGAAATAGTTTTCCACGGTGGCGCCGCAGACGAGTAGGCCGAGCGGCACGAGGCACGAGCCGAGGGCATCGAGCGTGCCGGAGACGACGGTGGGCACGGGCACGCGCAGCGCGTTGAGCACGAGTCCGACGACGAGGGTGCAGGAGATGGGGTTGACGAGTTTGCGCCAGCCTTCGCGCAGGGAGAGCCCGGCGAGCATGAGGATGCCGAGCGACCAGATGGCCAGCTCGCAGCCGATGTTGTGCACGAGGAGCACGCCGAGGCTCTCGCGGCCCCAGAGCGACTCGACGATGGGCAGCGCGATGTATGCGTAGTTGCCGATGCCGACGGCAAACGCGAAGGTGCGCAGTCCGTGCCCGGCGGTGAGGCCGAGGGCGCGGCCGGCGTAGTAGCCGATGGCCATGCCGACGGCGACAGTGCCGAAGCCCACGAAGGGGGCCGAGAGAATCGTGGCGGGATCGCGCACGGCGGGGTTGCCCAGCACGGCCTTGAGCACGAGGGCTGGATAAAAGACGTTCATCAGCAGCTTGAGCAGTCCGGTTTCGGCGGCTTCGGGTAACCAGCCGGCGCGGCGCACGAAGATGCCGAGTCCGAAGATGGCAAACACGGGAAGCGTGATCGAGAGCAGCTGTGTGTACGACGTCATGCCAGAAGGCGGCATCAGAGCGCCGATGGCGGGGCGTGGGCAAAAGAAAACGCCGCGCCCGGAGGGGTGCGGCGTGGGGAGGCAAGCGGTGAAGCGGGTTGCGATGGCGATTATTTTGCGGGGGCTTCGGTGGCGGGCGCGTCGTCGTCATCGGGGGGCGGCGGCGGGGCGTCGTGACCTTCGCACGGCGGCGGCATGTGGCGGCATTGCTCACGGGGGCCGTCGTGGCGGCGCGGGCGCGCGGGGAGGGCGTCGAATTTTGCCTGTTGCTCGGGCGTGAGCTCGGCGCGGATCTTGGCGCGGAAGCTTTCGCGGAGAGCCTGGGCCTTGGCGCGGGCGGCGGCGTGCTCCTTGGCGCCTTCGGCTCGGAGGGTTTTCAACGCGTCGCGCTCTTCCTGGGCGAGGGTTTGGAGCTTGGCTTTTTGGGCGTCGGTGAGATCGAGCGCACGGGCGAGGTGGCGCAGGTGCTCGCCGCGGGGGCCGTGGCCGTGCGGGCGGCCAGCCTCGCAGGGCGCCTTGTCGTCGGGCGGCGGAGGCGGTGGCGGCGCGTCGGATTCGTCGGCTGCACGGAGCGGGGCGACGGCGGCGCACAGCGCGATGGCGAGGGTCGCGAGGAGGAATTTGGTTGGGTAGTTCATAGTCGGATAAGTCAGATAACGAGGCTGGTGACGTGGCGGCGTGGGGCTGGTTACCCGGCGAGGTTTTTTCTTCCCGTGGGTGTGGCGGAGGGCGCAATGTGCGGGGCATGGCACGCGTGACGACCGACAGACTCATTGCCTGGGCGATCGGGGTGGTGGAGGCGACGCAGCGGCGGCTGCCGGAGGAACTGCGCGCGCTGGCGGTGGCGGTGCCGGTGCACTACGAGGCGGAGCCGGACGACGACGTGTTGGCGGAGGGCTTCGAGCCGGACATTTTGGGGCTGTTTACGGGGGCACCGTACGGCACCGAACTGTCGCACGATCTGCCGGAGCCGCCGCAGATTCTGCTCTATGTGGAGAACCTCTGGGATGTGGCGGAGGGCGACGAGCGGGCGTATGCGCGCGAGGTGCGCACGACCTATCTGCACGAGCTGGGGCACTATTTCGGTTGGGACGAGGACGATCTGGCCGAACGGGGGCTGGAGTGAGGGATTGCGGAACCGGCACCAATCCGCGCTTTCAAATCGGGCGACGGCCTGCATAGTGTGGCCCCTCAACGTTGAAACCTTTCGGTATGAAGAAACTCCTGCTCTCCATTCTTGCGACCGTGGCGCTTTGCGCGACGACGGTTTTTGCCGACGCCAGCTCCGACGCGGAAAAGCGTCGTGAGAAACTCGTGAAACGCATCGAGTCGTGCGAGGCGATCCTGCGTGAATTTATGGCGAAGCCCGAGACGGCGATCCCGTCGACGGTGTTGAGCCAGGCGAAGGCGATCATCATCACGAACCAGTTCAAGGCGGGCTTTCTCCTTGGCTTCCGCGAGGGCTACGGGGTGATCCTCGTGAAGCGCGCCGATGGCCAGTGGAGTGTGCCGGCGATGCTCAACGCCGGTGAGACGAGCCTGGGCGTGCAGGCGGGCGGCTCGACCGTTGAGACCGTGTACATCGTGACGGATGCTGAGACGCCACGGCGCCTGTTTAACGCGCGGTTCAACATCGGCGTGGATGCGAAGGCCGTCGCTGGTCCGCACATCGCGGAGAAGGTCAGCGAGAACCATCCGATTCTGAAGACGCCGCTGCTCGTGTACACGAAGGGCTCGGGTCTTTTCGCGGGCACGTCGATCAAGGCGGGTCGGTTGACGTGCAGCACGTCGGCCAATCAGGAGTTTTACAAGACACGCTACACGCTGCCGGAACTGGTCTACAGCGACTGGGTGCCGGCGCAGGAGGAAGTGAAGCCTCTGATGAGCTACGTGCAGAGCCTGGCGCCCTGAGTGCGCGGGTGGTCCAAATTAAAAAGCCGGGTCCGCAAGGGCCCGGCTTTTTTGTGGAGAGAGGTGGCGCCTCAGGGCTTGGACTGGGGGGCGGCGGACTCGGACTGGAGGATGAACTCGGCGATGTAGCCAAGTTTCATCGACGGCGGGGATTCGGTGTCGACGAGTTGGATGAAGCGATCGCGGCGCGCGTGGAGGAGGGCGAGCAGCTGCTGTTTTTGCGCGGCATCGAGCTGAAGGGCACAGGCGTAGCGCTCCAGGGTGTAGGAGGTGCAGACGATCGCGGTGATGGCTTCGATGGAGTCGAAGTACATGCGGGTGACCTTGGTGTCGCGCGCGGGCGATGTGGGCTGGGCCGGGGCGGCAGTCGGTGTGGGAGAGCCCTCGTGCGGGGCGGGGGTGGGGCGCGTGGACTCTTTGAGGAGGCGGCGGGTGGGATCGTGGCGTTTGTGGAGGGCGGCGAAGCGGGCCTGCTGGTCGGGGCGGAGCATGGCGTCGACCTGGGTGCGGAAGTCGGTCTCGATGGCGCGCATCTTCTGGCGGAAGGCGTCGATATCGGGGCGGAGTTTCTCGAGTTCGCAGTTCACGGTGCAGGCGAGCTCGGGGCGCGATTTGACGAGGGATTGGAGGGTGGAGCCGGGGCGGGTGACGTCCCAAAACTCGCTGAAGAGCGAGGTGGGCGGGCGAGGGACGGCGGAGCAGTGCCGGACGGACCAGAGGCCGGCGGCGAGGCCGGCGGCAAAGGCGGTGACGGTGAGGAGGATGAGGAGGAGGACTTTTTTCATGGTGCGTCCGTCGATGCGGGGGAGGAAAGGGCGGCGAGGTCCTGCCATTGGGCGAGGGCGTCGCCGGTGACGCGGTGTTCACGCCAGGTTTGGAAGGCGAGGGTGAGCGCGAGGCAGGCTGCGGCGGTGCTGAGGCCAACCCAGAGGGTGGCGCGCAGGGAGAGTTCGTCGGGTGGGGCGGCGAAGCGGAGGAGGACGCGGCCGGCGAGATTGGGACGGAGTGCGGCGGAGGCGCAGTGCTCGACGTCGGGCCAGACGGAGAATGGATCAGGCGCGTTTTTCATAGAGTTTACGGAGGCGCTCACGGGCGCGGTGCAGCCGGGTTTTGATGGCGGTGGTGGTGGAGGCGCAGGTGCGGGCCATCTCGGCGAGGGAGAGACCTTGCTGGGCCATGATGAGGATGGAGCGGTCGCGCGGGTGGAGGCGTTGCAGGAGGGCGAGGAGGGCTTCGGCGCGGTCGCGTTTCTCGGCATCGACGGGGATGGGCATGTCGTCGGTGGCGGGGTCGAAGGGGGTGAAGATGTGGCGCCATTTCTCGCGACGGGTGTGGTCGATGCAGGCGTTGCGGGCCATGCGGAACAGCCAGGGCTCGAAGAGCTCGGGAGAGTGCAGGTGCGGGAGGCCGCGGAGCATCTTGATGAAGATATCCTGGCAGAGGTCGTCCACGGGGGCGGCGCGGCCGAGCATCGCATAGACGAAGCCGGCGAGGCGGGCCTGGTAGGCGTGGATGAGCTCGCTTTGTGCGGACAGGGTGCCGGCCTGGGCCGCTTTGACGAGATCGAGAGGCGGCCCGTCGGGAGGAGCGACTGGGGAGGCAAGAGTGCACGGCACGCCGGCTTGACGCGGGGAACCGGACAAAGGTTGCAGGGGGGCGCCGGAGCCGGGGTCAGTGGACGAGGAGGGCACGGCCGTCGTAGCGCAGGGTGTTGCGACCGAGGCGCACGTGGGTGTCGAGCCCCTGTCCGTCGGTGCGGATGGCGGGGTGTGCGGCGTCGGGCGGTTGCACGGTGATGACGACGAAGAAGTCGGACTCGCCGTCGATGGAGAGGGTGGATGTCCACTCTCCGTGGGAGACGGAGAGTCGGGGTTTTTGAGGGACGATGACCGTGGCGCGGAGGGTGGCGCCGTTGGCGGCGCGGATGTCGAAGCCGTCGGTGCGGAGCTGGATCTGGCGCTCGCCGGTGTGGAAGAGCCAGCGGCGGGTAGGGCCGCCGGAGATGTGGTCGACGACGGCGAGCATGACGGGGGCGCCGCAGTCGCCGGAGTAGTCGATGGCCCAGGCGCGCCGGGCGCGGATGCCGATGTCGAGGGTGGAGTCGAGGCGCTCCGGGTGGTTGCTGGCGACAGTATAGACCTCGCTGAGGTCGAGGGTGACAGCGCCGGAGCCGTCGGGCTGGAGTTTGGCGTAGGTGAGGCTACCGGGGAACCAGCCGTGGGTGCCGGGGATGACGACGACGTTTTCCTGTTCGCGGGCGATGGTGCGGAGGTCGGCGGTGTCGTGCTGGCGGGCGACGGCCCAGTGGCCGCCGAAGGCGGTGAGGCGGAAGCTGCCGGCATCGGCGAAGGAGGTGAGGGCTCGGGTGGGACGGGCGTTGGCGGTGAGGGTGGCGACGGCGTCGCCGGAGTCGGTCCAGCGGTTTCGGCAGATGAAGAGGCCGCCGCGGTCGTCGCGCCAGCCGCGGCCGATGGTGTTTGCCGGGGGGAGTGCGGTCTCGGCGCCTGGGTAGAGGAGAAGTGCGAGGAGGGCGTCGCCGGGTTTGGCGATGTCGAAGGTGCGGTCGCCGGCGAGGCCGTAGCAGCGGTCGAAGGTCCACTGGAGTGCGGCACGGCTACCGGCATCGGTCAGTCCGAAGAGGGCGATGAGGTCGCCGCCGCGCCAGGGTGAGAATTCCCAAGGTGGGGCGGGTTGAGCGGGGGCCGGGGTGGTCTGGCGGCCGAAGATGGCGAGGTCGGGAGGGGCTCCGAGTTTGCCGGGGGGCAGGAGGAGCATGGTGTAAAGGGAGGCCCAGGAGCGGGCGGGCGAGGTAGCGGCGAGGTCTTCGCCCTGGGTGCGGCGCCAGGCGAGGATGAAGGCGGGGAGACTCTGGCTGAGGGCGAGGCGGAGCTGGGCAAAGTGTTCGCGCGGCCAGCCGCGGTCGCCGCAGTCGTTGAGGTAGCGCAGGACGTGGTGGCGGGCGCGGCGGGCGAGTGAATCGAGGTCGTGTTGGTCGGGAAGGTCTGGAGCGACGGCGAGTGCGGCGAGCCCGCCGGCGGCTTGTTGGGAGGCCCATTGTGCTCCGGGAGGGGTGCCGGCTGGCAGGGGGCGCTGGACAAGCTGGCGGGCGGCTTGATCGAGGGCTTGGGCGATGGCGAGCCGGCGCTCTTCGGGCCAGGCCGGGGCCGCCAGATCGTACGCGAGCGCCAGGCCGACGACCGAGGGAATGCTGACTGGGTCGAGTTCAGTCGAAGCCCAAGGCAGATGCGGGGTGTCGGCCGCGGGGACGAGGCCGGTGGCGATGGTCTCCTCACAGAGGCGCAGGGCGTGTGCCGCGTCTTCCGGGTTGGCCTGCAAGGTGTAGCGGAGTGCCCAGCCGGCGGCATGGGAGGCGCGCCAGAGTGGTTCTGGCTCGCTGGCGAGCAGGGACTGGAGGCGGGTGGCGATGGCCTGGCCGGAGGTGGACTGGTCGTGGCTGCGCAGGCCGGGCAGGTCGTCGGCGGTGAAGAAGAGTGAGGGGTGGCCACGGGGGCGTGGCGCAGCCGACAGGGTGAGGGTGGTGATGAGTGCAAGTGCAGCCCACCCGAGCCAGCAAATGGCGGGACAGCGGAGTCGGCGGAGCGTTTGCATGGGTAAACTTGTTACGGACCGGGATCGGGGACGGGTAAGGTTTTTTACCGCTGAATCGTAAGAGAAGAGCCGTTTTCTGGCGAATGCGGTGTGTTTTTTCGCCAGTTATATTCAAGAAGTTTCCGGAGGGTACCGATTTGAGTCCCAACAAAGTGTGCCGATGTGAACAGGCAGATGGATGCATCGTCATCTGCTTCTGAAATGCCTTTATCGAAGGAAGGCCCCTCCGTGCGCGTGGACGAGGGGGCGCTTGCGCATGCGGTGGTGAGGCAGGCGGCGGTCGCGTTGCTGGCATTTGACACCCGTGGCGTGGTTTACCTCTACAACCGGGCTGCGGAGCGCCTGTTTGGATGGCGGGCCGACGAGGCGATCGGGAAGATGCGGGTGGAGCAGTTTCACGACGACGGCGAGGTGCGCGCGGTGGCCAAGGAGCTGTCGGTGCGCTTGCGGCGGCCGGTGGCGGTGGAGGAGGCGCTGCTGCTTTTTGTCAAAAACGGCCGACTGCAGGGCCGTGCGCGCGAGTGGACGATGCGGCGCAGCGACGGGAGCACGTTTCCGGCGACGATCTCATTTGAGGAGCTGCATGCGGCGACCGACGGGTTGGAGGGGATCATGGCCGTCGTCAGCAACACCTCGGCCCGGCGCCGGACGGCGGAGGCGTTTCTGGCCAAGCAGCGTCAGCTGGAGGAATTTATCAAGCATACGCCGGCGGCGGTGGCCCTGCTCGACCGGGAGTTGCGCTATCTGGCGACGAGCCAGCGGTGGTTGATCGATTACGGGTTGAGCGGCGACGATTTGCTGGGGTGCTCGATTTTCGAGGGATTCCCGGACATGCCGGCGCATTGGCGTGCGGTGTTTCTGCGTTGCCTGGGCGGTGCGATCGAGGTGCGCGAAGAGGATCGCATCGTGCGCGCGGACGGTCGCGAGGAGTGGTTGCGGTGGGAGTGCCGGCCGTGGTTCCAGCTCGATGGCGACATCGGAGGTGTGACGATTTACGCGGAGGTGATCACCGAGAAGTACCGGGCGGCTCAGCGGTTGCGGGCCAGCGAGGCGCTGCTCAACGAGGCGCAACACCTCGCCCGCCTCGGCAGCTGGGAACTCGATGTGCGCACCGGGCAGCTCACTTGGTCGCGCGCGTGCTATCAAATCTACGAGGTGCCGCAGGAGACCCCGATCACGATGGCGACGTCGCTGAGTTACTACGTGCCGGAGGATAGGGCTCGGATGGAGGCGGTCTTTGACCGGGCCTTGCATCGCGTCGAGGGCTGGGATCTGGAAGTCCAGATCCAGACTGCGAGCGGGCGCGGGCTCTGGTTGCGCTCGATCGGTCAGGTGGATCACTCGTACGGGATCCCGTTGCGCGTGTACGGAACCGTCCAGGATATTTCCGAGCGCAAACAGTGGGAGTCGGAAATTCTGGAAGCCAAGGACGAGGCGCTCGCCGCCGCCAAGGCCAAGAGCGAGTTCCTCGCCAACATGAGCCACGAAATCCGCACGCCGCTCAACGCCGTGATCGGCATGTCCAGCTTGCTGCTCGATACGCGGCTGGACCGCGAGCAGTGCGACTTTGTGAACACGATTCGCACGGCCAGCGAATCGCTGCTGCATATTATTAACGAGATTCTGGACTTTTCGAAGATCGAGTCGGGTAAACTCGATCTGGAGCGGCAGCCGTTCTGCCTGGCGGACTGTTTGGAATCGGCCATTGATCTGGTGGCTTCGCGAGCCAGCGAGAAGCAGCTCGACCTCAACTACTGGATCGATCCGGCGGTGCCCGATGTGATCCAGGGTGATGTGACGCGGCTCCAGCAGATATTGGTCAACCTGCTCTCCAATGCGGTGAAGTTTACCCCGTCGGGCGAGATCGATGTGACCGTGCGCCGGCTCGCTGCCCGACCCGAAGGGCAGGCAGCCGGGCAGCCGCACATCGAAATCACGGTCCGCGATACCGGCATCGGTATCCTACAGGAACGGATGAACCGGCTCTTCCAGTCGTTCAGTCAGGTCGACTCTTCGACGACGCGCCACTATGGCGGCACGGGGTTGGGGCTGGCGATTTGCCGGCGGCTCGTCGAGCTCATGGGTGGCTGCATCCGGGTGGACAGCCAGGCCGGGCAGGGATCGTCGTTTATCTTCGACATCCCGTGCGTCGCCGACGATTCCGCGGCAGGCCCTCAGCCTGCCCCCATGTCGCCGCCGCTCGCCGGATGCCGGGCCCTGTTGGTTGCGCCCGTCAGTCACGGCCGGGAAATCGTGCAGCGATATCTGGGGCAATGGGGGGCGGAGATTGTCCTTGGCGAGGGCGAGGTCCCCGGCGACTGGCCGGCGCTGGATGTGGCGATCGTCGATGCCGCACTGCTCGACAGCTCTCCGTGGGTGGAGCGTCTGCGCCACGCCGGACTGCCCCTCATCGTGCTCGCTCCACTCGGCGTCAAACCCGATGCTGATAGTGCCCTTGTGTGCTCCGCCACGCTCATGAAGCCCCTGCGCGTGCGCCATCTGCTTTCCACGCTCGAGCGTCTGTTCAAGAAGTCTGCGGGCCGCGCACGCCCGGCCGCGGCCGCGCCTGCGGTCCCCGCGGCGATGGGCTCGGTGCCCCGGCCCCCGGTGCGCCGTCTACTCCTGGTCGAGGATAACCTCACCAATCAGCGGGTGGCTCTGGCCATTCTCAAACGCATCGGCTGGAGCGCCGACATCGCCAACAACGGCTGCGAGGCCATCTCCGCACTCGAATCCATCCCCTACGACATGATGTTGATGGATGTTCAGATGCCGGAGATGGATGGATTGATCGCCACGCAGGAGATACGTCGCCGTTTCCCCGCGAGCCGCCAGCCCGTCATCATCGCGCTGACGGCCAATGCGCTTTGCGGTGATCGTGAGAAATGCGTGGAGGCGGGCATGGACGATTATCTGGGCAAGCCGATCCGCGCCGTCGATCTACGTAGCAAACTCGAATATTGGAGCATGCACCTGCACCACCCGGCGGCCGATCCAGTGGTTGCCTGACGGGGGCCATTTTCGCCTCGCCGCCGTGGGCTGGCCCCGCACCGTGGGCACGTGCTACTCATCGGACAACAAGGCTACGAATCGCTCCTCGCGGAAGAGGCGGAACAGGCTGGCGGCCTCGTCGCCGAAAAGGGCCCGGGCTGGGTACGCACCGAGCCGTGGAGCTCGCCCACCGTCGAGTGGGCGTTTCCGCATGTGGCTCTCCATTCTCCCACGGAGATCGTGGGTGAGTCGGTCAACGCCCTTGCACAGCGCCTCGTGGATTTTCTGCTCAAGAGCCTGCAGGGGGAGCGTATCGATGCTCCCTGGCCGTGTGTGTTTGCCGGACCGGCTGAGATGGTCGGACTTGGGCGGCGCATCGGAGCGGTTGAAAAAGCCTTTCACGATGCGTTGAAAAAACGGCTTTCGCGGGTGGCGCGTCTGGCAACGGCCGATGCGCCGCGAGGCGTGGTGCCGTGCTCGCGCGGGTTATGGGTCTGGTTTGCCGATTTCGGCCGGCTGTGGGTGTCGCGCGAGGCCATGGTCAACGGCCAGCGCCGGATGTCCGACGACGAGGCGGCTCCGTCGCGCAGTTATCTGAAGGTCGAGGAGGCGTATGTGGTCCTCGGGCACGAGCCGGTGGCGGGCGAAACCGTGGTCGATCTGGGCGCGGCGCCGGGTGGCTGGAGCTACAGTGCCGCCAAGCGCGGGGCGCAGGTGCTTGCGCTGGACAATGGCCCGCTCAAGGGCGGTGCGCTGGGCCATCCGCAGATCGAGCACCGGTGCGAGGACGCCTTCAAATTTCAACCGGCGGCGGGCGTGGTCTACGACTGGCTTTTTTGCGACATGGTGGACGATCCGCACCATGTGTTGCAGCACATCGTGGAACCGTGGCTGGCACGCGGGTGGTGCCGGAATTTTGTGATCAACCTCAAGTTCGGGCGGGTCGATCCTGCGGCGTTCCTGCGCGAGCTGCGTGCGCCTTCGTCTCCGTTTGTCGCGTACGGCGAGGCCGTGCGGGTGCGGCATCTGTACCACGATCGCGAGGAGTTTACGGTCGTCGGACGCGTGCGGACGGCAGTCTGAGCGCGCTCAGCGCAGGAAGTTGCGCATCATCGAGAGAAGGCGGTGTTTGAGCCCGTCTCCGTGGCGCGGGCCTGCACCTTCCGCCGTGCCCGAGCTCTGGGTCTGGGCGTGGTGCTGGAGGTTTTCCTGCTGGCGCGCGGCGATGATTTCGCTGAGGCGCTCAAGGATTTCTGGACGGCTGGCGACGACGGCGGCGAATGCATTTTTCCCGGGCTCGAGGGTGGTGCAGTCGGTCGCGGCGCGCACGGTGGCGCTGCGGCGTTCGCCCGTCAGCAATGACATCTCACCGAAGAAGCTGCCGGGCTGCAGCGACGCGACGGTCTGGCCCTGTTTCTCGATGCTGACGCTGCCCGCGGTAAGAATCTGGAGCGAGTCGCCAGCGGTGCCCTCTTCGACGATCGGCTCGCCTTGGGCGTAAACCTGCTCGGTGAGTGCGGCGGCGGCCTCGCGCAGGGTGGCTGGATCGAGAGGCGCGAAGAGGGGGACGGCGCGCAGGGTGCGGAGTTTGCTTTCGAGTGCGAGTTGATCGGCCGGGGGCGCCTTGCGGAGGTAAATCTCACTCGTGGGGTAGGGGATGATGAGGTTTTGGCGCTTGAATGCGTACCAGAGGCGGCGGCGAACGATGTCCTCAATCGCGACTCTGGCCCGCCAGTCGGGCAGCCAGAGTCGGATCGCGTATTGAACGCTGAAATCTCGGAAGTCGACTACCTGCACCTCTGGAGGGCGGATGGTCGGAATTTCTGGAATGGCCCGGAGCGTTTGCAGGATCACCTCACGACCGATATTGGGGGCCGTGTCGTAGCCCAGATCGATGAGGATGCGATAGAGTGTGAGCCCGTAGGGGGCGGAGAAATTGACGATGGTGTCCTTCGCGATCGTGTTGTTGGGGATCGTGAGGCAGGTGTTGACGGGCGAGAGGAGCTTTGTGGTGCGCCAGCTCATGTTGACCACCTGGCCCTCGGTCTCGCCGATTTTCACCCAGTCGCCGACTTTGTACGGCTTCTCAATGTTGATCGTGATGCCTGCGAAAAAGTTGCCCAGCGTATCTTGGAGGGCGAGGCCGAGCACGAAGGATAGCACGGCCGAGGTCGTGAGCAGCGGGACGATGTCGAACCCATACTGCGTGCGAAGAATCGTGAAGCTGACCGCCGCATAAACGAGGACCTTGATGATCGTGTGGAAAAGGCCCGGCGTGCCCGTGCGCTCGACGAGGGGCCGCAACGCCCAGAGATCGAGGAGCTGGATCGCGCTGAAGGAAGCCAGAAAATACAGGGAGGTCCGCATTAGTTGCGGGTCCCCGAAGCTGACGCGGTCTTGGAGGAAAAAGCCAGTAATTGCCCCAGCGAGGAGAGCTAGCAGGCCTAGCTTCTGGGTGGTGTGGCGGCGGGCGGATGGGGTGTCGGCCATAAAGTGGTGAGTGCTCAGGCGGTAAAGCCGTGTCGGCGCGAGGCTGCGAACCAATTCTGGGATAGGGACGGCGGCGGGCGGATTGGGGACAGGGCCCGAAATATGGCCTTGCGTTGGGAGAGACTCTCTGCGTTGGTGCATGTCCCTCCCGCCAAAAATCCTCGTTGAGCCTAGCTCCGGGGATTTATCGCCCGGCCTTTATTGGCCGGGCGTTTTTTTCGAAGCAGGCATTCGCGAGGAATGGCCTTCGGTGAGATTCCGCGAATTGAGACTTGCAGTCCGCGCGAAGACTTCGCGAGTCTGGCGGTTCATATTCACTCATCCCTTCAGAAATCAGGTCGCTCTGGCGAACCACCATCCCCTCGAAAAACGACTCCCTGAGAGTCGTCTTTCCCGCTCAAACAAGTTTTTGCCAAAAAGAGCTTGCCGAGCAGGGGGTGACTGGTACCGTGCGCCTCTTTTCTCAAATTCTCCCTTCCGATTTCGTTATGCCGACTATCAATCAACTCGTGCGCAAAGGACGTCGCCAAATCGTTGCGAAGTCCAAGTCGCCGGCGCTCGCGGGCAACCCTTTCCGCCGTGGCGTCTGCGTGCAGGTGATGACCCGCACCCCCAAGAAGCCTAACTCCGCTATCCGTAAAGTCGCGAAGGTGCGTCTGACCAATGGCACGGAAGTGATTTCGTACATTCCGGACGAAGGCCATAACCTCCAGGAGCACTCGATCGTGCTCGTCCGCGGCGGTCGTGTGAAGGACTTGCCCGGTGTTCGCTATCACATCGTCCGTGGTACGCTCGACGCCACCGGCGTCGAGAAACGTCGCCGCAGTCGTTCCAAGTACGGCGTCAAGCGCCCGAAGGCCAAGAAATAATTTAACGAGGAGAAAGTAGCACCATGTCACGCCGTCACAGAGCCGTTAAGCGCGCAATCGTTCCGGATATTCGCTACAACAGCACACTCGTCGCCCACCTGATCAACCTGATCATGTATGGTGGCAAGAAGGGCACCGCCCA
>Ga0116159_1003486_pt1 | contig 14022 bp, 17 predicted proteins | sample AD_JPNAS1_MetaG_FD_89878 | JGI IMG/M metagenome (GOLD analysis project Ga0116159, IMG submission 89878) | Active sludge microbial communities of municipal wastewater-treating anaerobic digesters from Japan - AD_JPNAS1_MetaG | ecosystem: Engineered > Bioreactor > Anaerobic > Digestate | place...
GAAGATTTTTTAAATTAAAATATTTTAAAACCGATGATATTAATGTTCACGCTTACGATAACAACCATTATGGGAATTGCGTACTTTGTGGCAATTTTTGCTTGCTTCATAGCCATCATGTCGTTACTAGAAGCAAAGGGGGCAAAGGAGAAGATACTGTGGGTGTTTGCCCTGCTTGTCATAATTGGGTTCATGCTCATCCTAAGCTGGCAGCTGCACGAGGTCTTTATTTAAGCGAATATAAGAATGAAAAAAGAATTACTAGAATTACTCCCTACTGAACAAGAACTCTTAAAGCTGAGTGCCAAGGTTAAGACAGTCATTACAAGTCGAGACGAGTTGCTTAGACAAATAGGTTCTCTTAAGTTAGAGGAAGTAGGGTTAGAGGAAAAGATGGTCTATGTACTAGGTCTGATTAGTTTAGGTTTTGACCCTGTACGTGCTAGAAAAAGATTAGAGGTACCTTACAGTCATTTCTATATTTGGCAACAAGACCCAAGGCACCAGGCGATGTTAGAGAGTGCAGAGGCTAGAGGTGAATTGGTGTTAGAGGAAAAGGTGTTGGCTGGAGCAGAGAAAGACCCAGAGCTAGCGCTTAGAGTGCTTAAAGAAAAGCAGAGGGTTAGAGAGAAGAAGGAAGACGTGGAGATAGAAAAGACTAAGACTGTATGGGAGATAATGCAAAAGAGTGGTAAGGAAAGGGGTATAGAAAATGAGCCAGTAGATGGACAATTAATTGACGATGTACTCAAATAATGAAAAACAAGATACTCAAGGACGAGAGATTAGAAAAACTGGCAAGGGAAGACCCTAGACAGATAATAGAAAAAATGTTCTGGATTGTTGATAAGGCGGGTAGAAGAGTCCCATTTAAATTCAATGTCCCTCAGGCTAAGTATTACGAGGAATATATGTCACCAAGGGACGATATATTAAAGGCAAGGAAGGAGGGTTTTTCTTCGGCGATTTTGGCTATACTGACCTGTAAGTTTCTATTCGTACCAAACAGTGTGTGTGCATGCGTAAGCCATAGGGATGAGGACACTAAGAGGTTGCTTGAAAAGGTGTATTACTACATAGAGAATTTACCTTTTGAGGTAACCTTAGAAAAAGCTAGTGCAAGTAGGTTAAGGATTAAGGAAATGAATACAGACTTCATTATAGGAACGGCTGGTTCTAAGACGTTTGGTAGAGGTGATACGATTCATTATTTACACTTATCAGAGTTTGCACACTACGGCAACTGGGATATGGTTACTGGTTTGCTTAACGCTGTTCCTGACGATTTAGACAATACCTGGGTGGTCAAAGAAACTACTGCAAACGGATACGGGACTCCGCACCATATAGCATGGCAGGACGAGAAAAGGGGGGCTAGTGTATTCAAGCCAATCTTTTTTTCCTGGGCAGACAACCCTGAATATCAAATGCCTATACAACCAGACACAAAATTCACTGCAGAGGAAAGAAGTTTACAGGATTCGCTTGGTCTAACAGACGAGCAATTGCTATGGAGACAATGGAAGATTAATTCCATGCAACCTACACAAGATTATACCAGGGAGGATTTATTCAAACAGGAATATCCTGCAACGGATACGGAAGCATTTTTGTCTACAGGAAGACCTGTTTTTGACCCAGAGACACTAGAATGGTATGACCAAGCTATATGTACAGAGCCAATTAAAAGGGGTGAACTCATAGGCTGGAATCCTCCGTATATACACGAAACTAACCTAGGAGAACTTAGAATTTATAAAGAGTCGGAGCAAGGACACCAGTACGTGATTGGTGGGGACACCGCAGAAGAAGGAGACTACTCTGCACTTGTTGTATTAGACCGAGAAACTATGGAGCAAGTCGCCTTATGGTGGGGTCATATTGACGAATTTGAACTTGCAAACGTAGCATTTAGACTTGGTACCTACTATAACACGGCACTTATAGGAATAGAGCGTAACAATATGGGCGTTGCTGTAGTGAAAAAACTAGACGAACTCGGCTATAAAAATCAGTATAGGATGGAAGTCATAGATGAACTAGGTAACAAGGTAAGGGATAAACTGGGCTGGGAAACGAATAGTGGGACAAGACCAATACTTATCAGTGATTTAAACCAGGTGGTAACAGAGCGTAAGATAATTATTAGGAGTAGAGATATAATAGGGGAGATGAAGAGTTTTATTAAGAATGCAAAAGGTAAGCCAGAAGCCCAAATTGGAACTCATGACGATTTAGTTATTGCAACTGGGGTGGCGTACCAGATGTATAAGAGTGTGCCAAACAAAATAGGTAACGGGGATATTTATATTAGAAAGTATAAACCCAATACAACATTAAATAATTTTAGTAGGAATTAGTATGGAAGACATATTAAGCGCCCTAGACGATGTTACTGTAGGAAAAGCTTCTACAAAGACAGAGTCAAAAGTTAAATCTGCTCCAAAGGAAACAGCAATTAAAATGGGCAGAATTGACTATAAAAACCTTAAGGAGGTTTTAAAATCTAAGAATCTTTATGCTGTTAAAAACGTAGGGAAGACAGATTTAGTGTGTGACTGGGATTTAAACTTAATGCCAGAAGAGTTAAAACCAGAGTTCGATAACTACTTAAGTGATAGGTACAATGTGTATCAGATTAAGGAAGCAAACCTAGACTTCAGGATTGTAGTTCTTTACAGGGAGGGACGAAGCATAAACTTTATGCACCAGTTCATGACTGAGAAGAAGATTCCTAATCTCGAGACAGTTCGAGAAGGTAAAGAGGTTTTAGTTAAATCTCAATTTGTACTACCTGCTGGAAAAACTGCAATTGTTACAGAGGACCAGTATGAGTCTCTTAAGAGGTATGAAAAAAGAAGGCAAGCTTCTGACGCTGGTGTATCAGATTGGTTTGGAAACCTAGTGTTTAAGCAGATAACTGACCCCGATATGCTCGAAAAGGTCGAGTACAGTTTTGTTACTGTGGCTGACATTAAGAACAATGAGTTTGAAACTCAGGAGCATGAGTTGGGTCCTGTTAAGAAATCTGCTACAATTGAGTATTCAGATGAGCTGGATGAACTCTAATGGTTGAACTGATTTCGGTCAAAAAGAGGAATAAAGAGTTTGACGACTTCTTAGAAAGGCTTATACAAACTGGCTGCAGTTATGAAGCCGTCATAGAAAATGGAAACGTTACAAAGCTTTATGTTCGCATTCCAGACAACGGGGATTGGAAAGACCTCAAGTACGGTAGAATACTTGGGTCAAAAGTGGTATCTTATAAACAGACAATATACATTCCTCGCATAGTAGACGGTAAATTTATTTACAATTACAATGGAAAATAAAACAAACGGGTTAAGTGAGTCCGAGATTAAGTTTAATAAACTACTCTTAGAAGCCGTAGAAGCTAACGAGGTAGGATGTTTCTGGAATGATGGTCCGTGGCGTGATAGATGGGATATCCAAAGAAAGTTCGCATATTATTTTTATGAGGATATTGACCAGAGTGACGGTTATCGCTCTAACGTTAAGTCCCCAGAGATTGTTGGTAGAGTACAGGGTACTTTGCAAAAGATGAACAAATTCAATCTTGAGTTTGTAGTTCGTCCTAAAAACGATAGGGCAAAATTTTCTGCTGAGATTAATCAGTTACTATTAAACCAATTATTTAGAACAAAAGAGTTTAAATACAGGCTTAAAGACGCATACCAGGACGCTGTTACAAATGGTACTGCAGTATTAGGTGTCGAGTGGGTCACTGTTAAGAGGGAAGTTAAAATGCAAAAGACTAACCCAGACCAAATGACTGAAGAGGAGCTAAAGGACTTTAAAGAGAACGGTATTATCCCTTATGAAAAAGTTACTTTAGTAGAGCCAGACGGAGTTTCCCTTGTAAACCATAGACTAGAGAACGTGTTGTTTGACCCTTCGTGCCAAAGTGTAAATACAGGGCACAACAGGGCAGGACATGCGTTTGTTACGGAAGTATTAAGCGAGGATAGGTTTAAAACGCTGTTCAAAGGTAAGATGTATAAGAATGTCAAAAAGGTTAAACCTAACGCAATTGACATGACTGAAGAGGGAGATACTAGAGGTAGGGATTCATTCTTGGCAGAACCAAGTGATTACAACAAGGAATACATAGAAGTGGTTCATGGCTATGGTTATGATGAAGACTGGTACATGATTAGGGCAAACGGAATCTTTATTTATGAAGGACCACTTCCCTATAACGACAAGGATATTCCATTAGCTACATTAAGAGCTTACAAGGCTCCTTATCAGCTTTACGGCATCGGACTACCTGACTTACTTATACCAGTAGTTACTCAAATAGAGCTTATTTCTAACGCTGTGTACGACTACATTATGTACACGACAAACCCAATGTTGCTTATCCAAAAACAGGATTATGAGGATGTTACTAGGGTATTAGAAATCGGAGATGGAGCACCAGGTACAGCAATACCAGTTAGTGATGTTAATAGAGGTTTTGATACTGTTAAGTTCCCAAGTTTATCCGTTGATGTATTCCAAGCTTTGGGTATCTTACAAAAAGATGCTGTTATTGCAAGTCAACAGGACCCAACACAACTGGGTGTCATTCAAAAGAATGCTACTGCTACTGCAAACATTCTTAACAAGGAAATTACTGAGGCTTATGTGATGGCTATGGTAGAGAACTTCAAAGAAGACTTAGAGCAAGTAGCCAAAATGGTCGTAAGTAGAATCCATCAGTTTATGACTGAAAAAGATGTTAACAAAGCAGTCAATGGGGAAAGTATGGTAGACGAAATAGAAAATTATCAGATTGGGATTGAAGACAAGAATGTTGATATTGATTGGGATAACAGAAGTATAAAGATTAAGGACGACCCAGGAGAAGTGTCCTTTATTCCTATTAAGTCGGATATATACGAATATACTGACGAAAACGACAAAACCCTTGAGGTTGGACTTAATGATTTTGATATAGAACTTAGCGTAGAGAGTGTAGAAATAATTAGTAGAGCCCTAGAGAAACAGGAGGCGGGTGAGCAATTAGCACAACTTTCAGGATTTATGGTTGATACGACCAACCCAGCCAAGGTTGCTGCACATCCAATGCCACTTGTAGACGCAGTTTCCTTAATGGAAGAGGTGTTTGACAAGAAGGGTTGGAATAAGAAGCACCTACTTCAATACAATAAATTAGAACAGGATTCTATAAACAGGGCTAAGGCACAAAACTACGAAGCGTTTAAGGGTCAAAGACCTATGCCACATCCAGGAGAAAGTCGAGAGCATATAAATATCCATACACAGTTTAATAAAGAAATGCAGCAAAGACTCGAGGTCATGAAGAAAGATATTGAAATGATGATGACACAAGGTCAAAATCCTCCAGGAACGTATAAACAGGAGTTTGATTTAACTAGACAGGCAATTGCAATCATTAGTGAGCATATAATGGAAGACAGCCAACCTGCGTATATGGAACCTATGCAAACATCTATGAAGGGTATGCAGATGTCTCAACCTGCACAACAGGGAATGGGACAGTCCGTATCGCAGTCTGGACTCGGTGGCAACCAACCAACAGTCAACCCAATACAACAGGCTGGTATGGAGGGTGGACCAGGCGAGCTAGGTGGTAGTATGGGAATGTAATTTTATTATTAAAAACATGGAAGAAAACAAATTATCAAAAGCTGAGTTGGAAAGATTACAAGAAGAAGTTAAAAACTTGGAGGGTTCTGTACTCATGCAGATTACTAAGAGAAAGTATGATTTAATGAAGGATATGGCAGCAGATATGCCTACGTACGACAATGAGACCATGGCTAAAAGAGAATTTTACAGGGGCGTTGTGGACGGACTGAACTGGTTTTTGAAAGACGTGCATACTTTTATTGGTAGAACAGAAGAGGTCTTGCAAAAGACTGAGGAATAGTTTATATTTAAAGAAATAAGAGTGGTACCTAACTGCTCTGAGTAGCACTACACCGAAGAGGCTATAAGTGGGAATTAAGAATAGTTCCTGTTTATAGCCTCTTTTTGTTTAAAAGCAAAAAGATGACAACGGGTCGTTCCGTTATATAAATTAACTGTATGTTCCTTACAATGGGAGAAATAAAAAAGACAGACGACATTCAAGAGGATGTCACAGAGGAAGTAGTCGCAGACACTACCGAGTCTGAGGATTCGTCATCCGAAACTGGGGTAGAAGATACCTCGCCAGAAAGTGTTGAAACAGAAGAGACCGAGACCGAAGAGGTGGAGGACAACTCGGAAGATGAAACAGAAGAAGGCGAAAGTTCTTTAAAAGAAGACTCTGAGGAAACGGTTCCTTTTAACAAGAACCCGAAGTTTCAAGAAAGAGTGAAGGAAATCGAAACTAAGTATGGAAAGAAAGCCCAGTTGTGGGATACAATTGCCAAACTGAGTAATAGTGACCCTGAGTTCCAACTTGAACTAACTAGAAGACTTGAGGCTGCTGGTGAGTTACCTAAGGGTACTTACGAGATGGCAAAACAAAAGGCAGAAACACAAGGAGTCGAAAAGCAAGACAATAATAAAGAGCCAGACGAACTAGAAGAGAAGGTAAGTAAACTTCCTGAGGTTCAGTTTGCTAGAGACCTAATGCGTAAAAAACAGGAGGAGGAAGCAGCTGAGGAAGCCAGAATAGAAGGAGTTTTGCGAGACTTCGAATCGAGACATACTGACATAGCATCTTCAGAAAAACCTAAGGTTGTTAGAAAAAGAATAGCGACTTTAGCCGAAGGTTATGTAGAAGAGGGTATGAAATACGAGGACGCTCTTGAAGAGGCATACACGATTCTTTTTGATAAAGATAGTTTATTGGCTCGGGAGAGAGAAAAGGGCGAGGTAGAAGGGCAAATAAAAGCAGGTATAAAATCTGTTGCAGGAGCCTCTGCTGGTAGCCAGAAACCAAGTAAAACACCGCTAAGGAAGTTAACTCGGGAAGAAGAGGAAGCAAGAATCATGCTAGGGTATTCTAGGGAGGAGTACATTCGATTTAAAGATTCTGACGGTTCTGTTGAATAATTTAAATTTAGCGACATAGAAATATGTATAACGCAAGAGTAGTTAAAAAAGATTCAGAAGCAACAGTAGTAACACTAAAAGCTAGTGAGACAATAGCAAAGAACGACTTCATCACAATCTTAACAGATGGTGAGGCAGAAGTTAGTGCTACTGGCGAAGGCATTTTCGGTATTGCACTAGAAGCTGCAACAGTTGGGAAACCAGTTAGAGTCTTAAGGGCACATCCAGGAATGGTTGTTCTTATGGACAACGACAACACTGGTACAACATTTGCAGCCAGCCACGTTGGTGCAAGATTTGACATAACAGGTACAACTGGAGCTCAATTAGTAGACACTTCTACTGCAGCTCAAGACGGTACTGATTCAGGTCAGTTATTCTGTATTGGATACAGCCCAGTTGGGTATGGATTCGATGGCGATGCTTCTATTGGTCTTTTTGAAATAGCTGAAATACAAGGTTTAACTAACGCCACAGCATAAAGTTAGTGATTGATTTAATTTGATTTAATTTGGAAAATGAGTACACTTACAACAATCTCAGTTCCTAATGTTATAGACCCAGGTGTTAAAAAGCATTTTGTTGACGAGTATAAAGTAAACAAGATTGACTTAGGTAAAATCTTCAAAATCTCAAATCAGGAAAGCGCTACAGACGAGTTTAAGAACTACACTGGATTAGCACAACTTTCGCCTGTTGGAGAGGGAGAAACCTATTCTGAGGACGTTCCTATTCAGGCTTACGGTGTTTCTCTTACCCCTGTAAAGTACGGTAAGATAATGCCAGTAACTTATGAAATGAGGAAATGGGCTAAGACAAAAGAGATTTGGGATGCAGCTAAAATGCTTGGAAGAGCAGCTGCTAGAACTGAACAAGTTCACGGAGCTTCCGTGCTAAACAACGGTTTCACCGCAGCCTACACATCATACTCTGATGCAAAGCCCCTATTTGAGGACGACCATCCAAGAGCAGATGGTGGTGCTGCACAAGACAACGAGTCAGCATTATCACTTTCTGAGACAAACTTAGAGACTTTAATATTAATGATGGAAGGACAACTTGACGATAGAGGACAGCTAATTAGCTGCTTCCCTAACAAGCTTGTAGTACCTCCTGCATTAAGAAAGAGAGCTTTAGAAATTCTCAAGAGTGATAAAAAGAGTGACTCTGCAGACAACGATGCTAATGTCTACAACGGTTTCCAAGAGTACTACGGTACAATGAAACTTGTTGTATGGGATTATCTAGGAGCTGCAGCAGGCGGTTCAGATACTGCTTTCTATCTATTTGACGACAATGTTCACAAGCTAATGTGGCAGTGGGCAGAGAAGGCAAATGTAAGCAGAGACGAATCTATCGGATTCAAGAACGACACCATTCACTATAAGAGTAGAGATTACTTTGCATATGGATGGGGAGACTGGAGAGGAACAGTTGGTTCAACAGGTCTTTCTTAATTTGTAACTTAGACTGGCTATGGCATTAACTGAACAAGATTATCTTAGAGCAGCGAATGACCCTAAATTCATGGCAGCCCGATGGAAACAAAGGGTTGCCATAAGCCAAGAAAAACTGGACGAGTTTCTTGCCAGTGGTGCTAGTGAAGAAGAAAAGAAACAAGAGCTTTTAATGCACAGAAAGCGTATTGAGAGAATGAAAGAAGTGCAAAGGAAAGCAAAGGGGTAGTTATGTTAGACCCGATACCTTGAAGCAAAGCTTCTTAAATTCGGAGGAAAGCCGAAAGGCAATATATTAAATAACATTTTAAAGGAATAATAATTATGAGTAATGGAACACATTTTAAAGGACCTGTAGATTCTAAGGGTGGATTTACGGTTGATGGTAAAACGGTAGTAGCTAGCGAAGGCGGAGTTGCAGAGGCTGCACTAGCAGCAAATGCAGTTACAACAACTAAGATTAAGGACGGAAACGTTACTGCTGCTAAATTGGCAACCGATGCAGTAGAAACTGCTAAAATTAAAAATGGAAATGTTACTGCTGCTAAATTGGCAACCGATGCAGTAGAAACTGCTAAAATTAAAAATGGAAATGTTACACTGGCTAAATTATCAGCAGAAATAACCCCCTCACACATTGTTAAGTACGCAGGTACAGTAACTTGGAGTGGTGGTACTGCATCTAAGGCAGTTACAGTGACAGGAGTAGCAGCAACGGATATAGTCTTAGCTTCTTTCTTGGTAACACCAACAGAGGCAGCTTATATTGCTAAGATTGTACCAACTACAAACACGATAACAATTACATTAAGTGCAGCTAACACATCAAATGATGCTCAAATATCTTATGTAGTATTAAGAGCGGCAGCTTAAATTTAGTAATTAAAGAATATGATAATTGAGAATGTAGACGGTAAAGCAAAACAGTCAACTGTATATTCTTGGGCAAGTGGTTCTGTGACTGCAGCTGGAACAGCAGCAGCGACAGATTTAACTACTGTAGAAGGATTTGAAGATTTGTTTGCACCATTTTCAGATTCAACATCTGTAAGTGGAGTAACTATGAAAAGAGTTCCTACTAAGATAAAAGTTTTAGCTGGTGGTGCTGCTTACATAAAGATAAATGGTGGGAATGTAATAACAATTGGAACAACCACACCTTTTGAAGCTGATGATTTAGTAATAAAATCTATTGGGGTATCAACTGGTGGTAGTGCAGTAACAATAACTGTGTACTTACAATAATTTAAGGATTTTAAAAAATGACAACAAAAAAAGAAAAAGAACAATTACTAGAAGAGGTAAGGATTCTCAACCTTAAAGTAGATGATATTAAGTCACAGAATAGACACTATGCAGAGGAAACCGAGAAATTAGAAAGTGCCAAAACTAACTTAGGAAAAGAAATAGATAGTCTTAAACTTGAGTCTTCTCAACTTGCAGAAGTAAAAAGTAGACTAGAGCAAGAAGTTGAGAAAGAGAGAAAGAATCTCTCAGACCTTAAAGAGAGAGAAAAGAAGGTGTCTGAAAAACTTTCTGAAGAGCAAAAAATTTTGGCTGAAATTAGTGCACAGAATATTAAAGAAACCAGAAGGGCAGAGGAATTAGCTTACAAAGCTTCTGAAGCACAGAAAGAATTAAATGATGCAGAAGAGAAATTAAATGTAAAGTTTAATTCTTTGAAAGGTTTTGAAGAGCAATTGCTTGTTAAAGAAGGTCTTTTAAATAGAAGGGAACAGATGTTGGACTTAAAGGAGCAAGGAGTTAAGATTTAAGGCTACTTAAATGGCACAAACAGAAGAAAAACTTGTCAAAATAGTTGATACAACTATGCACAGTAGGGGTGCCTCGGTTATTCAAGAGGGAGATTATGGGGCTTTAGTCGTTAAGGATGTGAGTGGTGGCAGTTCTTCAGCAGAGAATGCTTCTTTAGTTTTAGGGTATGACGACAACGGAAATGTTTCAACGATTACAAAAACGGTAGGAGTAGTAGTGTCTACTAAAACACTAACCTATACAGACGGTTTATTAACTAATATTAGTGCATGGGAGGAAGTATGAAACCAGGATTAGATGAATCATCAACACAAGATACCTTAGTAGTTAGAGATGGGGATGTTTACAAAAAGTTTTCCGTAGTAGAAGAAGTTTTTGACCCTACACCCCTAAAAGAGGAACTGGCTAACTTAGAAGTTCTTCAACCCACCAATCAGGAAGTAATAAATTTAGCTAAACAGGGAATAATTCATCCTTATTACGACCCAAATATTCAGCAAAGAATAGATTGGTTAAAATCTAAAATAGCAGAAATGGAGGCAATGTAATGGCATGGACATTTTGGCAACCAGCAAAACCAACGAATTTAACAGGGTCACTCGTGGCTGGCGGTTCTTTGGCTGCAAATACAACTTATTATTTTAAGGTTTACGCTTGGGATGCTGGAAATACCACCACAACCAGGAACTCTTTGACCCAATCTTCTAATCAAATTTATTCTCCTTATTCGAACACTTTTTCAATTACAACTGATTCAACCAATAAATCTGTTTCACTAACTTGGGACAAAGTTTACAAAAGAAATGGAACAACAGAGGTTGATGCCTACGAAGTTATTATGTCCACAGCTGATGATATGGATACGGCTCAAGATGATGCCTGTTTGTATCCTAATGATGTCAGTTATTACACTCCAGCAACAACCACTAACGCTTTTACGATAACCAAAGCTCCTACCACATCTGCCTATCATAAAAATATAAAAGATGGCATTCCTTATTGTATCTGGGACGGGGCTACTCCCTCTTGTACTTTTAAGTCCTTATATGACGCTTTAACTGCCGACCCCTATTACAATATCTTTGCCAAGAAATTTACTTCGTTTAACGACCCGAATAATATTTTAGGTTATGAATTTTTAGCCACAATTTATATCACCCGTTATAGCGGTGATAGCACCGATGGGGTATATACGTTTGTTTCTTTGGGAGATTTTGTCATTAACTACGGGGGTTTTAATTGTGGTGGCTGTAAGTATAATGTGCAAAATTCATACCTATTTTTCTGTGGTTCTACTCACGCAGGAGGAATGAATGTCTTTGGGATTCCTAATGCTGGTTCAATTTTACAAAACAATGTTTTACGCTACACTTTGGGAACAACTCCAGGTGGCAAGTCTTGGGGTAGTTTAGGTCAAAATTATGCCCCGTTTATAAACAATAATGTGGTTTCTGATGGAAATGTTTATCAAAACTGGAAACAAACAGGGGAAGGTATCAATAAACCAGTCTTATACATTTCTAATTCTGGCTTTAATCGGGCTACTGATATGGGAAGTATGGGTTCAGCCAATGACTCTCAAACTGACAATAGTGGAACTTTCTGGGGAATGTACTTTACCCTAATGGGTTATAAGAGAATGAAAAAGTTGGTTTTGAATAATCGTTATGGTTGGTATTTTTATAATTCTACCCGTTTTGGTTATGATATGACCAACAATCTTTATGAGTTTTTTCAAAGTGGTCAGCAAAGTTTTATTGATTGTATTTGGAGATATAGGAATTTTACGGGAATAGCTGATAGCGATGGCTGGAATCCCAAACTTCGTACTTATTCTTATTATAGTCCACAAATAAAAAATAGTCTTTTCTACATTGGTAAATCAGTAATGATAACCGTTAAAGATAAGAATGGTAACCCTATTTCAGGAGCTAAGGTTAAGTTTGAAAGTTCAACAGGAATAAATTTGACCAGAGGAAACACTCTAAATGATGTTTGTCGGGTGGGCGGTTCAGCTAGAAGTAATGGAAACAATTATGATTCTACTGAAACAACTATTACTCACGATGATGATGATATTTGGTTAAAAGAAAATCTTACAGAGGGAAATATTGCTGTACCAACAGTGGGAAATACTTACTGGTATGGGGCGGAAAAGATAACTATTTTAAGTCGGGATAGTGCGGTTGTCCCTTGGGCTACCTATACTCATCACTATACTGCTACTCGTGGTGTTGATGGAACTCCTAGTGGCTGGATAATTTCTGGTAATGCTCAGTATGACCAACGATTAGTTAATGCTCCTGAATATTTAACCACTGATGCCAATGGCTTTACTTTTAACGCCACTTTATTTAGAGTTTATAAAACAAGTGTTTTGGATAAAAACGATTTTTTGACTAATTATTTAGCTAATAATTGGGCAACCGAGTATGAATGGGGACCAGTTAAAGTAACTATTACTGCTCCAGGCAAACAAACAAGAACTATATATATTTCTGACTCTTATGCTATCGCTTTAGGTACAGAACCTATAAACTTGGAAGTGAATATGGATAGTCAGGTTCCAATACTTGTGGTTGATGGGGACAAATTAGTATTAAACGAGTTACCCGAAAGTGTTGAAAATATAGCGGGTTATATGGAATTATAGTATTAATGAAATAATAGTTTAACATTACTGATATGAACAGAATAAATCAACATATTTTTTGGACAACAATGTTAATATTAATGTCTACTATAATTATTACAATTATTGTTTTCTTTGACAAAGTTTGTTTGTTTTTGGGTTCTTTTTTTATTTGGTTGTGGCGGAGACTTTGTTAAAGTGGTATATTTAATAGTAGTTTAATTTAAAATTTATAAACATGGAACTACAAGAAATTGATTTAAATATCGGGAGAAAGACTCAATTGATTAACTCTAGCGGAACCTTTGTAGACGGTAATGTCACAGAAGCTGATTGTACGTCTTTTGTAAACGACAGGTACAGACAGTTATACATCAAATTTGCAAACAAGTTTCCAGAGTACGGTCAATATAATGAGCTGTTGGACTTGAAAGAAAATACAGCGTTTTACGCATTTAGCGGTCTTACAGAGGATATGTTAGTGCTTAACTATGTAGGTATCAAATATTCAAGTACAGACGAAAATTATACGACAGTAAAAAGAAGAGAAGGAAACTTACTCTTTAAAAATAATACTGACACGACAAGGTTCGATAAAAGTCATCCATATTTCAAATTTACAAAAGACACTACGGACGGTTTTGGTATTACAATAATGCCAACACCAGACGCAGACGTTACATCTGGACTATACGTAGAGTATGTAATCCTTCCAGACGAGCTTTCAGGGGTTGGTGATGTACCAAATCTACCAGACGGATTACAAGATGTTTTAGTCGCTTATGCTATCGCAGATGTGTGGGAGGCAAAAAGAGACTGGAGCAATAGCAATCAAGCTCTTAATAGGGCTAAGGACCTGGATAAAGAGTTCTTTGACAATTACAAACCAAAGACTTCTTTAACACCAGTCAAATATGGTATTGGTAAATCATTTAATCCTTTTAATAGATAATGGCATACACACCTGAGTTCGTAAAAGCAAATAAACAGGGCAGACCCTTAGAGAGGGAAAATCGACCAATTACAATCAGTAACTTCGCACTTGGAACAGACCAACACAATCCAACCACAAACCCGACTGGAGGTATAACTAGAATTATAAACGGACGCTGCACCAGGGGA
>Ga0116159_1003493_pt1 | contig 14001 bp, 21 predicted proteins | sample AD_JPNAS1_MetaG_FD_89878 | JGI IMG/M metagenome (GOLD analysis project Ga0116159, IMG submission 89878) | Active sludge microbial communities of municipal wastewater-treating anaerobic digesters from Japan - AD_JPNAS1_MetaG | ecosystem: Engineered > Bioreactor > Anaerobic > Digestate | place...
ACCTCGATATATCTTCCAATATTCTCAGGGAAACGCATAATGATCTGGTCGCGCAAGAGCTTCTTGCCGCCGATCCATCCAATAAAACTATCCATATTATACCTCCAACCCAATCGTGCTATTCAGCTGCTGCACAGCAGCTTCAATCATTGCGTTGATTGCTTCGGTATCCACAGTATACCCGTTATGAGCAAGGTACTCTAACACATACTGTTTCTTTTCTTCTCCCCTGCCCACGCCCTTATATATCTGCTCAGCAGCTGCAACGCCAATCTTGACCCAGCTGTAAAGCTCAGCCATCCGGCTCTCGTCAATCTTGCGTTTGAGCCAGGGAATGAGGAACGATGTTATCGCTCCTGCAACCAAGAGTATTAGCGCGTTAATTATCGGTGTCAAATCTATCATTACAATCCTCCTTATATGGACGCCCATACTCGTCCAGTCTGTATTTATTTCTGCTCATCTTTTCGCCGAGACTCTTACCGGCATAAGTCACCAGGTACCCAACACAGGCCGCAAACACAGTGGTGCTGACATCACTCGCTGTCTGTTTGTCGCAGGCAGCAAGTATGAACGAAGCCGCTGCGGTCAGCGTTGCCATAACCGTTGCCCACAGCGCAAGCAGCTTTGAGAATTCCATGCGCTTCTTCATGATGCCATCCCATCCAGCCTTTTATGCGCCTGTTTTGTGCTTTCTTCACAGCGCGTAAGGCGTTCTGATATATTGTCCATCTTTTGACCCTGCGCACGAAGGTCAAGCCGAATATCATCAACGCCGCGCTTAACATAGGCTAAGTCGGACTTTAGTGTCGCTTCGTCCTCTGCGACATCTTTCGTGTCCTTCTTTACATCACGCGCCCTGCCCGTCCAGCCAAGAATAACCCCGCTAAGTGTCGCGAGTATTGTAAGCCCCACTGTCAGCCCGTCCATCCTTACACCGCCTTTACATAATCAGTATGCATGTACCCTGTGACTATCTTGCCGCCCAGCACTACCGCGACCTCGTGCCATTTATCAACTGCCGGAAGCGCCAGCATCGGCACGTCCCTGTCCGCCTTGCCCAGGCTGGTGAAACTCGTTCCCCTGCCTGTCCTCACGTTTACGCCCTGGCCGCCACAAACGGCGTGGTAGGGTTTTAAAGGTGCAGGCGGTATAATTACAGGTGTAGGCACAGGAGCGGGAACAGAGGGCATTACGGGCGCCGGTGCAGGTATAATAACGGGTGCTGGAGGTATAGCGCTTTGCAATAGTGCGAGCCGGCCGTAGTGTGTCCAGCGTCCCTGTGCGAGCGGCAATTCGACCACACCAAGGTCGCGGCCGTATGCCTCGATAGTTTTGCCATTGCCTATGAAGACGCCAATGTGCACCATTTTAGAGCCCGATTTGATGAACACAAAGTCGCCCGGTTTAAGCTGCGCCTTATCAATCTTTTGGCACATGTTGTATATGCCGTTCGCTGAGGCATCGCTCTTGAGCCACTTCTTTGTATTCTGGAAAAAGAACATCACTAAACCGGAGCAATCAAACGCTTCAATAGGATATTTGCCGCTTGCCTTTGTTTGGCGATAGAATTTAAGTGCCCTATCGATGTAGCTCTGCCCGTTCTTTTTCTCCATCTTAGTGATCCATGCCTCGGGGTCGCTCATGTTTGAAAGGTTTTCGCCCTGCGCACCCCAGACATAGATGTTACCGAGCTTGCTCTGTAGGTATGTTAAAAACTCTTGTATCCTTGTCATAGTTACCCCCATAAAAAAAGAGCCGGTCGGCTCTACTTGGCTTTCTTTAGTATTCCTAATTCCGCATCCTTTTCATTTATCTCCGCTTGCAGGTCAGCTACCTGCCGTTGTAAGCTCTCTATCTCTACCAGCAGAGCCCTTGTTTCCGGCACTTCTTTTTCTTCCGGCGTTTCCCAGCCTTCTGGCGGGTCGTCTGGGTCAGGGTAAAATGTGCCCGTTTCAGGGTCATATAGCCAATGCTCAGGCGGTTCGGGTTGTATAAACTGCCCTGCATCATAGCCCCAGCCCTCAAAAACATAATCAGGCGCTTCGGTGAATATAATATCAGGTGCATACAGCCCCTGCGTTGACTCGAGCGTTGGATGCTTGCCTGTCGCGTCCCAATGACAAATATTATTAAATATCTGAAAAACTTTCATGCTGTCCCCCTATACCCAATACTGGATGATGCAGATGCCGCTGCCGCCGTTGCTACCTCCGCCGCCGCCCGCGGCAATGCCGCCTCCGCTACCGCCGCTACCGCCGCTACCGCCGTTACCGCCATACCCGCCGCCGCCGCCAGCGGCATTGGCTGATGCTGCGCCGCCGTTACCGCCATACCCGCCGCCGCCGCCAGCGGCATTGGCTGATGCTGCGCCGCCGTTACCGCCATACCCGCCGCCGCCAGCATAAGTGCCCGTGCCTGCTTTGCCTTCGCCTTCAAATTCTAACCCCATGCCGCGCGTGTCTGTGCCATCCTGTGCTGGTGTGCCATTTTTGCCGCCGTTGCCGCCGTATGTGCCACCAAGCCCCACTCTCCCTGAGCCAGGAGTACCGCCACCGCCACCGTAAGCACCATCACCGCCCCGCTTAGAATCATAGATGCCGCCGCCACCGCCACCGCCGCTGCCGCCATCTCCGCCGCCATTATGATCGCCGCCGCCGCCGCCGCTCGCCGATAGAAGTATTCCGAAAGATGTAATACCACCGCTGCCTTCGATACCGCCGCCACTACCTATTGTTACCGCTATTGTTTCTCGGGGAACCACCTCCAGCGTGTCGCTCGCCATGTACCCCCCGCCGCCGCCCGCGCCATATCCGCCGCTACCTCCGCCGCCGCCGCCGCCGAATAGCCTTACATTTACACTCTTTACTCCCTCTGGTACTGTCCAGTCCTTGTCCCATAGTATCAGCTCTGTTATTAGTCTTTTTTTACCGCCGCTCCTGCGAACTATAAACGCTTGACCCATTAGTACACCACCTTTAGCCGTATATTCAAGTCTATTTCGGGTACATCGTCATAGCAGGTTACGGTTATGTTTCCCGCTCCTGTAACAATCTTGCCTATCAATCCCCATGCTTCGAGTTCAGCTTTTGCTGTTGCTGCCGTTGCGGATAGCGTCAGCTCAACAAACGGCTCCATGCCTGCGGTTATGCCTGTCACATTTACGGTCTGAATACCGTCGCTCCAGTCATTCTTGTTCAGTGTCGCTGTATAGTTCGTTGCTTTGTCTGCTTTCGTTAGAATCGCCGCCGCCAGCTGTGTTGCAACTTCGCCGTCAAGCATTGCTTCAAGCTCGTTGAACCAGTCCTCGTACTCATCTTTTTTCCCTGCCAGCCAAGCAAGATATTCCGCTTCCCAGCCCTCGTACCAACCCTCTGTATCGGGCGTTATCAAGCTGCTGACTATGCCGCATACTGCGGGGTCAAGGCGGGTGTCGGATATGTGGGCACCCTCGATTGCTGTTATGCCGTTTGGTATGCTTATCTCCGCTAGCCCAATATCATAATAATCTGCGTCCCTTACAAGTGTAGGCGCAACTGGTGACGCTGAAGCTGTGCCTTTTATAACGGCTAAATTTATTGCACGCGCAACACGCCCCCAGCGCAACACAATTCTATCTTTGCGCTTCAGTACACCGTCAGCAGCATCGATGTCTAAAGCAAACGCATCTGTATTCGCATATCCGTATCCATTTAACCAAGCGTTGCCAGCCGATATACTCACGCTCATGCCGCCGCCAGCGCTGACGAGCAGCTGTGAGCCGACGGGAAAAACGCCGTTCGTCAGTATCTTCTTAAAATAGTCAGCCCAGTCAGCCGCACCATATACCCTGTCGCCGTTGACAGATGCAAACGGGAATGATTTTTCAGCCATTTTTTAACCACCTCACTGTTTTTGCAAAACTCGGCAAGCCCTTGCCGACAACCAGTTCAAGCTTCATCCTGTGCTCGTATACCTCTTTAATTTCTGTTATTCTTAAGTTCGTCCTCATTCCCATTTCGCGGGACTCGACTGTAACAATATCGCCTAAATCATAATCAACTTTATATTGCAGGTTGCCGCACTCGTCCACATCTGCCGTGAACGCTTCGCTTGGCGCAACCATTTGCTCCCTGCCCCTGTCGTCCATTGCGGCATTGCGCTGTGCCATTGATAGCGCCTGTCCTTGGTCGTTTGAGGTCAAGCTACCTGCGCTAAAATATACCTCGCGCCTGTCCCTGCCCGTTGCCGTGCCAACAGTGCGCGCAAGCGGATATTCCTTTTCATTCGCTGTATATGTCGCTTCAACATAAGTAACATTCTTGACCGGTTTCATTGACACGTCATAGGACTGTTGCAGCACGTTTTCAAACGCTCGCGAGAATATCGCACGCGGGTTAACGCTTTGGTCTACCGTTCTGTCAAGCCCCGCGTAAACCCTGTATCTAATTCCCTCTGTAGAAAATTCTATCTTCTGCCCAAGCCCGTGCTCTTCGGCTATAAGCCGTATTGCTTCAAGCAGGTTTTCTTTCTTGGAAACAAGCGTAATCGCGCCGCTGTATCCCATAGAAGCTGCAACGCTCAAATGCTGTATAGCGCGCTCTGTTACAGCGTTTTTGTTAACCAGATACCTCAAACAGTTTTCGGGCGTGCCTTCAAAACTGTTCACGCCTGCCAATATACGTCTGTCGAGATACGACAATAAAAACCGACCTGAACAGACGAAAACATTCTCGCCCTTTTGATTCTGCGTGATACGTATGTTCTCAATTATTCCGGCTTCATCGCCCTTGACAATCAGCATTTCTGCGGTCATCAGCTTGCATAAGTCACAAAACGGTATTGTCATCTGAAACTGTCCAGGCTCGTAATAGTGCCTGTGCCATACCATTGAGTTGTAGCCCTCAATCAAGCCAACTCTAACTAAATCAGGGGTGTATAACCAAAACATGCTACACCCCCACATACGCTATATCGTAATAAATTGTGACCTCGATGTTATCCTCTACATCTGCGCCATACCTGAGCAGGTTATCACCAACAGCCAATTGTAGGAATTCGCTGTCAACATCCAAATAATTAAAGATGTTCGATACCACGCCGCCGCGCATCAGCTCAACACGCTTTTCGCCGTAGCCAGTCCAAACCCTTATTTCATCGCCAGGCTCCATAGCCTTGTTAACCAGCAGCTTTGCCTGAGTGCCGACATCAATCAGATATGGGTCTGCCGTTGTGCCTGTTGCCTTGAATACAATCAGCATACCGACAGGCACATCGCCTGTGTTGTTTACGTTCACTATTAACGATGGTGAGTGGTGCTCGAGCTCCATACCGTCAGCGGGTATCTCAACGGGGAACTCCAAGTCATTAAGCCATAGCGCGATTTCAGCAACCCTCTTATCGCCCGAACCTTCGCGCCAGAACGGGTTTGCGCATGAAAATGTTATTTGGAACTTCTCAATCCGCGTGTTAGAAAATACCGGCGCTTTTTTAACCCTGCACCTAATGTACCGCGTCACTTCGCCATTTTGATATACCAGTTTGCCGGTCGCGCCTGAACGCACCGCGCTAATCAGATTTTTGCGATAGAGTGCCTGCGAGTCGCTTTTAATCAGCCCCTCAATTGTGATTGTGCGCATCGCAAGGTTTGCAGCAATATCCGTTTCGCCGTCCTGCCCAGCACCCTTAACTGTGTAAATATTAGCGCTCAACCCGTCCATTCCGCTTGCGCTGTTCCACCAGTAGACCGAAGCAGCGCCAAACATTACCTCGCGCCCTGTATCGTCAATAAAGGTGAGCCTATCTGTATACCTCATACCTGCCCCCAAACCAGCCTGCGCTGCGCGTTAACCGCCTCTTGCATGATTTCATACGGGCTTAAGCTATCGTGCGTATAAACGTTAATTACAGGCTGTCCTACGCCGCTGCCTATTGCCTTGAATGAAACATCAGTCGGTATGTTCGCGTTGATTGACTTTGAAACATCGCGCATCGCGTTTTCAAAGCCTATACCAAGCCCCATTGCCATGTTCTCGCCAATTTCAGCGAAGACCTTTGAAGGAGACCTGATGCCTAAAACGCCTTTAACACTATCAATTATGTTTTTGAAGAATGTTGTTATCTTTTCCCTGAACCACGCTTCAGCGCGCTGGATGCCTTCCCAGATGCCCACCACAATGCTTTTGCCCGCTTCCCAAAGCTTTGGAGTTAACCCGCCCAAAGCCTTGACAATCGCTTCGATAATCTGCGGTATCGCCTCAACCAGTTCGGGAATAGCCTCAACAATCCCAAGCGTTAATGCTATGATAATTTGAATCGATGCCTCTACCAGCAGTGGCAAGTTTTCAAGCAGTGTTGTTACGATTGTCGATATTATTGTCGGCAGATACGCAATCAGCTGCGGAATAGCAGCCGCCAAGCCCTGTATCAGCGCAACCATGATTTCTATTGCGGCAGGAATAATCAATCCAACATTCGCAATCAGCGTGTTAACGATTTCCATAATCGCCTGAATAACTGCGGGTATCAGCGTTGGCAGGCTTTCAGCCATGCCGCTTGCAATCGCTACAAGTATCTGTGCCGCCGCTTCAATCAGCAAGGGCAGGTTTTCAAGCAGAAACATGGTTAGGTTTGTTATCATGCTCACAGCCATTTCGGCAAGCGGCTGCGCGTTAACCACTATCGCACTGAGCAAACCGTCAATCAGTTGAAACGCGCCGTCAAGCAGCATGGGCATGATTGTGGGCAGTGTTGTTACAATTATCTTCACAACTTCACGCAACATGCCTGATATAACTGAAATAACCTCTGGAATGTATTTCTTAATCTGCTTTAGCCCGTCAACAATTTTCTTTGAGAGCCATTCGCCGATTACGGCAATGTCGCCTGCCTGAATACCATCACGAAGCGTTGTCATAATAACCGACAGAAACTCACTTATGCCCTCGCCTACACTTTGCAAAGCGGGCAAGAACGTCACCGCAAGCTGCCTGCCGAGTCCAATCGCCTGTGCTTCTGTGCGCTGCATAACGTCATCGAACTCGCCAAGCTTTGCTATCATTTCCTCTGACAGTATAAGCCCTGCTGCGCGTGCTTCCTCTGCGTACACATTCAGCACGCTTGCACCCTCAAGAATGAGAGGCATTAAGTCTTGATACGATTTCCCAAATATATCCTGTGCCGCAACATCGCGCATCGTTGCGTCCTCAAGCGCGCCTATTGCGTCAATCGTATCGTAGAAAATTTGTTCTGTTGATTTCATAGCGCCTGTTGAATCTTTTAGCGCAACTTTAATGCCGCCGGAAGCCTCAACATAATCCCTGCCAGCGTCCGTTGCCTGCCGCATCGCTGCGACCGTTCGCGCCATACCGCGCGCAAGGCTTTCAACCTCAACGTCCACAAACCGTGCTGCGTACTGCATCCCTTGCAGGGTTTCAACGTTTATGCCGGTTTGGTTCGAGAGCGTGATAAGGTAGTCGGCCGCTATTCCCGCATCCCTGCCGATTTTCCAGATACCGGCAGCAGCGGCTACTGCAGCAGCTCCGACAGCAGCCATTGCAGTAGCAGCGGCTTTTAATCCCGCCTTGACTACCGTTCCCGCAACTTCGCCTGCACTTTTTAACGCGTCTGTGAATTTCTGCATCTTCTCGGCTTTCGCTTCCTCGTTCAGCTGAGAGATTGCCTGTTTGTTGTTTTCGATTTCGTGTGAAGTCTTGTTCAGCTCAGCCTGTGCGCTATTCAAGTTAGCCGTCATTTTCTTATACGCATCGCTTGATGGGTCAACGCCCTCTGATTTCATGCGCTCAAGCGCAGCCTTCGCTTCATCAACCGCCTTTTGTTGCACATCGTATGACATGCTCAGAGCCTTGTTCTTTGTGGTCAGCGCTTCAACCGATTTGTCGCCTTTATCAAACGCGGAGGTGATTGCGCCCGCTTCCGCCTTAACATACTTCATGCTGTCGCGGATGCCTGCCATTGCGCGCATGTATTCCTTTTCGCCGCCAATACTTAAAACTGCGCCTATTGTATACGCCATTTAATCACCTCCCAAATGCATCAAAGTCCGATTGTGTTGCTTCACGCTCATAATCACCGCTCTTTTCAGCAAGCAAATCACAAATCATACCTATTGTTAGTTCGTCCAAGTCTGCGAGAGTCAGCCCTAATGACAATGCGCCCAACAGAAATATCTCCGTATTTATTGAGCCGCCCTCGCCTGTTAGTTTTTTGTTGTCTTAAATGACGCGGCAACCATGTCCTGAAGCTCCGCGAATACTTCAAATATCGGGAAGCAGTCAAAGCTATCAAGCCAGTCGATGAGCGGTGGAATATCGTCTGCGCCTTTTGCTAATGTCCAAACGATGTTGTAAAACAACTCCGTGTCAAGCTTGCTCAGGTCGTTTTCAACGCCCTCAAGCACTGCCATGTCTGCGAACAAGTCCCTACCAAACTGCGCCTTGTAGCGCAAAGGAAGAGATGCGGTTGATTTAAACCGCACCTCTTTACCGTCAATCGTTATTGTCTTTTCCATCAAGTACCTACAAACGTCTGAACTGTGGTGTACCAGTTACCACTTACAGTTGCATCAGTGTCTGATTTAGTGTTCGCTTTAACATACCCGGCTTTATTCGGCAGTACTTGAATATTGAGTGTAACTGTTTTAACTTCCTTGCTAATTGTTGCAGCGCCTTCGATGTTTGCGCGGGTTACGATGCACTTATAAAGCACATGTTTAATCTGATGCGCATCGCCAGTGAACTCGAACAGCAGTGCAAACGGTTCAGGGTTTGCTGAAGCTTTCTCAAAGAGAACTTTCTTTGTGTCCTCAACCTCGCCCATAATTGTTTTTCTGAAATCTTCTGGCAATATTGCTATTTCAAGCGTACCCTCATAGCCATTGTTGCCCTGTGCAATGTAGTACTCCATATCGTCAGCAATGAATGATGTGCTCTCGCCTACAGGTGTTAATGAAAGATTAACTGCACCCGCTATTGCTGATGGTTCTGCGTATGTGTCGCTTACAGCCTCCGTCAGTTTCGCATAATGCACATTCTTCAAGCCGTAGCGGATTTTATTCGGATTTACAGCCATTAAATGACCTCCTTCTTTGCAATTGTAAATACATAGTGATGATGTTTCGTGTCTTTTTCATAGCCAATATAGCGCCTATCAAGCAGGATGAAGCCGCTCAATAGGACCTTGATTGCATCTCGTGTTATTGTGTAATCCCCACGGCAGTACAGGTTTACATCAGCGCGTTGAGTTTCGGTCAGCGGTGCATCGTCTGAAATATCGTCATAGCTATCCCAAAGCGGTGTTATAACGATAAACTTATCAGGGTACGGTTCGGTTTCGTACATGCCCACAGCAATTGGTATTGAACTGCCTAAAGCAGTTGTAATTGCAGTTATCATTTCATCCCCTCCAATACCCCTTGCATGGCTCTGCTTGCTTCATCGCTCGATTCCTCGATTATCTGGCGGATATGTGGTCGTGCCGGCTGAGGATGATACCCCTGCCGTCCGTACTCATACACGCCGACTGCAAGCCCCGCATCCGCGCCAGATGATGTTTTGCCCTTGAACACAATCCGCGCAAACCAGCCGCTTTTGCTCTTTTTGGGCTTTTCGACCGTTATGAACCGCACAAACTTGTCGTGTGCTCCTGCCTTGAGCCGTGCGCTCACAACCCGAACCCCAGCCTCTAACATTTTCGGCATAATAGCGTCAGTGTTCTGCAGCTTCATCAGCTGCTTATCTAAGTCGGATGAGAGTTTCATCTTAAAGCCGCCCATACTACACCCTCGCGCAAGTCAGCTCAACGTGGTCTAAGCCTGTCTGGTAAGCGCGTTTGATTTCGTATGTCTTGCCGTCATGCTCAACCCGCGTGTGCTCATCAAAGTCGAGAGTGTTCACAACAAACACAATATCAGCTTGAACGCCTGCGGATTGCGCAGCATAGAACTCTTGCCTTTTAACTGATTGCACGTCCGCCCAAACTGCCGTTTTGGTTTCGGTTTCTGTCGGGAAGCCGCCTGAGTAGCCCTTGACAACCTTGCATAAGTTGACCTCTGCATCAAAATGGTTTAGCATATCACACCTCCGAATAGTCGGAGTTGATTGCCATGCCATTCTTCAGCACTTCATAAAACTGCCGCTGCTTCTCGTCTTTTTCTATCATCCACAAAACAAACAACCTAATCGCCGCTTGTGTTAAGGGGTCGGTGTCGTCAATTACACCAACCCCCGCTGCACTCAAGTCAGTCTTCGCGGCGGCAATGAGCGGCGTTAGTTCCGTATCATCAAGCTTTTTAGATGTGCGTCTTAGAGCATCACGCACCACGCTCAATATCGCCGCCATGCATTACACCAAAAGGAACAGTTCGCGTGTCTTGCCGTTCGGGGCTGTGTTGAAGGATACAACGTTCTTTTCCAGCTCGTCCTCGTCCACGGCCAGCGTGGGCGCTGCAGCAAGCGCGCCATTCTCCTGCGCCCACACCAGTGGAGCCGCCGCCAGCACGAACGGCAGGCCAAACTTTACGCCCCAGCCCACGCGGATGGTCGCGCCCGTCCCGTCCTGCGCGGGAATTTCCACGCGCGTGATGGTCTTGAACGCTTTCGAGCCGGTGAAGTCCACGGCGGTATCCAGCGTGACGGCGACTTCCTCCGTGATGTCCATATCGGCCATGTTGCGCCCGTACACGATGATTTTGGACGCTTTCAGGTCGCCCGCCGTGCCGCCGGACTTGACCGTGATGTTCCTCGCGCATGCGGGCTGTGCGGCGAATGTCGTTACGGTCTGCGCGGTGGTTTTGGTTGCTGTGTCCGCGAGAATCCCGTCATCGTCAGCCGCCACAGCATCAGTCGTGCTCCACGCCAGCTTGGCCACGCTCAGGCTTTCGGCCGGGAACGCGTAAGCGTCCGTCTGTAGTTTCGTTGGCAGGTATCGTCCCATGCTTTACCTCCTTAAACGATTGCTGCGATTTTGATAATGTTCCCGGTGACAGGCACACAGTCAAACAAGCACTCGCCGCGATATATGATGCTGTTCGAGATAAACCCAGCTGATGCGTCTTTCGCAATCCCAATCGGGCGCGCAAGGTTAGCTTTTACGCCTTCGCGGAAGTCACCCAGATAAATTACGCCGTCAGCCATCTTGTCACTGAACAATACGGGGTAGCCGTGTATCGCATACCCATCGCCTGTTTGCTCGACAATTTTGTATTTTCCATCATCGCGGATTTTAGCGATATTCGCCCAGTAGGTTTTTTTGTTCATCAGGAATTTTGCATTAGCATCGCAGCGTGCAGGCAAGTACGAAATTGCAGCGGTCAGGTCGCCATCAGCGAGCGCAGCGGCTGCCCACTTGCGTGCGTTCGTGCCGTCGCTCCACTCCTCTGCGTACTTAACGCCCTTCGGCTGGCTGTCGCCTGTCCCATTAATAAGATAGTTCTCGAGCGCGCTTGCCATTGAGCGGGAGATGTTAGACACAACCCAATCTTCGAAAGCGTCAACGCTCATCGTCTCAACCGTTGCGGAGATTTGCAGCACCTTCACAATTTCATAGCCGCCAAGAGAGACGTATGTCACAGTATCCTCTGCGGCTATTATGTTCGCATTCTCTGTGTGCAACCCTGCAGCGTTTACCGTCCCCTCAATGGGTAGTTTCACAAAGCCGGGTATCTGAAGCAACTCAACCTCGCCAATCATTGGAGCGAGCTTGGTCATCTTTTCGATGATTTTATTCTGCGTGATTGTCGGGATTGCGTGACCTGCAGAGCTTGCACCACTATCAAGCATTGTCATTTCATCTGCGGTCATGGATGCGCCCTGCAATTTCTTTAAGAACGCTACGCGATACTCATTGTCATCGCGATTGTATATTTTGGGTTCATTGTTCATGGATTCTTTTACTCCCTTCACCTCTGCGGGTTCAGTAATATTCTTTAGTTCAATTGGCTTTATCTCGTCTAGTGCTGCTGCATTTGCAACGGCCACCAGTTTAGCAGCCTCAGCCTTTGCGGTTAGCTCTTCAAGCTCCCTTTGCTGCGCGTCTAACTCTTCAACCTCGAGCATCTTTGCGTTCGCGCCGCTTGTCTTCTTTTGTGCTATGAGCACATCAATGTCTTTCATGAGTGCCTCACGCTTTTCCTCGTATGTCATTCCATACCCCCTAATTTCTTATATCTCGCAACAGCCAACTCATACTCTTTCATGCTCGCCTGTGCCGCTTCCAATGCGGCCGGTGACAGAACGGGCAGTTGGTATGCTGCCGCCATTGCAGGCGTATCCGCAACCTCATCAACAAAGCCTAACTCGTGCGCTTCCTTAGCGGTGAACCAAGTTTCTCTGTCCATGAGCGTCATTATTTCTTTTTCGGTCTTGCCTGTTTTCAACTGATACGCGACCGACAGTGCGCGGGAGGCAGTTTTCAAGACCTCGCTCTCATGCGCAAAGTCTATATAATCGCCCTCGCCAATCCCTTGCACGTTGTGTATCATCATCATCGCTGTGGGTTCCATAATGGAGTGACGCGCCATAGCTATTACGGATGCGGCAGACCCTGCCCAAATAATACGGATGCTGACATTGCCCTTGTAGTTTTTCAACGCTGAATAAATCTCGTTGCCTGCGAAGATATAGCCGCCGCTTGAGTTTATCTCGACTTCCACATCTTCGCCGTTTGCTTCATCCAGTGCCTGATTGACCTTACTCGGGCTGATGTTTTCGATGCCGAGCCATTCGTATATTTCGGCGTAGTTGTTTGGTACGATAACGCCTTTAATTTCTATCTTCATTCGTTACCTCCTTCCTCGGTTACTGGCATTGTATCTAAACGCCTAATGGGCGTATCGCCTCCATCTATTGGCGGCAGGTTCATCGTGCGCCGCCATTCATTGGCGGTTAATGCTCCCCTGTCAACCATCGCGACAAGGCTTAGTTTCGTGTTGTAAGATGCCGCGTTAATCAGCCCCGCATCACACACAATCCTGTTGCCCCATGCGCGCTCCCTGCGAGAGAACAGTTTGCGCGTCATTTCCTCCTGCAGGTCAACCACAATTGGTTCAATGTCGCCCTCGAAATAAGCGTTGTTCTCATCCTCGGTTGCCTTGTTCTGCACAATCTTATCGTTCACGCCAAACAGACTGTAAAGCCGCTGCACAGTCTTGTCCATTTGCGCGGCATTCGGAACATACTCTTTTGGCTCAATCTGTATTGCGTCCGCTTTCGTGTCAACACCAGCTACGCCTCGACCGCTATTTATCGACAGAAACGAATCTGCGAATTTATTCACAGCTGCCTCAATGTCCTCAGGGCGCGTTGAGGTCGTAAATTTTAACAGCCAGCGTATAACAGACGAGTTCTTAATCGCAGCAACAATGCCTTGGTCTGTTGTTGTGATAATGCCCATCAACGACTGCAAAGCACCCATGTTCGACTCGCCAAAGAGCGTGCTCGCGTTGTAGTCCCTGCGCAGATGGATAATGTCCGAATACTTGAACACATACCGCTTGCCATCGCGCATCAAGAAGCGCAGATACAGCTCAGACCCATCCAGCACTTCCGCGCTTGAGCAATAAATCGGAATTATCTGCAGCGGATAACCATTCGGGTCTCTAACTATCAAAGCAAACGCGTTGTTATTCAGCTTCAGCTGTGTGAACATCTTTTCCAACAGCTTCGGCATACTCATTAACGCGTTCGGCTCAGACAGTAGCAGCTGCATGTATGGCTCAGGATTGACTACAATGCCTGGCTTGTCCTTCGTCTCGCGTATGTGTTTGACCTCAAGCTTAGAACCGGCCAACGCAGCAGGACGAATGCATGCCCGAACAATATCAGATTGATACGCCCGACCGTTCCACGAATAAAAACCGCCAGTTGTTTCGGTTATCATTCTGACGGTTGTCGTTTCGGTTTTTTTATTGAATAAGCCCATCACCACACCTCATATCATTGTTTCGTATTCGCCGCGCTTGTCGGACAATATCACATAAGCGTTCAAGAGTGCCGCCATACCGTC
>Ga0116159_1003499_pt1 | contig 13987 bp, 12 predicted proteins | sample AD_JPNAS1_MetaG_FD_89878 | JGI IMG/M metagenome (GOLD analysis project Ga0116159, IMG submission 89878) | Active sludge microbial communities of municipal wastewater-treating anaerobic digesters from Japan - AD_JPNAS1_MetaG | ecosystem: Engineered > Bioreactor > Anaerobic > Digestate | place...
CATTTTCTTTAATTATTGGTAATATTTGTGATATAACATCATGTGCATTCGCTAAACATGTATGTGCACCTTCATCACATACATATGATAACGATTCACTAAGACGATCTACACATTTAGGTGTGTTTATATTCAGTTTATTAGCTATACCGTCTATTAGCTTGCTATATGTTAATTGCTTACTATTATAACGATCAATACATCCCTGGATACTGGCTGTACACTCTTTCATTACATATCTATCCTTAATTTTAGTATCTACACCATCTTGATCTATATTTTCAGGATCCTGATCAGTAAATGGTGGTTTAGATAGTGTATCTTTTGTTTGCTTATCCCCATCAATACTATCTGCAGTTATTTTATCTTTAATATTATTACTAGCTGGTTTAGCTTTTTTAGCTATTTGATCTGGCGTAAGAGCTTTACAACTTTCATTGATCATTTGCTCGTATACTGTCATTAACTCTCTAGAATCTGAGTGCATAGGTTATATGTGGTTACTTACGTATTTAAATACATAAAAAATCCCACCATTTCTGGTGGGATTTAGTGTTTTATTAGTTTATACTACTTCTGTGAAGTTTGAATCTGTTCGAGTTGTAATGAAGTTAATCAGTATAAACTCTGCAGATCTTACCGGTTTTAGATAGATATTAACATGTAACTCATTATTATCTATAGTAGTAGGGTTATTATTCTGCTCATTACAGATGATTAAATAATCATATAATCCTTGAGTATCAAGTGCTAATTTGAAAATTGGATTTAATGAGTTAGTTAATCTTGAACGAGTGAATGTAGTATTTGGCTCTTGTACGAAATACTTTGCTGTCTGATATGTAGCCTTTTCAAGGGTTAATAGTAATCGACGAACATGTATTCTATCAAGTGCGCTCGGCTTCTTTTGAAGTGTGCGCTCACTTAATACAACATAACCATCAGATGGAGAGAAATATAATGAATTGATAGCTACCTTTTCGATTAGATCTCTTTCTTTTTGTTGTGGGTTTAATGCAATATCGATAACCCCAGTTACAATACCTCTAGTTAAACCCGCTGGAGCAAACCATGGCTGATAATTTGTATCGGTATTAACCATTAATGCCGCAGCATAACCAGAGAACGGTACCCATACATTAGAATCTGAATATGCATCATACACTTTTACCCAATTTGCATATGCAGTAGAATAGCTTGAATTTGCAGTACTGTATAGATTCTTTAATGGCCAATATATGTGTTGAGAGAAGCTAGTTGTTTGACCGTAAGTGTATTTTGTATCACTTACTTTCATATTAGCACCCTGAACAAGTATATTACGTAATGGATCTGAAATATATACGTGATCTTTACGGGTGAGTCTCGCAAAGGTATCAAATATGTTGTATATTGTTAACCAATCTTGACCGGCTTGACCGATATTAGTACCACCATCAGTGCGGTATAGGTTATTGGTACTATCAGCAGATAGGTTTACAAATAGTGTTTCATCATATATACCATCAGCAGATAATGTAGGTGATGTTAGAGTCGCATTTTTATATGAAGCCCATATTGTAGATAATCCACCATCAATTGTAATATCTAATGGATATAATTCGGGGTTTTCTGCTTTACGTAAAATACGATTAAGTTTATCCGGTAAAGATCCAATATTTTTTGTACCAGTACCTACAGATAACTGAGGTAGATATACGCTAAATGTATATAGATTATCACCGTAATCTAAATAGCTAATAGCGGATAATACCTTAACTCTTGCAGTATAATCTTCACCCACAGAAGGTGAATAATTAGATGGTGATCTATATACACGAACACGTTTGGATATATTACCTGTAATATTGGTCCATGAAGACTTAGATGAAATATTAGGATTAACTAATACTTTAATGTTGGGGGACCTCTCATTAATTACATTTTGTACATAGAAGCTTTTTGGTGTTCCGCCTGCTTGACTTTGCATTTGGCGGCTAGCATCTAATGATGCTACGTAACCTTCCTCTAATTGTTGTTCAAGCTTTAACACATCTTGAGAATAGATAGATGGGCGAAGTTTAAAAACAGAGAATATAAGAGTGTCAACGAATTCACTATTATTGATATCGAATGACGGTATACTCTCAATTATTTCAGAGGTTGAATCTGGTTGATAGCCAGAAACTGATGTGTTTACTGAAGATAGACTGAAATTTAGTCTTGATGTAGGTACAGTAATGAAATCATTTCCGTTATTCCACGCATATGCATTTAAAACATCATCATATGGAGTAGATGGGTTAAGATTGCTATTATCTGCTAATGAAAAATAATAACCTTGGAATTTTTCATCAATAGTAACCTTACCTTCGTTTAATACAATAATACCCGCATTTCCAATAGTTGCATTACTAGAAATAAGCCCCGATGTTGTAGACCAATTTAATACACCCTGAGAGATGAGGTCGTGCTCTTCTTCAGTGAGGTTAAGATATGTAGGTGCACCAATGAAAAATTCAGTACCATTTTTAAAAGTGGTAATTGTTGGTGTAGCACCTATAGAGTTAGCAGATAGTGGTATTACTGGGAATGCTAGAGCGCTGTATGTATTAGCGAAACCTTCACCAGAACCAGAACCATACGGTACACGAGATACTAGGAGGTTTGCATTAGCATTTAATTGCTGTATAGCGCTGTAGTACATATAGCGCTCTGCAGCGTTAGTAGGTACACCATATATTTGCTCTAGTTCACTTACACTAGTAATGTTTACTAATTCATCAGTAGGACCCTGAGACGCAAAACCAGCAACTAGAACGTTAGTACCAACCGGTACGTTTGTTCTGTTTGAAAGGTCTACTTCGCGGATTTCTACACCGGGACTGTTAATAGTTCTTGCCATATAAATTTAGACGTTATAACAGTATTTAGGCTTTTTCGGTGTAGAGATATCTATTGAATTGTGGTATACTTAACGGTATGTATCGATATACTTTTATTAATACCCCCTAGTATAAGACTCGTATATCAACTATTGGATTTCGATATAACCCAATAGTTGTAACTGGATGTAATCTATATAATGTCGAACATACCCCATTATACCCGGAATTATATAACATTCCATTAGGATATAATATATATTTTGGATGCGGTACACCGTATGTTGCATATACTATACAATCTTTAAAGTTGCCAGTACATTTTGTAGGTGTAAAATTACCATTAACATCATTAGAGTACATCACATCGTATAAGCCATTTAAGTTATTTCGATCTAAACCGCTTAACGTGTTCATCATAATATACATTGATTGTCCCCATATATACATATCACCACTATTGTTAATACCTAGTGTATGATATGTACCACAACCTATATTACTCCAATCACTAGCAGTACCAACCTGTACGAATGTATATATAGTGTTTGAGCTATAATAGAATTGACCGGGGTCATATTCCACGGTCTTACCCCAACCACCTTGACCAGAATCCTGACCAGTACCCCATAGCGTACCATCATTTTTTATAGCAAATCCATAATATGAACCAGCAAATACGTCTTTCCAATCAGTATCTGTACCTATTTGTGATAATCCATGATATGATACAGGGTCACTTGCAGATGTTGCACCTAAACCAGACCCCATATATGAGTCACCCCAAGACCATAGAGTACCATCGTTACGTAAAAGATATGAACCGTAGAATCTACCAGTAATTTTTACAAACCCTGATAACTCACTCAATTTAGTAAATTGAGTAAGATTATATATGTGATCATTTTGATATTGTTGATATTGTTGATATGTAAACCCTGTATTATATCCTACTTCACCGCATGTATATATTGTACCATCATTTTTTAATGCACATGAATTACTATAATTTACGGATACTGCCAGCCAATCTGTAGATGTACTTATTTGAGTTAATGAGTATCTATCATTAAGATCTCCTACACCCAATTGGCCATAGTCATTACGGCCGCAACCCCATAATGTACCATCACTTTTTATAGCTAATATAGTATCATCACATACGTCTGCATCTATCCAAGATTCGGATGATATTTTATAACATCTATTATTCTTGCGCCCCCACAACGTACCATCTTTTCTAATTTCTACACTAACCATATCATATGTATCGATTGAAAATTTTTGTGTTAAATATGGATTAGTATATACTGGATTATATGGTATTTCATTAGCGGATAACACTCTAAAATATAATCTAGTATCAGATAACCCCCCTATAAATGAAGGGTAATCCGTTTCTGACCGGAATATTTGTATTTTATTAATAGCAGATGGCGGTGGGATAATATTAAGATTACATATACTAATATTATCATACGGTGTACTATTAGCGGTAGGGTTTACTACATCTCTTAATACACCATTATAATAAAATTGAACATTCTCTGTTTGATTATTATATGTTATAGCTATATGGTTCCAATCGTCTGCGTTAGCCCAGAGCTCCGTATTACTATAGTAACTACCACTACCCGGTCTTGTACGCATAAGATACATATAACCATAACTACCATCCCAACCAGCGGACCACATTATCTGCATTGATAACTGATCAATAGAAAATATTACACCGTTTGAATTATTCATAGCACTACTCGGACAAAACCAAGTAGAGAAGGTAAAGCTGCTTAATTCAATACTTTTAGTTGTACTGTATGTAGATGATAATGAAGATGATGTATTAAATAATACAGGACCATTATTTGTCGGATTATTATCTATTTTTATAAATGATTCGCTCATATTAGTTTATTGTTAGTATGCAATTATAGTTCTAAACCTAAAGGTACAGAGGGGTGTAATCTATATAATGTACTAGTCGCACCATTGCTGAGGCCGTGCGGGTTTACGGTGGAGATGTACCAGTAGTAAATCATTGTTTAGCCTCCTCAGTCCATTTCCCAGCAGGGCACGTAGAGCTTTTCAGCCAATAGTTGGGAGCCTTCTGCGACTCCATCGTTCGCACAGCTTCATGGTTGCAGATTGGGCGGCATCCGCAAGTGCCTGCGTCTCCCTTCCACTCGCACCCATTGCAGGCGGTTTTACGGGCCTCATTCTCCTCGCGCGATACAAGGGCCGGAGCATACGCCTCAGTGGCCTCTACGTGGCTTGTAGCCGCACTGGAAGCGATGAATGAGGCGCGCTTCTGAGCCACAAGGGCATTGTATTCCTCAAGCGGTATTAGCAGCCTTACACCTTCTTTGATTATGGCCATTGCGTTAGCTCCCTGAGGAGAGAAGGGCCGCGCGGGCCGGTAAACCCATTTGGCGCGCCAGATTTCCCTGCCATTGTTGACCGCCTGTCCGAGTACCCCAAACAGGCCACCCACCTGGCAGCCGATGTTAATAGTGATGCGATGAAGCTCATGGTGAGAAATTCGAGGTGATGATTAGGCGACCTGCATGACCTCCCACGCATGAATGCGCAGGCGATTCTGCATATACGGGCAGCGGATGTAGAGGTACGGGCAGTTCACTGGAGAGGCGGCCCCCCACCAGCCCAGCGGGCCTGCAGTAGAACTCGTTTGTGAGCTGGTTGGCTGCTCACTCAATTTGCCACGGAGGGCCAAAATAGACGTGTCCGTGTAGCCGGAATTGTTGCTATCATCATAGACCCCGACGGTGATAGTCCCGTTATCGTTCAGCGTGTAGTCGCCGCGCAGCAGGCATGCGTAGCCAGCAGCGGCGTCCGGTGTGCAGTACCCTGGTAGCTGGCCCCCACTTACTCCAACGCCTACACGGCCGCCGCTGGCGTTGAGGAATCCGCCACAAAAATGATCCGTCCACCCCGCCGCGAGAAATGGAACATCTGGAGTCATGGCGCGAATGTTGATTGGCGCGTCTGTACCGTAGAAAATGCCGTATCCCACGAAATTCGCCCCCCGTCCTGGGGCAAGGTTTGGCACGTTCACCAGGCCAAATAAGAGCTCATCTAGGGGCGACAGACAGTCGAGCGTTTCGGCTACGAATGGAGCATTGTCACCAGATGTCCCGCAGAGAGAAACGAACGCACCGACACGCACCCGCTTCCAGTTTGCAGGCAGCAGTGTCTTGCGCACAAACGCCTCGCGTACATCCATCACGGTGCACGCTTCATCCCCTATCGTAGTTTGTTTAGTGTACTTGTGTGTCATATTGTTACGGTGTGAATGTGATGGCTGGACCATCCCAACCAACCTCGTCACCTGAAAAATCATCGCTGGCGCGGAGGTAATCGTGAGTGATTGTGTGCCCTGCTTCTGCCCAACCAACCTCGTCACCTGAAAAATCATCGCTGGCGCGGAGGTAATCGTGAGTGATTGTGTGCCCTGCTTCTGCCCACCCAAATCCACCGATCCACGGATCGGCCTGTGAGAAATCATCTGCCGCGTCGTTACATAATGTAGGTTGTTTATATAATGTATAACCTAAATTAGATACATCTTGAACCTTAGAATTATCCGTGTCATTCATTAACCAAGATATATATTCTAATCCCTGTTTATATTCTATTGATATATCAATAATTCTCGTTTCTACGTCTGAATGTATATATATAACACCATTTAAAATATTATTAATAGATCCATTATCAGGTGGTATTGCTGATAATGATACGGTGGTATATTCACCTGATTGTAGTGTGGTACTATTAAATGATATAGGTTGAAATTGTGTAATATTATCACAGCTTACACTACTAATAGTTAAAGTAGTATTGCCATTATTTTTTAATCTAAAATCAATAACATAATTACCGAGAATATCATTATCTGTTATTATATTATCTAATGGTAATAAACGATACCCGGCATTATTAGATGTTGTTTGATATGTAACATGTAATATTTTAACTGTACCTATATCTGCTATTGTTCTATTAGAATGTGATAAAAATGTAATATATCTGGGATTAACGGTTTCAAATGTATATATTTTATTATTGTCAGCCCCAAATACTCTTGAATTAATTATGTGTATATCTTCAAAGTACCCTTGAGCTGCACCATCTAAAGCGTTTACTTTATACACATATAACGGTAAAGTATATAGCGTGGGAGTAAATGTATTACCTCTAGTAACTTTTACTTTGATATTATATAACTGTGGATCGCTTGAAGCTGATGGTATTAAAGTGTGAACTACTGGTACATTTCTAGGGTCACCTAAATCATTTGGATATGCTGTACCGCTTAAATTTGTAATATCTAATAATCTATTAACTATTACTGATTTTGATGCATCATCAAAATCATATTCAATTTTAATGATTGGACCACCTATAGTAGAAAATCCACTAGGATTTAATGTAAGAGTGAGCGGTGCATAACCTACTTGGTATGAAGATATATTATCGCTTAATATTATTGTTTGTTCACTCATTATAACTTCTCCATGTAGAATTGACTGAAGGCAAATTCAAATTTTGAATCAATTATTTCTGGATTTCTATTATCATACTCTATACCTTCAAGTCTAGTAATAAAGCAATTAGTGTATGTAAATTTCACAATATCTTTGTTATATTCATTTCTTGCTATAACATTTAAATCTGTCATATATTGGTGATAATTTGGTAATGATATTATACTTGAGTAGTCATTACCATTATATACACTTTTCTTCTCATCATTTAGTAGTTGTAACCACTTCCATAATACAAAATAATTATTAAATCCATTATCTACACTAAATCCTACATTTATATTAGGATATGTAGGTCTTGAATATGTCGTTAAGCTAATAGCTTGACCACCGAATCTGACATCAGTATGTGGTACGTATGACGCTGGTACTACCGCGCCATATACTGAAAATTGTAGACTATTTAAATTTACCGAATCATCTGATCTATCTGATACATCGATTGTATTTTGTTTTAATAGAATAGGTGGTAAATTTAGAATCATTCTAAATTTATCTAAACTAGATTTATTGAGTATAGATTGTACTTGAGTAGCTGTATCACTCATTGTTGAAGAGGCTCCCATCCCTGCATTGATAAATCGTCATAAACGCTATTATTACTAGAACCTATTAATGTAGGTACGAAATCATAACGACTATAATCATTATTAGTATTTCTATTATAATTACGACGAGGTATTACAATATCACTTGACCTTATATATGTATCAAAGTTAGGTATTAGTTTTGTTGGTTTTCCTTGAGCGTCTAATTCAACTATTTCAAAATAATCTTTCGTAACATGTGGTTCTAATATCATTAAAGCCCACATAATAGATATTACTCTATCATCTAATTCATCATCATTAGCTCCCCATGTTCCATTAGCTCTACGTTTAAAATTCTCATACTCATTAATAGTGTTAATGTTATTAATTTGAACAAACCTCTTTTCACTGATATAGTATCTCATATTCATTACCGCATGATATTTAGAGTTGGTATGTGACATTATACCTTTACGTTCTGCAAATCTCTGACTGGCATCACCCGCATTAGGTATGTATGTTACTATGTTAGGATATTGATATCTATCCCATAATACATCAATTACTTGACCACCGTGATTATTTCGTTCTATACAAAGAGGTGGTGATCCCCACTTACGTGCAATTTCAAGAACCTTAACAGCAAAATGTTTAGGTTCTATTTGATTTGTCCAGTAAGATGCTACCTGTCTGATGTTTTTTATATCGGTAATATCTAAAACATCTGCGGTTGATGCGTTTTTACCTATACCTTCAGCCACATCAACACCTATTGAATATATATGACCACTAACTGGAGGTTCCCAGATATCAAGATGATCTTTTGGTGATTCAATTACTTGTACCGGATCTTTAACACTATCTTTTAGTAGTTTAAATAATTCTTCACTAAATGCCGATTCACCGGAATCATCATCAAAGTAATTTTCATATTCCTGTCTAAACGATTTTAATGATCCCATGGTTCTCATGGTCAATTCCTTCCATTTTTCATCTCTGCCTGGTACTTCATCCCAATTCACTTTTTCTGGATGCCAACCATTTAACCCCTTAACTGCATCATCGTATAAATGATAGAATTTATTATTTTTACCATTCGGTGTACTAATAGCAAACATCTTAGCTTTCTTAGATGATGAAATAGTAGGATATACAGATTCAAAGAATGCATCAAGGTCGTCAATATGAGCCATTTCATCAACGCATAGCACGGATATAGACTTACCACGACCGCTGTCCGTACTGGTTGTACTAGCTTCTATGATTGAACCATTTTCTAGTTCTATTGATGTTTTACCGTAGCCTTTTACGCCGGGTTTTAAATAGTTGGGTAATAGTTCAAATGCAAATCTAATACGTGCATGTAATTCTTTAGCGGTCTCTTCTTTATTAGCTAATATTAATATTCTTTGATCAGGGAAGAAGCACGCCATCCATAAAATGAAAATAGTAAGACAAGTACTTTTACCGATCTGTCGACTTGCAGTACACACCACAAATCGATGATCCCTCATCGCTCTTAATAATCGTTTTTGGAATTTGTGTAATATAATTTTTTGTCTACCTTCATCTATATTAATAATATAAAAGTGATTTTCTGCAAAATGTAATAGATTCTTTTTACATAATTCTAACTCCGCTAACATTTCTGGAGTCCACTCAAATGGTGTATTTGGTGTGGGTAAATTCTGATTACCCAAATAATATTTAACTGTATCTTTTTTAGCCATTTATGGAATCTCCTATTATCCGATTAGCATTATATTCTGCAGCTGAGTTATAACCTAAATCAACAGCTCTGGTATTTTGAATTTTACTACCTGCAGCTACCTTTAATGATTTCTTAGAATCTGGTACTAAATGTTGAATTTTTAATAACTCAGTATCTACATTAGTATTATGAGTCATAGTATCTAATGTAGTATCTTTATTGTCTAATGTAACAACAATAGGGTCTGTATTAGTATGAATGTGAGATAAAAAGCTCTTAATTAAATCTACATACGGTTTTATCCTACTTGAATCATTCCAAAACGCTATAACGCTATTATTATCTGTTGTGATGTTTAACCTACCCGTAATATCAAAAAACAGTCTTGGATTACCATTTTCACCCCAATCATTAATATCTCTTCTGCTCGCATTGTATTTAAACTGATCCCTATATGTTTCAGCTTGCGATACTAATAATTTGAATTGATTTTTTGTAGGTTTAGGAAATGCTTGAAGTCTAAAATCTGGAGTATTTGTTAATACTTTCTGTAATATATTAATATGTGTATCACCTACACCAATCATATAATATACTATACCATCCTTGATAGCAAATACAGCATGAGTACCTGGTAGTTTTGAGTATATATCATCTGGAGATCTTACAGTATACTTTCTGTCATCTATTTTTACTATAGCTTCTTTAACTAATTTATATCCGTTATCAGTTTTAGACATCTTTATACCTGTAGTACCTAGATATCCAGTATCATGTGTTAATCCATATTTATTTTTTAATTGTTCACCGGTATTAAAGTTGACAAAACCCGTACCCGTTTTAGCTTTTCGTAGACGTTCTAATTCGGGTATTTGATCTGGATGAGCTTTATGTACATCAGCTATTACATTTTGATGTTTTCTATCTAAATTCAAACCAACACCGGCCCTACGATGACGCATACCGCGTTTTTTAGTATGTACATCTTTAAATAAATCAAACTCACTTTCGATTATATACCGAAGCTCCATATTGTATATTTACAAACAAAAAAGCGGTTGTAAATATACAACCGCTTTAATTATAAGTTAATCTTTATTGATTAAGATCTAAACGCGCAAGCATTTCCACCCTTAACGGCGGAACTTGTACCGTTCACTTTAACATTTTTATTACCTGCTAACTTTTCTACTGAACCAATCTTTGATGGTGTACCATCACCGGTAGTAATATTTGTATCAACCTTCTTTTTTGATGGTGTAACATTACCTACAGTGTTTTTCCTACCTTGTAATGATTTGCCCGCAGAATCTGCTAAACTTTTAGCTGCTACAGCTTCTTCAACTGTATCACCTACATCAGCATCAATATCTTCAACTGTATCATCTACACCCTCTTCATCATCGGTAATACCGTATATTGTCTTAAGTTTAGATGTTAATTTACATATCTGTCTTACAATATCTTCAGGTGATTCATCAGTGGGTGGTGTATCTACACCTTCACCTTCACCCATTTCACTTACCTCATCACCTGTAATTACTGTATTATCAAGCGCCGGCGCTTCTGGGGTTTCTAATGTGTCTGCATCTTCAACAATTTGTTGAAAAACTCTATCGAATGTTGATTTACTCATTGTTTTATGTTTAGATTCTGTAATTGATTTATTTTGTGAAATAGCTTTTTCTCCATCTTCAGGTTTACCGTCTTCGGTTTTACCTTCTTTAGGTGTAGTTAAACCTTTCTTAGCTTTTTCATCACCACCCTTAGTTAATTTGGGTGTACCTATATCACCTACCTTACCTACTGTTTGTTTATCTACACTTTCTGTAATAACATTAGATTTACCATCTAATATTTGCTTTTGATATATTGAACCTAGTTCAGTGAAACTTTTTACTGTTGACATAATATTAATAAGGATCCGATATATGTATTTAGGCTAAACTAAGTATAAATAAATGGACCTTGTTACAAATTCTGCATTTAATGATTTATCTGGTTTTCAGTTATGTTATACTGATGGACCTATAAGATTTACTGATAAGAGTATAAACACTAATGAGAGGTATGTGTTTAATGTTTGGTGGTCTGAAATTCTTAATGCCTACGGACAAAATGTAGAATATTTCGAGAATCTATATAGTCTATCTGCTCATGATGCTTTCTATGGTGAAGATTCTATGGCCGGATATGCAGATCCTAAAAATATAGTAATGGGTGTTGCTATTAGTAATGATAGTATATTACTTTCTAGGTTCGGTATACAAGCTACAAGTGATTTTACTGCATTAATACATATAAGTGGTTATCAAGCAGTTTTTGGTATAGGTAAAGAACCTAAGAGTGATGATGTGGTACGATTAACTGAATTTGGTAATGATAGACCCGGTGGTCGTGCGGGTGCTATGTATCAAATTACTAGTAGAGATGATGAGGAATTATCACAAATTAATCAATTAGCTGGTCACTACGTTTGGCTAGTAAGAGGTAAGAGGTTTGATTTTACAAATGAACCAAACATACCTAGAGAAGCTGTTATGGATCAAGTATATGATAATAGTTTTGCTGGTATGGTTAGTGGCACTACATTATCAGCTATATCATCTACAGAGATTAAAAAGTATGAATATAATGTAGATATAGACACAAAAAATACCGTATTTAACTACGGTATTAATGGTGTGGATACTAGCCCTTATGGGACGTTCTAAAGTTAAGCGGGATGTAATACTAACCCGCTTAATAATTCATTATATAGTTGATTGAATTCTGATAATACACCGGTTCGTTCTGGTATATTATTTTCCACGATACTGAAATGATCATCTATTATATATGATATCAATCCATGCTTATTTTTATTAAGCTTCAATTTATTAATTACATGATCTGTTATTACATGTAATGCGTCACTTTGAGATTTAGCATTAAATTGTAAACCTTCGTTATGTCTAAGGTAAGAGATTATCCTCATAGTTGGTGAACCTATGAGATTTTTTCTACTCTTATTTTTATCTATTACCTTATAATACATATTACGAAGACATAAGACTTAATTTCGTCATTAATGTATATGGATTATTAGTACTCTGTATAACTCTTAATATCTTTGTTTTATCTGTATCTGGTATATTAAGATTATTTATAAATGATGTAGCATATTCTTTAATTCTATCCATTTGAGATGGTTGGAGAGATTCTGAAATATTATTTTCAGGCTCATCATCCCTAAACGGCGTAATATTAAAGGTATGTTCAAGATTAGTGATTAATTCATCTATTGCTTTACTAAATGTTGTCTGCATATTGTTATTTATCGTTAAATTGGTATTAATCAAATAGGTTTAATTACTTGAAATTATTAGGGTTTATTATTAAAGTTTCACCTATAGATTTGAATTTTATATATATATCATTATCCAATTGCGGATTTAAAATTATGAATAGTTTTTTACCTTTCTTTGTTAATGATACTAAATCATTTTCATTAACACCACCATCAGTTAAGAATACGGTAAGTTCAGCATTTAAATCTTTAATATACTCATTACAACTACTTATATGAGTACCACCACTCTGTAGTTTACGTTTATTATATGCATCCCATAGCATATTTGAATTCTTAATTGGACCTATAGTATCATATACATTTTCATGCCATAATATGATATATATGTTAATTTTTTTAGCTACACTAATCATACCATCTATAGCATCAAAAAATGTTTTAAGCATTTCTGGTGATATAGACCCGGAAGTGTCTATTGCAAATATTGCAGATAATTTATTAGGATCAGATTTATAACTAGGAGCGTAATAACCAGAAGCAAAAGCTCTTTTCTTTGGTATCATCCAATTATAGGATTTCTTATCTAATAATTTGAGATATTTAGTAATAACACCTCGCCAATTTATTTTTATGGGTATAGATTTTTGTACTAATTCTCTAATACTAGAACCTTTATTAGTGGTTGTTTGCTCACCTTTATCTACATCAGATATTTTGTGCTGCCTATCTTGTTCTACAGCATCTAATTCTTCAGGTGATATCTTTTGAGCTTTACCTTTACTTGATTCGCTAGCTTCACCATCATTTAAATGTTTATCTGTAGTACCATCTTTATCTGTAATACTTTTTTGATCATTACTCTTAAGGTTTTTAAAGATTTCAACTATTTGATTATATACGTTTTCAGCGGGTAGCGGTGATCTGTTTTCCGTTACATAGATGGTACCTAATAATTTACCATCTTCATTTTTAAATTGATACTCACCACTACTATCTGGTATTATACCTCCCTCTGGTATTTTAAA
>Ga0116159_1003501_pt1 | contig 13979 bp, 9 predicted proteins | sample AD_JPNAS1_MetaG_FD_89878 | JGI IMG/M metagenome (GOLD analysis project Ga0116159, IMG submission 89878) | Active sludge microbial communities of municipal wastewater-treating anaerobic digesters from Japan - AD_JPNAS1_MetaG | ecosystem: Engineered > Bioreactor > Anaerobic > Digestate | place...
CGACGGGTGCATCTTCGTCCGGCTCCGCCCCTTCTTGCTCCAACGTTTCGACTTCTAACGCTTTTTCGGGTTCTTGGACTGCGGCGGGGGAGGGCTCCGACGCGGCACCGGTTTCATCTTCGTCCGGCGCCGCCCCTTCTTGCTCCAACGTATCGGCTTCTAACGCTTTTTCGGGTTCTTGGACTGCGGCGGGGGAGGGTTCGCTTTCTAAGTCCGACAGTTCTCGAACGACGGCATCCGACGAATCCCCTCCCAGGCCGAGCAGCGTACTTGGACTGCGCAAGCCTACCTCTGGCTCCGCGACAGCGGGGTGGTCAGCCATGGGGTCCGGAGGCAAAACATCTTCGATATTGGGTACCGGGGGGGCCTTTGGAGGCTCGACCACCGGAACAAAAGGCGATGTCGTAGAGCTTTTGGGCCCTGGAGAAGCGGAAGGAACGACGACCGGGGGAATGGTCTGGGGGCGGGTATCTTGAACAGGCAGTCCCCTCAAGGTCGTGCGTTTACGTTTTTCAACCGGTTTTTCTGGAGTCTTTGCTCCTTGGGATGGCTTGGACCGCTGCTGAAGTTTCTTTTGGAGGATCAGTGTTTCGAGGGCCGAACTTACCAGAGGCACCAAAGCGAGCACATCGCCGACAAGATTCAAATCGACATCCGAACGACCATCATCGCCATACAACAAGGCGATGACACGGGAGCGAACGGCCAGAGGGGCAACGAGCACGCGAGCGCGCATCGGGCGTTGTAGGTCTTGTCGAAAAACGGCATCGATCCCATCGTTCGCGGGGATATCGAGCACATGGGCTTTTTCATCGCGAGCACGGGAAAGGATACCTGGCAGTTCGAGGGGAACGCCGATGCTCCGAATGCGGTCTCGGCTCACGCCTGGTCCCGCGGCGGCCAATCCTTCCGCCAGGTCGTCGCGCACCATGAACAATGCGACATATTCGAAGAATTGTTTCGCAAAGTCGAAGAAGATGGCGACGATCTCGGTGTTGGTGCCGGCGGATTCAAGGGCTTCCCGGGCGGCAATCAGTTCAAAGGGGCCACGCCGTGCTTTGGTAGACGCATTTGCCGCAAGCGCACGGGACAAGGCGGCCGATGATTGAACCGTGACAGGAGGTCGAACCCACGGCTCATGCGATGGCTCTTCGGAACTGGCGGCAGGTCCGTGGGAAAGCCGAGACGGAACGAGGGAGCTTAGCACGGGCGACGGGGGAGCCACGCTTGGATAGGGATCATCGGTGCCATCGAGACGAGCCACCACACGGGCATGTCGTCGGTGCAGCGGGACGCGATAGGCAGCGGCCAGGCCTTGAAGAACGCGAGAGAGACAAGAGAGGGATTGCTCGAACTGGATTCCAAGAGAAAAAGAGAGTTCTTGCTCCATGCTCCGCGGGATCGGTTCAGCGACGACCACGGACAGACAATCACCGTGCAACCGCTGAGGGAGCATGGGAATTTTCGAGGCGACGGTGATCGGTACGACGGATAAGGCGTCGGGTTCCGGTCGTGGGAGCGGGCCTGTGGGTGCCGCGGGCAATCCTTCAAAATCAGCAATGGTTTCAATAAGTTTGGCTTCGTCGACCCGAGCCACTTCCAACAGGTTGGTGACGAGATCACCACCCTGTACCGACTGTCTAGCGAGGGCAGTCTCCACCTCGGCGAGGGTGGCAACACCTCGCTGCAGGAGCAGGGAACTCAAAGGCAACATCGACGAACGACCTTCTCTCGCTTCGTGACTTATCAGCTTGTCGCGTATTCACATACATTGTCAAATTCTGGGTGAAGCGGCGCGATAGTTTGGGTTTTGGAGTATATTTCGTCCGTTCTCTGGGCAGATTCATTCAATTGCGTCTACCCTATCTCGCAAGGAATGCCGTGAAACGCGGTGACATCGTAGCAGGCAAGTACCGTCTCAAACGGGTCTTGGGCAAAGGCGCCCAGGGACACGTGTGGGAAGGGGTCCACGAGCAGATGGGCACGCCCCTTGCCATCAAAATGCTCGACCCGAACTTGGCGGGCCGAGCGGATTATGTGAGCCGTTTCAAAAGGGAAGCGCGGGCGGCAGCGGCCCTACGATCTCCGCACGTGGTACAAATCTTCGATTTCGGTATCTGGCAGGAGGTTCCTTATATCGCCATGGAGCTTCTCGACGGCGAAGATCTCGGGGAACGCCTGGATCGAGTACGCCGTTTGGCACCCGCTACCGTCTCGTCCATCGTGGCGCAGGTAGCACGAGCTTTGTTACGCGCCCATCGCCACGGGATCGTTCATCGAGACATGAAGCCCGACAATATCTTTTTGTGCAGGGACGACGAGGGCGAGGGCGAGTTGGTCAAGATATTGGACTTCGGTGTTGCCAAGGCGGTCGGAGGCACCAGCCTTGCACGCACCGGAACGGGCATTGTCCTAGGGACGCCGTACTATATGAGTCCCGAGCAAGCCCAGGGAGACCGTCAGATCGATCACCGTACGGACTTATGGGCTCTGGGTGTCATCACGTACGAGGCCATGGTGGGCCGCAGACCCTTCGAAGCCACGAATCTCGGTGACTTATTGGTGAAGATCTGCGCCACGGACCCGCCTCGTCCGTCCAGCGTTTACGCCGGCGTTCCCGATGGGTTCGACGCTTGGTTTTCACGCGCTTGCGCGCATCATCCCCAGGACCGTTTCGGCACCGCCAAAGAGATGGCCGTCACGTTGTCGATTCTCTGCGGAACAGTTCCCCAAGGCCTTTCCGATTCGTCCTATGTGAATGTATTTCCATCGAATTCCGTGAAGGTGGACGTCGCACGACCGGATGAACCATCAGGCATGATTGCCGAAAACGATCCTACCCAGGTCATGACGGAATTCCCAGACAGCGTCCGGCGCGTGATGGATCAACATGCTCAGGAAAACGCCAAAGACTCCATCGTCATCAAGGAAACGAATGGCGAATCCAAAAAAGAAGCCGGTTTGAGTTCTTGGTCCCCCATCGCTTCGGCGAGCCCAGTGCATGTGGCCGCTGGCATCCTCCCTCAAGTCGATGACGAAGACGATCCCGTATTGCTATTCAATTCGGCAGACATCGCCGCGGACATGGAAAGGCTCAAACGTGTCCAACAACAGCAATCCGCCCGAACGCGCCGACAACAATTGTGGAACCAATACCACTGGCACGTCGTATCAGGTTTGGTGCTGCTGGTCGGCATCCTCGTCGCACTGATCGTCGTGTTTCACAAATAGGGTGAAAGGCAGACTTAGCGGCTTGGGGAAGCTTGCCTTAGGGGTGGCTGTCCGCTCGCCACCAAGGGCGATGCGTCGACTGGGGCCGAGAGGTATTTGTGACCACCGCGTGTTGCAATTTTAATCAATAATTTTGACAGGTTACAACTAAACCCTTCGATGATCAGGGCAGTGGTTTGGGCGGGGGGCCCCACGTTTGGGGTTGCGTCAGTTCACGCGCGAGGTGCGTTTCGACCAGGTCGATCGCGGGGCCACCGGCGAGGTTTCGAAGCTCCTCATCGCCCGTGGATTCGCCAGCAACGCGTTTTCGCATGGCGATATAAAACTCGGCTTCCGCGCGTTCCACGAGGTTTTTCGCTTTTTTCCGAAGCGCGTCATCGCCGATTTCCTCTAGTCCGTAGCGTGCGAGGTGATACACCCACCCATGGCTCGCGTCGATGGCGCTCAAGGCCCGTTTCACGGCATCGTCGTGATTGTCTCCCACGGCTCGCTCCGCAAGCAGAACCCACAGGGAGGCGTAAACGACATCTTGGGGGTCTGCGGCGGCGATGGTTTCATCCAGCACGCGGTGAACGGTGCGCAGATCATGATTGAGGAGGCCCATGGAAGTAGCTTCGATGAGCGTCATGGACAAGACACGAGCATCGAGGTTGACGCGTTCGAGCATGCGATCGACGGCGCGTTGCCAAGCTTTGAGATCGCCATAATGGTAGGCGAGGCGAGCGAGAATACGGTCAGCGGAGGCGTGGCCGAGATCCCCACGCGCCTGGGCGCGAGCGTCGAGGGCATCTTGAAGCGCATGGGCGAGATCTTGTTGTGCTTCGTGCCGTGCCCCTTGGGCGCGATGAGCTTGAAAAGCAAGCAGATGAGCTTCCGCCCGGGCTGTCGGCAACTCCCGAGCATTCGGGGCGCGGAGCCCTTGGTGGACGGCTTCGAGGGCGCCTGCGGTATCTCCAGTTTGGAGCAGAACAGCCGCAAGGGACGAGTAACCCACGAGCGAAGGTTCTTCGCGCAGCGATTGCTCGAACATGGGTCGAGCCGCGGCCAAAGCGCCATTTCTCACGTGTAAGGAAGCCATCATGCTACGAAGGCGGGCGGGGGATGGATCGAGTTGGGTCGAGGAATGAACCGCGTCGGCCAAGGCAAGCAATTCGTGGGAAGCGGCGAAAACACGTTGTACCGATGGATAATCCCGGGATTCATCCTCTTGCATCATCACGCCTGCGACGACCCGCAGCACGGTATTGAGGATCTCGGGTTTTGGGTTATCTCGCGCGACGGGCGCAAGCACGAGGGGGACGGCTTCTGGCATACCGTAGGCGGCGAGGAGCATGGACAAGGGTCCTGCGGTTTCGAGCTGGGTGGGTGCGAAGCGGTAGGCGGCCAGCGCTGCTCCCCAGGTGGCACCTTCCGCGATTTCGGGGGGTACGGTGAGTTCTTCTTCATCTGCTTCGGAAGCTGCTTTGGAATAAAGTGCGGCCAGGTCTCGCCAGGCGCCGGGATCATTCAACGACGCGGCGGTTTGAAGGCGTTCGAATAATTCGGGGGAGGTGATTTTTCGGGCTTCGGTGCGCTCGAGAGCCGCGGTCGCACTCTTCGCATCGCCGTGACGCAGATACAATCCTGCCATGATGATGGCGCCGGCGCGAAAGGCGCGAGAGGCTTCCACCATCTGGTCACGATTGAGTCGTCCCATTCCGGGTCGGAAGGAAGCGTTGAAATCCAGGCTTGCGGAGATCCACCGATCGGTCATGGCGCGCGCTTGTTCGAGCGCTTCCAAGGAAGGTTCGAGAACGGCCAGTTCACCGAAGGCCCGTGCATCCGCGGAGGCATTTTCCACGGCGCTTTTCTGCCGAGTATCCTTCATCCACGCTTCAAGGGCTTCGATATGCGCACGGATACGCGCCTGCTGCGGGTCCGTCGCGGGAAGGGATTGAGCGCGAAGACGCAAAAAAGCGAGAGTCGCGCCTTCGATCCCCCGTTGGGCCACCGCATCGTGGGCACCTGCCAAAGCCTTGGCCGCGCTCGGATCGAGCATCTCTAAACGCAGTTCTCCGACGCGCACGAGATAAAGGGCTCCTTTGACGGCCGCAAGCGCTCGATCCGGTTGCCCAGCCGCAAAGCGCTCTTCAGCTCGTGCAAATTGACGTCGCACCACCCCAGCCAACAAGGCATGCCGCTCCGCGGAAGTGCTTCCGTCAGACAACACCTGGACGAGGGCAGCTCCAAAGTGATCGTTGCTTACCGGCGTTGCCACGATTGACGGTGTGGAGGCGGCGGTCGGCTGTGGACGGGGTGTCGAGCCACATGCGGCCCCTGCCAACAAAGCGGCACCAACGGTTATGGGCAACAAGATTCTGGTCACGATGCGCATTGCCATCTCGTTCGAGTCTATACGGCAATCAGCCCGAGAGAGCACGTCTCGAGCGCGAAGGATCGATTTTGGCACCGAATCGCTACCAGGACGGGAGTGCCGCTTGATGAAAGGGACACCATGATGGCAAGATGGGCCGCCACCCCGCAGAGGCCCAGATCCTCTGCTCAGTCGGAGGAAATATGCCCCTCGAGTTTCGTTGTGCTACGACCGATTTTTCCAAAGAATCGGTGGATTTGCTTGCGGTTGGTGTGTTTGCGGGAGAAGCGGTCACCACGACCTACCCTGTGGATACCTTGGACAAAGCCATGGGCGGCGTGCTGGCCGAATTCATTGCGCAGCAGGAATTCACAGGGAAAAAAGATCAAACCTTGGAGGTCGATACCCTAGGCCGGCTTGCCGCGCGACGGCTTTTGTTGGTGGGTCTCGGGGAGCCCAAGGAGATATCGAGTGCGGTTTATCGCACGTTTGCCGCACGCGCCGGACGCAATGCCAATGGCGCCAAAGCCAAGTCCCTCGCTCTGGTGCTGCCATCGAAAATCCAAGCTGACGATGCCCGCGCGCTCGCCGAGGGCGTCGTGCTCGGAGCCTATCGATTCACCAAGTACCTCACGGGGGACCGTTTACCCAAAGCCGAGTTGGCCCACGCTACCGTATTCACATCCGGCAAGACCGACAAACTCAAGTCCGCCATGAACTTGGGAGCGCGCATCGCCAAGAGCATCTGCATCACGCGCGATCTCGTCAACGAGCCTCCCAATGAATTGACACCGATCGTCCTGGCTTCTCATGCCCAACAGATCGCCAAACAGCACGGACTCGATTGCAAAGTCTTCGATCGAAAAGCCCTTGAACGAAAGGGAATGAAACTACTATTGGCCGTCGGTCAGGGCAGCGTGAACGAGCCTCGACTGGTTCATCTCACCTACAAACCGGCCAAGCCCAGCAAGAAAAAACTCGTGTGGGTGGGCAAAGGCATCACCTTCGATTCCGGCGGCATCTGCATCAAACCCGCCGCAGGAATGGGCGACATGAAAAGCGATATGGCCGGCGCCGCCAACGTCATCGGGCTCATGGCCTGCGTGGCTGAAATCGCGCCCGACGTCGAGGTCCATGGCATCATCGCAACCGCTGAAAATATGCTGGATGGCAACGCTTATCGCCCCGGAGACATCTTTGGTTCTCTCGATGGAAAGACGGTGGAGATCATCAACACCGATGCCGAGGGGCGTTTGGTTCTTGCAGATGCCTTGGCCTATGCACGCGCGTTGAATCCCTCGGTGCTGGTTTGCAACGCGACGTTGACGGGCGCGTGTGTGGTGGCGTTGGGCCAGCATTGTTCGGGATTTTTCACGGCCCAGGAAGAACTTGCGGCGAAGTTCAACAAGGCTGCTGCGGATTCCGGAGAACAATTTTGGCGCCTTCCCCTTCTCGAAGATATGCGCGAGCAGCTCAAAAGCGATGTGGCCGATCTTAAACACACCGGCGATCGCTGGGGCGGCTCCATCTCCGCCGCACTCTTTCTCACGGAGTTCGTGGGAGATACCCCCTTCATTCACTGCGATATCGCAGGCCCCGCGCTGGCCGAAAAACCCTATAGCTTCTATTCAAAAGGGGGAACGGGCCACGGCGTGCTGGCTTTCCTTCGCTTCGTCGAAACGTTCTAACCCCTACCGAATCGCAATAATAATCATCAATAAATACGAATAGTTACGAACCGAGGAGCCATCCCAGGATCGCGTGTTTCGTCGTGTCTCGAGCCACGTGTCCCAGGGAATCCACCAGAGGGATCGACTTCGGGCATACTTCGACGCAGTTTTGTGCTTTGCCGCATTCGGCCACGCCCCCTCGTTGCATCATGCTTTCGAGACGCGCCGTACGCTGATGGCGCCCCGTAGGATGCATGTTGAAGTAACGCACCTGATTGACCACCGCCGGTCCCATGAACGAACTCGAGTCATTGACGTTGGGACAAGCTTCCAGGCAGCAGCCGCATGTCATGCAGCGTGACAGAGAGTATCGCAGTTGTTGTTGTTCCTGGCTTTCGCGAGGCCCCGCGCCAAGGTCATGGGTACCATCGATTTCGATCCACGCCCGAACGCGCTCGAGGTCTTCGAACATTTTCGTTCGGTCGACGATCAAGTCCCGGACGAGAGGAAACTTGGACATGGGTTCGAGCACGATGGTTTCACCATGAGGAGCGAGTTGCTGGACCAACGCGCTGCATGCTTGTCGCACTTTTCCGTTGATCACCATCGTACAAGCGCCGCAAATTTCCTCGAGGCAGGAGCAATCCCAGGCAACGGGAGCCACGCGTTTTCCGTCTTTGGTGACCGGGTTTCGTTGGATTTGTTGCAGTGCGCTGATGATGTTCATGTGAGGCAACAGGGGAACTTCGAATTCTTCCCACCGTCTGGTATTCGGTTGGTCGATGCCATCCTGTCGCCGGATTTTCAGATGTACTTTGGGATTGCTCATGAACGCCCCTACAACGCCTCTGCAGGCGCATCTCCGGTTGCCTGTTCGCTAGCGGCGCCAGCCTTCTCGTAGTTTCGCTGTCGTGGCGGCACCAAGCTCACATCCACCTCATCGGTGACATGAATGCTTTGGCCCACGCAGTCGTAGTCAAAGGAGCGGATGAACTGCACCTGTTCCTGCGACGAATATTTGGCCAATGTCGTACGAAGCCACTTTGCATCATCGCGTTTTTCGAAAGCCGGTTTGTAGTGTGCGCCTCGTGACTCCGAACGCTCACGCGCACCTTTGGCAATCACATGGGCGAGCAGCACCATATTTTCGAAATGACGCGCGAATTGTGCGCTTTGGTTGGCACGCTCCCCGGTGTCTTCGATACGCATTTTCGGAAGCTGTTCTCGTACGGTTTCGATGGTGTCGAGAGCATTGTCCAGACGGTCATCATGACGCTCGATGGTGCAATCCCGCAGCATGACATCTGACAATTGGGCGTGCAGTTTCCAGGGATTGATTCCTTCCGCGTTATCACCGTAGCGCGCTAGGGTCCGTTCCACGTTTTTTCGCTCATTTTCCTCTGCTTTTTCGAAGAAGTCGGCAGGTAGATCGTAGGCGCTGGACGGCAAGGCATCCACATAGCTGGCCACCGCGGGTCCGGTGATGAGTCCACCGTACAGGCATGAGAGAAGCGAGTTCGCGCCGAGCCGGTTGGCGCCGTGGTAGGCGTAGTCGACCTCACCGACGGCATAGAGGCCGGGAATGCTGGTGGCATGGTTGCGCGGAGAGCCAACGGTGAGCGATCCACTCGCATTGCGTTCGTAATCGACCCACAGACCACCCATGGAATAATGGACGGCGGGAAAGACTTTCATGGGTTGGGAACAAGGGTCCGCACCAACGAATTTCGTATAAATTTCAAGAACTCCCCCTAGTTTTTCACGGAGGCGGGCTGGGGGAATATGAGTGAGGTCCAGATATACCTCGTGTTCATTCTTACCTGTATTTTCGTTTCGAATACCGCGGCCTTCGTGAAAGCAAACCTGGAAGATGGCTCGGGAAGCGATATCGCGCGGAACGAGATTGCCATAGCCAGGGTACCTTCGTTCGAGGAAGTAATCCCGCTCGCGGTGGGGGATTTGGGAAGGTGGACGAGCGTCTTTCGCGTCTTTGGGCACCCACACGCGGCCGCCTTCGCCGCGCACGCTTTCCGAGATGAGCCGGAGTTTGTCAGCGCCGGGAATGGCGGTGGGATGAACCTGCACAAACTCGCCGTTCGCATACACGGCGCCTTGTCGAAAGGCGATAGCCGCGGCACTTCCCGTGCAAATCATGCTGTTGGTCGACCGGCCGAACACCATACCGAGCCCGCCGGTGGCCAAACAAACCGCTTGTGCGCGAAATACGCGAACAACCATGTCTTGGAGATGCTGCGCCACGATGCCCACACATCGCCCATGATCGTCGAGCACCAGCGAAAGAAAGTCCCACCCTTCGAATCTGCGAACGAGCCGCTCGCCCGGCAACGTCATACCCGTAGGATCCATCACCGCCTCAGTGGCGAAGCGCCGTACTTGTTCATCGAGCGCATAGAGCAGTTGTTGACCCGTCGTCGCGCCCGCGTAGGCGGTGCGGTGATACAGCGAACCGCCAAACCGACGAAAGTCCAACAACCCTTCCGGCGTTCGATGAAACGGCACGCCCATGCGATCGAGCAAGAAAACGATGCCGGGGGCAGCATCTGTCATGCCTTTGATGGGAGGCTGATTGGCCAAAAAATCGCCGCCATAAGCCGTCTCCTGCAGATGGATCGATGGGCTATCCCCTTCGCCCATGGTGTTGACCGCGGCGTTGATTCCGCCTTGGGCGCAGACGGAATGGCTTCGTTTGGCGGGTACGAGAGAGAATAGATCGACGGCGATACGCGCTTCACACAGTTTGATGGTGGTCATCAAACCCGCGAGTCCACCGCCCACGACGATGACGCGACGAGCGGGACCCGAGGCGTTTTGCTGGTGCTTGTTGGTGCTCATGGTCGTTTCCCTCAGGGCGTGGAATCGGCAGGTGGCGGTGTCGCGGATGGCGATGCTGGGGATGGTAATTCTGGGGATGGTAATTCTGGGGATGGTGATTCTGGGGATGACGGCTCGGATGAGAGGGCCGAAGGCGGGCAATGGTCTGCAGCGCCAAGGGAATGGGACGAAGAAGGAACGAAGAGCTTCGAGCCCGTGGCAAAGTACAAAGTGATATTGGCACCGAGAGCAAACAAGACGATTCCGAAAATGCCCAACAATGCGGCGGATAGCCGCTGGGAACGTCGCGACACGGTGATACCCCAGGAGCAGAAAAAGCCCCACAACCCGTTGGCGAGGTGGAAAGCAACGGCAGCGATCCCCACAACGTAGATGAGAGCGACGGCAGGTACGCCCCAAATGGTGCTGGAAAGGTCGGCCGACAGCGCGTCATAAAAGCCGTAAACACCTAATTTTCCAAGCATTTTTTGTATTCGGAGTTCATACAAGTGGTAGCCGATGAATCCGATGGCGAGCACACCGGCCACCCGTTGCAAAGTGAACATCCAGTTCCGATTGAACCCGTAAGCTTTCACGTTGTAGCGGGCATCGATGACGATCAAGATGCCAAAGGCGGCGTGAACCATCAGGGGAACGAGGATGAAAACGATCTCGAGGAGGCCGACAAAGGGCAAGCCGTTGATTTGTTCGGCCATGGCGGTGAAAGCTTCCCGGCCTTGCAGAGCGGAAGTGTTTTTTGCCAGGTGAAAGATGGTAAACCCCGCCAGGGGCACGACACCCGTGAGGGAAAAGAGTTTTCTCAGGAGAAACGCGCGGGTTTTGGGGTTACGCCACGGGCTTTGGGGTTCGCGTGCTTTCGCCGATTCCGTCACCGTCCACCTCGGTTCTTCGATTCGTAGCGTCGACGCTTGCATTGTAACCTCGCGGAGTGCAAGCGTTTCGAGCCACGAAGGACCGTGAACCCCATCGGTGGGGCAAATCGTCATTTCGGCCGCTCACGCGCAAGCATCTTGCTTGCACGAGGGAGCCGCGGCGGATGGGCTTGCCTTACGCTACGTTTGCGCGCCAGACTCGTTGGCATCGTCCGCGCCATGAGCCGAACCTTGGTTTTCAACGCTGTCCTGTGGGTAGCCATGGGTTTTGTATCCTGCTCCCGCACGTCTGCAGAACAGCCGGAACCAAGCCTTGGACGTTCGGTCCATGCGCAAACTAGCTTCCATGTCATTCGGGAACGGTGGCTGCTGTCGACCTGGGACGAACGTCTCGCGTTGGAATCCTCGCTCGAAGCATTTCGGCAGAGGCACCGGACGGACCCGCTCACTCGTGTTGCGGAAGCGTACTTGGCACTGCTGGCACTTCACCGGGGTGACTCGCGCAAAGCCTTGGCCCTTGCCCATGAGGTCCAACAGGGGCCGGCGGGAAACACGCGCGATCTGAGCCTTTTGGTACAAGGCGCCATCCTTGCGCGACGAGGCGAACCGGAAGCAGCGTTGCAAATCCTCGACCCGCTCGTCGGCAAGCTCATGGACTCCTTCGCGCAGGACCTGCTGCATGAAACAGTAGTTAATACGGCCGTTTATGCCCACCGCTGGTTTCAAGCGATCGTCTATATGAACGAATGGGTTCACGCTGCCAATGAGGCGGACGCGCCTACGGTTCGAAAGCGAATCGAGGCGTTGCTCCATGGATTTCCGCCAGCGGCTTTGGACACGGCGCTGCGAGCCATGAGTACGCGGCAAAAGGATATTTGGGAACTGGCGTTGCGCGAAGCATTAGCCACCCATCTTGCGAGAATTGCCGTAACACGCTCTGATCCGAACCTGGCGAAAAGCCTGCTCGAGACGGCCCGAACGACCGTATCCGAAGATGAATTGGTGCCGCTTGCGCGACTGGCGACATCGGCGGGCGGTGCGCCGCGTATCATCGATGCGCGTGTGGGATGGCTCGTGGAGACGGTATCGCCTGCGGTGAGCGATCGGTCGGCTCATGCGTTGGCGGGTGGGCTCGAGGTATTCAAGCCGCAAGCGGATGCGCAGAACACGGCGCAAACCATGTCACAAGCAGCGACAGGTCCTCCCAATTTGGTTTTTCACGATGTGAGTTCGGGCGATTCCCGGCAAGACGCGATGGATAGTCTGGTTCGCGATGGGGTTTCGATCGTGGTGGGGGGTTATGATCCTGCAGGGGCATCGGAACTCGCCGCGTATGCCGAATCCCATTCGATAGCGGTGGTTCTTTTGGTGGCTCCCGTCCCGCCTCCCCAGCAGCCGCGGTTTTCGTTCATTTTAGGAGAAGCCGATTTTTCTTGGAGCGATTTGCGCGCGTCGCAGGCCGTATCCCAGGTCGAAGTCGGCAAGTCGGCAAGGCTTGGTCCCGGAAATCCGCCGGAACTCCCTTATTCCTACGATTGTGAAGGAATCCCGGCGCGCGTGGGAGACACATCGTTTCCCGTTGCGTCGTGGAAATCACAAAAAATCGAAGCTGTCGCCATCGACGGATCCGCGCAATGCGCTCGTCGAGTTCTCACTGACTTGCAGGCAATCCGTTATTCTCCACGAGTTTATCTGGGGCTCGAAGCCCGGGAAGCCGCCTCGGCCTTTTCGAACGATTCCATTTTGGTAGCAAGTTGCGGGTACTTCGATAGCGACCTGGCCTCGATACGAGCCTGGCGGGACTTTTCCGGACATGATCCGACGTGGTTTCAAGCCCTTGGGCGCGATGCGGCCTGGCTCGCCCGAACCGCCGTGGAACCTTTGCCTCGCCACACCCTAACCGATGTACGTGACGTCATGAAAGCGCGCGAAGAGACCCAAAGTCGTTTGGCACATGCCCAAGGCGTGTTATGGACGACGAAGTCCAGCGGATTTGGAGGGAGTCGCACGATGCCACGAATCATTCATTGGGTTTCCATGTCGGACAAGCGTCGATGAAGCCCACGCCCACACGTGTGACGATGCTGGATTCTATCCTGATTGGGATAGCTACGATCTTGTCCGCGTTGGTGGTGTTGTTGCCGTGGAAGGTCATTCCCCGATTCATGCAGATGGCGAACGACTTTGGGGAAACGCTGCCCATGGGCACACGTTTTTTTCTCCACGGCGGATTCGGGCTGCTCTCCGTGCTCCTGACCACGACAGGGACGCTTCTCGGTTGCGGGCTTTTGGTGAAGGGACGACGAACGATGGGGCGGTGGCTATTGATAGGGGCGACCGGCGTGGCGATGTTATCCTATGTTTTCGTGGTGTTGGGGTTGTACCTCCCCTTGGTCCAGACGGCATCGGCCTTGTCGGCGGAATGACGGATTTTCGTACTTTTTGCGAGCAAGGATTGGCCGTCAGTGATGGAAGAGACAATCGACAGGGGAAGACATTGGATGAAGTAAGCGTATACAATCGCCGAAATGGGAACGTGTCTGGCCCTATGATGAAACGGCAAAACAAGTTCCCTGTCGATTTGCGGTTTGTGATATGCGACTCTTCGGAGTCTCGATCCTCCCATGCATCACCAGCTTGGGGCTAGAAAAGAGCGTAAGGAGAACCTCAATGCAGCAGCGTAGTCCTGTCACCATCGTGTTGCTCGGATTTGTCACGTGCGGCATTTATCATCTTATCTGGATGCATCAGGTAGGGGAGGAAATGCGTGCGCGAGGGGCGGAGGTGCCGCCGACGTGGCACATCATCATCCCCATTTTGAATTTCTTGTGGATGTGGAAGTGGGCCCAAGCGGCTGAAAAGGTGACCAATGGTGCCTTGAGCGTAGATTTCGCAAACGGGAGAGGAACAAGCGCCAGATTACGTTGTAATCGACAATATATGTAATAATTGGATTACATAATAGTATTTTCCGCTATTGCAGATACACGGCCCCCTTTC
>Ga0116159_1003510_pt1 | contig 13958 bp, 11 predicted proteins | sample AD_JPNAS1_MetaG_FD_89878 | JGI IMG/M metagenome (GOLD analysis project Ga0116159, IMG submission 89878) | Active sludge microbial communities of municipal wastewater-treating anaerobic digesters from Japan - AD_JPNAS1_MetaG | ecosystem: Engineered > Bioreactor > Anaerobic > Digestate | place...
CCGGGCCCGCCGGAGATGCGGGGATGAGAGTCCCGCCTAGCGCCGACGAGTGGCGCCAGATCCCCTCGTGGGGTTACCTCACCGCCTCGGTCGACGCCTCCCGGTCAGACACGATCCAGCGGGTATGCCGGGTCGCCGACACCCTCGCCCGCGTCACCGCCCTCCCTGCAGAGCTCGCCCGGGCTCGACTCCAGACCGTGCCCGGCGTCGGGCGATGGACCGCTGCGGAGGTGGCTCATCGTGCGCTGGGGGACCCGGATGCCGTGAGCTTCGGCGACTATCACGTCGCCAAGAACATCGGCTGGGCCCTCACCGGCGTGGAGATCGACGACGACGCGCTGGCCGAGCTGCTCGAGCCGTATGCCGGCCATCGCTATCGCGTCCAGCGACTCCTGGAACTCGCCGGCCATCACCGTCCTCGTCGAGGCGCTCGGATGGCACCGCGCACCCATCTGCCGCGGCGAGGGGGTTAGCGCGACGGCCTGTCGACAACCCGTGCGAGGGGTCGGTCGGGTCAGTCGGGTCAGCCGAGGAGATGGAAGCGGACGCTCGTCGCCGTGGGCTCGCAGCGATGGCCGACCCCTTCGCCGCTCAAGGCGACCTCGAGCCGGGCCGCGACGACCCCAACCGCGAGCGGGTCGTCTCCGAGGACCTCGATGACGTCGCTGCCGACGTCGACCCCGACCTCCAGGCCGGCAGCCAATCCCGCGCGCAGGGCGATCGCGATGGCGCGGTCGACCCTGGCGCGCGGCTCGTCCGGCCCGACCGGCCGCATCCCCACGGCGCGCGCGAGGTCGGTGCCCGGGGGCACCCCGAGGGCGGAGCGCACCGCCTCTTGGGCCCCGAGCCCAAACCAATCCGCGTCACCGGTGCGCACCAGCGACATCGCGCCGTCGACCGCCCCCGCATCCATCCAGGCCGCCAGCCCGCGGATCACGGCCACCGGCACGCGATCGACCTTGCCCTTGACGAGGTCAGCAGCCGCGGCGATCTCGTCGACGACGGCGCGGATCGTCACGGCGAGCGGCCGACCGTCGACATCCCTGCCACCCCGATGGTCGTCGCAGACGGTGATCCCGTGGGACCCGAGGGCGAAGTCCACTTGGCCTGCACGCCACGGGCGTCCTGCGGTGTCGGTGAGCACGACCGCGAGCGGCGCGACTCCCGACGTCGCGGAAAGATCCTCCGTGAGCGTGCGGCATACCTCGTCAGAGTGGGTCGGCAGGAGCAGGAGGCCACCGTCTGGACCCGAGTTGGAGGCGTCGACACCGGCGGCGGCCATGACCGGGCCCGCCACCGATCGCACGATGCGCGTCAGGTGACCTCCGGCGTCCCGCTCGGCGACGACGGTGACGGTCTGGCTGGCGACGACGGCTTCTTTGTCGTCGGAGTCAGCGACGAGGCCCATCGACTTCGACACGAGCTTGCTCGAGACGGCGACGACGTCGCCTGGGCGCAGGTCCTCGCCTTGGTCGCTTAGAGCGGTCGTGATGAGCGCTGCGAGGCGGTCGCCGCGGCATACCTCTGGTATGCCGCGCACGCCGATGATCTCGACGCGCGGGATCGGCCCCAGGTCGGTCACGACGCGCGGAGCTCGAGGGCGAGGTCGAGGGCTGCTCCCGCGAGGTCGGCTGCTCCCGCGCGGTCGGTCATGAGGAGGGGGCGTCCGCGGACCGCGAGACGTGACGGCAACCGGCCAGGCTCGGGGAGGTCCGCGGGGTCGACGAGCCATCCTCGGAGGAAGTCTTCGTAGAGCTGAGCCACAGCAGTCGCAGTCGACTCGACGCCGATGGCGGTCAGGCAGGCATCGGCATGGCCCCGGACGGGTCGGCCGCCGATGATCGGACTGACTCCGACGACCGGGGCCAGCGTCCCGCGGAGCGTGTCGCGGATCCCGGGGACGCCGAGGATCACCCCGATCGACACGACCGGGTTGCTCGGGGGGAGGAGGATGACGTCGGCCCGGCGGATCGCGTCGAGGACGCCGGGAGCAGGCGCGGCACGGTCCATGCCCGCGACGACGAAGCGAGAAGCCGGCACGGCTGCCCGGTGACGCACCCACCACTCCTGGAAGTGGATTGCGCGGGGTCCGTCCGCGTCCTCGACGATGACGTGGGTCTCGACGGGTGTGTCGGTCATGGGGAGGAGGGTGATGCCCCGCGCGGGCAAGCCCCACCGGGTCGCGACCGTGGCGGTGACCTCGCTCAGGGTGCGGCCCTGGCCAAGCCACTGTGACCGCGCGATGTGCGTGGCAAAGTCCTTGTCGCCCAACCCGAACCATTGGGGTTGAGCCCCGAGGAGGGCCAGCTCGGTCCCGACGGCAAAAGATTCATCACTGCGACCCCACCCCTGGCCTTCGTGGATCCCGCCGCCGAGGGTGTAGGTCAGGGTGTCGAGATCGGGGCACACGCGCAGGCCGAACAACGTGATGTCGTCGCCGGTGTTGCCGATGATCGTGAGGGAGAAGGCGTCGGGATCGTCGTCCGCTGAGCGGGTCGCGAGATGGTCGACGAGGCCCCGGAGGAATCGGGCGCCACCGACCCCACCGGCCAAGGCAGTCACGTGCATAGGGTCAGTCTTTCAGCACGACTGGCCCGTCTCGACCGGCGTGTCGGGCGCGAATCGCCCTGAATAGCAGATCTCGGCTTGACTAACCGGGATGACACGCGTGTAATTCCACTGTTGTCGTTTGCGATTCCGTGTCGCGGCCGGTGGCGCGATGCCCCAGGTGAGGGCACACGAGCGTGCACCGCCGAGGCATTTTGGACACAGCCAGGGACGTGAAGACAGCAGGACTGGGTGGGTGCATGCCAACGATGGGTCGAGGAGGCGACATGCACGAACTGCTGTTGATGCCGCTGCAGGATGGCGTTGACGAAGAACTGGGTTGGCAGGAGCGCTCGTTGTGCGCGCAGACCGACCCAGAGGCGTTCTTCCCTGAAAAGGGAGGGTCAACACGCGAGGCCAAGCGCGTCTGCGTGAGCTGTGAGGTGCGGGTCGAGTGCCTTGAGTACGCCCTCGCCAACGACGAACGGTTTGGCATCTGGGGTGGCCTGTCCGAGCGTGAGCGCCGCAAGCTCAAGAAGCGCGCGGTCTGACGCCCCGACGGCTTCGGCCGTCCCTGCCCGAGGATGCTGGTGACTGCACCGTCTCACGCCGATCACGACCCTGCGGCTCCCGCCGAGCTGGTCGTGGATCCTCGCGACGCCACCACTGGACCCGATGCGGCCTCCGCCGCTCCCGACGACGAGGACACCCCTCGTGGCGATGAGTCGGCCCCCCAGACCACAGCGGAGTCTGACCCGGACGCTGATCCGCCGTCACCGCCAGATCCAGATGGGCCGCCCGTCGAGCCGCTCGATGGCGACGACCGGCTTGTCTCAGAGGCGGGTTCGGCTGTCCGCACACTCCGTGAGCGGCCACTCACCCCGGTTCCCGTCACGGCCGTCCTCGTCCTTCGCGACGGTATGCCGTGGCTCCCGACCTGCCTCGACGCCCTTGCCGCCCAGACGATCTCCCCGCATCGCATCGTCGTTGTCGACGTCGCGTCGACCGACGGCAGCGCTGACCTGGTCACCGCGCATTCGGGGCTGGCGGCTGGTCCCGCGCAGATCCACCTGATCCGCACCACGGGTGTCTCTTCCTTCGCCGAAGCCGTGGCTGCGGCTGCGGGTGCGGGTGCGGGTGCGGGTGGCGTGGCGCCCCCAACCTCCACCAACGCTGCGCCCGCTTCAAGCCCAGCCGAAACCCCTTCTCCTGCAGCGGGCCACGAATGGTTGTGGGTCCTGCGGGACGACTGCGCTCCCGACCCCGGCGCCCTCGAAGCGCTCACCAGCGCCGCCGGGAGGTCGCCGTCGGTCCGTGTAGCCGGCCCCAAGGTCGTCGAGTGGGACCACCCCAAGCGACTGCTCGACGTCGGCCACCAACTCACGCGTTCCGGCCGCCGGATCTTCGCTCCGGCGCCGGGCGAAGCCGATCAGGGTCAGTACGACCGGCGCACGGATGTCATCGCGGTGAGCATGACCGGCGCGCTCGTGCGGCGCGACGTCTTTGACTCACTCGGCGGGCTCGATCCTGGGCTCCCCGACCCGGCCGACTCACTGGACTTCGGCTGGCGAGCCCAGCTGGCGGGACATCGGGTCGTCGTCGTGCCGGCCGCGCGCGTCCGGGACGCCGGGGCACGCTTTGGCTCACACCGCAGCACCGACCCTGATCCCGCCTCGGTGCGCCGGGCTCAGCGCAGCGCCACCCGACGAGTGGCCTTGGCCCGATGCTCGCTGGCCGCGATGCCGTTCCTCGCCCTGTGGATCGCGGTGAGCTCGATCGCCTCGGCCCTCGGTCTGCTCTTGCTCAAACGGCCCGCCCACGCGTGGCTGGCCCTGGGCGACCTCACATCGCTGGCTCACCCGCTCTCGTCGTGGCGGGCGCGATGGCGGTTCCGACGTCGGAGGGTCCTCGCGCGACGTGACCTCGCGACGCTCTTTGTCACGCCTGGCGAGGCGGCACGGCATACCTGGGACAAGGTCCAGGAAGCTCTCACCCCCGGTCGCCCGCACCATCACGACACGATCGACGACACCGAAACCGAGACGGGCCCGGTCGCGCCCGAGGCCGACAACCTGGCCGCGCTCCCGAAGTCCCTGGTCCAACGGGTCCTGACCAATCCGGGCTTCCTTGCCACGGTGGCAGCCGCGGCCGCAGCGGTCTACGGCTTCCGCAGCTCGATCCGCCAGGGCCTGCTCGATGCGAGCGGCAGCGGCCTCGCAGGTGGCGAACTCGAGCGCGTCATCACCGATGCGGCGGGACTGTGGCATGTGTTCCGAGACGGCTGGCACGGCGCGAGCTGGGGGACGAGTCTCGAATCTTCACCCGCGGTCGCGCTCCTTGCTGGCTTGACCTGGGTCGGTGAGCGACTCCCGGCCGTCGGTCAAGGCCGCTCCCCGGCAGCGGTGATGGTGGCCTGGCTCGTCGTGGCGGCCCTGCCGATGGCGACGTTGACGGCATACGTCGCCTCGAGAGTCCTGCCGGTGTCACGGTGGGTGCGGGCTATGGCCGCGCTTGCGTGGGGATGCAGTGGCGTCGCGATGGCCGCAGTCCATGACGGTCGCGTCACGGCGGCCGCGAGCCACGTCCTTGTGCCACTCGTCATCGCCGGCATCGTGCGCACAGCTCGCGAGGATGGCACCTTCACGGCCGCATCGGCGACGGCGCTCGGGGCGGGGGTCCTCGCGGCGCTCAGCCCGGTCATGCTCATCCCCGTCGCCGTCACAGCGCTCATCCTTGTCATCGTCGGGCCCGGGTGGCACCGTCGGGCTCGGGCGTTGGCGCTGCTCGTCTTCCCGCCAGCGTTGCAGGGTCCGTGGTTGCTGCACCTGGCCCACGATCCGGTGGCGTGGCTCGGAGCTCCCGGACTCGTCGACGTCCTCGGCCGTGATGCGGTGCCGACGTGGCACATCGCGGCGGGGATGCCCGACGGCGGAGCGATCCAGCTCCTCGCCCTCGCTGCACCGGTTTCCCTCCTCGCGACGATCGCCATGGCTCGTCGCACCCGGAGCACGACGGAACGCATGGCGGCGGTCGGTCTCGGGCTGCTCGTCGTGCTCGGCACCGCGTATGCCGTCGCTGCCCGTGGTGTCGTCGTCGGGAGCGTGTCCGGCGATGCTGGCGCAGCGACCCTCTCAAGCCCGGCCACGCCGTGGCCCGGCGTGGGAACCCAACTCGCGCTCGCGGGCCTGCTTGGTTTGGGTCTGCTTGGCAGCCGAGACTTGGGCCGGCTCGTGGGTCGCTCGGGCTGGGGTTGGCGTCGGTGGGCGCTCGGCGTCGCGTTGTCCGCGGCCGGGCTTGCGTATGCCGCAGGCGTGGGCTGGGCGGCATACGACCGGTTGGACGGCACCCTCTCCGCCGATACGCTCACCGCGCCCGCGGTGGCCATCGATCAGGCGGCTGGACCCGATCGCAACCGCATGCTTGTCCTCACGCCGACCCCGGACCGGCTGATCTACGAGGTGGTGGGTTCCGAGCCGCCGCCGATGCTGCGCAGCGTGGTGCAGCCACCCACGGCGACAGACCCCGGGGTGGCGGCCATCGTCCAAGCGTTGGGCAGTGCGAGCATCGATCCGGCTCGTCCGATCGGCGGCCAGCTGGCCGATCTCGCGGTGGGCTTCGTGTCGGTCCGGGGCGGCACGGATCTGCAGATCATCCGCACCCTCGATGCCACGCCGGGCGTCGTGCGACTCGGTGCGACCGACGACCAGACTCTCTGGCGGGTCGTGACTCGACCTTCGGCCACCCAGCCCGGGGAGGCAGTGCCTCCGGCCCGAGTGCGGATCACTACGGCCGACGGACACCCGATCACCGCGATCCGCACCACCGGGCCTCACGCTCAGCTGTCCGCCGCAGTGCCAGCCGGGCCGGCCGGTCGCCTCCTCGTCGTCGCAGAGGCGCCGGAGTGGGCCCGGGCGGCAACGGTGACCTTCAACGGGCAGATCCTCACACCCATCCCAGGTCACGTGACTCCGAGCTACGCATTGCCGCAGGAGGCAGGCTCGGTGGCAATCGACATCCCGCCGGTCCGGCGAGGGTGGAGCTACGCCCAGCTCGTGATCGTCGCCCTCGTCGTCTTCCTCGCGGTGCCTTTCGGCAATCGCCGGTCTCGGAGGGTGTCATGACCGCCCCTCGCCGCACCTGGGTCAGGTCGATCCGTCCCCTGTCAGTGGTCGGCGCCGCCGCGTTGGCGACCGTTGCACTCTCGGTCTCGCCGTGGCACGTGGTCGTCCATCCCGCCGACATGGTGGCCGCCGGCGCCTCATCACACGTCGTCCCGCTCCGTGCCGCGTCGCTGCACTGCCCGGGGCCCGAGACCGAGGGTCTAGCGGGTGTGCCTGCCGTGACCGGTGGCGCGTCGATGATCTACGCCGCCGCAGCCCCGACCGCGGCGCTCGACCAGGTGCCGACCGTCGACGGCGAGGGGCAGCTGACGCTTGGGGCGACCTCGTCCGACCAGGCTCTCGCGCAGACGTCGACCCGCGGAGCCGTCGTCAGCTCGAGTCTCACGGGTTCGGTGGCCGGCGAAGTGTCCGCCTCGGGCTCTCTCGCCGTCGGTCTCGCAGGGCTGCAGACGTGGACCAAACTCGACTCCGATGACCGGGGACTTGTCGCGACGCCATGTGTGGCCCCGACGAGTGAGGTCTGGCTCGCGGCCGGTGGCGGCGAACCCACCCGACGCGAGCGTCTCGTCATCGCCAACCCGGGTGGCAACGCAGCGACAGTCGACGTCGCGGTCTTCGGGGTGGGCGGAGCCATCGCGACCCCCGGAAGTTCGCGCCTCGCAATCCCGCCACGCGGTCGGAGTGTGGTCTTGCTCGACGCCATTGCTGGGGGCGAGGTGTCCCCAGTGGTCCATGTGGTTGCCTCGGGAGGGCTCGTCACCGCTGTCATCGAGGACTCCTGGATCGACGGCGCGGTCGGCCGGGGTCGTGACGACGCCGCCCCGTCGTCGGCTCCCGCGCTCGACCAGGTGATCCCCGGTGTCGTCGTCGACGGCCCCGCGCTGGTGCGGATCTTCGTCCCGGGCACGTCCGAAGCGATCGTCCAGGCCCGCGTGCTCACTCCGTCGGGGCCCACAGCGCTTCCGACGACCGCGGTGACGCGGGTGCCGGGCGGTTCCGTGCGGGACCTCCCGATTGAGGGTCTCGCGCCAGGCACGTATGCCGTCCAACTCACCTCCGACCATCCGATCGTCGCTGCCGCCATGACCCAACGCAGGCCGGGTGCTGCGGCGCCCTCGGACCTCGCGTGGGCCGCGTCAACGCCGCCGATCGATACGCTCGCCGGCACGCCGCTGCCGCCAGGGGTTCGCGCCACGCTTGCGCTGAGTTCCTCGGGTGGACCAGCCGACGTCACGGTGGTCGTCGTGGGCGCTGACGGCGCCCCGACCACGCGAGCCGTGCGCGTCGAGGCCGATGCCTCCACGACCACGGATGTGAGCGGAGCGAGTTCGGTGTGGCTCCGCACGACCGCGCGTGGGGTCCGAGCTGCGCTGACGCTCGATCTCGCCGACCCGGCCGGCACGCTCGTGTCGTCCGTGGGCCTGCGGTCGGCGCCGGTGTCGGCCACGGAGATCCCGGTCCACGAGATCCGGCGCTGACAGGCTGCCCGACACCTCGAGTTCGCGGAGTCAGCCCGCGTCCCAGCGGGGATCGAGGTCGCTGGGCTGCACACCGAGCAGGGCCGCTATCTGTTCCGTGACGACCTCGGCGATCAAGGCGGCTAGGTCGGCGTCGCCGTGGGCCCGCGTTGTGATCGGCCGGCGATAGATCACGATGCGCGCGGAGGCCCTTCCGTGAGCGGCGAAAAGACGTCCGAGCGGCACTTCGGCGACTTCCCAGGGCGCAGGGTCACTGGGCGGGACGTCCTCGACTGCGAGCTCGAACTGAGGGAAAGCCCCTTTCCACCGGCGTTCGATGCGTGTCGCCGCGTCGATAACGAGGTCGTCGAAGTCGTCTGCTCGGCTGCGCATCGCGGGCACAGGAGGCCACGCCAGGGGGCCCCGCGGGCCTCGCCCGTGACGGCGACGACGGCGCACGCCAGCTGCTCCGTCGCGCGCGGGTCCCCTCGACCCAGGTCGCCCGATAGGGTCGCGGGGATCCGCAGAGCCAGACGTGTCGGCGCTCATGTCACCACTCTAGATCGACCCGGCGTGCCGATCACGCCGTCGACAGGGCCGGACCATAGAGTGCCCTGGTGGGGTTGCGACGACAGTGTTCCAAGACCGGATGCCAAGGCGTCGCGGTCGCGACGCTGACGTACGTGTATGCCGACCAGACCGCGGTCCTCGGCCCCCTGGCCACCTTCGCCGAACCCCACACCTACGACCTGTGCGCCACCCACGCCGAACGCCTCACCGTGCCCCGAGGGTGGGAGGTCGTGCGACTCCCGATCGATCCGACACCGCCGCCACCGTCCCAAGATGACCTCCTGGCCTTGGCCGACGCCGTGCGTGAAGCGGCCCGGCCCCGGGTGCCCAGCTCGCCGGCATACGCCTCGGCCGCTGAGTTGACGGGGGACCCGAGTGAAGGGGGAGCGGCCGGGGTTGTCGAAGGCGTCCGTCGTGGTCACCTCCGCGCCTTGCGTTCTCCCTGAGACGCACGCCCGGCACCTGGGCGGGCGCGCGAGGGCCTGCGATTAGGCTGACCGCGTGACGACACGGACGCTCGCCGACTTCATTAAGGCCTATGACGTGCGGGGCTTGGTCCCCGAGCAGCTCGATGCGACCGTATGCCGGGCGCTCGGCTCCGCGTTCGCGCGCGTCGTCGCGATCCCGGAAGGCGCGCCCTCGGTCGTCATCGGTCACGACATGCGCCCCAGCTCGCCGGAGTTGTCGCGGGCTTTCGCCGAGGGGGTCGCTGCCCACGGCGTGCCGGTCACCGAGATCGGGCTCGCCTCGACCGACCAGCTCTACTTCGCCAGCGGAGCCCTGGGGGTGCCCGGGGCGATGTTCACCGCGAGCCACAACCCAGCGGCATACAACGGGATCAAGCTGTGCCGGGCGCAAGCCCGCCCGGTGGGCCAGGAGTCCGGACTGCGCGAGGTCCGCGACCTCGCCCAGGCCGACCTCGACGCCGGTCGCACCCTTGCCGAGGTCGCTGCCGACACCGCGGAGCCCGCGCCGATCACCCCGCGCGACCTGCTCACCGAATACGCCACCTTCCTGCGCCTGCTCGTCGACCTGTCGGCCAGCCGACCCTTACGCGTCGTCGTCGATGCGGGCAATGGCATGGCCGGCCACACCGTGCCGGCCGTGCTCGGCACCGCGGCCGGGCTCGACCCATTGCCGCTGGAGATCATTCCTCTCTACTTCGAGCTCGACGGCAGCTTCCCCAACCATGAGGCCAACCCTCTGGAGCCGGCCAACCTCGTCGACCTGCAGCGGGCGGTCGTCGAGCATGGCGCCGACATCGGGCTGGCCTTCGACGGTGACGCCGACCGGTGTTTCGTCGTCGACGAACGAGGCGAGCCGGTCAGCCCGAGCGCTGTGACGGCGTTGGTGGCCGCCCGGGAGATCGCCAAGGAGGTGGCGGCCGGACGCGAGGCGTCGGAGGTCAACATCGTCCACAACGTCATCACGTCGGCCGCGGTCCCGGAGATCATCGCCGAGCACGGTGCCAACCCGGTGCGCACGCGGGTGGGGCACTCCTTCATCAAGGATGAAATGGCCTCGGCAGCAGCGGTTTTTGGCGGTGAGCACTCGGCTCACTATTACTTCCGCGACTTCTGGTTTGCCGACACCGGGATGCTCGCGGCCATGCACGTCCTCGCCGCGCTCGGGGAGGTCTCATCGCCCCTGTCCGAGGTCGCAGCCGACTTCAGCCGGTATGCCGCGTCGGGCGAGATCAACTCCACGGTGCTCGACCGCGACGCGGCCGTGGCTCGGGCGCTCGCATGGGCCGAGGCTGCCGGACCGATCGAGGTCGACCGACTCGACGGGGTGACCGTGCGGCATACCGGCTCTCCCATGTGGTGGTTCAACGTGCGCGCCTCCAACACCGAACCTCTGTTGCGGCTCAACGTCGAGGCTGCCGACGCGGCGACGATGGCTCACGTCCGCGACTCGGTGCTCGCGCTGCTGCGAGCGGCCGATGCTGCGCCCGGTGATGAGACCGCGCCGGCAGCGGTGGGCGCCGAAGAGTTCGACTCAGGTCTCCCCCCGTGGCTCCGGGAGATCTTGCGCTGCCCGGCGTGCCGCGGCGTGCTCACCGACGTGCAGTCTGCTGCGGGCCCGGCGCTCCAGTGCACGGGTCCTGGGTGCTCGCGGCAATACCGCATCGACGAGGGCATCCCGGTCTTGCTCATCGACGAGGCTCGGCAGGCAGGGGAGTAGCCCGACATGGCGGCCCTCGACGAGCGACTCATCGACGACGAGGAAGCCCGGCGACGGCTGGACTCCCGAGACGTCCTGCGATCCTTGGCCACGGCTGGTGCCCAGGTCAGGCAGGGCGTGCGCCTGGCGGCCGAGGCGGGCATCGAGCGACTGTCCGGCACCGACCGACCACGGATGATCCTCGTGGCCGCCACCGGGGGCACGTCGGTCGTCGGCGACATCCTCAGCACCATCGCCGGGCCGACGTCGGCGGTGCCCGTCCTGGTCCGCCCCGACGGTCCGTTGCCTGGCTGGGTCGGTGCCCTTGATGTGGTCATCGCGGTGTCGCAGTCGGGCGTCGCCTCTGGCCCGGTCACGCTCACCGCGGAAGCAGCGCGGCGGGGCGCGGCGCTCCTCACGGTCGGCGCCCCCGACTCGCCGCTCGCCGACGTCTGTGCCCGGGGTCGTGGCATCCATGTCGACGTGCCCCAAGACCGCACCGCGAGTCGCACCGCCTTATGGTCGATGGTGACCCCGGTGCTCATGGCGGCCCACCGGCTCGGACTCGTCGACGTCTCGGATGCCTGTCTCGACGGGGTGGCTGACCGGCTGGACGCCGCGGCTGCGGCATACCGGCCCGCGTCGGAGTCCTTCGTCAATCCGGCCAAGATCCTCGCCGCCGACCTCGCCGAGCGCATCCCGGTCTTCCTCGCCGACGGCCCCCTCGCGGGTGTGGCGGCGCGGCGCGCGACGACGATGCTCGCGCGCACTGCGCGGCACCCCGCGACCTGGGGCGAGCTCCCATCGGCGGCCTCGTCGGCGGTGGCCCTCCTCGACGGCCGATTCACCGACGAAGGCGCATCAGCGTGTGCTCAGCGCGCTCGCCAGGCGCTCGGTGAAGAGGGGGGCTCGGCTGGCGGGGATCCCCTCGACAGCCTTTTCCGGGACCCTTACCTCGACGGTGCGCCCGACCCGCGACTGGCCGTCGTCCTCATCCGCGACGCCGCCGATCCGCACTCTCCTGGGCACGGCTCGGCGCAGATCGCCCACGAGGTCGTGGCGGCGGCGCGCGCGGCCGGCGTGCGGGTCAGCGAGGCGCAGGCGGCACCGGGTCACCCGGTGGAGCGCCTCGCCGACCTCGTGTCACTCGTCGATTTCACGGCGACCTACCTCGCGATCGGCTCCGGCCTCGACCCGTCGGTGTCCGATCACGTGGCAGCGTTGCGCCAGCAGGGGATTACTCCTCCGGCACCATCGTGATCGACCCGCACGGGCACTCGGCAACACACACGCCGCACCCCTTGCAGTAGTCGTAGTCGATGGCATAGCCCTTGCCGAGGCCGGTCTTCTTGACCGCGTTGTCCGGGCACACCCCGAAGCAGTTGTCGCAGCCGAAGCAGTTGCCGCATGACATGCAGCGCCGGGCCTCGAACTTTGCGGTCTCTTCGTCGAGCCCCTGGACGACCTCGTCGAACGTGGATGCACGACGCGGGCCTTCGAGCGACGGCCGGTGCTGGTGGGGAGCCTCCGCGTAGTACCACGTCGTGAGCTTGTCGAAGGTCGCGACCGGGTGCTTGGGCGCCGGGGCGTATGCCGTGCCACGGAGGTAGCCGTCGATGTGGCGGGCGGCCTTCTTGCCGTGACCGACCGCGACGGTGACGGTGCGTTCGGCCGGCACCATGTCGCCACCGGCGAAGACACCGGCGCGGCCGGTCATCATGCTCTGGTCGACCGCGACGACCCCGTCGGAGATCGTGATCCCCTCGACGTCCTCGAGGAAGGACAGGTCGGCCTCCTGGCCGAGCGCGAGCACGAGCGAGTCGGCCTCGAGTTCTTCGAATTCACCTGTCGGCTGCGGGAATCCGCTCTCGTCGAGAGCCATCTTTTCGACGACCATTTTGCCCTCGTCGACGTGCTTGATCGTCGAGAGCCACTTGAGCATGATGCCCTCTTCGAGTGCCTCCTCGACCTCGAGGTCGTGGGCGGGCATCTTGTCGCGGGTGCGGCGGTAGACGATGATCGCCTCTTCCGCGCCGAGCCGCTTGGCCGTGCGGGCGGCGTCGATCGCGGTGTTGCCGCCGCCGTAGACGACGACCTTGCGCCCGAGCATGGGCTTGTCCTCGTCGACCTCGACGTCGTGGAGGTAGGTGACTGCGTCGAGGATCTTGGCCGACTCGCCCGCGGGGATATAGGCCCGCTTGCCGATGTGGGCACCGACCGCGCAGAAGATCGCATCGAACCCCTCCGCCAGGGCGGCCTCGAGGTCGTCGACCTTGCGGTCGAACTCCATCGTCACGCCGAGGTCGGTGATGCGCTGTACTTCGGCGTCGAGCACCTCCCGGGGCAGGCGGTACTTCGGGATGCCGAAACGCATCATCCCGCCAGCCATGGGACCGGCCTCGCGGATGTGCACCTCGTGGCCGAGCCGACGGAGGTGGTAGGCCGCAGACAGCCCCGACGGCCCGGCGCCGATCACGAGCACCCGCTTGCCGGTCAGCTCACTCGGCGGGTCGAAGGCCCACCCCTTGCGGATGGCTTCGTCACCGAGGAAGCGCTCGACGGCGTTGATGCCGACGGCTTCGTCGATCTCGGCGCGATTGCACGAGGTCTGGCACGGGTGGTAGCAGACCCGGCCCATGATCGCGGGGAAGGGGTTGTCCTTCGTGATCTGCCGCCACGCGGCTTCGTAGTTCTTCTCCTCGGCGTAGAACAGCCACTGCTGGATGTTTTCGCCGGCGGGGCACGCCTGGTTGCACGGGGGCAACAGGTCGACGTAGAGGGGCTTCTCGGTGCGCCACGACCCGGTCTGGTTGGCCAGGCTCGACCCGACGTCGAGGGTGATGGCGAACGGCTTCTGCTTCACGCGCGTGCCTCCTGGGTCACGGGGGCCTGAGCGGCCTGGGGGAGCAGGTTTTAGCGGCGGATATTGCGGTCTGCCTGGGCCTGCAGCCGGTCGATGACGTCGTCACGCCGGGTCGGTGAAAACAGGTGGGCGAAGCGTTTCTGTGGTTTGAGGTAGTCCTCGACCGGCACCTGTTGGCGGATCGGCGACGACGCGACGACCTCACCGAACTCGGCCTCGAACACGGGGAAGAGCCCG
>Ga0116159_1003516_pt1 | contig 13939 bp, 12 predicted proteins | sample AD_JPNAS1_MetaG_FD_89878 | JGI IMG/M metagenome (GOLD analysis project Ga0116159, IMG submission 89878) | Active sludge microbial communities of municipal wastewater-treating anaerobic digesters from Japan - AD_JPNAS1_MetaG | ecosystem: Engineered > Bioreactor > Anaerobic > Digestate | place...
GCAAGTCTTTTGGCGGCAATTATCGTACTTGCAATCATGATTTTACCGTCAATCATAAAGGTTTCGGTTACAGCTCTGGAGGCTGTTCCGAAAGAATATGAGGACGCCTCTTTGGCACTCGGAGCAACACCTGTTGAAACATATTTCAGGGTGTCTGTTCCTGCGGCAAAAAGCGGAATTGCAGCAGCAGTTGTGCTTGGAGTCGGCAGAGCCGTAGGAGAAACAATGGCAGTAATGATGGTATCGGGCAATGTACCGAATATGCCGTCAATTTTCCAAAGCGTCCGATTTCTGACAACTGCGGTTGCAAGCGAAATGTCATATTCGGCAGGACTTCAAAGACAGGCACTGTTTTCAATTGCACTTGTTCTTTTCCTTTTCATCATGATGATAAATGCAGTGCTTAACTTCTTTTTGAAACGCAGTAAGGAGGGATAAGCATGAACAGCAAACGAAAAGCGTATATTGTGCTGATGAAGCTGCTTATGGCTGTATCGGTTATCATAACCTGTCTGCTGATAGTCTTTTTAATAGTATATATAATGTACAAGGGACTTCCCAATATATCATGGGAGCTTATTTCAACAAAGCCAAGCTATCTTTCAGGAAAAATCGGCATACTTCCCGATATACTCAATACAGTATATATCGTGATTGCCGCCTTGCTCATAACACTTCCACTCGGAGTCGGTGCGGCGGTATATCTTACGGAATATGCACAAAACAAAAAAATAGTTGCGGTAATAGAATATGCCGCAGAAACGCTTTCGGGAATACCGTCGATTATATACGGACTTGTGGGAATGTTATTTTTCTGTCAGTTTCTGAATATGCAGACATCACTTCTTGCCGGTGCATTGACTCTTGTTATTATGAATCTTCCAACAATCATGCGAACAACGCAGGAGAGCCTGAAAACCGTTCCGCAAAGCTATCGTGAGGGTGCTTTCGGACTTGGAGCAGGAAAGTGGAGAGTTATACGAACTGTTGTACTTCCAAGCTGTGTTGACGGAATTATAACAGGCTGTATACTTTCAGTAGGCAGAATACTCGGAGAATCAGCTGCACTTCTTTTTACAGCAGGCTTTGCTCATGCTTTAAACGGATTTTTTGAAGGGCTGGGAAGTTCCGGAGCAACCCTTACAGTTGCACTTTACGTTTATGCAAAGGAACAGGGTGAATTTGAGGTTGCTTTTGGAATAGCGGCAATTCTCATGATGCTTACACTGCTTATCAATCTTGCCGCAGCTCTTGTGGGAAAATGTTTTAAAAAGAGGAGAAACTTATGAGCAATATTATAACTGTCAGGGACTTATGTCTGTGGTACGGCAAAACACAGGCTTTAAAAAATATAAACATCGACATTGAAGAAAAGAATATTACAGCTCTTATAGGCCCTTCAGGGTGCGGAAAGTCAACCTTTCTCAAAACACTGAACCGAATGAACGACCTTATTCCCGAAGTTAAAATCAGCGGTGAGGTCTGTTACAAGAACAGGAATATTTTTGACGCTTCAACTAATGTGAATGAGCTGAGACGTGAAATAGGCATGGTTTTTCAGAAGCCTAATCCGTTTCCGATGAGTATTTACGATAACATAGCTTACGGGCCGAGAACTCATGGCATAAAAAATAAGGCAAAGCTTGATGATATTATTGAGCGTTCGCTGAGAGGTGCGGCAATCTGGGATGAGGTAAAGGACAGGCTGAAAAAATCGGCTCTGGGACTTTCAGGCGGTCAGCAGCAAAGACTTTGCATTGCAAGAGCTTTGGCAGTTGAACCCGATGTTCTGCTTATGGACGAGCCGACAAGTGCCTTAGACCCTATTTCCACTTCAAAGATTGAGGAGCTTGCAATTGAACTGAAAAAGCGATATACTATTGTTATAGTTACACACAATATGCAGCAGGCAGTCCGAATTTCTGACAATACCGCATTTTTCCTGTTGGGCGACCTTATTGAATACGGAAATACCGAAAAAATGTTTGAACAGCCAAAGGATAAGCGTACAGAGGATTATATTACAGGGAGGTTCGGATAATAATGAGAAGCCGTTTTGATGAACAGCTTGCACTGCTGAATAAGGAGCTTACACAAATGGGAGCAATGTGTGAAGAAATAATTGCTCTTGCCGCAAAGTCTCTTTCTCAAAGAGATACAAAGCTTACGGAGAAAATCTTTTCGCTTGAAACAGAAATTGACAATATGGAGCACAGCATTGAGAATTTATGTCTGAAACTCCTTTTGCAGCAGCAGCCCGTAGCAAGAGATTTAAGACAAATTTCCGCAGCTCATAAAATGATTACCGATATGGAGCGTATCGGTGACCAAGCCTCTGATATTGCCGAAATAGTAAGCTATATCAATGCAGACAGTAAGGAAAACTTCAATCTGATTTGTCTTATGGCTGAATCGGCTATAAAAATGGTGACAGAAAGCGTTGAAGCTTATGTAAGAGGAGATGTGAAGCTTGCAAAGGCGGCAATATCACATGATGATGCGGTTGACGATTATTTTGAAAAGGTGCGTTCCTCTCTGGTAACTATGATTACAGAGCATCCCGATAAGGCGAAATATGCTCTTGATTTGCTCATGATTGCAAAATATTTTGAGCGAATCGGTGACCATGCAGTCAATATAGCTGAATGGGTTGTGTTTTCCGTTACGGGATTTCATAAAGGAGAAAGTCAATGATCTGGTGTATTGAAGATGATGAGAGTATTCGTGAAATAGAGCTTTATACCTTGCGTTCAACAGGCTTTGAGGCAAAGGGCTTTTCCGACGGCGAAAGCTTTTTCAAGGCATTGAAAACCGAAATTCCGGAGCTTATTATACTTGACGTAATGCTGCCGGGGACTGACGGTGTAGAAATACTCAAAACTCTCAAGAAGTCATCTGAAACCTGTTCCATTCCTGTTATTATGGCAACGGCAAAGGGAATGGAATACGATAAAATTCAAAGCCTTGATATCGGTGCGGACGATTACCTTGTAAAGCCGTTCGGCATGATGGAAATGGTTTCAAGAGTAAAGGCTGTACTTCGCCGCTGTAAACCTGCGTCTGTTCAGCATCTTCTGAAAGCAGGCGGTCTTGTTATGAATATTGATGAACGAACAGTAACGATAAACGGCGAAAGAATTGAACTTACATACAAGGAGTTTGAAATATTAAAGCTGTTCCTTTCACATATAGGAATAGTATTTACAAGGGAAAGACTTTTCGCTGATGTATGGGGCGAAAACTTTGTCGGAGAAACAAGGACTGTTGATATGCACATAAGGACACTGCGTCAGAAGCTGGGCAAGTTCGGCGAAAACATAAAAACAGTCCGCAGTGTCGGTTATCGTATGGAGGTGACCGATAAATGACCAAAAAAATATTTTATTCCATTTTTCTCGTGGCAATTGCAGTATTGCTTGCATGCTTTTCAATAATTATGGGAGTTCTTTATGACTACTCGAATACCATTCAGAAAAATCATATGAAGGACGAGCTTGAGCTTGTGGCACAGGCTGTTGAAACAAGCGGAGTTCAGTATCTTGAAAGACTTGAAACGGACAGTTGCAGAATAACGCTTGTTTCATCAGACGGTGATGTGCTTTATGACTCAAAGACAAGTGCAGAGAAAATGGAAAATCATGCAAAGCGTGAAGAAATAAAGGAAGCTCTTAAAAAAGGATTTGGTGAAAGTTCACGCTATTCCGCAACGCTTACAGAGGAAACGTTTTATTATGCAAAAAAGCTTGCAAACGGAAATGTTGTTCGTGTTTCCGTAGACCATGCTACTATGCTTACTCTTGTTCTGGGAATGCTGACGCCGATAATAATAGTTCTGATTGGTGCACTTGCTTTGTCAATATTCCTTGCTTACAGAATTTCAAAGAGAATTGTAGAACCGCTTAACTCAATAGATCTTGACAAACCGTTTGAAAATGAAGCATATGACGAGCTTGCACCCCTCCTTACGCATATTGAACGTCAGAAAGAGCAGATCCACAATCAGTATAAGGAGCTTGAGGTCAGGAAAAGTGAATTTTATGCCGTAATCGAAAATATGAACGAGGGACTTGTACTGTTAAGCAGGGATTATACGGTATTAAGCATCAATCCTGCGGCAGGTGCGTTTTTCTCAGCGTCACCCGAATGCATCGGAAAGGATTTTCTGACGCTGGAAAGAAATCATGAGATAAACAAGGCTCTTGACAATGCGGTTCAGGACGGCAGAAGTGAAATTGAAGTAAGCAGAAACGGACATGAGTATCAGCTTAACATAAGCCGCATAGGTTCAGATGAACAGACAAGCGGAGTTGTAATACTTGTGTTCGACATAAGCGATAAGGTTTTTGCTGAACGCAACCGAAAGGAGTTTACCGCAAATGTTTCACATGAGCTGAAAACACCGCTTCAGTCAATCATGGGAAGTGCGGAACTGCTTGAGAATGGCTTGGTAAAAGCAGATGATGTTCCGAAATTTATCGGACGCATCAGAAGTGAGGCAGCCAGACTTGTAACGCTTATTGAGGACATAATCAGACTCTCTCAGCTTGATGAAAGTACAGATTTTCCGTTGGAGGACGCTGACATCTATGAAATTGCAAAGGACGAAGCCGAAATGCTTTCACTTACGGCTCAGAAAAGGAATGTAACTATATCGGTTAAGGGGAAAAGCACAGTAATTCATGCTCCTAAACAGCTTTTGCATGAGATAATTTACAATCTCTGCGACAATGCCATAAAGTATAATAAGGAGGGCGGCTCGGTTGAGGTTTCGGTTGAAGAATCCGATAATAACGTAATACTTTCTGTTTCCGATACGGGAATAGGTATTCCTTTGGATAATCAAAGCAGAGTTTTTGAACGCTTTTATCGTGTGGATAAGAGTCATTCAAAGGAAACAGGCGGTACAGGACTGGGACTTTCAATTGTAAAGCACGCTGTTCAGTATTTGAATGGCAAAATAAGTCTTGAAAGCACTGTAGGAAAAGGAACAAAAATCAGTGTTGCCTTCAGGGTGTGATAAAGTCAAAAAACGGGTTTCCAAAGGGAAATTAATCCTTTGGGCAGGTCAATGTTTGAAATTTCTTGCGGTTTTGCTTTAAGGTTAATGTATAATCTGCCTCATAATGCTGATAATAGAGCATGAGAATGGAGGCTGATATTATGTTTAAGCATGAAAAAATGTTATTTCATCCTGTTGGTGTGGAAAAACCAAATCCGCAGTATGCGGCACTTTTACAAGAACAGCTTGGCGGCGGCAATGGTGAATTAAAGTCAGCAATGCAATATATGTCACAAAGTTTCAGAATAAAAGACCCGGAAATCAAGGACTTATTTCTGGATATTGCAGCAGAAGAACTGGGTCACATGGAAATGGTCGCTCAAACGATAAATCTGCTTAACGGACATGATGTAGATGCACAGGCAGTTTCTGCCGGTGAAATTGAATCGCACGTTTTATTGGGCTCAAATCCCAGACTTATAAATGCGTCAGGCTATTCGTGGACAGCAGACTACGTTACAGTTACGGGAGATTTATGTGCAGACCTTTTATCCAATATTGCATCAGAGCAGAGAGCAAAGGTTGTTTACGAATATCTTTACCGTCAGATTTCAGACAAAAAGGTGCGTGAAACAATTGATTTTCTTTTAAATCGTGAAGAAGCACATAACGCAATGTTCCGAGAAGCCTTTAATAAGGTGCAGAATACAGGGTCAAACAGAGATTTTGGAACAACAAAGGCTGCAAGAATGTATTTCAGTATGTCAGAGCCTTCACCATCGGAAAACAGATTTGCAAAAACAGATGTAAAACCGCCGTCATTTCAGTAAAAAAACACCCCCCTCGGACTGACAGTCCAAAGGGGGTTATTTTTATAGTAATTTATATCCGATTTTTTCTCCCATTTTAACAACAGTTTCAAATCCCTGAGCCGTATTTTCAAGAAATTCCGCACATGGAATAATCTTGTTCTTTTCAACAAGAAGAACGATTGTAGAACCTCCGAAAAGGAACATTCCCTTTTCTTCACCCTTTTCAAAGTGATAACAGCCATGATGATTTAGTATTTTGCCGACCATCATAGCTCCGACCTCAACCTGAGTTACGTCGCCGAAGTTTTTGGTGTGAAGAACAGTATACTCACGAGAATTTCTTTTGTATATATTGCAGTTTTTAAGTGCAATAGGATTTACAGTGTGAAGCTCGCCGTTTATATGGATATTTTTATGCTTAAACCCTCTGTCGATATAGCAGTAGCGGTGATAATCGTCCACTTCAAGACGAAAAATCATACACCAGCCGTCCTTGTATTTTTTTGCAAGTGACGAGTTATTGACGAGGTCTGCAATTCTGTAAAAGCTGTTTTTTATTTTAAACGTGCTGCTGCTGTGGATTTTATATACGGAAAGTTTTGCATCGCATGGACTTATGAACGCATTTGCGGCAAGCTCAATCGGACGTTTTCCGCTTTTTACCCTGCGTGTGAAAAAGTCATTATAGCTTTTTATGCCATTCATCTGATACTCGGATATATTAATGTTATTCTTTCTGATAAACGGCTTTATAAGCGGAGCTGAGAGTCCGGAGTCCATAAAAGCTCCTGCGGCTTTTGATACGGTCGGCTGAGTGAGAACTTTTAATAAACAGCGTCCTGCAAAAGTTCCGTAAAGGGATTTAAGGATAAGTTCCTGACTGTTATCCGCTTTTTTTATTATTTCACCTTTTCTGTTTTTTATATTCATGTTCGTTTCTTAGCATTGGCAAGCATAAGCTTTATGCGGTTCTCCTGATTTACTCTTGTAGCACCGGGGTCATAGTCGATTGCAACAATGTTTGCATCAGGGAAATCTGCCTTGATTGCTCTTGACATACCCTTTGCAACTATGTGATTAGGCAGACAGCCGAAAGGCTGGGCACAAACGATATTTTCCGTTCCTGATTCGGCAAGAGCCGCCATTTCTGCTGGGATAAGCCAGCCCTCACCCATTGAAACTCCCTGATTGATGTATTTGTCAGCCATTTTACGCAAATGCTCAAAGTCATGCGGAGCTGTAAATACACCATGCTTTTTCATTATTCTGATAAGCTCCTTTTGCTTTCCGTAGATAAGCTTATATCCAAGACCGTTAAGAACAGTCGATTTGCTTCTGAAGTTGTAAAGCTTGCCGTCTACCGCCGTACTTACCGCACAGTACATAACAAATTCGAGAAGTGACGGTACAACAGGTTCACAGCCCTCGGAAATCAGGAAGTCCTCAAGATGATTATTTGCAAGGGGAGAGTATTTAACATAAATCTCCCCGACAATTCCAACCTGAATTTTCTTTACCTTGCTGCGTTCAATTGCAGCAAAATCGTCAAGGATTTCCTTGTAAAGCTTTGAGGTTTTCATATATTTTGTGCCTGTTCTGAACAGCTTTTGAAGTTTGGACTGCCATTTATCAAGAACCTTTTTTGAAGCTCCCTTTACAAGCTCATAAGGTCTGCACTGATTGTATACAGTCATGAGCAAATCGCCGTAGAGAACTGCATACAGCAGTTTAAGGAACATTATCGGAGTTATTTTGAAACCGCTGTCCTTTTCAAGTCCGCTGAAATTGAGTGAAACAACGGGAACCTGCGGAAAGTTTTCATAAGCACATTTTCTTAAAAGGTGAATATAATTTGATGCTCGGCAGCCGCCGCCCGTCTGAGTTATGAGCAGAGCAGTTTTATTCGGGTCATAGCGTCCGCTTTTGAGAGCCTCCATAAACTGACCTATAACGAGAAGTGCAGGATAGCAGGTATCATTATGGACATTTTTGAGTCCCTCGTCCACAACGGCTCTTGAATCAGTTTGTAAAAGCTCCATTTTATAGCCGTAAGCCTCAAAAATGCTGATAAGCAGTTTGAAATGTATAGGCAGCATATCGGGAACCAAAATTGTATGGGTCTTTTTCATATCCTCAGTAAACTTTGCATATTTTACAGCCATTTTATCCCTCCTGTTCCTTGCCTTTTATTGCGGCTTCAAGACTTCTTAAACGAATTTTAGCCGCACCCAGATTATTTATTTCATCTATTTTAAGCTGAGTGTAAAGCTTGCCCTTGCTTTCGAGTATTGAACGAACCTCATCGGTAGTAATTGCGTCAATTCCGCAGCCGAAGGATACAAGCTGAACCAGCTGCATATCAGGCTGAGTTGTAACATACTCGGCAGCTCTGTAAAGACGTGAATGGTATGTCCACTGATTAAGGACAGCAAGCTTTGGAGAATGTGCGAGAGGAGCAACGCTCTGCTCCGTAACAACAGCCATTCCCAGACTTGTTATAAGCTTATGTATGCCGTGGTTTATTTCCTTGTCCACATGATAAGGACGGCCGGCAAGAACAATTATATTTCTGCCCTCTGTACGAGCCTGACGTATTATTTCGTCCGCTTTTTTAGCAATATCATTGATATGTGCCTCCATAGCCTCATAAGCCTTGTCTACAGCCGCAGGTATTTTGCCCTTGATGTTATACTCCTTGAGCGTTTCAGCCATAACCTTAATAACATTTTTGCGTCTGTTGAGGTCCATGTAAGGATATTTGAAGTTTTTGGCATTAAGGCGTGAATTGTTTGCAAAAAGCAGTTCGGGATAATATGCAACGATAGGACAGTTGAAATGATTATCGCTTTCTCCCTCGTCAATATTATAGCTCATGCAGGGATAGAAAATGAAGTCAACACCCTTGTTGAGCAGACATTCAATATGTCCGTGAGCCAGTTTGGCAGGATAGCAGACCGTATCTGACGGAATTGTATGCTGTCCGAGATAATACATTTCTCTGGAGCTTTCATCAGACAGTACAGTTTCAAATCCAAGCTCCGTAAAGAGAGTGTGCCAGAAAGGAAGCTGTTCATAAAAGCTGAGTGCAAGAGGCAGCCCGACCTTTGCAATAGGATTTTTCGGGTGAACGTCCTTGCCTGTATTAATTATACTTGTATATTTATAATCGTAAAGACTTGGTGCGGACTTTGTTTTTGTTTTTCCGCCGCCCTTTTCACAGCGGTTGCCTGAAATAAAGCGTCCGCCGTTTTTAAATGTTATCACATTCAATGCACAGTTTGCGGTACAGCCGCCGCAGTTAAGACTTTTTGATGTATAGCTGAAATGTTCAAGCTCCTCTGCCGAGATGAGCGAGGATTTTTCAATGTTTTTTTCCTTTGCGTACAATGCACAGCCTAATGCACCCATAAGTCCTGAAACGGCAGGGCGGATTACATTTCTTCCAAGCTCCTTTTCAAATGAACGCAGAACAGCGTCATTCAGGAATGTGCCGCCCTGAACAACAATATTTTTGCCAAGCTCGTCAACAGATTTTGCTCGTATAACCTTATAAATCGCATTTTTGATAATTGATGATGAAAGGCCTGCTGAAATATCCTCAACGGTTGCACCGTCCTTCTGAGCCTGCTTAACGCTGCTGTTCATAAATACGGTACAGCGTGAACCAAGGTCAACAGGCTTTTTAGCGAAAAGTCCAAGCTGAGAAAATTCTGCAATATCATATCCGAGAGCCATTGCAAAGGTCTGAATAAATGAACCGCAGCCTGACGAACAAGCCTCGTTGAGCATAATGCTGTCGATACTGCCGTTTTTGATTTTAAAGCATTTTATATCCTGACCGCCTATGTCAATGATAAAGTCAACATCGGGACAGAAATATGACGCAGCTTTAAAGTGTGCAACAGTTTCAACAATTCCGAAATCTATGTTAAGACCTGCTTTTATAAGCTCCTCGCCGTAGCCTGTTACAGCCGAACCCTTTATAGTGATTTCAGGATTCATTTCCTTGTATATTTCCTTGAGCTTTCTGACGATTCTGTCAAGCGGCTGTCCTTTGTTTGAGGCATAGTAGCTGTAAAGGAGTCCGCCGTTTTCGGAAATAAGGACAAGCTTGGTAGTCGTAGAGCCTGCATCAATTCCGAGGTATGCATTGCCTTTATATGTACGGATATCCTCATATTTGAGGTCATATTGCTTATGGCGTTCAATAAATTCATCATATTGTGCCTGAGATTCAAAAAGCGGTTCACCTGTTACTATATTAGCTGATGCCTTTGCAGTTGATATTTTATTAAGAAGTTTATCTATGGTATATGTATCTGTTGAATTTGACGCAAATACTGCACAGCCGTATGCCACAAACACAGGAGCTTCCTGCGGAAAAACTGCATTATCTTCGGTAAGTCCGAGAGTTTTAACGAAAGCACGTCTTAATCCTTTCAGGAATGACAACGGGCCGCCGAGGAAAAGTACACGTCCCTCAATTGAACGTCCCTGAGCAAGACCGGAAACGGTCTGGTCAACGACCGCCTGAAAAATACTTGCAGCAATATCTTCTCTTGCCGCACCCTGATTAAGCAGCGGCTGAATGTCGGACTTTGCAAAAACTCCGCATCGTGAAGCAATCGGATATACCTTTTCTGCATTTTCGGACAGCTTATCAAGCTCATCGGCAGAAATGCCGAGAAGTGTAGCCATCTGGTCAATGAACGCACCTGTACCGCCTGCACAGGAACCGTTCATACGCTGTTCCACGCCGCCGGTAAAGAAAATTATTTTTGCGTCTTCGCCGCCGAGTTCGATAACAACGTCTGTATCAGGTTCTTTTTCCTTAACCGCAATAAATGCAGCCTGAACCTCCTGAACAAAAGGAATGTCTGCACTTTCTGCAAGTCCGAGTCCTGCCGAGCCTGTAATGCAGACTTTAAATTCAGCATCACTGAACTGTCTGCGTATTATGCCAAGCTGTTCACAGACCGTTTCCTTGACCTTTGAAAGATGCCTTTGATATTTGGAATAGATTATTTGGTTATCTGAATCAATGATAACAGTTTTAACGGTAGTAGACCCGACGTCAATACCAAGGGAATAGCAATTTGCCATATAACGCACCTCAATCTTTTTATCTCAAAAACTATTATACAACATTTTCAAACAAAATAAAAGTGATTTATAAATTTTCTTTCGTTAATATTTTTGGCAGAATAATTCTATAAAGCATTTTTACCGTATTTTTTGATTTTTATTTTATTTTATTGTTAATGTTGATGTTTTTAAGTTTTTTTTAAATAATCTATTGACAAAGAAGCCCGATTGTGATAAAATATTTACTGTTGAAACCGATAAATGCGGTTTAAGGTGCGGGTGTAGTTCAATGGTAGAATTCCAGCCTTCCAAGCTGGTTACGTGGGTTCGATTCCCATCACCCGCTCCAATGCGCCTTTAACTCAGCTGGATAGAGTAACTGCCTTCTAAGCAGTAAGCCATTGGTTCGAGTCCAATAAGGCGCGCCAAAATTCGAAACGCTCCATAGTCGGAGCGATTCGTTTATATGCACATGGTGGGTGTAGCTTAGTTGGTTAAAGCGTCGGATTGTGGTCCCGAAGACCGTGGGTTCGAATCCCATCTCCCACCCCATACTTGTGGAACAAAATAGATGTCCACCCCTTAAACCGCCTATTTAGGCGGCTTTTTGGTGTTTTAGGGGCAAAAAATTTCAGGTGAAAACCATAGATGCTTTTTTGAAATTTTCGTAGAAAAAAGGATTCGAACCCTCGCAGAGGAATATTTAGGAAAAATTCAAGGCATATTTGAGACAATAATCTCAAATATGCCTTTTTTAATATATGGAATAGTGCCCAAAGTTTTAAAAGCCGTTTTGTATGATATCACGAATTAAAGTGATGTTAAACAAAGCGGCTTTTTTGTTTTCGAAGGTGGTGAAATGACAAAAACAAGAAAGCCGCAAAAAATGACAGGAGGAAAAAATGAAAAAGTTAAAATTTAACAGCACGCTGAATCATAAGGCGAACAGCTACAAAACCTATGAAATCAGTGTGGAGAAAGTAATCACATTGTACGGAAATTCATTTAACAGGCTCAAAAATGACGCCCTTGATGATAATTCGTACATTGCCAAGAACCGTGACCTGATGTACATTGACAGCGATGATGTCGCCCATTGCCTGCTTTTCGTAGACTACGACAGCGGCGACGGTCTGCTGGTCGAATCCGAGGGGGCCGACTACGCTCGGAAATCTCAGTTTATTTCCAATGCAAGAGCGTTGCTTGAAAGCAATGAACTGACCGCCGCTGAAACACGGCTGCATAGCAGTCTGAAAAAAATCGCTGACAAAATCGCAGAACTAGCCCATTGTGGTGAGAACAGTTTTGCCTTTGAGGAACTGCTTGAGAAATTTGATCTGGATTTGAAATCGCTCCTGCGTGATTCTGTGACAGAAACGCTCCGTGAACGAGAGGATATTCAAATGGCTGAGAGCCATTCGATTGACGCAGATTTTCAACCGGATATCACGGTCGAAGCCAAGCCTACTCAGGAACTGACGCTTTATTGTCCTTTACGCATAGTCAGAGAATATGACGAATCCGATTATGAGTTTGACGAAGAAGTTTTGGATGAGATGGAAGAAATCCCCTCAAAGTATGCCGTAGATTGTGCCAAGGAAATTAACGATTTCATTCAGGATTATTCTGAACCGGAAGAAGAACATCGTGGACTTATGGTGTATTTTGACAGGAATCCGGCAGTCAGCGAAAAAGTTTTCTCGGCGATTCCATCGGTCAAGGAGATAAATGGCGAACTCATGGGAGTGTTTGAATGTCAGATTACTGAGGAATTAACAAGTAATGAACTGGAAGATTTACGCTGCTATCTGACCGGTCAATGCTCAGACGGTTTTTTTGAGGGCATGAAGCAGCATCCGATCAAAACCGCCGATTATGGTGAAATTTATGTAAGCTTTTGGAACGCCGGCAGTGACTGGTTGCTTCAAACTGCTGAAGAAATGGGTTTTGAACAAACTGAAGCCCTGTCGGAAGAACCACAAATTGGCATGACTATGTGATGAGGTGAAGTTTTATGTACAACAGAAGAAAAGTTGAAATAATTAAAGAAAAATACCCCAAAGGCACAAGAATATGCCTTGACAGCATGGAAAACGATCCACAGCCGATTCCGCCGGGGACAAAAGGAACGGTAATTGCAGTCGATGACGCCGGTCAATTATTAATGAAATGGGACAACGGACGTTCCCTTTCTCTCATTCCCGGAGAGGACCAATTTCATGTAATTCAGCAGGAGGAAAATCTGTATGAGGAAATGGAAAAAACGCTGTCAGAAAATTTTGAAATGAACATAACAATGTAACGGTTAAGTTTTGAAAAAGACTTAGCCGTTTTTTTATTGTAAAAAAAAACAAAGGAGATGGTACAGCTTGATAAAGTATTTCGATATGTTCGCAGGGATCGGCGGTTTTCGCTCCGGACTTGAAAAAGCGGGCGGATTTGAGTGCGTCGGTTGGTGCGAGATAGACAAATACGCCAAAAAAGCATATGAAACGATGTATGACACGGAAAACGAGGTGTTCTATGATGACGCAAGAAAAATCGATCCAAACGAGCTGCCGGATTTCGACCTTATTTCGGGCGGATTCCCTTGCGTGCGACACGTTCCTAACTGAAAAGGTTAGGCACTAATAAAAGAACGTGAAGTTCTCAAATTAGGAGAACTGATAATCCAACAGGTGGAATGAGGGAGTAACGCCCTGAAACGCCTACCCTGAAGCTACGTTATGCAAAGCGGTGTGTAATAACTGTGATGTATAAAGCACGTTAAAGTCGGCAGAGAGCAGCCCAAACAGGTAAAGCTGTGGAAATCTGTTCAGAGGTGAATGGTGCTGCCTATATGTCGGGGGTCTATAAAATATTTATGGTTAGAATGCAATTTCAAAATTGCTGAACGAATGTCTGAATGTACGGGTCTAAAGAACGCAGGCAGCAGAAATACTGCCACCACGAAAAGTGGGGTGTGTGAGGAATAGTAAAATTGCAAGGTATGAACCTCCTTACAATGTTACAGGCATTGTTGTACACACAGGCTCAGAGGACA
>Ga0116159_1003520_pt1 | contig 13932 bp, 15 predicted proteins | sample AD_JPNAS1_MetaG_FD_89878 | JGI IMG/M metagenome (GOLD analysis project Ga0116159, IMG submission 89878) | Active sludge microbial communities of municipal wastewater-treating anaerobic digesters from Japan - AD_JPNAS1_MetaG | ecosystem: Engineered > Bioreactor > Anaerobic > Digestate | place...
CGATATAGGACGGCAGGTCGAACACGCTGTCGCCCAGAAGTTCCTCGGAGATCTTGATCGCTGTACCGAGCTTGTATGCGGAGAGCGATGCCTGACCGAAGGTATCATCGGAAAGCGTATACTGCTCTTCCTCATCCATCCAGACCGCATCGCCCTTCGATGTCACGATCGGAATCTTGCGGTCGCCGGAACTGGTCTTGATGACGGTTGCCATCTGGCGGAAGATGTTCTCCTCCTCAAGCGCCTCGATGAGCTTTCTCTCAAACTCATCCGGCACAAGATAGCCGCCCTCGGTGTCCGTGCCGACATGAAGATCGTTGCGCACATCGATCCAGTTGCGGTTGCGGATGCTGTTCCAGAAGGCATCGCTGTATGCAGCAGATGCGGTTCCGGTCTTTTCCGGCTCGGTGTTCTGTGCGGCAGGCGCAGTCAGAATGGGAGAAGTGGTAGCCTTCGCCATATCCGCTTCAATTTCCGCCTGACGCTCCATTCGCTGGATCTCCTTGCCGAGGTTCACGATGGTTGCTTCCATTGCGTCATAGGTCTTGCTGTCCTCCTCGGAAAGCGTACCGTCAGCCTGACGCTTGCTGTCGAGGAAGTCGCGGGCAGTATCCCACGCCTTCGCTCTCTTTTCACGAAGTTCCTGAATAGTCATTATACATACCTCCAATCAGTATTTCAGAAGATTCAGCCGACTCATGAGCTGATCCACGGGTGTACCCCTGCGCTCGGCGGAGACCTTCTGCATCAGGCTCTGCATGGTTGCTGCACGGGAATAGGACATTGCCGTGAGAGTGTCCTCCTTCGGCTCGTCCTCATCCGGTATATCTTCGTCGGGCTTTTCATCCTCGTCCGGCTTCGGCTGCGGAGCGCTGCCCGCAAAGAGAATACCGTCCACCAGTCCGAGGGACTGCGCCTTTTTCGCATTCAGCCAAGTTTCCTCGTCCATCATCCGGGCGATCTTGCTGCGGCTCAGACCGGACTTTTCCTCGTAGGCGTTGATGATGCTTTCCTTGACCTCATCGAGAAGCTCGATGGCTTTCTGCATCGCTTCCTTATTGCCGAAAGCAACCGTTGAGGGATTGTGGATCATCAGCATACCGGTCGGTGCAATCAGGGTTTCGTCGCCAGCCATTGCAACAACGGAAGCGGCACTTGCCGCAATACCGTCAATCTTGACTGTGACCTTGCCCTTGTGGTTGCGGAGCATGGTGTAGATCTGCGAAGCGGCGAACACATCCCCGCCTGGAGAATTCAGCCAGACGGTGAGATCACCGCTGACCTTTGAAAGCTCGTTACGGAACATGGCAGGCGTGATCTCATCGCCGAACCATGTGTCTTCCGAAATCGGTCCGTTGAAGATCAGCTCGGCAGCGCCGGTGTCTTCATTGCATACCCAGTTCCAGAACTTATTCATCTGCATTTCCTCCTTTCTCCGCCGCAGCGGGCTGTTCAGCAAATGCGCCTGCGTCCTCCAGCTTCGTAAAGCTGCCGTTCACCAGATACAGATTGCCGCCGTCCTCATCTGGAATCGCGTTCATGTCCTCCAGCTCACGGATATCATTTGCTGACATCCAGCCGTTCTGTCTTAGTCGCATAGCCCTGCATACGGCTTGCATAGTCGCCGCGCAGCAGACCTTCCACATTGAACTTAATGAAATAGCGCCCCTTTTCGGAATCCGAAAGAAGCGCTTTTTGTAGTCCCTGTTCCCAGCGTACCAGCCACGGATCAAGGGTGTATTTTACGAATTCCAGCGACAGATGCTCGATGTTGCTGAACGTAGCATGGTCAAGGTCGCCGATCATGTGCAGCGGCACACGATACAGGCGGGCAATTTCCTCGATCTGGAATTTACGGGTTTCAAGGAACTGCGCCTCATTATTCGGAATGGAAATCGGCGTGTACTTCATGCCCTCTTCGAGGATTGCGGTCTTGTGGGCATTGCTGCTGCCATACGCCCGCTGCCAAGCCTCACGCACACGCTCCGGATTTTTGATTACCCCCGGATGCTCCAGCACCGCCGAGGGCGATGCGCCGTTTGCAAAAAACGATGCGCCGTATTCGTCGCAGGCGACCGCAAGCCCGATGGCGTTTTTCGCCATTGCAATGGGGCTGTATCCGACCAGATCGTCAAAGCCCAGTCCCGGAATATGCAGCACCTGTTCCATCGGCAGAATGATCTCGCCCTGCTGCTTGAAATTCGGGTTGTGTTCGTCGTATCGGCTGTAGCGGTAAATGAGCCTGCCGCGATCGTCACGGTCAACACGCACCTTATCCGGCATCAGCGGATACAATCCCAGCACCTCACCACGACCGTTACGGATGAGCTGCGCATAGGCGTTGCCGTAGATCAGCAGGTGCGCCATGAGCGTTTCCCGGAACACGAACGATGTCATTTCAGGATTCGGCTGATCATGCAGCAAAAAATAAAGCGGATGCTTCGGCACTCGCTCTTTTCCACTGTCGGTGTATTGGTAAACGTGCAGCGGCAATTGTGCAATCGCCTCCGACAGCACTCTCACGCAGGCGTACACCGCAATGATCTGCATTGCCGTGCGGTCGTTGACTCGTTTGCCTGCGTGTGTTCGTCCAAAGAAATAGCTGTAGGACGGGCTGTCGTAGCTGTCCTTCGGCTTGTCCTGTGACCGGAACAGTCCGCTGAAAATGCCCATGTGCATCACTCCTTTCGGTTGACTTTTTCTATGGGCGTATGATATAATATGGAAAAGCGGTGTTTTCCGCTTCAAATCTGATTTTGTCAGGACATTTTTAATCTTTACAGCTGTCGTGCTGTATTTTGGTTACATTTTGTTTATGATAATCATTGTGTTATTCTATAAAGCAAGGAAGAAAATAATGAGATACTATATATTTACTGCTTTAATACTGATGCTTGTTCTATGCTCATGCAGTAGCTTGAATGACAAAACTGAAAATTCAAGCTCTCTGCTTTCTACTGAACAAATTACAGTTGAAACATCAGTTGCTACCTGTATGTCAACAACAACTGCAATTACGGCTACTCAATCTCAGACAATAACGGTAACAGAATCAGATGCTCCGAAAACTTTTCCTGTGCCGAATGGCGCTGATGGTCTGGAAGTAAAAAAGCATTACTCATTTAAGGTTCAGTCCGATGGAGTATGGGTTTATTATGACGATATTAAAGGACAGTTCCTTTCCGCTGACTGTTCCTGGATCGACAGTAATTCAGATCTAAATGTACAACATCTTGATTACTGGCAGAAAGATTTTGATTTTGATGGGTTTTATGATTTGTTTATCCCTGAGGGCAACGCTGTTTTTGGTGGACAGGGACATTATTTCCACTTTATTCCCGAAACAGGTTTATTTATTATATGGGATGAAATGAACAAACTCGGAATATGTGCTAATACTCAAGAAGTCCCTGATAAAATTATATATACGACCATCAATGATGAAAACAACAACGGCGAACAAAAATTTTACGTTTGGGATGATGGAAAGCTCGTCCTGACCAAGCGTGTGCATCATTACTTTGTTGAAGAAAATGAAGAAGGTCATTATTATGAATATTATTACTATACATATGAAAACGGTTATGAACAACTGTACCGACGCCGAAGAGTATACTATCGGAATGGATCAGAATGGCCTTCTGTTGACGAGGATCTGCCACTTGAATAGTGACGGCATTGAGGATTCGTTTTTCTAATCATTTATCGTCTGCAAATTCTGATTTGTAGGGCTACAGCACCAGCAAATCTCTTTCATCATAAATACTGTCTCCGATATCATTTCCGCAGCGGATCGCCCGATCCAGTGCCATGATGGTGGCGACCGTTCCGTCGATCTTCTCCGTGGACTTTTCCTTGTCGGGCTTGATGTTTCCTGCCGGATCACGCTTGATGAAAATGTTGTCCATGTTCCAGCGCAGAACCGGATGCCCGTTGTGGGCGATCTTCTGCTCCAGCGTCAGCTTCATCAGCTCTTTGGTCGGCGGCGACATATCACGGTAGCCCTGACCGAACTGCACCAGTGTGAAGCCCAGCCCCTCAAGGTTCTGTGACATTTGCACTGCGCCCCAGCGGTCAAAGGCGATCTCCCGGATATTGAACCGTGTACCCAGCTCGTCGATGAAGTTTTCGATGAAGCCGTAATGCACGACGTTGCCCTCGGTGGTCATCAGGAAGCCCTGCCGCTGCCAGAGGTCATACGGCACATGGTCGCGCCGGACGCGCAGGTCAAGCGTTTCCTCCGGCAGCCAGAAGTACGGCAGAATATAATAATGGTCGTCCTCGTCGGTCGGCGGAAACACCAGCACGAATGCCGTGATATCCGTCGTGGACGAGAGGTCGAGACCGCCATAACATACACGCCCTTCCAGCAGCGATTCGTCGAAATCGACCTTGCAGGCGTCCCACTTGTGCATCGGCATCCAGCGGACGGTCTGCTTCACCCACTGATTGAGGCGGAGCTGACGGAAGGCGTTTTCTTCGCCGGGATTCTGCTTTGCGGATTCGCAGGCGGCTTCCACCTTGTCCATGCCGATGGTCTCACCGAGGGACGGATTTGAATTCTTCCAGACCTCCGGAGAAGTCCAGTCTGCATCGTCTGGAGCGCCGTAGATCACAGGGTAGAAGGTCTTGTCGATTTTGCGCCCTTCCAGAATATCCTGCGCCTTCTGGTGCTGCTCGTAGCAGATGGAATTGGTGTCCGTGCCTGCTGTCGTGATAAGGAAATACAGCGGCTGCATTCGTGCATCGCCGGAACCTTTCGTCATAACATCAAAGAGCTTTCGGTTGGGCTGCGTGTGCAGTTCATCGAACACGACTCCGTGGATATTGAATCCGTGCTTGCTGTATGCCTCGGCGGAAAGCACCTGATAGAAGGAGTTGGTCGGCACATACGCGATGCGCTTCTGCGACGTCAGGATCTTCACTCGCTTATTCAGCGCAGGACACATCCGCACCATGTCGGCAGCGACGTCAAACACGATCGCCGCCTGCTGACGGTCGGCAGCGCAGCCGTAGACCTCGGCACGTTCCTCACCGTCGCCGCAGGTCAGCAATAACGCAACAGCGGCGGCAAGCTCGGACTTGCCGTTCTTTTTCGGAATCTCGATGTATGCCGTGTTGAACTGGCGGTAGCCGTTGGGCTTGATGACACCGAACAGGTCACGGATGATTCGCTCCTGCCAGTTGATCAGCTCGAAGGGCTTTCCCGCCCATGTGCCTTTCGTGTGGGCGAGGCACTCGATGAACCGCACCGCATAGTCGGCGGCGGCTTTGTCGTAATGGGAATCCTCCGCCATGAACTTGGTCGGTGTATAATCTTTCAGCTTTCGCAATGCCTCACCCCCTCAGAGAGAAAGGCGGCTTCCTTCCGGTTGCCGCCCTTTTGTTTTAGTTGTACTCGTGCATCAGAATAGCCAGTGCCATCTCCGCTGCCTCGTTCTGCGGCGGAACATCCAGCCCCCGGTCGTAGTTGTAAACAACCTCGCCGCTGATCTTCAGCGTTGCCTTGCTGATCCTGCCGCCGTCGATTCCGTACTGGCTGCCCTCGTCGTAGGCTTTCACCCAGTAGTGAACTACCGTGTACTTGCTGTCTCCCTTCGGGACTCCAATCGTTCCTTCGTGCCACATATTCGTTTCCTCCGTGTTTCGTAGTTTCCGGCGGGCTTTGCCCTTCCGTTGTGTACATATTAACTCTGAATGCGAATAATAGCAAGCCGCTAAAACTACAGAAGATACGGGGAAAATGTGCGGCGGGTGTTGTGTATAATACACCCGCCGCTGTGATCCTTATTCGCCGAGAGGAATCGGCATCAGGATGTTGCCGACCAGCACGAAGTCGTATGCCTGCCGGAAGAACTCCGTGTACTTCTCGGTCAGCTCTTGCGGCAGGTCGGTGAAGTCCTCCTCGCCAAGCCCGCAGATGAAGAACGTTCCCTTGATGACTCCGTAGGGCGGAACGGGGCGATTCCACTTCTGCTCCGGGTGGTAGAGGGCTTCCTCCTCGCACACCAGTGCAACCGGATCATCGAAGGGGTAAATCGCCTGAATGTATCCGCCGACCGTCTGCTGCAGGCTTTCAAGGTCGCCGCTGATCTCCTTTGCGTAGGGGCGCTTGCCCGGTTCAACAACTAAAATGTTCATGTGAATGCTCCTTTGTGTTTATTCCGCTTCTCCTGCGGTAGAAGAATGATCCGGTGGATCATTCAGATATTAACTCTGAACCGAGGATATATCAAGCATTATCGGCAAAATAAATGTGACAAACATCGCCTGCATTTCAGCGCCTTATTCTTCGCCTTCGTACTTCTCGTGGATGATGCCGAGAATCTTGTCCTGTTCCTCGCGTCCGACGCCGAGGCTTTCAAGGGCTTCTCTCGTCCCGCAGTCCGGGCAGATCGGGCTGCCGTCCACACGGGAGGTCGCAGGTCGCTCGGTGTACGCCCGCCCGCATTTCGGGCAGATGTGCGGCTCGTTGTTGCGGTCTTTCATCGCTGCACCTCCTTTGCACTGATCTCGTAGGCGGCATCAAGGAACTTGGTGTCGAAGCCGAAGTTCCGATAGCCTTCCTCGCAGGTGCGGATGTAGGCAAGCGACGGAATTCCGAGGCTGCGTTCCTCGTGCATGATGTATACGAAGGCGGTCAGCTTCTTGGTCTTGGCGCTTGCCAGCTTCACCGGCAGGCGGACTTCCTTCTTGTAGTAGAAGGTCGGGCAGCCCTCGTAGGCATCCAGCCGCTTCTCGTCGGCGGCGGTGACCTCCCAGACCGCGATCGAAACGATGCCGTTCTTCTTCGGTTCAATGGTCAGGTACGCGCCGGTCTTGCTGCCCTTGTAAAGCAACTGGTAGTCGGGGATCGCCGTGATGCCGATAGGCTTTGCGGTCGGGCAGCGGTACCGCATTTGGCGGATGTTCAGGTTTGAACCGTATGCGAGGTAGTATCTTTTCATTGCTTTTCTCCTTTTGTCTTGTATTCCGTTTTCGTTCCGGTACGCACATATTAACTCTTTTCCGGCACTATATCAAGCCGATAAAACTACAAAAGATATGTGGATTTCCGGGCTTGCAGTTGTGTAGAATATGCCTTGCCGCTGTTTGCGCCGTGTGCGCCCCGTACAGGGCTTTGTACCGAAAGGGACAGTTACTCGGAGGATACCACTCCCGCCCCACACGGGGCGCTGTGGGCGCTGTGTGCGGCTTGCCGCCCCAGCCGCCGTGGGTGGCGGTCGGGGCCGCAGGCTCTGCGCTGGGATTCGGCAGGCTCAAGGTCTGCCGAATCGGAAGGCGTTGTCGCCGGAAAGGTTCTGCGTCAGGGTTTCTCTTGCGGTGGCGAACTCGTCGCCAATGAAGTCCATCCGCATCAACCAAGTCCGCATCGCGAACTTTTTGTTTTCCTTCTGCTGTTCCTTCGGGCTTGCGCTCCGCAGGTCTTTTGCCATCTGGCTCATTGCGAGACAAAGCTGAATGTAGCTCTTGAGCTTGCCTGCGTGAAGTCCGTTCTGCTTGCCGCCTGCGGGCTTGTCGAACTGGAAAAGGCGGAATTCAATCGTGCCCTTTGTGAAGGTGGCGTGGAGGTTCAGCATATGGTAGCGGCTGTCGTTGTAGTGGTGGGTTCTGCCGTAGTCGCATCCCTGTGCGCCGTACCAGATGTCTGCAAGCTGCGCCATCGTGGTGGGCTTCTTCTTGTTGAGCTGCTGCAGGAAATTCGGGTTTACCGTTCTGCAGTAGCGGTTCATGCGGCTGCTGTCAACCTTGATTGCCTCGGCGATCAGCGTTTCGTGGCTCGCCATCAGGTTTGCGAGGTTTCGCAGGCTCTGCGGTGTGTGTCCCGCTGCGCCGATGTGAATGTGAACTCCGCAGCCTCTGGTGTAGTCGCTCTTTGCGCCTGTCTTGCGAAGGCGTCTGATCAGCTCCTGCAGGGTTTCGATGTCCTCGTAGTGCAGGATCGGTGTGACCAGTTCGCACTTTTCGCTATCCGGTCCGCTGATGCTGCAGTCGCGCTGGAATTTCCACTCGCGTCCCTGTGCGTCCCATGCGCTGTAGGTTTCGTAGCCGTTGCGGTGGGCGGTGTACTCGCTGCGGTTTGTGCCGAAGAACTCGGCGGCAAGCTTTGCGGCAGCCTTGCGGGTGATGTTGTTCATCTCAACCTCAACCCCGATCGTCTGCTCCTTCATTCTGTTGATCTGTGCCTGTGTCTTTGCGTTCATGGTGGTATCCTCCTGTTTGGTTTTTGGTGTGTTTTCCCTTTCGGTAGTCACATATTAACTCTGAACCGAGGATATATCAAGCCGCTAAAACCACAGAATATCGAGGAAAATACAGCCTTGATGATTGTGTAGTATACACCCTTGACTTACTTGCAATCGTGTGGTAATATGGGGTACGATGGAATAGGTTCTCACATTTCCGGCAGCCCCCGGCGGCTGTAAAATCAGCCGCCGGAGATAACCTCGAACTCATCTGCACCTTCGATCAGCGCAAGGCTTCTGCCGTTGTCCCACTTCATATGAATGTTGCCTGCATCGTCGATGATCGCAACCGAACCGGTCGTACCGGGCGGCACTGGCGCGATGTCGTCCGCCATGCGAATCAGGCGGATGCGGGTGCCTGCGGGATAACGCTCCCGCAGGGCTTTCAGTTCAGCGTCATTCGGAAACCGCATCGTCAGCACCTCCTTCGGGCTTGCCGTGGCGGAAGGCGGAGCTTCCGGTCAGGTTGCGGAGAAGTACCTTGCGGGCTGCCTTGTAGTCTGCGCCGATCATGCCGAGGCGCAGGAGGAAGCAGCGGAATGCGTACTTCTCGTTGTCGCTGGTATCCGGCTTGTTGACCACACGCTGCAGGTTCTTTGCAAACTCGCAAAGCATGGTGATGAATTTTGCGTAGGCATCAGCGTCACCGTCCTTCTCGACCGTGAACCACGGGAACTCGACCGTTTTCTCACACTCGTTGACCGCAAGACTCTCCGTATTCAGCGCGTGTTTCAGGAGCGTTTCCTTGTTGGCGATGAGCTGGAGCAGATTGTTCATCGACTGCTCCGTGAAGAAATCCCTCGGCATCGAAACCGTCAGCGCCACCGACTCGTCCTCTGCTGTGTAGCCTGCTTTCTGCAGTTCGCTCCGGATGTCGTCCGGAAGCTCATCGCCGTGCAGCACCGCTTCCTTGTCGAGGGTGCATGCTCCGATCTGGTATCCGCAGCTCGGAACGCCGAGGTACTTCACCTCGCTTCCGGTCAGCTTACCGATCTTCTGCGCCAGTGCCTTGCGCTGGCTCTTTTCAATATTGAATCTGATATTCATGATGTGACCTCCTATTTTTCACCGCTTGCTGCGGTTTGAGTGTAGTAAACAGTCCGGTGGACTGTTTAGATATTAACTCTGAACCGCGCAGATAGCAAGACTGTAAAAGGTCGAATATGTGCGGGGCGGTTTTGCGCCGATTTGTGCATATCACAGTGCTTCCGGATATTGACATATCGGCGGCGGTGCTGTATAATTTTTATAAGAATTTATCGTTGGTAGAGGTGTATTACATTTGGTTACATTTGAATTGATTGATGAAAATGAATGCTATCTGACCTATTACTATTATCCCGAAGGAAATAAGAATATAAAACCGGGAATCATTGTAGTTGATAGGCAAAATATGCAAATAGTAGTTAAAGAATTAGCCGAGGACGATTGGGAAAGAGATATTCCTCCAAAAGAATTAAACGAGCTTGGCGAGGCAATTAACAATATGGTTCGTGAAAATGGCGGTTCAGATTTTGTTGAACTCGTAACTGAATCAGTGCATAGCGTTTTTTATGCAGATCATGCTGTCAATGAAATAAAAAAACGTCTTCTCAATGGGGAAATACCCCATGATGGTAGACAAGTATGGTATTAATTGCATCGCGTCATCAGCCTTCCTTCGTCTCCACCTCTTTGACCAGATCGGAATAAGGAATCTGCTGTTCGCCACGAATTACATACACGTCTTCGGCATTCCCGGTGTCCTCAACGTAGCGCCGGAGAATGACGGAGGCGTATTTTTCGTCAAGCTCCATCATGTAGCAGATACGGTTCATCTGTTCACACGCCATGAGCGTCGAGCCGCTGCCGCCGAAGGTGTCGATTACCACGGCGTTCTCCTGCGTGGAGTTGCCGATGGGATAACCGAGCAGATCCAGCGGCTTGCTGGTCGGGTGGTTGGCGTTCCGCTTCGGCTTGTCGAAGTGCCAGATGGTCGTCTGCTTGCGATCGGAATACCACTTGTGCTTGCCGTTCTGCATGAAGCCGTACAGCACCGGTTCGTGCTGCCACTGATAATCGGAGCGACCGAGGACGAGGCTGTCCTTTACCCAGATGCAGCAGCCTGCAAGGTGGAAGCCTGCGTCGATGAACGCCCTGCGGAAATTCAGTCCTTCCGTATCAGCATGGAACACATAAGCCGCACCGCCTTTTTCAAGGTGGTCTGCCATGCCCTTGAAAGCAGAGAGCAGGAAGTTATAAAACTCCTCATTCTTCATGCTGTCGTTCTGGATGGTCAGACCGCTGGCGCTCTTGAAAGATACACCGTAGGGCGGATCGGTCAGAATGAGGTTCGCTTTCGTGTCGCCCATAAGTGTATTCACATCTTCGGGGCTGGTCGCGTCACCGCACATGAGGCGATGCCTGCCGACCGTCCACACGTCGCCGCGCTCCACAAAGGAAGCCTTCTCCAGCGCAGAAGTCAGGTCGAAATCGTCATCCTTCGCATCGGAGTCCGTGCCGTCGGAGAATAAGTCAGCCAGTTCCTTTTCATCGAAGCCGGTCATAGAAAGGTCGTAGCCGAGGTCTTGCAGCTCCTGCATCTCCACGGCGAGCAGTTCCTCGTCCCAGCCTGCGTCCATTGCCATGCGGTTATCGGCAAGGATGTAGGCTTTCTTTTGTGCGTCGGTCAGGTGGTCAACATAGACACACGGTACTTCCGTGATGCCTTCCTCCTTCGCCGCCATCAGGCGACCGTGACCTGCGATGACGTTGTACTCCCGGTCGATGATGACCGGATTGACGAAACCGAACTCACGCAGCGAGGAACGCAGCTTTTTGATCTGCTCCGGCGAGTGAGTGCGGGCGTTATTCACATAGGGGATGAGCTTGTCGGTACTGACAAGCTGAAAGTCTGTCGTTGTTTTCATGTGTACCTCACTTCCTGCTGCGGAGAAGCTGCTCCATCATATCGTCCTGCGGAGAGCCGTCGAATTTGGTTGTGCAGTTCTGCTTCACGATATCAAAAATCTCATACCAGAGGACGTTTGCCTGCTTCTGGTAGGACTGACTGAGGGATGCGAACGGTGATGCCACCACGCCGCCGGTCGTCGGATGCTTGCCGAGCAGACCGTAGGTCGAAAGTGCGTCCTCGCACTGAATAAAACGAGCGAACGCCAGCGAATAGCTTTCGAGCAGTCGCTTGTTCACCAGCTTTTCGCAGCCGCGATTCTTCAGCCATATCCATGTTTCCTTGTAGATTTCATCAGCGCCGAGGGGCTTGCCGTCCTTCTGCCGTGCCGAGAGGTATTCACTCGGCGAGGGCATATCCTCACCAACGAGATCGGCGGCATCATCAAGGTCAGCACCTTCCAGCGCGGTCGGGGTGAATTCGATGATGTCGGCATCCTCTCCTGCGGCAATTTTCTCGGCGAGGGGCTTCGGCTTGTCGCCTGCACGGACTCTGCGTCCGCCACGGTTTGTACCGTCCTTTGCCATATCATCACCTGCCTATAAAAATGCCGAAACCACGCGGATTTCGGCTTGTAAAATATTCGAGGGGGTTAATCGGGTGTTTGAACCGGACTTTTTGTGCGTGAGAGGGGGCGCTGGTCTTGTGAGCGCTGCTCCGTAGAGATTTCGATACCCCCGCCGGGCAGCCCCCAGCCCCTGCCTCCGGTCAATATGAATATTCCGGTCTTGTGTTCTCACTTCCGGTTTCCTTATCATGACACGGCTTGCATAACGCCCGACCAGTGCATAAAAAAGCATCTGCCGCTTTCACGACAGATGCTCTCATCTTTATTGTGCGTCACTTCTGGTATAGAATGTGCTGCGTCCTGTTCCGTGCCTTACAAGCAATCCCTGTTCCACAAGCTGCTTGATTGCATTCTCAATGGAAGCCTTGCTGAGTGTCGGACAAAGCTCCATGACCTCACTCTTGGTAAACTTTCCGATCTTGTTGTAAACCGCACGGCGCACCGTTTCGATTGCGGGCAGCTTTTCATCAACCAGTGCTACACGCTCCTCGAAATCACGGTACGCAGCAAGAATGGTCTGCAACAGATACTTGATAAAAGGCGTGGGATCTTCTGTGTTCTCGTTCCAGCCTTTCTGACACTGCTCCAAAGCATCGTAGTAAAGGTTCTTGTTCTTGGCAATCTTGCTTTCAAGGGAGATATACCTGCCGATCACATAGCCGGAGCGATACAGCAGCAGGGTAGTCAGCAGGCGGCTCATTCTGCCGTTGCCGTCATTGAACGGGTGTATGCAGAGAAAGTCGTGAATGAACACGGGTATCAGCAGCAAAGCGTCAAGCTCCTGTGTATCAATCATACGGTTATAGCTTTCACAAATTGCATCAATTGCCGGAGGCGTTTCATACGGGGCAAGCGGTGTAAATAAAACAAACTCTCGTCCCTCTGCATCCGTTGCGCTGATATAGTTCTGGGTGTTCTTGAAAGTTCCGCCAATGCTCTTATGGGAATACTGATACAGATCACGGTGGAGCTGCAGGATATAATTGGACGTGATTGGAATAAACTCGAAGTTCTCGTGAATCGTATTCAGCACATCACGGTAACCCATGATTTCTTCCTCATCACGGTTACGGGGTGTTGTCTTATCCCGTACAAGCTGCAGCAGGCGTGTATTGGTCGTGCGGATTCCCTCAATTTCATTGGACGCTTCTGTACTCTGTACCTTTGCAATCTCAATCAGTCGGTCAAGCTCTGCGGGCTTCTGCTTCAGATAAAGCTCCTGTCTGCCCTTGTATTCATGAATCTGTGCCACAAGCCCGATAATCTCACTGTCCCAAGAACGACCTGTAAGTTCACGGTAATCGAAGTTTCTCATACTCTCACGCTCCTTTCTCCTAATTATAAATGAATTTAGGCGAAAAATCAAGTGGTTAGGCATATTTTCTCCTAAAAACTATTATATGTTAGGCGAAAGGAATTATTCAGTAGGCGTATTCCGGTCTGCTGTCCTCACTTCCGGTTTTCCGGTCGTGACACGGTTTGCATAACGCCTGCCAGTTCGTGTCGCTCCACATCAGGTAATGGTCACCACGGCGTGCGTCCGTAAGGACTATATAATATCGCTCGAAAGCGAGTATCGGATTAGAGAGAAATCCGATTGGTTATCCGGCTAACCTGAATCTGAAAGGATAAAGGGGAACATAGCACGCCGGAAAAGCGATTGCGTTAGAAGTCAGCGTAAAGCGCGTTTTGCGAAACCAAAGTATAATATGGCTAAGGCTAAACTGCTTTAAATCCAGTTCCTTTGCTCTGATGCCCGAGATAAATACACGCTGGCTAAAGTATTTATAAACGACGTATATGAAGATATGTACCGTGGATCTTCATACTCTCTTATGTTGTTTCAGCGTACAGGAAGTACGTAAAAGGGACGAACGGAAGCCTAAGTTATACCAAATGTATTATATAGTTTAAACGGAGATTGCCTAAGTCGGAACGCTGCAAACGCTCAGCGTATGACAGCTATGCGAAATGCCATTTGGGTGATAAATTTCAAGCTGCAAGGCAAGAAAGATGACGCTGAAAATCCGATAAGGTAACGGAGTTCTCATAGTAGTCCGAGAGCGTTAATGGCGCTTACATGGCGAAGGAGAACAGGTTGTTTGATTGATGAGAAATGGAGGTATGCGAAATGCAGAAAGCTGATATTGTATTATCAATACTAAGGA
>Ga0116159_1003523_pt1 | contig 13920 bp, 12 predicted proteins | sample AD_JPNAS1_MetaG_FD_89878 | JGI IMG/M metagenome (GOLD analysis project Ga0116159, IMG submission 89878) | Active sludge microbial communities of municipal wastewater-treating anaerobic digesters from Japan - AD_JPNAS1_MetaG | ecosystem: Engineered > Bioreactor > Anaerobic > Digestate | place...
GCTGCTGCTCTGGTCATGACCGGACTGGCGCTGAACCTGCTGTGGCCCTGGTGGGTGCGCTGGCGCAAACAACACTGAAGCTTTTTATTGAGTTGATTGCCATGACCCCCGTCGAACTCGATACCGTTGACCTGCAGTTGCTCAAACACCTGCAAATTGATTCATCGCAAAGCAACCAGGCGCTGGCCGAGCTGGTGCACGTGTCGCCGCCGACCTGCCTGCGCCGCGTCAAGCGCTTGCGCGACGCTGGCCTGATCGAGCGTGAAATTGCGGTGCTCAGCGTTGACAAAATCGCCAGCGTGATTGGCCACGGCCTGTGTGCCGTGGTGGAAATCAGCCTGGACCGCCAGGATCAAGCCGCCCTGCTGGCGTTTGAGGCGCGGGTGCTGGCAGAAGACGCGGTGCAGCAGTGTTACCGGGTCTCGCCCGGGCCTGACTTTTGCTTGGTGGTGCATGCGGCAGACATGCCAGATTACCTGGCCCTGACCCAGCGGCTGTTCACGCAGGATGCCAATGTGCGCAATGTGAAGACCTTCTTCAGCATCAAGCGCAGCAAATTTGGCGCGCGCCTGCCGTTGCCGATGTCAGTCTGAGTTTGCCCGGCTGGCCACCCCACAGGAAAGCCGCATCGCCAGGTGCCTTGCTGGTCCGATTCTTATATGCCGTTTATGCCTGCAGCCCTTATGTATCAAGCATCGGTAGCTATTCATTTAGTAGTGTCAAAGCAAGCGCCTGTGTGCGCCGCAAAGCAGCCTGCAAGTCGCGGCAATTTGAATGCAATTTTTGCCTGTAGCCCTTATAGGTATTGCGCTGAGCGCTATTGACTTGATATCAATCGAGATACCCTGAAAACCCTTGGTCAGGCTTTAGTCTCCAACAAGTCAAGTCTTTGCATACCATGCGAAGCATTCAACCTTGATTCCTCAGTTGGACGCGCCCGAGTGGGCCGCTGGCGGCGCGTCTGGGTAGGCGCGACGACGACGCGGGCTCCTGCCCGCTAGGAGGAGTAACGACCCCAGGCGCGTTGCCAGTGGCTCAATCGGGTGCGTAGCGCTGTCACCCAATTGGTGAACTCCATCGAAGCTGAAAAAGTCAATCGTCATAAGAAATTACAGATGAAAACAAGCGGTCAACTGAGGAATCTAGGTTCAAACATTCCAAGTCATTCGTCGCGAGGGCGCGACTCCTACAAATTCAAATAGGCGCCGACTGTTTGTGTAGGCGTCGCGCCCTCGCAACGAAGGCCGGCCAATTCCGGCTTGTCCAGCTCAGGAAGGTACCCCGCCATCGGCCATCGGCAGGGTCAGACTGACCTGGCAGCCGCCATCGGCTACAGCAGCGATACGGATGCTGCCGCCCATGCGGTCCATCATCTTGCGGCATTGCACCAGCCCCAGCCCGAGCCCTTCAAATTCGCGCACCGGGTGCAGCCGGGCAAAGACCTTGAACAACTGCCCAGCCTGCCGGGGCAAAAAACCCACGCCGTTGTCCTGCACCGTCAAGGCACACAAGCCACCGGCCAGCGGCGCCCATGACACACTGATCTGGGCCGGCTGGCGCGCCTTGGTGAACTTGCAGGCGTTTTCCAGCAGATTCGCTATCACTTGGCGCAGCAGGCTTGCATCGGCCATCAGCATGGGCAAATCTGGTGCTATCTGCCACTGCAGCGCGCGCTGCGGGTACTTTTGCACCAGTTCATCGATCACTTCTGCCACCAACAAGGCGCTGGACGTTGGCTGCAAATGCACGGCTTGCAGGCCCAGCCGCGACAGGCTGGCCAGGCCGTCAAGCTGCTGCGTCAGCAAATGCGCCGACTGCCGGATGGTGGCCAAATGCCCGGCAATGTCGACGGGCAGGTCCGGCAGGTCTTCTTCGATGATCAAGGCAAAGGCGCTGATGTGGCGCAGCGGCGCGCGCAGGTCATGTGACACGGCGTAGGTGAATTCCTGCAACTCGGCACGTGCCTGGTCAAGCTGGCGCTGCAAACTCTCCAGCGTCGCATCGCGCCCGCCCGCTGGCACAGCCGCCGCCGTGACATCGTGCGCCGCTGTTGGCACAGCCGCCGCGGTGACATCCGGGCCGGACGGGCCTTGTGCCGAACTCATTTTTTACTCGGCCGCTTCCAGTTGGCAATGCTGACCTGGCGCGCGCGCGCCACGCTCAGGGCCAACGGCGGCGTGTCTTTGGTCAGGGTGGTTCCGCCGCCGACCGTGCCGCCAGCGCCAATCGTGACCGGCGCAATCAGCACGCAGTTGCTGCCAATGTGCACATCGGCCTCGATGATGGTGCGGTGCTTGTTGGCACCGTCGTAGTTGGCAGTGATGCTGCCAGCCCCATAGTTGACGCGCTCACCCACCGTGGCATCGCCCAGATAGGCCAGGTGGTTGGCCTTGGCACCTTTGGCCAGGGTGGAGTTCTTGACCTCGACAAAATTGCCAATATGCACACCGCCACCGAGTTTGGCCCCCGGGCGCAAGCGGGCAAATGGGCCAATCAGCGCGCCAGCGCCGACTTCCACCGCGTCCTTGCTGCCCGGTGTGCCGCCTTCGATATGGCTGAACGGGTGAATCACCGCCCCGGCTGCAATGCTGGCATTTTTGATGACACAGTTGGCCCCCACCTGCACCCCTTCATCCAGAGTAACCTGGCCTTCAAACACGCAGTTGACATCAATCACCACGTCTTGCCCGCACTTCAGGGTGCCACGCACATCCAGCCGCGCCGGGTCAATCAGGCGCACGCCTTGCTCCATCAACTGCGCAGCGATGCGACGCTGGCAGGCGCGCTCCAGTTGCGCCAACTGCACCGGGCTGTTGATGCCGGCCACCTGCGTTGCATCGCTGGTTTTGTGGGCCACCACCGCAACCCCATCGGCCACCGCGAACTTGACGACATCGGTCAGGTAGTACTCGCCCTGGGCGTTTTTGTTGTCCAGCCGGGCCAGCCAGGGCTTGAGCAGCCGGGCCGGCACCGCCATGATGCCGCTATAGACCTCAGAGATCAGGCGCTGCGCTGGCGTGGCATCTTTTTGCTCAACAATCGCCTGCACCACTTCGCCCTGGCGCACGATGCGGCCATAGCCGCCGGGGTTGGCAAGGTCAATCGTCAAAAGGGCCAGCCGCTGGCCAGCGCAGGCGGCAATCAGTTGTGCCAGCGTATCAGGCTGGGTCAGCGGCACGTCGCCTGACAGCACCACCACGACACCGTCGTCCTGCATGACCGGCACCGCCTGCTGCAGTGCGTGGCCGGTTCCAAGTTGTGGCTCCTGGCGCACAAAATTCAAGTGAAATTGGCTTGTAGCCCCCGTGGATTGTGCGATGGCAGCTTCTACTTCTGTAGCACCATGGCCAGTGATAACGGTCACCTGACGGGCTGCCAGGGCACCGGCCAGGTCCACCACATGTTGCAGCAAAGCACGCCCGGCCAAAAGATGCAACACTTTGGGCAGTTTGCTCTTCATGCGCGTGCCCTTGCCCGCCGCCATGATCACCACGTCCACCGGCATCGCCGGAAAAATATCCAGATTGCTTGTCATGCGAACTTCTTTCTCTTGTCAATTCATGTCTTGGCGCATTATCAGCGCGCTGCTAACCCTGCTGGGCGCGCTGTTGCTGGGTGGCTGCAGTGTTGCCCGGCTGGGTTACAGCCAGGCACCCGATTTGGTCTATTGGTGGGTTGACAGCTACCTGGACCTGAGCGATGCACAAAGCAGCCGCCTGCGCGCCGACCTGGTGGCCCTGCACCAATGGCATCGCAGCACTGAATTGCCGCTGCTGGCGGGTTCGCTGGCCGATCTGCAAGGCGTGGCGTTGCAGGACACCACGCCGGTGCGTCTGTGCCAGCTCGTCGATGCGCTGCGCCCGCGCCTGCAAGCGGTGCTCGATCAGGCCGAGCCTGGTTTTGCCACGCTGGCCGTCAGCCTGAAACCCGAGCAACTGGCCCACTTGCAGCGGCAACTGGAAAAGCGCCAGCAAAAGTGGCGCAAGGACTGGCTCGACGGCAGTCCGACCGAGCGCCTGGAGCGCCGCACCGAGCGCCTGATTGATCGCAGCGAAATGTTCTACGGTCGCCTCGACGCAAGCCAACGTGCACTGCTGCGTGCCCGCGTCGCGGCATCAGGCTTTGACTCGACATTGGCCGAGGCCGACATGCTGCGCCGCCAGCAGGACCTGCTGCAAACCCTGCAAGCAATCGGCCGCAGTGGCTTGGGCACGCCACGCGCCCAAGATGATATTCACCAACTGCTGGCGCGCCTGCTGCTGCCAGCCCAGCCTGCCGAGCGGGCCCGCCAAGAGCTACTGAGGCAGGAAAACTGCGGCACCTTTGCCGCATTGCACAACAGCACCAGCCCGGCCCAGCGCAGGCAATTGGTCGAAACGCTGAAGGCTTTTGAATCCGACGCACGCGCTTTGATGCCTGGCACTTCGCCTCCTAAAATGGTCAGCATCAACCACAGGAATTGAAATGTCGTTAAGGTTCATTGCCGCAGTCACCCGCCTGATTCAGGCCGATGAGCAACTTTTGGGGGGCCGTGTCACGAGCGTGCAGCACGCCGCCCTGCGCGAAGCCGCGCTGCTCAAGGCACTGAAAGAGTTGGCAATGCAAAGCGGGGTCGAACTGGAACTGTCAATGAGCAAGGACGGCAAAGGCGACATCACCTTGGTTGCCAAACCTGAACCGGGTCAGTCAGCCAAGCCAGGTCCGGGGCATTTCGGCCAGGCATTTGTGGACCGGCTGAACGCTTTCTTGCCAGTCACAGGTCGCCGCCCCAATGCGATGCTGCTGCCCGAGCGCGGCAAATGCCAGATGAACCATCTCGATGCTGAAAAGATGGTCATGGCATGCTTTGACGAGTTGAAGCGCCAGCAGCCCTGATCAGTCACGCGACACCGCAGGCACGGGCAGCACTGGAATGCGTCGGCGCTTGATGATGACCACCGGTGGCGGTCCTTCGCGGGGCCGAGGGGGCTGGTAGACCGGCAGCTCATCGGGTATTTTTGCATTCGCCAGTAAATCGGCAAGTTGTTTTTGGTCCGACTTGCCCAAGGCGGTGATGTAATCGCCAACGACCAGCACCAGTTCATCTTCAAGCTTGGCCAAGGCACCGTACTGATGCCCATGGCGGGCACTGCCCAACAGCTTCAGCGGATCATCTGCTGGTCGCTGGTAGGTAAATTTTGACCATTCGGGCTGACCAAGCCGAATGCTCCAATGAGACTTTTTCGCCAATTTATGGATTTCCATGACTGATAAGGGTTGCGCCACTGTAATCCGAAATCATTCTGATTCAGGACAAACAAGGCAGCATTTTAGAAACAGGTGATGATCGCATCGACCACCGTGTAACGCTGGTCCACGATGGGAATCCAGCGCCATTTGTCAAAAGTGGTGCAGGGGTGCGAAATGCCCAGGCAGACACGGTCGCCCACTTGCAGCGCCGCGTGTGCCGGGCCAGTGCCGGTCAGGTAAGCATGCTGGTCGTTGAGTTTGCTGATGCGCCAGTCAGGTGCTGCGGCTTGCGGCTGGCAACTGCCGTGCCGACACAACAGCAGTGGCGTGGGCATTTCCCAGTCAAAAGAAATGTCGCGCTTGCCCAAACCCAGAATCGCCAGCCCCGGCTCGGGGCAAGATTGCACGCTGGCCCAAACTTCCATGGCACCCTGCAGACCAGTGCCACAACCGGTGCGATCAGCCAGCGCACTCATCATGCGCTTGTAGGTACCCTGATCGTGGGTAACGTAGCAACCTGAGCGCAGCAAGCCGGTCACCGGGCGGCTCAAGCTCAGCCGCAGGCCACCGACAACCAGGTCAAAAATGGCGGAGCCGCCGGCCGTCAGCAGCACCTCATCCGCGTCAAACAGATTGCGCGCGTCGCACGCCCGCGCCACCGCCTGCAGCAGTTCCATCAGCTTGTGGACGTAGGCTTCATCTTGCGCACTTTGTCCAGTGGCAGCCAGGCCCTCGTAGCATGCCAGGCCCACCAGTTGCACGGCGGAGCTGGCATGCAGCCACTCGGCCAGGGTCAGCGCCTGCTCAGAAGTGCGGCAACCGGTGCGGCCACCCACCACACCGATTTCCAGCAGCACCTCAAACGCCAGCGCGGCCGGGCGATGCGCCCGCCAGGCTTCGATCAATTCAAGTTGCGCCACCGAGTCCACCAGAAACAGCAGCCGCAGCTCAGGGTGCAAGCGCTTCAATGCGTCAATGCCTGCCAGGTCCACCTCGGCAAACACCTGGTTGGCTATCAGGATGCGGGTGGCACCGGCCGCCACGCCAATGCGTGCCTGTGTCAGCGTGGCAAATGTCATGCCCCAGGCACCCGCGTCCAACTGGTGACGAAACAACTGCGGCGACATGCTGGTTTTGCCGTGCGGGGCCAGCCCCAGGCCGTGCGATGTTGCAAAGTCCTGCATCCAGCGCAGGTTGTGCTGCAGTTCATCGCGTTTGATCACCGCCAGCGGCAGCGGCAAATCACCAAGCAACACATTCCAGCCCTGCGCGGCAATGTGCGAGCGATGCAGCGGCGCACTGTGATGCGGAAAGCCTTTGAAGCTGCTGTCGATCAATGGGTCAAGCATGGAAGCCTTGGTTGCCATGACCCGCCTGAGCAAGCCTGGCTGTGGTGATGCACGGGATGCTGTGGTTTCAATTACACCGGCCAGACCACGCCATGGTCGTTGAGGATGGCATCAAGCGCCATGTCATGCGGCTCGGGCTCAAAGTCGGGCAAAAAGTCGGTGGCAAAACCCAGCCCTACGGTAAATGGCCGGGGTGACAGACCGGCCAGGGTGCGATCATAAAAGCCGCCACCATAGCCCAGCCGGTAGCCGCCCGGCGCATAGCCGACACAGGCCACGAACAGCAAGGTCGGCGTGATCAGTTCGGTGTCCTTGGGTTTGGGAATGCCAAAAGCGTCATCTTCCATTGGACAACCCGGATACCAGGCATGAAAACTCATGGTCTTGTGAACTTTGTCCACCACCGGCAGTCCTATCTTGCGCAACCTGGGGCGATCAACCAGTTCGCCGTCTTCCTTCCAGCGGTGCAAGGCGGGCAACGGGTCAAATTCACCTTTGATCGGCCAGTAGGCACCGATGACCGTATCCGGCCGGCCGACCAGCCAGATGCGCATGACGCGCTGCAGCAAATCCACCCGCTGCTGCCGGTCGGGCAGGCTCAGTCGGCGATCGACCAGGGTTTTACGCAGGGCTCTTTTATCAGATGCCCTTTTTTCATCGGAGTTATTCATAAAATCCATCTATGCAGTTCACAAACATTTTGACATTGATTAGCCTCACAGGCGCAATGGTGGCGCTGCCAGCCACCGCACCAGCCGCCAGCCGGGCCGACGACGTGCTGCTGGAGATGAACAGCGCTTTCCAGAAGGGCCAAGGCAAACGTCTGACCGAGTTGCTGCCACAGGCCAAAGGCCACATTCTGGAACCCTGGGCCGCCTACTGGGAGTTGCGGGCCCGCTTGGACAATGCCAGCGCCGATGAAGTTGAAGGTTTTTTGAGCCGTTATCGCGGCAGCTACCAGGAAGACCGCCTGCGCAACGACTGGCTGCTGCTGTTGGGCCAGCGCCGCGACTGGGGTCGCTTTGCGTCAATAGCGCCCGACTTCCGGATGAACGATGACCGTGAGGTGCGCTGCTACACGCTGGCAATGGAGCAGATTCTGGCCGGCGTGGATTTGTCCGAAGATGTCAAAACCCAGTGGTACCGGCAAAAAGAAGGCGGTGCGGCATGTGCCCTGGCGGCTGAAAAACACCACGCGGCCAAAAAATTGACCGATGCCGACATCTGGCGCAAGGCCCGTCTGGCGGTTGAGGCACACCAGTTCAAGTCTGCGCGCCAGGCGGTGTTGATCGTCGCACCCGATGCCGATGGCGCACTGAGCGAACTGGCAGCCAGCCCAGAGCGTTTCCTGTCGCGCCTGACCCCGTCAGCCAAACCTCAAGCCCAGGAGCTGGTGGTGTTGGCCTTGATCCGCTTGGCCGACAGCGCGCCCGACCGGGCCGCAGTCGAGCTGGAAAAGCGCTGGGGCCGGTATCTGACCGGCCCGCAGCGCGCCTGGGTCTGGGGCAGCATTGGCAAACAGGCCGCGCAAAAGCTCTCTGACGACGCGCTCGGCTATTTCAGTCACGCCAGTCCGGCCGACATGAGCGACGAACATCTGGCTTGGCGCGTGCGCGCGGCGCTGCGGCAAAACCAGTGGCATGATGCCTTGAAGGCGATGCAAGCGATGAGCGCCGACACTGCCGATGACGCGGCCTGGGTCTATTGGCGCGCACGGGCCATGCTGCAACCCGGCCGCACCGATGCCGAGCAAGTGCAGGCGCGCCAGTTGCTGCAAAGCATTGCCGGGCTGGGTGGCTTTTACGAAATCCTGGCGCAAGAAGAGTTGGGGTTGCCAATTGCGCCACCTGCCACGCCTGAGCCGCTGAGCACCGCTGAAAAAGACAACGCCCGCGCCAACCCCGGCTTGCAACGTGCGCTGGCAGCCGTCGCCCTGGGGCTGCGCGCAGAAGGCGTGCGTGAATGGAACTACAGCACCAATTTGCATGCGCCGGGCGGCATGAACGACCGCGAACTGCTGGCAGCGGCAGACCTGGCCTGTCAACACGAGGTGTGGGACCGCTGCATCAACACCAGTGACCGCACCCGGTCGGTGATTGACCTGAATCAGCGCTTTCCGATGCCGCACAAAAAGGCCGTGCTGGCGCGCACCCGCGATATCGGACTCGACCCGGCCTACGTGTATGGGCTGATTCGTCAGGAAAGCCGCTTCATCATGGACGCACGCTCTGGCGTGGGGGCATCCGGCTTGATGCAGGTGATGCCCGCCACGGCCAAGTGGACGGCCAAGAAAATTGGCATGAACGACTTCAAGGTGCAGCAGATTACCGACCGTGACACCAACATTGCCATCGGCACCGGTTACCTCAAGCTGGTGCTTGATGACTTTGCCGGGTCCATGCCGATGGCCGCCGCGGCCTATAACGCCGGGCCGGGACGACCGCGCAGTTGGCGTGGCAACAGCGGCGCACCGGCCATCGAGGCCGCCATCTGGGCCGAGAACATTCCTTTCAATGAAACCCGCGACTACGTCAAGAAAGTGCTCGCCAACACCACCATTTACGCGGCCATGATCAGCGGGAAAGCCCAGTCGCTGAAAGCGCGGCTCGGGCTGGTTGGTCCGCGCGAGATCAAAGTCCCGGAAAACCGCGACCTGCCCTGAAACCCTGTGAACCGTCATTGCCGCCCACGCGGCAAATTTTGGCAACTTCAGATTCTCGCCTGCGCGCCAGTTCAACCCTTCGCTTCACCTTTTCCACGCTGCTATTGCCATGCTCAAACTCTACATTGGTAACAAAAATTATTCTTCCTGGTCAATGCGCCCCTGGGTGCTGCTGAAACAGGCCGAGATTGAATTTGAAGAAGTCATGGTTCGTTTTGATGCCTTCACGCCTGACTCGCAATTCAAGACCACCATCAGCAAGATCAACCCGGTGGCCAAGGTGCCGGTGCTGGTTGACGGCGTGCTGGTGGTGTGGGACACGCTGGCGATTGCCGAATATTTGGCCGAGCAGTTTCCGCAAAAGCAGCTTTGGCCCGCCGACCGGGCAGCGCGAGCCCGCGCCCGCAGCCTGTGTGCCGAGATGCACAGTGGCTTTTCCGCGCTGCGCAGTGCCTGCCCGATGAACATCGAGGCCAGCCTGGCGCAGGTGGGCGCGCTGATCTGGCGTGACCAGCCCGCCGTGCGCGCCGATGTGGCGCGGCTGGTGGCCATGTGGCAGGCGCTGCTGGGCGAACACGGCGGCCCGCTGCTGTTTGGTGACTTTTCGGTGGCTGATGCCTACTTTGCGCCGATTTGCACCCGACTGATCACTTACGCGCTGCCGCTGCCGCCTGACCTGGCCTCCTATGCGGCGCGGGTTTGCGCGCTGCCCGGTGTCAAGGCCTGGATTGACCAAGCCCGGGCCGAACATGACTTTCTGGACTTTGAAGAGCCCTACCGCCTGAAACCCTGACATGCAAATCTACCTGGTGGGCGGTGCCGTGCGTGATGCCTTGATGGGCTTGCCTGTCAAGGACCGCGACTGGGTGGTGGTGGGGTCCACGCCCGATGAGCTGATCAGCCATGGCTTTGTCCCGGTTGGCAAGGACTTTCCGGTGTTTTTGCATCCTCGCACCCATGAAGAATTTGCGCTGGCCCGCACTGAGCGCAAAACCGCTCCGGGGTACCACGGCTTTGCCGTTCATGCGGCCCCGGACGTGACGCTGGAAGAGGATCTGGCAAGACGCGACATCACTATTAACTCAATAGCTGTCAGCGCATACAGCATAAGGGATAGCGGCCAATTTGATGTCAAGGTTTCAGGTGAACCCGAAACCTGGCTGGGCACTGGCGCACTGGTTGATCCACATGGCGGTGTGCAAGACCTGGCGCGCAAGGTGTTTCGCCATGTCAGCCCGGCGTTTCGCGAAGACCCGGTGCGCATCCTGCGGGTGGCGCGCCTGGCGGCGCGCTTTGCCGACTTCACGCTCGCACCGGAAACCCTGACGCTGATGCGAGCGATGGCAGAAGACGGCGAAGTCGATCACCTGGTGGCCGAACGGGTCTGGCAGGAGCTGGCCAGGGGCTTGATGGAAAACACCCCGTCGCGCATGTTCGAGGTGTTGCGCGACTGCGGGGCGTTGGTGCGCCTGCTGCCCGAAGTTGATCGGCTGTGGGGTGTGCCACAGCGAGCCGACTACCACCCTGAAGTTGATACCGGCGTGCACCTGCTGCTGGTACTCAACATGTGTGCCCGGTTGCAGGCATCGCTGCCGGTACGGGTGGCCTGCCTGTTTCACGACCTGGGCAAAGGCAACACCCCGCCTGATGTGCTGCCGCGCCACATCGGCCACGAAGAGCGCAGCGCCCGGCTGCTCAAGGTGGTATGTGAGCGCCTGCGCCTGCCCACCGAGTGCCGCGAACTGGCTGATGTGGTGGCGCGTGAGCACAGCAACATCCACCGCAGCGACGACCTCGGTGCCAGCGCGCTGGTGCGCCTGCTGGAGCGCTGCGATGCGCTGCGCAAGCCGCAGCGGTTTGCCGAGCTGCTGCTGGCCTGCGAATGCGACGTGCGCGGTCGCCATCAACACAGCGAGCAAGCCTATCCACAACGCCAGCGTCTGCTCAGGGTGCTGGCGGTGATGCAGCAGATTGATACAAAAAGCATAGCTGCCAAGGCAATCACGGCGGGGGCTACAGGCCTGAAAGTAGGTGAACTGATACACAAGGCCAGGATTGCTGCGGTGCAGGCCAACTGTCAGGATCTGCAGCCAGTGCTCAGCAGTTGAGCTGGTCTGGCCTGACTTTCTGTTCATCCCGGATTCCTCAATTGGACGCGTCCGAGTGGGCTGCTGGCGGCGCGTCTGGGTAGGCACGACGACGACGCGGCTCCTGCCCGCATGTCGTTCTGGCGGACGAGGCAGGCGCAACGCCGCCAGCCGCGTTGCCAGTGGTTCAATCGGGTGCGTGGCGCGGTCAACAGAGAAATCCAGGATCAACAGCGCCCTTGCAACTCGGCGCATCCCAGGCCCGGCGGGTTGGCAGTGGCCATGGCGCAGGCTGGGCAATGCGCTAGGGTATGCTTGCAGCATGTCAAGTTTGCTCATTATTGAAGACGATGAATTGCTGCGCGATGGCCTGTGCGCCCAACTGGCGCAGGCCGGCCACAGTGTGACAGCGGCGGCCGATGGCGAGGCCGCGCAAGCGCTGCTGGAGAAGCGCCGCTTTGATGGCGTGGTACTGGACCTGGGACTGCCCAAGATCAGCGGCATGGACTTGCTGCATTGGGTTCGCAAACGCCTGCCGGCGCTGCCGGTGCTGATTCTGACGGCGCGCTGCGGTGTTGATGACCGGGTCCAGGGCCTCAATGCCGGTGCCGATGACTACTTGACCAAACCGTTTGAAATGGCCGAGTTGCAGGCGCGCCTGGGTGCGCTGTTGCGCCGCGCCCGCCTGCCTGCCTTTGGCGGCACGCTGGAGGTCGCCAGCAACACCACCCGTCGCCTGCGTGTCGATGCCAGTTTGCCGCAAGCCTGGCTGGGTGACGAAGCGCTGGAACTGACCCAGCGCGAGTGGGCCTTGCTGTCGCTGCTGGTGACCCAAGCCGGGCGGGTGGTCAGCCGCGAAGATGTGCTGGAAACCTGGTCTGCCGAACCGGGCGAAGGCGGCGGCGCTGGTGTCGCCTCCAACGCGCTGGAGGTGTACATCCACCGGCTGCGCCGCAAACTGGTCGATTCGGGGCTGAACATTCGCAACGTGCGAGGCCTGGGCTACATGCTGGAATCCACCGCAGCATGAACAGACCGGGCGCAGACGCAGCCGCCGCCGCGCCCGCCTCGATGGCCAGTGTCGCCGCACCCCGGCAAGGCCTGTCGCTCAAGCGCCAGTTGCTGCTGTGGCTGCTGGCCCCGCAACTGGTGCTGTTTCTGGTCGGCGGTGCGCTGGCTTACCGCATTGCCTTGAGTTATGCCGAAAAGGCCATTGACCAATCGCTCACCCAGTCGGTGCGATCACTGGCGCGCCAGGTCAAGCCGGTGGGCTCGGGGCTGTTGATTGACTTTCCACGCGCCGCGCAAGACATCATCGAGCAAGACCCAAAAGACCGGGTCAGCTACATGGTGTCGTCGCCGCCAGGGCACTTTTTGCTGGGCAACGGCAAGCTGCCCGACCCGATTGGGTCAGCACCCCTGCTGACCAACGAAGCCGTGTTGTACAACACCCGGGTAGACGGCAAGGCCATGCGGGTGGCCTTGCTGGAGGTGGACTATGGCGATGCCCAGTCGCCGCAGCGCATGCGGGTGCAGGTGGCCAAAGGTCTGGCGGTGCAGCAGCGTCTGACCACCGAACTGATTGCCGACATGCTGGCACCGCTGCTGCTGCTCGGTGCATTGCTGAGCATGCTGGTGTATGGCGGCATCTCGCGTGGCCTGCAGCCCCTGACCCGACTGCAGGCGCAGCTTGGTGACCGCCAGCTTGCCGACTTGTCGGCGCTGTCACCGATCGAGATGACCCAGGCACCACATGAAGTGCATGCCCTGGCAGCAGCGGTGAACCAGTTGCTGTCAGCGGTGCGCCGCAGCCTGGGGCAGGAAAAGCGATTCTTGAGCGATGCCGCTCACCAGTTGCGCACGCCGCTGGCAGGCCTGATCAGCCAGACCGAGCTGGCGCTGACCGAGTCCGACCCGGCCGCCTTGCGCGAGCGTCTGACCAAGGTGCTGGCCGGTGCCCAGCGCAGCGCCCATCTGGTGCACCAACTGCTGTCGCTGGCACGCAATGAAGTCGAAGTGCGGCTGCAGCCGCTGGACCTGGCAACGCTGGTGCGCGAGGTGGCGCGCCAGTGGACACCGCGCGCCCTCAAAGCCGGCATTGATCTTGGTTTTGAAGGGGCCGACCACCTGCTGGTGCTGGGTGAGGCAACGTTGCTGCGCGAAGCCCTGAGCAATCTGATCGACAACGCGCTGATCTACGCCGGTGCTGGCAGCGAAGTTACCTTGCGGGTGCAGGCGCGTGGCACGCAGGTGCTGGTGGAGGTAGAAGACAACGGCATTGGCTTGTCGGCGACTGACCTGCCACATGTGTTCGAGCGTTTCTGGCGCGCCAGCAACCTGCCGGGCGGCTGTGGTCTGGGGCTGGCAATCGTCAACGAAATTGCACTACGCCACGGCGGCAGCGCAGCAGTGCTGGCCGCCGAGCCACATGGCTTGCGTGTGCAATTGCTGCTGCCGCGCGCCAGTAGCGCCTAACGGCGAGCACGCTAAGGATGTGGCCGGGAATAACTCCCCGTTTTGCACCAAGGAGTTGGGATGCACGGCTAGGCGCAAGACGCGCCGTGCAACTGGCTAAACAAGCGTCTTGCAACGA
>Ga0116159_1003552_pt1 | contig 13824 bp, 10 predicted proteins | sample AD_JPNAS1_MetaG_FD_89878 | JGI IMG/M metagenome (GOLD analysis project Ga0116159, IMG submission 89878) | Active sludge microbial communities of municipal wastewater-treating anaerobic digesters from Japan - AD_JPNAS1_MetaG | ecosystem: Engineered > Bioreactor > Anaerobic > Digestate | place...
AATCAGGTGAAGCACAACTGAAATGGCCAGCGCTTTGCCGCGCGACATCACCGCCGGGATTGAATAGAGTCCTGTGTCACGGTCAAACTGGTCATCCTGAAGGGAATAGATTATGTCAAAACCGCTCACCCATGTCAGCACGATGAAGGAGTAGAGGAGCGGAAGCAGTGCAAAGGAGCCTGTCACCGCCAGGTATGCTCCTATGGGAGCAAGGGAGAGCCCCAGCCCCAGCACCAGGTGGCACAGCGGGGTGAAACGCTTGGTGTAACTGTATCCGAGAACAATTATCAGGGCCACAGGAGAGAGTATAAAGGTCAGTTTGTTGAGCAGGGCGGCGGATAGAATGAATAAAAGTGAACTGGCTGTTACAAACAGCAGGGCCTGGCGGGGAGTGATCTTCCCTGACGGGATCTCACGCACTGCCGTCCGTGGATTGAGTGAATCAAAATACATGTCAGCCCACCGGTTGAAACCCATGGCTGCACTGCGTGCAAAGACCATGCATGCCAGAACAAGCAGGAAGGTCTTCAGTGAGAAGCCGTACCCCGGCCGGGTTGCCCCTATAAAGTAACCGGCAAGAGCAAAGGGCATCGCAAAGATAGTGTGACTGAACCTGATGAGCGACAGGTAATCGTGTGTTCTGCCCAAAAGCTTTTTCATCTCAGCGTGGCACCTAACTCACGCTCAAAGGCTTTGACCAGGGCGTTCATGGTCTTCTCAATATTCTTTTCGGTGAGCGTCTGTCTCTCATCATGTAGTATGAAGCTGACGGCGTACGACTTCTTGTCTGTCCCTATCTCTTTACTCTCATAAAGATCGAAGAGGTCTACCTCCCTGAGTATGTTTCTTTCAGTCCTGAAGGCAATATCACGTATCTGACTGAATTTTACTGACTTGTCAACAAGCAGGGCCAGGTCACGGCGCACCCACGGGTATCTGGGCAATTCCCTGAAACGGATGGTCCGGCTGCTGATAAGCCTGATAAGGTTCTCCCGGTCGATCTCGGCGTAAAATACCTCCTGCCTGATATCAAACATAGCCAGGTATTTTTTTGACACTTTGCCGAAGGAGGCTACTTCAAGACTTCCGGCAGTGTATCTCATCCCTTCGGTGAACCAGCCCCGGTTTTCTGCAGTTACAATGAGCTCCTTGCCGGTGATGCCGAAACGTGAAAGGATCATCTCCGTATAACCCTTGAGGTGAAAGAATCCTGATGACATTTCAGGGGCATTCCACCGTTTTTCGTTTATATTCCCGGTCAGTGCAAGGGCAAGTATCTGTTTTTCGCTGAAGTTGTCAGTGATCTCCAGGGTGCCTTTTCCTTCTTTCCGGGCGTAGGTGTATCCGAGTTCAAACAGCCTCAGGTTGCTGTTCTGCCTGTTGATGTTCCAGGCAATGGCGTTCAGCATGCCCGGCAGCAGCGAGAGTCGCATGACGTTAAGGTCACTGCTGAGCGGATTGGCCAGTCTCACCATCGACTTCAAGTCAAAGTCACCCGTAGTTTCAAACCAGGCAGCAGGGGAGAGGGAGTTGCACATTATCTCGCAGAAGCCGTTGGCAGCGAGCATATCTGAGCAATTGGAGGCAATCTTTTCAGGGTCAGGCTTTTCAGTATGTGACAGCATGGAGCGCATCTCATGGCTTATCCCTATGTTGTCATAACCGTAAACCCTGAGCACTTCTTCAGTGACATCGGCCTCACGGGTGACATCAACACGGTATGACGGTATCTCAAGATGCAGGACGCCGGGTTCTTCGCCGGTGATATTGATATCCAGGCTGTAGAGAATGGTTTTGACTGTTTCTTCCGGTATTTCCTTCCCTATAAGTCTGGTCATCCGGTCAAGGGAATACTTCACAACTGCTTTTCTCACCGGCTTGGGGCAGAGATCAATGATATCTCCTGTTATCTCACCGCCGGCAAGCTCCTTAACCAGCATGGCAGCTCTCTTCAGGGCATAGATGGTCATCTCCGGATCAGTGCCTCTCTCAAACCTGTATGATGCGTCAGTGTGCAGGTCATGCCTCCGCGATGTGCGCCGTACTGACACCGGGTTGAAGGTGGCGCTCTCGAGGAAAAGGTCGGTGGTGGCTTCGGTGACACCTGATTTCAGTCCGCCGAAAACACCTGCAATACACATCCCCTCGTCACGGTTGCATATCATCAGGTCAGACGATGCAAGGGTGCGTTCCACTCCGTCAAGGGTAACGAATTTCGTTTTGTCAGGAAGGTGCCTTACCCTCACTATGTCTCCGGTAATGGCTGCAGCATCAAATGCATGCAGTGGCTGTCCTGTCTCGTGGAGGACGAAGTTGGTGATGTCAACGATGTTGTTGATGGGATGAAGTCCGATTGCCCTGAGCCTGGTCTGTAACCATGCCGGGGAAGGTTCAACCCTGATACCGCGCACTGTCAGTCCGGAGTAACGTATGCATGCTTCCGGAGCCTCTACGGTGACCTCTATGGCACCACTCTCCCTATCTTTCCTGAACCCTGAAATCTCAGGCAGCTTTGCCCTTACCGGTCTCCGGAGGTTGTAGAAGGCAGCAAGATCGCGTGCCACCCCGAAGTGTGAGCTGCAGTCAATCCTGTTCGGTGTCAGCCCTATCTCAAAGACCGTGTCGGTAGTAATTCCGAAATATTCAGCAGCAGGCATGCCGATGCGTGCGTTGCTGTCAAGCACCATTATCCCTTCATGGTCAGCGCCCAGGCCAAGCTCATCCTCTGCACAGATCATTCCTTCGGACAGCTGGCCCCGTATCTTTGATTTTTTAATCTCAAACTGTTCATCTCCGTGAAAGACCATCGTTCCTGGCAGGGCCACTGCCACCACCTGTCCTGCTGCTACGTTCGGAGCCCCGCATACAATATGCAACGGGTCAGGTCCCCCGGTATCCACTGTGGTGACACTCAGCCTGTCAGCATCAGGGTGCTTTTCACAGGTGAGTACCCTGCCAATAACCACTCCCTTCATTCCGCCCTTTACCGAAACCCACTCTTCAACATCCTCAACCTCAAGGCCCAGTGATGTCAGAACCGATGACAGCTCATCCGGCTGCGCATCAAAATCAAGATAATCCCTGAGCCAGTTGTAAGAAATCTTCATCGCGGTATTGTTATTAGGTTTTCAGAAATGCAAAAGTAAGGAAAAAAGGTTTGAGGCATCAAGCAGACGCGGCATTAAAAGCAGAGCCATTATCATTATATTTGCACTTCAACAAAAATTCAGATGAAAATAGAAGAAAACGATAAGCTTATTCTTTTGACAAATGATGACGGACTCTATGCAGGTGGCTTTAAAACCCTCATAAGGATCATGGAGGACTTCGGCAAGGTGGTGGTAATCTCAACCACCGAGGGCCGCAGTGCCATGTCACAGGCGCTGACTGTCAAGCAGCCCCTGAGGGTCAAGCTTCTCGTGGAGGATGACCGCAAGCGGATCTACGCCTGCAGCGGCACTCCTGCAGATGGAATCAAACTGGCGGTCAGCCAGCTGCTTGACCGCAAGCCTGACCTGGTTGTCTCAGGCATCAACCATGGCTCCAACGCCTCCGCCAGCATACTCTATTCAGGAACAATGGCAGCCGCTCTTGAAGGATGTCTGTATGGCATCACGTCAGTGGGATTCTCTCTTAACAGCTATTCGTCCTCAGCCGATTTCTCGGGGTGTGAAGAGTATATCAGAGATATATGTACGATGCTCCTTCGCGAGCCATTGCCGACAGGTGTATGCCTCAATGTCAACTTCCCGGCTGTGCCGGCTTCTGAGATAAAAGGGATGATGGTAGCCCGCCAGGCCCTGGGTAACTGGCAGGAGGAATTTGAAAAGAGAAAAGACCCTGCGGGAAAGACCTACTACTGGCTGACAGGCAGTTTTATCAACCATGAGCCGGAGGCATCAGATACTGACGACTGGGCCATTAATAACGGGTATGTCTCTGTAGTGCCGGTGACCATTGACATGACTGCCTACCACTTTATGGAAACCCTCAAATCAAAACTCTGATATGTGGTTCAGACAAAGGTTCAATAACGTCATATCAGGTGTTGTGGGAGGATTGGTGATGCCTCTCCTGGGGTTCCTGATATTCTTTCTGCTGACACGTCACGGGCTTTCGATGACTGATTATTTCAGGAAGATGGAAGTTGCCGGAAATATTTCGGAAATAATGAGTGTCTCCGTCTTTACCAATGTAGTCATCTATCTGCTTTTCAACCGCCTTGACATGCTGAGAGCCTGCAGGGGAGTGCTTGGAATAACCTTGGCGTGGGCCTTTGTTGTCTTCGCTATAAACCTGTTTTAGGATGAAGTACTTCATCATTGCAGGCGAGCCATCCGGTGATCTTCACGGTTCCAACCTGGTGAAGCACCTGCTGAAGAGTGATCCGGCAGCAGATATTGCATGCTGGGGAGGTGAGCTGATGCAGGGCGAAGGTGCACGGCTGCTGAAACACTACCGTGAGACTGCCTTCATGGGCGTTTTCGAGGTGCTTGTCAACATCCGGAAGGTGAAAGCCAACTTCAGCGAATGCAAAAGACAGATAATGGAGATGAAACCCGATGTGGTGATCCTTATAGACTATCCGGGATTCAATCTGCGTATGGCCAGGTTTGCAAAGGAGGCCGGCCTCAGGGTCTTCTACTACATTTCGCCGAAATTCTGGGCATGGCGTGAAGGAAGAGTAAGAAAGATAAAACGCTATACAGACAGGCTTTACATCATCTTCCCGTTTGAAAAGGAGTTTTACCGGAAGCATGATTTCCCGGCTATCTTCCTTGGCAATCCCCTCATTGACCATATAGATGCATGGAGGGCCACAGCGCCTGACAGGGAGATCATCAGAGCCTTACTGGGACTTGACGCCAGACCGGTGATTGCACTTCTCTCCGGCAGCAGGCTTCAGGAGGTGAGCAAAATTCTTCCAGTCATGGCAGAAGTCTCTGAAGATTTTCCTGATTACCAGTTCGTGGTGACGGCAATGGATCATCTGCCTGCCCGGCTTTATGAAGAGGTCTCTTCAGCATACCCTGTCAGGGTTATCACCGGCAGGACCTATGACCTCCTGGCTGTGGCTGAGGCCGCGCTTGTCACCTCCGGTACTGCAACCCTTGAGGCTGCGCTCTTTGATGTGCCTCAGGCGGTATGCTACAGTACCAGCAGGCTTACATACAGGCTGGCAAAATGGCTTATCAGGGTCAGGTTCATCTCACTGGTGAACCTCATCATGGACAGGGAAGTGGTGAGAGAGCTGATTCAGGAGGGGCTGAATAGTGCCAGCCTCCACAGGGAACTGGAGGAGATAGTTGCCACCGGTTACAGACATGAGAGGATAAAGGATGATTACCGGGAGTTGCGGACCATACTCGGAGGTGGCGGGGCATCAGCGAGGGTGGCAGCGGATATGATAGAAAGTCTGGTTAACAAGAAAGCAGGATGAGGATAATGAAACCCATGGTGGATGACGATATGGCAGACACTCCTGTTCAAATGAAAGGGAAATGAAAAGGATCTCACTTGTTGCCATACTGCTCGTTCTATTTCCGCTGGTCACATTCTCCCGGATCTCAATACGTATCTTCGCCCGGTCAAAGCCTTCCAGCCTGATTGTCAGCATGGTAAATGGCGACTGTATGCTTTTCGACGGAACGGCCGGAGAGGTGCGTCTCAGCCAGGGCGAAACCGTTGCCGTGACACGGTATGGTGACAGGGTAATCTACAGCACACTGTCAGGAATAAGAGGTGTGTCTGATTCACTTGCCTTTACCCCGGCGGCATCAGGCACGCTCTTCACTGTCAGGGCACCCGGCAGCAGTGAGCCTGAGAAGAGTCTCGGCGGCACACTGACAGTCACTTCATTCCCAGGCTCACTCCGGATACTTAACATCACAACCGTTGAAGAGTGCCTTCCCGGAGTGGTACGTGCCGAGGCGGGCAGATACGGACCATCAGATTACTACAGGGCACAGGCCGTGGTAGCGCGAACCTATATCTACAGGAATATTGACAGGCATTCACTTGACGGGTACAATATGTGCGATGATGTTCATTGCCAGGTCTATCCGGGAGTGGTGACCGACAGCGTGATTGTCAACGCCTGCCGCTCAACATCCGGGCTGGTGCTTGCTGACCGCGACAGCATAATGATAGAAGCCGCGTTCCACGGTAACTGTGGCGGCGAGACGGCATCCTCAGCCGACGTGTGGCTTGCCGGTTATCCCTATCTCGTGAGCGTGACGGACCCCTGGTGCAGCTATTCCCCATCATCAACATGGAGGAAAAACATAGCGCGAAGCGAATGGAACAGTTTCCTGAGATCGAAGGGTATAGCCCCGGGAACGGAGGGGGCCATCTATTCGGCGAACGCACCGGCGGCGGGAAGGATAACATACCGCACCGTACAGGGAAAGACTCTGTGGAGCGAAGAGATACGGCTCCGCTTCGGGCTCAGGTCAGCTTACTTTACTCTTTCAGACGCCGGTGACAGCATTCTTTTCAACGGGAGAGGATACGGTCATGGTGTGGGCCTGTGCCAGGACGGAGCAAAGCATATGGCCGAAAAAAAGATGAGTTATAACAGGATAATCGGCTTCTATTACCCGGGCACCATCATTACCGATGTCAAAAATGCCCGCAGGCCGGTCAGACCATGAAAGTTTTGGATATTTTTACAGCAAACTTGAAGTTATGTTTACTCTTTTCAGAAAAGAGACAGCAGCGTTTTTCAGCTCTCTTACGGGTTATATCGTAATGATTGTGTTTCTTCTGGCCAACAGCCTGATCATGTGGATCATGCCTGGCCAGTGGAACCTGCTTGACAGCGGCTATGCCGGCCTTGATCCCCTTTTTGTTCTCTCTCCGTGGATATTCCTTTTCCTGGTGCCGGCAATCACCATGAGGCTCTTTTCCGAAGAGAGAAAGTCGGGAACCATAGAACTGCTATGGTCGCGCCCGGTGAGTGACGGTGCCGTGATCTACGGCAAGTTCCTTGCAGCGCTCTTCCTGGTGATAATGGCCTTATTGCCTGCACTGGTGTTCGTCATCTCCGTGTGGGTGCTGGGTGAAAACCCCGGTAACCTTGACAGGGGAGGTACCGCCGGATCATTCACAGGCCTCCTGATGCTTGCAGCAGTCTACGCCGCCATCGGCCTCTTTGCCTCATCACTCACCTCAAACCAGGTGATCTCATTCATAATTGCAGCCGTTCTCTCCTTCCTGATGTTCAGGGGATTTGACTCGCTGGCAACCCTGCCCGCCCTCTCATCCGTTGCTGAGGAGGTTTCCCTGATGGGAATCAATGAACACTACCGCTCAATAAGCCGTGGGGTGCTTGATATCCGTGACATAGCCTACTTCGTATTCGTTGCCGTATTCTTCTGCGAGGCTGCCAGGGTATCACTCCGCCGCAGCAGCATCAGAAAACCTCTTATCGTGGTGACGGCAACCGGAGCGGTCTGCATACTTTTATCGCTCCTGCACATCAGGGCTGACCTGACGGAAGAGAAGCGCTTCACGCTGGCAGAACCGACAAAGAAGATACTCAGGGAACTCGACAACGATGTAACAGTGAACGTTTACCTCGACGGCGAACTGCCGATAGCTTTCAGGAAACTGCGGCGCAGCACGGAACAGTACCTCGATGAGTTCCGTGTTACATCAGGGAGGAAGGTGAAGTATGACTTCATCAATCCCTCAGCCTCTTCAGACAGGACTGAGCGCGACCGGGTCCACGCTGAACTCATGAACCGCGGCCTCAACCCGGTAAATGTCATGGCCTCCGACGGTGAGGGAGGAAGAACACAGAAACGGATCTTCCCTTCACTTACCGTCACCAGCGGCACTACGGTCATACCGGTGAACTTCCTCAGGAATAATCCCACCCTGCCTGCTGAGACAAATCTCCTTCATTCAACCGAAGGGCTTGAATATGAGATTATTCAGGCAGTTGCCGCGGCAACTGCCGATACGGTGCACACGGTGGCATTCATTGAAGGTCATGGTGAGTTCGATGAGATCTTCGTGGCTGATCTGACCCTGGAGCTGGCTAAGTTCTACAATATTGACAGGGGGGTGATCGGGGGCAGGAGGGGATCCATTGATAAATATGCCGCCATAATCATTGCCGCGCCGCAGAAACCGATGGATGAAAGGGATAAGTTTGTGATTGACCAGTATATCATGAACGGTGGAAAGGTGCTATGGCTTGCAGAAGAGGTGAAGGTGGATGCTGACAGCCTGATTGCAGGATCGACGGTGGCGCTGTATGAGCCACTCTCAACAGCAGACATGCTCTTCAGGTACGGTGTCCGCATCAACCCGGTGATTGTGCAGGATGCCGATTGTATGCTGATTCCTCTCAAGGTTGTCAATCCCGGAGGCGAGGTGCAGTATGTGCCCACACCCTGGGTCTATTACCCGCTGCTGCGCCCTTCACAGACTCACCCCATCACACGTAACCTCAACAGGGTCAAGTCAGAGTTTGCAGGTACCATTGACACGGTGGGACGCGATCCGGGGGTGAAAAAGAGCATTCTCCTTACAACATCGCCCGAAGCCCGTACAGTAATGCCACCGCTGGTCATCTCACTGGAGGAGGCTGATGAGATGATCCCTGACGGGATGTTAAACGCCGGCCCCTTGAACGTGGCAGTGCTCCTTGAAGGAACCTTCAGCTCTGTCTTCGCCAACCGCATGGCAGGCAGCATAATGGGTGACCCTCAGCTGGTTACCGTGACGGAAAGCAGGCCCACTAAGATGATAGTGGTTGCTGACGGTGATATAATACGCAATGAGGTCTCATGGGGAGGCGGCAATCCCGAACCGCTGACACTCGGCCTTGACAGATACACCATGCAGACCTTCGGCAACAAGGACTTCCTTGTGAACTGCATCAATTACCTCGTTGATGAAAACGAACTCATCGGGATGCGTTCACGGGAACTGAAGCCCAGACTGCTCGATCAGACCCGTATAAAGGAGCAGAGAACACTCTGGCAGGTTGTGAACACGCTTCTGCCCATATTGCTGATTATTATCGCGGGAGTGATATGGAACGCACTCAGACGCAGGCGTTACATATCATTGAAATAAATGTTTGAGGGTAACACTTTTTTTTGTAATATTGATAATCCGGTTTTTAAAACAGATATTAATTAGTAATCAGTTGATTGCCGGTAAACTGAGATATATTGCCGAATAAATTAAACAGACCGAAATATGAAATTTGTTGTTTCAAGCACAGAACTTCTGGGTCACCTGCAGGCCATTGGCAGGGTGATCAGTTCAAAGAATACTCTTCCGATTCTTGACAACTTCCTTTTCAACATAAGCGGGAATGATCTGGAGATAACGGCTTCAGACCTCGAATCGACGCTTATCACACGCATGCATCTTGACAATATCTCAGGAAGCGGAATGATAGCCATTCCCGCCAGGATACTGCTTGACACCCTCAGGGAGTTTTCCGAACAGCCGCTCACCTTTGATATCAATACTGACACCATGGCCATTGTCATCAATTCAGAGAACGGCCAGTTCAGCATTGTGGGTCAGAACGGGATTGACTTTCCCGTGCTGCCGGTCATCAAGCAGGAGAAGCGTTTTGGCTTCAACGTATCTGCAGAGGTGCTCCTGGCAGGTATCTCAAGAACACTGTTTGCAACAGCTGACGATGAGCTTCGTCCCGTAATGGGTGGCATACTTGTGGAGGCATCAACCGCCAACCTGACATTCGTTGCATCTGATGCGCATAAGCTGGTCAGATACCAGAGAAGTGACGCAAGAGCTGACGATAATGCATCATTCATCCTTCCCAAGAAGCCTGCCTCACTGCTGAAGAATATACTTCCCAGGGAGAGCGGCGTGGTATCGGTTGAGTTCGATGACAGAAACGCATTTTTCAATCTATCTGACTACAAGGTTGTATGCCGCCTGGTTGAAGGCAATTACCCCAACTACAACTCCGTCATCCCGAAGAATAATCCCAGGAGGGTCCGCATTGACAGGGTCGAGTTTTACAACATCCTGCGCAGGGTCTCCGTATTCTCGAACCAGGCAAGCAACCTGGTCAAGCTACAGTTTACGCCTAACCAGATAACCGTCTCAGCCCAAGATGTCGACTTCTCAATCTCGGCATACGAGCGTCACAAGTGCCTCTATGAGGGTGATGACATGGAGATAGGCTTCAAGTCGGTCTTCCTGATTGAGATACTTTCAAACATCGCATCACAGGACGTGGTGATTGAGCTTGCCGACCCCACCAGGGCCGGGCTCTTCCTTCCCTCCGAGACGGCCAACGAGGATGAGGATCTCCTCATGCTCCTGATGCCGATGATGATAAACGCCTGAGTTTCAGTAAAAAAATGGAGCTTAACCTCAGAAAACCCCTGGTCGTTCTTGATCTTGAGACCACCGGGGTGAGTATCGCATCTGACCGTATCGTGGAGTTTTCTGCTCTTAAGGTTTCGCCGGGAGGCGCAGAAGAGTGGCTTAGCATGAGACTGAACCCGGGCATACCCATATCACCCGAGGCGACACGCGTTCACGGCATCACTGATGCCGATGTTGCCAATGAGCCTCACTTCAGGGATGTGGCAAGAAGAATTGCAGCTTTCCTCGAAGGTTGTGACCTTGCCGGATTCAACTCAATGAAGTTTGACATACCCATACTCTGCGAGGAGTTTCTCCGGGTGAATGTTGATTTCAACCCTGCCCGGCACAGGTATGTAGACGTGCAGGTTATTTTTCACAAGAAGGAGCAGAGGACCCTGAGCGCTGCCTACAAATTCTACTGTGACAAGGAGCTTGAGAATGCCCATAGCTCAAAGGCTGATGCTGCTGCCACATATGAGATACTGAAGGCGCAGCTCGACAGGTATCCTGACCTGGAAAATGATATTGGCAAGCTCTCTTCATACAGTGCATTCAATAACAACGCTGACCTTGCAGGAAGGATAATCTTCAACGAACAGGGACAGGAGGTTTTCAACTTCGGCAAGCACAGGGGCAAGCCCGTTGAACAGGTATTCAGGGAGGAGCCTTCATACTACTCCTGGATGATGAATGGCGATTTTCCCCTCAACACAAAGCAGGTGATAACTGCCATCAAGGTGCGTTCATTCGGTAAAGCTTAGTGTTTCATGAAAATAATATGCGTTGGACTTAACTACCGCAGGCATGCGGCAGAGATGGGTCGTCCGATACCCCCGGAGCCGATGATTTTCCTAAAGCCCGATTCGGCTCTGCTGAAAAGGAACAAGCCCTTCTTTATCCCTGACTTCTCAAATAACCTGCATTTTGAAGCAGAGCTGGTACTCAGGATCTCGAAGCTGGGGAAGGGCATTGCTGCCAGGTATGCTTACCGCTATTATGATGCACTGACTGTAGGTATAGACTTCACCGCGCGCGACCTGCAGCACAGGTTCTCACAGGCCGGACACCCGTGGGAGCTCTCAAAGACGTTTGACGGCTCGGCGCCTGTCGGTACTTTCATTGAGGCAGAACGGTTCCCTGATCATTCAGATATCAGCTTTTCTCTGGAGATAAACGGGGAGCTGAGGCAGGAGGGGAACACATCCGATCTGATTTTCGGTTTTGCAGAGATAATTGAATATGTCTCGAAATATTACACTCTCAAGACGGGTGACCTGATTTTCACCGGCACACCCTCAGGTGTTGGCCCCGTCAAAAAGGGAGACAATCTTGTGGCCCGCCTGGCCGGTGAGACGGTGCTTGACTTTTTTGTCAGGTGAGCAGTTGATGCAGTTATATATGGGCCTGCAATTAATGCTTTTCCTGTCTGGCATGTTCTGGCTTTGTGAAAAGTCAGCTTTGTTTATCTTTAGCAGACATATAAAAGTTGTGCAACTTTAAGATTAGGACAGGCACGGTCTTTGTGCCATAAAACATAGTATAATTCACTTATAATAACCAAGCTCAAATGCTATGAAAAAACTATCTGTTACATTAATAATAGTTTTGTCTATCATCAGCTGTGAAAAAAATGAAATTAAAACATGTGAAATACCATGTAACCAATCAGATGACATCATCTCTTGTACAGAGTATTTGACCTGGGAAGAAATATACAATGAGAAAATTGCAAATTTAGTCGGTCAGACTATTGTAATAAAATCGAAAGTCTACTGGAATACGGAATTTGGGTATTACGATGAAAAACCAGAAATAAATCCTGCCGGCAAAATAAAATTGCTATTCGAAAAAGCTGATAGCTATATTTCTAATCAGGATTTGCATGGAGAGAACAGAGGCGACTTATTTCTAATCTCAAGCAAGATTGAGAAATTTGTTTGTTTAAGCGAAAAACAAGAAAAGTATGCTTTAAACTGCAAGGAACTCTCAAATGGACATTCATATTATTTGATACAAGGGAAAATACAATATCGTGACTGGCTTAATGTGGACGACGAAGATTTAACCAACCCAATATTTATCGCTCAGAGTAATGATGTGGCATATTGGTCTCAAACTTTTGAATTAGTCTCTGATAACATTTGTATTGTAGAATAATTTTGAATTGCATCGAACAGGATGGCAGTGTCCCAATCAGGTGTGTCAGGGGCAGAGAAAAACAATAATCACCGCCTCCACAACTCCACTTGCTGTTTGCCCCCGGTGGTGTTCCGAAGCCTGTGGGAACAGGGCCACATAAAAGTTGCACAACTACCCTAAACCAGACATCACAAACTGTGACATCAAGTTTGAGATCACAAATTGTGATATCCAATATGACATATAACCAGGCATAGATAGACTCGATAAACAAAATGTGACATCATCTATAGCTTCCATTTTGGAATATCAAGAACAAAATGATTTTCAGTTAAATAAAAATCCATACTTTTGTTATGGATAATTATGGATACGTTATGGATATATCCAAAAATATGCAAACAAAACTGAGCTTCGACAGCAAGGTATACCAGCAGTTAAGTCAGCAACTCAGCATACTTGATACTTTTAAGGGTATTTGGAAAACCAAAGAAAACCTGCAGAGCCAGTGCCTTAAGGAACTCCGGAAGATAGCAACAATAGAGAGCACAGGATCTTCAACACGTATCGAGGGTGCTATGCTCACCGACCAGGAGGTTGAAAAGATTCTTTCATCGTTAAGGATTACCCGTTTTGAATCAAGGGATCAGCAGGAAGCAGCCGGTTATTATGATGCCCTTGCACTCATCCTGGATAAACACGCCGATATTGAATTAACGGAACGTTACATCCATCAGTTGCATGGCATATTGTTAAAACACAGTACAAAGGATCAGTCACACAGGGGGAAATATAAAACAACCACAAACAAGGTTGTTGCGAATTATCCGGATGGTACCCAGAGGGTGATTTTTGATACTACAGCACCTCATTTAACTCCATTGGAAATGCAACAGCTCCTGGAGTGGTTGCATGAGAGGATGGATAAACGGGATATGCATCCTCTTGTTATCACGGCCGGTTTTGTATATGAGTTCTTATCAATCCATCCATACAAAGATGGCAATGGCCGCCTGTCAAGGCTGCTTACCACGCTTTTATTGATGAAGCTGGATTATCAGTTCGTCCAGTATGTCTCTTTTGAGAATGTTATTGAATCCCGAAAGGATGAATACTACCGGGTACTGATTGCAGGGCAGAAGGATCGTTATAAAGAGAATGAAAGAATAGATGCCTGGGTGCTGTTTTTTATGCAGTGTCTCATCACCTTAACAGAAAGACTGGAGGCCAAATACGAAACCTACAGTAAGCTCAAGACAGCGCTGAACAAACGTCAGCAAGAGGTACTGGATTATATTGGAGAGCATGAACCGG
>Ga0116159_1003556_pt1 | contig 13811 bp, 11 predicted proteins | sample AD_JPNAS1_MetaG_FD_89878 | JGI IMG/M metagenome (GOLD analysis project Ga0116159, IMG submission 89878) | Active sludge microbial communities of municipal wastewater-treating anaerobic digesters from Japan - AD_JPNAS1_MetaG | ecosystem: Engineered > Bioreactor > Anaerobic > Digestate | place...
GAGGAGGGCTCGCCGGGGCAGTCCCCGGTCCCCGCTGCACCCATACGCCCGCTCCGCCCCTTACCCGAACACCGGCACGGCGCCCGGCGCCAGCACCGCGATCAGGAGGAGGATGAGGGGTTGGTGCAGGAAGTAGATGAAGAGCGAGTGCCGGCCGAGGAGCGAGAGCGGCCGGGCAAACGCCGGCTCCGCCGTCCTGAGTGCAAATCCCCGCCGCCCTTCCGGGTAGTAGAGCGCCCCGAAGGCCATGCCGGCGAGGACGAGGCCGAACCAGGGGAGGAGCGGCACGTAATCGAGGCTCGCGAAGGATTCCGGGTGGATCCCGAGCCAGAGGAGAGGCCACGGGCCTGGGACGGCGTTTGTGGCGTAGCCGGCGAGGATGCAGGCGATGCTCGCGAGGATGAGATCCGTTGGTTTGAGCCGCGCAAACAGCGGCGCGAGAAGGATTGCAACCCCGATGAAGTGCAGGATGCCGAAGACGACGTAGGTGGACGGAAGGAAGAGCCAGGTGACGGCGGTGATGATGAGACCGTAGCCGAATATCGAGAGGCCGCGCCGGACATACTTGAGCGCAAGGTCGCGCCGGGTGAGGCGCCGGGCGGCCCGGGCGTAGCTGATGGTAAAGGAGACCCCGACGATGAAGATGAACGTCGATGCGGTCAGGTAGGCGAGCATACGGAGAAACCCGCCGGAGACAGAGAGTGGCAGGACGCCGAAGAAGTTGAGGTCGAAAGCGGAGTGAAAGATGATCATCGTCACGACGGCGGTCCCCCGGGCGACGTCGATCTCCCAGTAGCGCTCCCCCCGCACGGCTCCCGTCGTCAGAAGAACCTTCTCCGGACGGGAGCGCCGCAGGCGGGGCAGGTCTTCGTCCCGGCGATCTCGGCGCTCTGCTCCGCGGTCGGTTCGTTGTAGATCCGGGAGAAACCGCACCCCCTGCTGCACTCAAGGACGATGAACGGGCTACATATCCGGCCCACGCTCTCTCACCCCATCTTCCTGCCACACCATAGTCTACATGCTCATGGAAGGACTACCGGATAAGTATTTACCCGTGGGCCCGGGAGAAGCACTATTATTCCCCGTCCACGCCCAACCTCAGGTATGAGCGACCGTGACGAACACATCGTAGAAGCCGCCGGCAGGTGCCGGGTCGTCATCCGGAACGGCCGGGTGGTCGAGGTCGGGACGCCGCAGATAAACGACTGCCCGCTGGCACGGCGGTTCGCCTGCCCGGTCGAGGAGATGACGCCGGACGCGGTACGGCGAAACATCGAAGCGCGCATCCGGTCCTTCGGGATGTGCACGCCGGAGCGCGAAGTCCTTGCCGGGCCGGACTTCGTCATCTTCGGGGCCTCAGAACTCCTGAGCAGTGCCGTCCGGCGGGGAGACCTCGATGCCGCGGTGATCGTCTCCGATGGGGCCGGAACGCTGGTCGCCCGGAGCCCCGCCCTCATCCAGGGGATCGGCGGCCGGATGTCCGGCCTCGTGAAGACGAGCCCCATCCCCGCGGTGATCGCGCGGATCGAAGAGAACGGTGGTGTGGTCCTCGACCCGGAGACCGCCGCCATCGACCAGGCCGCCGGCGTCGCCCTCGCGGCAACGCTCGGCCACCGCCGGATCGCCGTGACCACCGCAGTTGCCGCCGAAGCGGCGGCTATCCGGGAGCGGTTCCCGGATGCCGTGATCGTCGCCGTCCACACGACCGGGATATCGCGGGAGGATGCGGCCCTGATGGCCGGCGCGGCCGATCTGGTCACCGCCTGCGCTTCAAAGCATATCCGGGAAGAGGCGGCGAAGACCGCGCTCCTGCAGGCAGGGACGTCGATACCGGTCTTTGCGATGACCCGGGCGGGAAAAGCAGTCATCCTCGGGAAGGTCGCTGAAACCGACCAGCAGCTCATCGTCCACGGAGCGCGCCTCCCGGTGCCGGGTTCGCAGTCTCCCTCGCCGCTCTGCTGACGCCTTACCGGCCCGGGATGCCAAGGTGGCCCGCGAGCTCGGAGAAGTTCGCAAGGACGATATCGGCCCCGACCTCCGCTGGGCCGCTCCTGCGCCAGTCCCCGTAGGCGGCAAACGCGGTCACCATCCCAAGGCGCCTCCCCGGGGCGATATCGCGGACCGGGCTGTCGCCCACCATCATCGCCTCCGCCGGGGCCGTATCGAGCCGCCGGAGGGCGTAGAGGAGAGAGTCGGGCTCCGGCTTTCGTTTTCCCGAGATCTCAGGGGTCACCACGACCTCGAAGAGATCGATGAGCCCGGTCTTCCCGAGCCTCCGGCGTGCCTGGAACAACTCCGCGTCGGTGGCGACCGCAAGCCCGATACCGGCGTCCGCAAGGCACCGGAGCGTCTCTTCGACGCCCGGGTAGGTCTCGACCATATCGAGTTTCACGTCCTCGTAGGTGCGGCAGCAGACCTCGAACGTCCCCGGATCGTACACCCCGAGACTCTCAAGGTAGTCGCGTATGTTCCTGTGGTCCTCAAACCCGTAGGCGCCGCTGAGAAACCGCGAGAAAAGCGCTTCAGGGTCGCCGGTCCCGAGGTAGTCGACCACGCACCGGCACGCCTCCCGCTTCGCTCCGACGAGGTCAAAGAGGGTGTTGTCCATGTCGCAGATGACCGCCTCTACCTTGTTATGCCGAGTGCCGAAAGTTGCCTGCATATCCAGAGTTCCCGTGAATTTTCACGACAGACCTCATCGTCCCGGAAGCGCACCTTCAGTTCGTCGAGATCGTTGCCCTTCCCGCCGTACTCCCCGAAGATCGTGGTGCCGTTGCAGCCTATGAACCCGAAGACCGCGGCGAGGTTGAAGAGCAGCCGCCGGAACGCCGGCGCCGTGCAGGTTGTTGCCTCAAGCATGTATGGGCGGTCAAAGTAGAAGTACTCGAGCCCCTCGGTCATGCAGAGGTCCGCCATGTAGATGTCGGCGGTCAGGAGGACCGGGAGAGCGTACCGCTCCTCCTCGAACTTCCTTAGCGCCCTGACGATGTTACGGTCGTTCTCCTCCGGGAGGTGCGTGTGCGGGCCTGGTGAGGCTATCTCCGTCGCCCGGTCGCGGATGGTGCGGTACTCTTTCAGCGCGAGGTATGCCGCTTTCCGGGACCGTTTCATCCGCTTGTTCTCGAGCTCCCCGATGAACTCCCGGCAACCGGGCGCATGCGCTATCATCTCCGCGATCATCTTCGCCGGGTACTTGCGGTTGATGGCATACGCGATCTCGTCGCGGACGGTATCGACGATCAGGTAGGAGGCGTGATTGATCCCGGGGTTGTTCGATGCGAAACCGTGGTAGAAGAGGTTCGTATCCAGGCCGAAGAAGACCGTCTTCTTCAGCTGCCCGTAGGAGGTGCGCATCGCATCAAAGGCGGCCTGGTTCACATACCGGACGATCCCGCTTGCAAACATGCACTCCAGGAAGTCGGCGTAGGTGGGGAGCTCGCCGGCAATCGGCCCGTACCTGGAGAGCCAGCCCTGGAAGGTTTCCCGGGTGGCGGGCAGTTCAAGCCGAAAGCCGGTCCCTTCGGGGCGCGCGACAAGGAGGTCCCCCTCGTAGAGCGGGTACGAGACCCGGACCTCGCCGAGGCTGTTGAGGAGGACCTGCAACTCGGCCTCCCCGATGACCACGTCGTTCACGAAAGCGCCCCTGCATCCTCCATGATGTCCCGGATCTCCTGGATCTGGTGCGGGATCATCATATACGGCTTTGCGACGTCGTCGGTGCTCTTCATGGCGAGGTAGTAGATGTGCCGGATGTCCAGCCCCGCAAGCGAGACCGCGATGAGCGCCCCGGCGACCGTGACCTTCCTCCCGGAGGTGATATCGATCGCCACGCGGAACCCCTGCCGGATGAAATCCCCGGCAAGCGACCGGATCGTCCGGCCGGCCTGTACAAAGTCCGCTTCAGGCAGAACCTCCACCCCGATCGCTGGAGAGATCCCGTACCCCTCTGAGACTATCCGGATCGCCTCGGCCGCGGTCGATGCGTTCGCCGCGTAAGGTTCTTCGGTGACGATAGCGACCCGTTCGGGGCGCAGCCCCTTCTCCCGCAGGACTGCATGGTACGCGTTGACGAGCGCCCATGTCGAGCGCCCGAGAAGTGTTATGTAGACATCGCCGGGGGCGGGCATCATCGGGGGATCACTGCAGAAGACTCGCCCTGCTTGCTATATAGGCTTTGCCGGGAGCCCTCTTCCGGGATGGGATTTTCCGGCAGGCATTCCGGGTCACGTACTTCATCCTTTTTGCTCTCTTTTCTGTTTATCCGTCTCCCCGGGGGCTGTGCCCGGCATCCGGCCGGATTTTTGCGGCATTTTGCTCCCGGGATGCTCCAGATAAGCCTTTAATGCGAAAGAAATCGCAAAATGTCGCAAAAAATTTGGTAAATTTTTTATGATGGGTCTCCTCATAGTGGTATAGACGAGGTGAAGACACCCCGGAGGGTTATGTTCCATGGAGATGAGAAGAGGGAGGTTGCGGACACCGGCCGAGACCTGGGGGCTGGCGGACCCGGAGCAACAGAGGAAGACGCGTCAGGATGCTATCGATGACGGGGACCTGATCGAGATCACCCAGATGGGCAGGGATATCGGCATCACCTTCCCTCTCGCGGTCTCGGCACGGGTTGCGCAGAGCATGGTCCCGTTCCCGAACATCCCACAGGAGACCGTTACGGAGAACCTCTGGGACACCCTCCATGCGTTCAGGGATAAAGCCCTTACGACGACCGCAGAGGAGTTTGAGTTCCAGGCGAGCATCTACCTCAACGGCCTCGTCCCCACTCTCACCTTCAAAGCTGCGGTCTCCCCCGGAGATGACGGCGAGCCGGTCATCACCATCATGCTGCCGGATGAGGACTGGGAGACGATCGGGTGCGGCCACCACAGCGCAGGCGACCGGATGCTCACCGTCGACGACGTCGCCTCGACCCTGAACTTCACTCCCGGCCGGATCCGGGAGTTCATCCGGGAAGAGCGGATCCCGGCGGTCAAGTGCGGAGGATCGTGGCGGATCAAGCGATCGGAACTCGAACGGATCATGGACGAAGGTTTCTGAACCGGCGCCGGTATTCCCCTGATCGCCGGGCGGGCGGCCCGCCCGGTACAGGTATAACCCGGGCACCACGGATGCGGGGGGAAGGAGGGCCGACGCCGGCCTCGTGAGCAAGGTACTATTTAACAGTTGCCTTCTTGACGGAGCACTGAAAACAAACCTATTTAATTTCTAGACGTATAGTTCTCCTTATGTGCACCGGGGCCCCACGAGAACTCCCGAACGCTTCTTCCATCGATCCTGCAACCGGATTCGGTGACGGTGAGGCAGAACGGGCAGGCCGTGCGGGCGGGTGCGCGCCCGGGCCCGGCAGAGGCTGCAGGCGGCGGCTGTGCGTCCTTCTGTGCGTGATCGCCGGGGTTGCTCTTCTCGCCCTCCTCTTCTGCACGCCGGCAGGCGTCCGGGCGGGGGCGGTTCCGGAGGTTGAGACCCTCTCTCCCGTCGTGGGGTTGTTGGGCGTATTCGGCCGGGATGCACGTTCTTTCTTCAGGCGCTGGATAGGGCGGCGGGATGAAGAGGACGACGGGGAGGACGGCCCGGACCCGGGAGTACCCCCCGAATCACCCCGGGGTGAACACTCCGGGGCCGGGGACGGAACAGGCGTCCCTGTGAGGCTTGAGGGAATCCCCGGGAATCTCCGGCGGTTCGATGACCCTGCCTCCCCGGGCGAAACGAATGCCGCCGGGGAGACCCCGGAGGACTTCTTCTGGTTCGACGATCCCCTCTCGCCGGACCTCTCTCTCCGGCAGGACCCCGACGACGATCTTCCCTCCGGCGGGACGGGTGGACTCCCGGAACTCCCCCCGGACGACCCGTCCGCCCGGCGCTCCGAGCCCCTCACCGATGCGGAACTCATGAGACTGCTCGGGTTCGACGACGGAGACGATGAACTCTCGCTGGAGACCCCTGGGTATGACGCCTGCCTGGCGGAGGACGAACCGGACCCCGGTGGAGAGACCCCCGGCGGGGATCGTCCGCTGGAGTCGCTCATCGACGACCTCGGCGGTCTGGACGCCGAAGTCCGCGGACGCGCCCTCGATACCATCGCAGGGCGCGGGGCTGCTGCCGTGGCTCCCCTGATAGAGGCCCTCGCCCGCGCGGATGACGAACGGCGGTGGTGCGTCGCGGAGGCCCTCGCCGCGATCGGCGACGATGCAGTCCCGGCGCTGATCGCGGCGCTCGGGGACGACGCGGTGCAGACCGGGGCTGCCGCCACGCTCGTGCGGATAGGGGGGCCCGCCGTGCCGCCCCTCATCGCGGCGCTCGGCGACGACGACGGCGAGGTGCAGTTCGGCGCCCTCTATGCGCTCCGGGAGATCGGCGATGCGGCAATCCCTTCCCTTGTCGGGGCGCTTGATGCCCCCGATGGGAACACCCGGCGTTCTGCCGCAAGGATCCTCCGGGAACTCGGGTGGAAACCGCCCGACGACCCCGGGGCGATCCGGTACCTCATCGCCGGCGAGGCGTGGCTTGATGTCGCGGAGTACGGCGGGGCCGCGGTCGGCCCCCTCATCGCCGTCCTGAAGTCGCCGGACGGGGAGGCCCGGTGGAATGCCGCCCGGACCCTCGGAGAGATCGGGGAGGCCGCGGTCGGCCCCCTGGTCGATCTCCTGCCCGATGCGGACGACGAGATCCGGCGGCTCGTGGCCATGGCGCTCGCGGAGATCGGTCTCCCTGCGGTCGGTTCACTCATCCGGCTGCTCTCCGACCCCTCTCTCTGCGGCACGGCGGCGGCCGCCCTGCTCAGGATCGGGGAACCGGCGGCGGAAGCGTGCGTTCAGGCCCTGGACGATGCGGACGGGGGGGCGCTCGAGGCGCTCCGGGAAGTCCTCGGTGCGCTCGGGGAGGCGGCGGCCCCGCCCCTGATCCAGGCGCTGGCGGCCGGCCGGTCCCGGGTCCGTGGTCATGCCGCCGACATCCTTGACGGGATGGGCTGGGAGCCCTGGAACGACACCGAGCGGGCCTGGTACCTCATCGCCCGGGAACAGTGGATAGAACTTGCCCTGATGGGCGCGCCGGCGGTCGTTCCCCTGGTCCGGACGCTCAACGGCGACGACGACCGTATACGCGGCGAGGCTGCGGCGACACTCGGCGAGATCGGTCTCCCCGCGGCTGTAAGGCCGCTCGTAGACGCCCTTGGCGATGGCGCCGTCGCCCCGGCGGCAACGGACGCGCTCGTTGCCATCGGGAGACCGGCCGTCGCCCCGGTTCTCGCCCTGCTCGAAGGGGGGAGCGGCACCGTCCGGGAGAACGCCGTCGAGGTCCTGGGCAGGCTCGGTGCACACGAGGCGGTCCCGGCCATCGTCGAACTCGTCAGGAGCGGCGGCGACCGCCTCCACCGGAAGGCCGTCGACGCCCTGGTCGGCATCGGTGCGCCCGCGATAGACGCTCTCATTCCCCTCCTTGGCGAAGACGGCGACGGGCACGCGGGGGCGGAGGCTGCGCTCACCGGGATCGGTGACGCCGCGCGGGAGCCGCTTGTCGAAGCGCTCGGCGATGAGAACGGCCGGACCCGGATGGGGGCCGCGATGGTCCTCAGGAGGCTCGGCCGGGTCCCCGCCGGGGTGGAAGAACAGGCCGCGTACCTGATCGCGCTGCAGCAGTGGCCGGAGGTCGCGGCTCTCGGTGCCCCCGCTGTCGACCCCCTGGCGGCGCGGCTCGGCGATCAGGATGCGGGGGTGCGGGCGGGGGCGGCGGAATCGCTTCTCCGCCTCGGGGCCGTTGCGGCTCCTCCCCTGGTCCGCCTGCTCGGCGACGAGGCCCGCCGGGGGACCGCAGGCGAGACGCTGGTCCGGATAGGGGAGGCGGCCGTCGATCCCCTGATCCGGGCCCTGGGCGAGGAGACGCTCCGCCGGCCGGCCGCCGCTGTGCTGGTCCGGATCGGGAGTCCTGCCGCCGGCCCGCTCGTCCGGGCTCTCGGGGACCCCGGTGCCGGGCAGGCTGCGGCGGAGGTTCTCGGGGCGATGGAGGAGTCCTCCATCGGCGCGCTGGTCGGGGCGCTCGGGGACGACGATGCCCTGATCCGGCAGAGGGCCGGGGCCGTGCTCATCGGTCTCGGCGACGCGGTCATCGGGCCGCTCATCGAGGCACTGGGGCATCCGGACGACGCCGTCCGGCTGGAGGCCGTCGATACGCTCATCCGGATCGGCAGGCCGGCCGTCGCCGCTCTCACGGGGGCGCTCCTCGATGAGCGTTACCGTGTCCGGCTGGGTGCCGCGGAGGCCCTCGGCAGGGTCGGCTGGGTGCCGGAGACCGAACGGGAGACTGTCGGCTACCTGATCGCAAAAGAGCAGTGGGCCTCTGTAGCGGAGTTTGGGGCCGACGCGGTCGAACCGCTGATCCGGACGCTCAACGTCCCCGACACCGCGATCCAGATGGGTGCGGCGCGGGCGCTCGGCATGATCGGAGCGCCTGCGGTCATGAGGCTGCTTGGCGAGCTCCGTGACGGGCAGGAGGATGGGCGGAGGAAGGCGGTCGAGGCGCTCAAGATGGTCGGGGAAGCGGCGGTCGATCCGCTCATCGATGCCCTCCAGGACCGCGACTGGCATACCCGCCTGGGCGCGGCGCGGGCGCTCGTCGGCATCGGGAACCCCGCCGTCGAACCGCTGGTCCGGGCTCTTCGCGGAGGCTCCCCGGGCATCAAGATGGGAGCGGCCGCAACGCTTGGCAAGATCGGGAACCCGGCCGCCATCGGGCCGCTCACGGATACGCTCCTGCACGAGGACTGGCGCGTGGGGCGTGTTGTCGTGCGGGCGCTCGGCATGATGGGCGAGGCGGCGGTCGATCCCCTCCTCTGCGTCCTTGAGAAGGGGGACGATGCGGCCCGGAAAGGTGCGGTGGCGGCCCTCGTCCTGATCGGCGAGCCGGCGGGGAGGCTGCTCCCCGGCGCACTTGCCGCCGGGCACTTCCGCATCCGTGCCGGGGCCGCGGACGCCCTCGACCGCCTGGGCTGGTCGCCGGGCCCGGGGGAGGAGACGCCCCTCTACCTGATCGCGAAGGAACGGTGGAGCGATCTCGTCCGGATGGGCCCGCTCGCGGTCGAGCCGCTGGTGCAGGTGCTCGACGACCGCGACGACAGCGTCCGGCGGCGGGCGGCAAAGGCCCTCGGCGAGGTGCGCGACCCCCGCGCGGTCCCCGCCCTCATGGCCCTCCTCCATGACGACTTCTACAGCATCCGGCGGGAGGCCGCCGCGGCGCTTGTTGCGATAGGGGCCCCGGCCATGGGGGCGGTCATATCCGCCCTCGGGGACCGGGACGGCGACGTCAGGAAACGGGCGGCGGACGTGCTCGCCGAGATCGGGGACGCACGGGCGATCGAGCCTCTCAGGGGCATCTTCAGCGATGAGGACTGGTACGTCCGGAAGGCGGCGGAGGGCGCGGTGGAGAAGATCCGGGGGCGCACCGGAGAGAGCCGGTAGCGGACCGGAGTGCCTGGTGCATCGATCCCGGGTTACCGGCGGTGAACCGGGATGTGACTTTCCGGAATGAGCAGGCCGGGTATCACTCCTGCAACGATTCTCAATTACCGGCACGCTCAACGGAGGAGAGTATCGATCTTTTTTCACACTAGCCGGGGGGGTGCATCCCGGGAGACGGCTTTTCCCCGGTATCGCCACGTACTGCCCCCTCCGGGGGGCGGGGCTTTGAGGAGGAACGTACGGGGACCCACCTGCGGGGCGGGGGAGACCCTCTCCCCGGTCCCCACTCCCCGTGGCGATACCCCCACGGTCCACTACTGCACGGGGGACCCCGGGATCGAACCGGCAGTAGCAGGTCCTTCTCTGCCCGCCCCTCCGGGAAACCGCCGCCAGCACCATCCCCTGGCACGGCTTTCCACTGGATATCGCCATGCGCTGCCCCCGCCCCAGGGGGGCGGGGGAGGAGGCCGAAGGCCGGGCAGGGTGGGGGTTGCCGGAGAGGAACTTTCAGGTACCATTTTGCCCGGGGAGGGGGTCTCCCCCTCCCCGGTCCCCTCCCCCCGTGGCGATAGCCACCACGGTCCAGTGTACCGGGACAAGCCTGGAAAATCGGATTCTGGCTCTCTCCTCCCCCGGGAAACCGCTGCCAGCACTATTCTTGCGGAGGGGGCGGGGGAGGAGCGCGCAGCGCGGGCGGGGTGGGGGGGCGAAGGGGAGCGCTCCGTCTGGGATGGAACGAAGGCCAGATAGGGTCTGTTCATCTGGAATCGATGCACTACATCCACTCGTACCGCCGGAGGTACTCCTGGATCTTCCTCGAATCGATCCAGCCCTGGTCGAGCTGTCGGATATACCCGTTGATCCGCCCGACCTCCTGCTGGATCCTCCGGGTCGCCTGCTCGTCCTCAAGCAGGCACGCTGTGCCGAGGATCACCTGAAGCGGCTGCCGGATGTGGTCGCCGAGGATCGCGAACTGTTCGATGTTCTGCCTGATCCGGTCGAACGCCTCCTGCCGGACCCGTTCGAGTTCCCGCTCGCGGGTGATGTCGTGGGATATGACCGCCACCCTCCGTCCGTCCTCCCGGCCGCCCGGGACCGGGAAGAGGACGTTTTCGAGGATCCGCCCATCACGCTCGTCGACGTGCCGGAGAGGGCTCCCCGCGATGAGGGCCTGTGCTGTAAGCTCCCGTCGTTTCACCGCCAGTTCCGGTGGGAGGAGGTCGTAGGCGCATGTCCCGAGGATTTCCCCGACGGTCTTTTCGAATCGTGCCGCCATCACCTCGTTCAGGGCGAGGAGGGTCCCGTCGTGATCGATGAGCATGGCCGCATCGGGCGTGGCGTCGAGGAGCGCCCGGAACTGCTCCTCTGCCCGCCGCCGCCCGGTGACATCGTGGATGATGGAGTGCAGGAGCACCCGCCCGCGGATGACGACGCGGCCGCTGAAGACGTCCACATCACGGCACCGGCCGTCCGCCAGCCGGTGCAGGAACGAGAAATGCTGTTCTTCGCTGGTCACCGCCTTCTGCATATCCCGGAGCAGCTCTTCCTCCCCGAGGGCGTTGATATCGGCGATCCGCATCGCGGTGAGGGTCTCGAGCGGGTAGCCGTAATAGGCGCTCGCCGCCGGGTTCGCATCGACGATGGCGCTGGTCTCCGGGTCGACGATCAGCATGACCGCGTGGCTCGTGGAGAAGATGCTCCGGAACCGGTCTTCGCTCTCCGCGAGGTCCTCTTCGGCCTGCACCAGGTCGGTGATATCGGTGATGTACCCCTCGACCGCCGCGATCCCGGCCCGGGTGGAGGGGAGGTCGCAGTCCCGGGCAAAGGCGGCCAGGGGTGCCTCCCCGGGGGCGTACCGGATGAGGCCGGCGCCGCCCTCCCCGGTGTCATGGAAGACAAGGAGCCGGAGCGCGGGCGTGACGGCGTCGACCGTGCTGACTGAGATGGATACCCTCCGGGCGCCGGTCCCGGGAACCCGGACATCGAGCGTGACCGGCGAAGGGCACGATCCATCCCGGAGAAGGGCGACGACCTCTCCGGGAGACTCGCCCTCTGTGAGCAGCGGCCCAAGATACCTCCGGATGGCCCCGGGAGCATCCGCTCCGAGGAGCTCTTCCTGTGTCGCGCAGAAGAGGGCCTGTAACTGCGCGTTGGCCTGGATGATCGTCAGGTCGGCGTCGACGATGAGGATCCCGTCACCCTGCGCCAGAGCAGATGGCAGGGCCTTACGCCTACCCGGGGGTATCGCCGGAGTCATGGATGAAACGGTCCTGCGGTTCGACTTGAGGATCTCTTCCGCTGAAGGATAAGTACTTTTACCAATCAGCGCATCCCGGTCCGGGGGCGGGCGTATGCCGGGGCCTCCCGCCCCGTCACCGCAGCCGGCAGGCCTCCTCGTAGGACTTCCTGCACTCCGGGCAGAGCGTCCGGGCCTTTCTCAGGTCCGGGAACGTCTCTTCGGTGATCTCGTCGCAGGCCGCTCCGCATATCTCGCACCAGTACTCTTTCGTCTCTTCTTTCCCCTCGCCTTTCCTGTCACGTTTCATATGATCTCCCTCTGCGCGCCCGGTTGCCCGGGACCGGGCGGGTTACTGCTCTTCTCCATCCGGCATATGCTTTCCCCTGGATCACCGCCACTCCACCCCGGCAAGATCGAGCCCCATCTCCCAGAACCGTTCCTGCACATCCGCGTCGAGAGCAAGTGACGACGGCCGGGTCCACCGGGTCGCCTCGAAGTACCTGCCGCTCACCTTCCCGGCATCCGGGGAGGTGGCGAGATGCACCTCCACCGCCGCCCCCTGCTCCGGTGGTGCGCCGCCGTCCCGCCCGCCGGTATAGGCGCGGAGGAGTTTGGTATCGATCACCCCCGGGTGGAGAGAGTTCGCCGTCACCCCCGTCCCGTCGAGGGTGCGGGCAAGCCGGGCGTTGAAGGCGACGACCCCGAGTTTTGACGTTGCGTAGGCGTCGTAGGCGTCGTAGTCCTCAAAACCTGGGAGATTCTCCCAATCGACCGCCCGCACGCTCCGGTGGGCGATCGACGCGACGTTGACGACCCGCGCCGGGGCGCTCTTTGACAGGAGCGGGAGGAGGTCGTGGGTGAGCAGGAGCACTGCAAGGTAGTTCACGGCGAACGTCATCTCGATCCCGCCGGGGGCAACGCGCCGCTCCGGCATGAAGACCCCGGCGTTGTTGATGAGCACGTCGAGCCGGTCGCACGCCCCGGCGACCTCCTCTGCAAGGTCCTGGACCCGGTCCTGCATCGAGAGATCCGCGATGAAGAGAGCTGGCTGTTCGGAACCGGCGACCGTCTCCAGTTCCTCGAGGACGGCACGCCCTTTCGCCCGGTTCCTGCCGTGGAGCAGGACGCGGTGACCCTGCCCGGCCAGGAGGCGTCCCGTCGCCTTCCCGATACCGTCCGTCGAGCCCGTGATCAGGATGGTCTTCTTCGCCATACGCGGCCCGGGTGCGCACCATTGCTATTTGAATGTTGTGTGCCGGGGCGGCGAGCCGGTGCACCATCCACGCCGGAAACGGCAGCGGCCGGGCACGGGGCCTGTGCCCCGCACCACCGCCCTCTTTTCGGGATAGATGGAGGGCAGGCACGGGCTCTCCCGGTTCAGGCCGGGTGCGCCCCTCCCACCGGTTCGGCGTCGCTCACCGCTTTCCTGTCCGGTCCCGGGGGTTCTTGCACCCGGGAGAGCCCCGGTTCCCGGTTCCTGGTGCGAGATAAATCAAAAAGGTGATATCCTGCACCACAGAACTGTACATATGGTGCGATACTCGGTCACGATGGACGATGACCTTGTGAAGACGATCGACAAAATGTGCGACTCTCTCGGGATGTCCCGGTCCGAATGGCTCAACAAACTCTGTACGGCCCACCTGAGTGGTGCACCGGGTAACGGCGGCGTGCAGAGCGCGACCCCGGCGGCGATGCCGCCCCTGAATGTCCCCGGCCCCAATATGACCGATTACGAGGCCGCCTGCGCCAGTTTCAGGATCGATGTTCCCGAGTACTTCAACTTCGGGTACGATGTGATCGACCGGTGGGCCGGGACCGACCGGAACAAACTGGCGATGATCTGGGTGGACCAGCAGGGGAACGAGAAGAAGTACTCCTTCCGTGACCTCCGGAACCTCTCCAACGGCGCCGCGAACATCCTCCTGAAGTACGGCGTCAAGAAGGGCGACCGGGTCATGCTGATGCTCCCGAGGATACCGGAATGGTGGATCTTCGCCATCGCGCTCGTCAAACTTGGGGCGGTCTTCTGCCCCTGCCCGACGATGCTGACCCCAAAGGACATCAAATACCGTATACGAGCCGGGAAGTTCAGGATGATCATC
>Ga0116159_1003569_pt1 | contig 13768 bp, 10 predicted proteins | sample AD_JPNAS1_MetaG_FD_89878 | JGI IMG/M metagenome (GOLD analysis project Ga0116159, IMG submission 89878) | Active sludge microbial communities of municipal wastewater-treating anaerobic digesters from Japan - AD_JPNAS1_MetaG | ecosystem: Engineered > Bioreactor > Anaerobic > Digestate | place...
ACCGCGGCTTCCGCCACGTCACCGGCATCGATCGCTCGCGCTACCTCGTCCGCCTCGCCCGCAAGCGCGCCGCCCGCGCCGGCCTGCACGTCTCGTTCCACGAGGGCGATGCCCGCCGCTTCCGCCTCGCCGACAGGACCTTTCACTGCATCGCCATCATGGGCAACTCGTTCGGCTATTTCGACCGCGAGGAGGACGACCTGGCCGTCCTCGCCAGCGCCCGCCGCGTCCTGCTGCCCGGCGGCACCCTCGTCCTCGACCTGACCGACGGCAACTGGATGCGCGACCATTTCGAACGGCGCTCCTGGGAGTGGATCGACCAGAATCACTTCGTCTGCCGCGAGCGCTCCCTCTCCTCCGACGGCGAGCGCCTGATCACCCGGGAACTGGTCTCCCACGCCGAGCGCGGCGTCATCGTCGACCAGTTCTACGCCGAACGGCTCTACTCGCGCGAATCGGCGATCGGCCTGCTCGATCGCGCCGGCTTCGAGGGCATCCGCACCCACGGCCAGCTCGCCGCCGACAGCGACCGCAATCAGGATCTCGGCATGATGGCCCACCGCATCCTGCTGTCGGCCAAATCCCCCAAGGTCCCCGCCGCCCGGCGAGTTGGGCCGATCCGCTTCCCCGAAGTCACCGTGATCCTGGGCGATCCCTCGCTGCCCGACATGGTCAAACTCGACGGCGAATTCAACGACCTCGATCTCGACACCGTCAACCGACTCAAGCGCGCGCTCGATGAACTGGAGGGCTACCGCTTCGACTATCAGGACAACCATGCCGGCCTGATGACGCGGCTGCGCGCCGAACCGCCGAAGTTCGTCCTCAACCTGTGCGACGAAGGCTACAACAACGACGCGTTCCTGGAACTTCACGTCCCCGCGCTGCTCGACATCCTCGGCATCCCTTACACCGGCGCCGGGCCGACCTGCCTCGGCCTGTGCTACAACAAGGCCCTCGTCCGCGCCATCGCGCTCTCGCTCGAAATCCCCGTTCCGCTCGAAACCTACTTCAACCCCGACGATCAGTCCGCGACGCTTCCCTCCACCTTCCCGGCCCTGCTCAAACCCAACTTCGGCGACAGCAGCCAGGGCATCACGCAGCACGCCGTCGTCCATTCCCCCGAACAGCTCATCTCCTACCTGCGCAACCTGCAGGAGGAACTGCCCGGCCGCCCGATCCTGTTCCAGGAGTTCCTCTCCGGCAAGGAATACAGCATCGGCATCATCGGCAACCCGGGCCTCGCGCTGCGTTTCCTGCCCGCCCTCGAAGTCGATTACAGCGGCCTGCCCGCCGAGTTGCCTCCGATCCTCGGCTACGAATCCAAATGGGACCCCACCTCGCCCTACTGGGGCGCGATCAGGTATCACGAGGCGCGGCTCCCCGAGGAGGAACTGCGCAAGCTCCAGGATTACTCAAGCCTGCTGTTCGAACGGCTCGGCTGCCGTGATTACGCCCGCTTCGACTGGCGCGCCGACGCCAATGGCGAAATCAAGCTGCTCGAGGTCAACCCCAATCCCGGCTGGTGCTGGGACGGCAAGATGAACATCATGACCGGCTTCATGGGCCTGCGCTACTGCGACTTCCTGCGCATGATTCTGGAAGCCGCGCAGGAGCGCGTCGGCGCGACCGTCGCCAACGGCCAGTTGACCCCGGCGGGGGTCTAGGACCGCCAGTGCGGGTCCGGCGGTGTGGGACCGGCCAGTGGAGGACCAGCGCCCCCGCCGGTCCAGCCCCGCCTCCACCTCCCGGGCGCTAACAGACACCCACCGCGGCACTTCAGAATGCCCCGCGCTTGAGCTATCGTGCTTCTGGTGCGCCGCGCGCCGGTCAGCCGGATACCGGCCAACGACCGGATCGCCCCCGCCGCGCGGCGCGCACGCCATCCTTCCCCGCGAGTTGCCCGGCCGTGACCACCCCCGCCTTTCTTCAATATGAACACTACGCCGTGCTCGGCGCGGGCGCCAGCGGCCGCTCCACATCGCGCCTGCTGCTCGACCGCGGCAAGCGCGTCACGCTCTTCGACGACTATGCCGATCCGGCCGCCGGGAACCTTCAACCCCTGCGCGAGCGCGGCGCGGCGCTTCAGTTCGGCCCTCCCCAGACGACCGCGGCGGCCCTCGCTCAGGTCCAGGCCTGCGTCGTCTCGCCCGGGATTCCCATCGACCATCCGCTCATCGCCGAGGCGCGCCGCCGCGGCAAGGACGTGCTGGCCGAGATCGAACTGGGCTGGCTGCTGCGCGGCGGGGCGCGCGTCGCCGCCATCACCGGCACCAACGGCAAGACCACCGTCACCATGCTCCTCCAGCGCCTGCTGGAGGAAGGCGGCCTCGATCCAATCGCCGCCGGCAACATCGGACTGCCGATGACCGAAGCCGTGACCGCCCGCGCCGGCGAGGCCCTCGCCCGCACGATCTTCGCCGTCGAGATCAGCAGCTTTCAGCTCGAAACGACCGACGCCTTCGCCCCCGAGGTCGCCGTCATCCTCAACGTCACGCCGGATCATTTGGACCGCCACGGCAGCATGGAGGCCTACACCCGCGCCAAGGCCCGCATCACCGGGCGCCAGCGCGCCGACCACGTCCTCGTCGTCAATCAGGACGACGCCGCCTGCCTGGCCATCGCCGCCGCCAGCCGCGCCCGCATCCGCCGCTTTTCGCTGGAGCGTCCCGTCCAGGACGGCGCCTGGCTCGATGGCGAACTGATCATGATCATCGAGCCGGGCCAGCGCCCGCGCCGCCTGATCGCAATCGACGAGCTCAAGATGGTCGGCCTGCACAATGTCGCCAATGCGATGGCGGCGGCGTGCGCGGCGCAGGTCCTCGGCGTCGGCCGCGAGGCGATCGCCGCCACGCTCGCGGCATTCCGCTCCGCCCCCCACCGGATGGAAATCGTCGCCACGCGCGACGGCGTCACTTACATCAACGACTCGAAGGCCACGAACCTCGACGCGATGGTCCAGGCCGTCAGTAGCTTCGAAGGGGGCATCCACCTGATCGCCGGCGGCCGCGACAAGGCGAGCCCGTTCGATACGATCACGCACCACCTGGAACGGCGCGTTCGCCGGCTCTACCTGATCGGCGAGGCCGCCGCCGACATGGAACAAGCCTGGGGCGAGCGGATCGAGTGCCGCCAGTGCGGAACACTCGCCAACGCGCTGAGCGAAGCGACCGCCGCCGCCGCGGACGGCGAAATCATCCTGCTCTCACCCGGCTGCGCCAGCTTCGACCAGTTCCAGAGCTACGCCGACCGCGGCCGCCAGTTCGTCGAATGGGTCAACGCCCTCCCCCCAAATCCCGTCCCTCGTCCCTCATAAAATCGTCCCTCGTCCCTCGTCCTCGTTCTCGGCTCTCGCAAATCGCCCTTTCCTTTTTCGTGTCTTTCGTGCCTTTCGTAATCTCATTTCTCCTCTTCTCACGGCCCCTCCCTCTCTTTCCCGCTCAGCCCCTCGCGCCAGGCGCGCTCGATTTCGCGCGCGCAGCGTTCCGCCCCCGTGCAATCCGGCGTTTGCCGGATCCGCTGACGGCCCAGCCGCTCCAGCCAGGGCCGCCAGTCCAGCCGCAGGAAATCCCGCTCGGGGATGCACAGCCCGCCCCCCCAGCGCCGCAGCGCGCGGTCCAGCGCATACCATTCGGCAAACTGCGGCCGCGGCAGATACAGCATCCGCGTACCGACCGCCAGGCACTGTGCGCACGTCCCGTAACCCGCCTTGCCGATGACCCCGTCCACCGAGGCGAACGCGTCGGCCGTGGGCATCGTCTCCTCGTCCAGCGGGCGCACCAGCTCCTCCAGCCCCGCCGGCGCCGCGTAACCGACCAGTTGCAGATCGCGCAGCCGCGGGCGCGCATCCGGCTCAAGCCCCTGCAGGCCCTCCCGTCCCAGGTAAACCAGATAAATCGGCCGCGCCGGATCGAGCCCCCGGGCGCGCGCCAGTTCTGCCCGGCGCGGGCGGCCCGCCGCCGCCACCAGCGGCATTTCGCGCCGCTCCCGGCACGCCTCCGCATCGCTCACGAATCCGGTCGTCAGCAGCAGATCCCCCTCGGCATATTCCGCGCGCATGTGCTCGATGACCGCCGCCGCGCGCCGCCGCAGCGCCTCGTCCGGCTGCTCCATCTCCACCAGATGCCGGTAAATGCCGGCCCACGTGAAGTTGGCGATCAGGATCGACGGGATGCCCGCCCGCCGCGCGACCCGCAAGGCGAACGGCACGATATCGGCCACGACCAGCCGGGCCCCGCGCGCGCGCAGCCATTGCACCTCCTCGTCGATCCGCCGCTCGTTGCGCGCGATCAGTTCCTCGGCCCGCTCCAGCGTCCGCCGCAGGTCGATCCGCGTCGCGTCGGGTCCCAGCGTGCCGCAATCGAAGGCGGCCGGCGCCAGCTCGAACGGCCGTCCCATCAGCTTTTGTTCCAGAAACCAGCGCGGGCACTCCGTCCGCAGCGTCACCGGGATTTCGCGATCCACCCGCGCCAGGATCAGCGTCGAGCGCACCGCGTGCCCAAATCCATGCGAGGTGATATACCAGACGATCATGGCCCGGCCCCGTCGGCGACGCAGTGGGCCTATTGTTCAGACCGCCGCTGCGCGCGCAAGCCGGAACTGCTGCTCCGGGTCGATCGCGCTCTGCAGCCGGCGGCTCAGCCGCCACTCCTCGGCCTTCGGCAGGCGCAACACCCCGCTCGGCATTACCCCATTCCCCCGTCGGACTTGCGCCGCTCGGCCATCCCCACTAAAATTAACCCTCTCCCACTCCCACAGGCTGCAAGGAGCATCGGCTGTATGGCTCTCACCTACTCCACCATGATGGAACTTGGCACCACGGCCCCCGATTTCAGCCTGCCGGGGACCGATGGCCAGCTCTGGCGCCGCGACGACGCCAAAGGCACCCGCGGCACGCTCATCGTCTTCACCTGCAACCATTGTCCCTACGCCAAGGCCGTGGAAGATCGCCTGATCGCCATCGGCCGCGACTATCAGCCGCGCGGCATCGGCATCGTCCTGATCAACAGCAACGACGCCGACAATTACCCCGAGGATTCGTTCGACAAGATGAAGGAGCGCGCCGCCGCCAGAAACTATCCCTTCCCCTACCTGTTCGACGAAAGCCAGGACGTGGCGCGCGCCTACCACGCGGCCTGCACGCCCGACCCCTTTCTGTTCGACCGCCATCTGCGCCTCTACTACCGTGGCCGCATCGACGACAACTGGCAGGATCCGGACAAGGTCCGCCGCCACGATCTGCGCGACGCGCTTGACCTGCTGCTCGCCGACAAGCCCGCCCCCGTCGAGCAACTCCCCTCCATGGGCTGCAACATCAAATGGAAGGAATGAGGCGGGCCGGCTTACGGCGCGTGGCGTCCCCGGCCGCCGAGATATCCGTGATGTCGTTTCCACCCGTCCGCTACGTGCAGGCCGTTCCCGTCATGCACGACGGCCAGCATGTGGTTGTGTTGCAGGATCCCGAGGGCCTGTGTCCCGAGACGCTCGCCGTTCCCCTGCCGCTCTACCTGATCATGACGCTCCTCGACGGCCGGCGCGACGCCCGCGCCGTCCAGACCGAAATCGCCCGGATGGCGCAGGGGCAGATCGTCCCCACCCAGGAGATCGAGCGCATCGTTCACGAGCTGGATGAACTCTATCTGCTGGAGAACGCCCGCGCGCGCGAACGCCGCGCCGAACTGGAGCGCGAATTCGACGCGCTCCCGCTGCGCCCGCCGATCCACGCCGGCGCCGCCTACCCCGCCGAGGCCGACGCGCTCCAGGAGATGATGCGGCAACTGTTCGACGGCCTGACTCCGGCCGCCGCCGACGCCCCCCGCCCGCGCGGCCTCATCCTGCCGCACATCGACCTGCGCGTCGGCGGCCGCGCGCTGGCCCGCGCCCTCGCCACGCTCGATGCCGACCGTCCCCCGCGGCTCTACATCATCCTGGGCGTCGCCCACTCTCCCACGCGCAACCTCTTCACGCTCACCGACAAGTCATTCGCCACCCCGCTCGGCCTGGTCGAGACCGACCGCGACGCCGCGGCGCGCCTGCGCGAGCTCTACGGCGCCGAACGCCTCAGCGGGCAGATCGCCCACCGGCTCGAGCACAGCATCGAGTTCACCACCGTCGGCCTGCGTTACCTGCACGGCGCCAGTCATAACGGCTCGCCGGGCGGAACCGTGCGGATGCTCCCCCTGCTTTGCGGCTCGCTCCACGAAGTTCTGGAAGAGGACGGCCTCTCGCCGCGCGAGCTGCCGGTGGTCAACGATTTCATCGAAGCGCTGCGCCGGCTGATCGACGAACTCAACGGCGATGTCTGTCTGATTGCCAGCGTCGATCTGAGTCACGTCGGCCTGAAGTTCGGCGACGCCGAGGGGATCTCCGATCTGCGCCGCGAGCTTGTCCGGTCGGCCGATGACGCCATGCTCGCCACCATCGAACGGGGCGAACCCGAAGCTTTCTTCGACACTTTCCGCGCCGATCGCAACGCGCGCAATGTCGATGCGATCACGTCGGTCTACGTCCTGCTCCACGCCCTGGGCGCGGTCGCCCGCGCCGAACGCCTCGACTACCAGCAATGGCACGAGGCCGCGACCGATTCGATGGTCAGCTACGCCAGCCTCGCGCTCTACTGACCCGCCCCCCAATGGACGGCTTACATCCAAGCTGAACTGCGACAGCAGTGCTGGCGCAGCCAACTATTGAGATATTTTCATCCATAAATATATTGAGTTTTCCAAAGCCATCTGGCATTCCTTCGGGTTAGCCCGGCTGGATCAGGTTCGCATGGGCTGACGCGCAAGTATGGAGTTCCATGATGGCCCGAGACATCAATAAGAATCCCTATGACTCGAAAACTTTAACAAAGTTGGAAATATTCGAGGCATACGTTAGAGAATGGCTGCCGGTATTCATCGAGTCTCGACATGTAACCCGTGCCGCAATCTGGGATTTTTTCGCCGGTTCCGGTCGCGACTCCGACGGTGTGCCGGGCAGCCCATTGCGGATTCTAAACCAAATTGAGTCCTTCAAGACAAAACTTGCCGCGAAGCCAAATATGCAGATCCGTGTCGTTCTAAACGAAGGCAATTCACGGAAATACGCTGACTTGTCGAGGGTCGTGGAAGAAGGTCGGGGTTCATGGGACCTGACGGACAAAGTGTCTGTGGAATGCCGCAATGCCGACTTCCAGGATTTATTCCGCCTGTGTTACCCCGAACTAATGCGGCAGCCTAACTTGATCCTGATAGACCAATATGGAATAAAACACGTAAACCGTGATGTATTCCATATGCTCATTGGCTTGCCAAAAACCGATTTTCTGTTCTTTATTTCCTCATCATATATCAAGCGATTCGCTCGAACCCATGAATTCTCACGTATCTTTCCAGACATGCAATCTTTTCAACTCGCGGACGCTAGAGCACAAGATGTCCACCGGATCGTGCTTGAGTACTATCGGAGTTTGCTTCCTTCGACAAGCGCAACTCGATTGTACCCATTCACGCTGCGCCGTGGAGAGCGGTCCGGGAATGTATACGGTTTGATATTTGGCAGCGCCCATCCGCATGGCGTGGAAAAATTTCTCGACGTTGCGTGGAACAGAAACCGCATCAACGGCGAAGCCAATTTTGATATTGATGACGACCTGGAAAAACTTGAACCCGTGTTCTCCGATGAATTTCGGCGGTTCACGAAACGAGAATGCTTCGAGCGAGACCTTGTGTCCTTCATCCATGACGCCGGAGAAAGAACAAATGCCGAGGTGTATGAGTTTACCTTGGCGCGCGGACATCCCAAGGCCCATGCCATGGAATGCCTGAGAAGGCTTCGCCGCGAAAAGAAGATCGATTGCCCCGCCAACTTTGGGATAAGCTACAAGTGCTGCGTCTCAGAGCATCGCCGAATCGTGACCGTGAGGTCCCTATCCAGATGACCAGCACCAGGATCGAATGGACCCAGTCCGTTTGGAACCCCGTGGTTGGCTGCTCGAAGGTTAGCTCGGGGTGCAAGAACTGCTACGCCGAGCGGATGGCCCGGCGACTGGTCGCGATCGCCGCCGCCGCGCGCGCGCGTGGCGATGACCCCGGGCGAGCGGGAAATTATCAGAAGGTCTTGAATGCAAACGGTAATTGGAGTGGGGGGATTTTCCTGGATGACCTCAGCTTGCACGCGCCGTATGGGTGGCGTCAGCCGCGCGTCGTCTTTGTCAATTCAATGAGCGATCTGTTCCATGAAAACGTCCCGTTCGACTTCATCCGAAAAGTTTTCAACGTCATGAATGAATGCGAATCGCACACATTTCAAGTGCTGACTAAGCGCCCCGAGCGCGCGGCTCTGTTTTCAGGTAAGCTAGGCTGGACCTCGAACATCTGGATTGGAACGAGCGTTGAAAACGATGAAGTCTCGGGACGCATCGATCACCTGCGCAAAGTGGGTGGATGTGTCCGATTTCTGTCTCTTGAACCACTCCTTGGGCCGTTGCCGAATCTCAATTTGACCGATATCGACTGGGTGATTGTCGGTGGGGAATCTGGACCCGGCGCAAGAAAAATGAGGCCGGAATGGGTGCATTCGATTCAGCAGCTGTGTCGCGCCAACGGAGTGCCCTTCTTTTTCAAGCAGTGGGGCGGGGCTAATAAGAAGAGAAATGGCCGGCTGCTTGGCGGAAAGACGTATGACGAAATGCCCGATCTGGCTCAAGTGCATCGCGTTCGTGCGGCATAGTCTGGTGCAGGATCTTCAATCTCTACGCCCTTACGCCGCCCGTTCCCGGCCGCGCAGGTGAACCAGCACCAGGCTCATGTCGGTGGCATTGATCCCCGCGATGCGCAGCGCCTGACCCACCGTCGCCGGACGGAAACGCTTCAGCTTGTCCTGCGCCTCGCGCCGCAGCCCCCGCACCGCGTCATAGTCGACCCACTCGGGCAACGGCTTCGCCTCGGCGCGCAGCATCCGCTCCACCTGTTCTCGCTGCTTGGCGATGTAACCCTCATACTTGATCCGCAGCAGCACTTCATGCCGGACACGTCGGGCATCGAGCGCCGCCGCGGGGTCGCCTTCCCCCCCCGCCGCCGCGGCGTCGGCCAGCAGCCCCGCCGCCTCCGCCGCCGCGAGCGTCACCTCCGGCCGCGCCAGATACTGCCGGATCGTCGTCGGCTTCTCCGGCCAGGGGAGTCCGGCCGCCTCGAATCGCTCGCGTCCCGCATCGTCGGGCCGCAGATGCCGCTCGCCGACCTGGTCGCGCAGCGCCTCCACCCGCGCGCGAAACGACTCGAACCGCCGCCAGCGGGCGTCATCCACCAGCCCCACCCGCCGGCCGTGGGGCGTCAGCCGCAGGTCGGCCGTGTCGTGGCGCAGCAGCAGGCGATACTCCGCCCGCGACGTGAACATCCGGTACGGCTCGCGGTGCTCCATCGTGATCAGGTCGTCGATCAACACACCGATGTAGGCTTCGTCGCGCCGCAGCACGAGCGGCTCCTCCCCGCGCAGCCGCAGCGCGGCGTTGATCCCGGCGATGATCCCCTGCGCGGCCGCCTCCTCGTAGCCCGACGTGCCGTTGATCTGCCCGGCGAAAAACAGCCCCGCCACCAGGCGCGTCTCCAGCGACGGGTAAAGCTGCAACGGCGGGCAATACGTATATTCCACCGCATAGCCCGGCCGGATCATCTCGACTCGCTCCAGCCCCGGAATCGAGCGCAGCATCGCGTCCTGCACTTCCTCCGGCAGCGACGTCGACAGCCCGTTGGGGTAGATCCAGTCGGTCGTCAAGCCCTCCGGTTCCAGGAAAATCTGATGACGCGCCTTGTCGGCGAACCGCACGACCTTGTCCTCGATCGACGGGCAGTAGCGCGGTCCGATGCTCTGGATCACGCCGGTATAGAGCGGCGAGCGGTCCAGCCCGCCGCGGATGATCTCGTGCGTGCGCTCGGTGGTGAAGCCGATCCAGCAGCTCGCCTGCCGCCGCGTGATCGCGCCGCTTGTGAACGAAAAGGCGGGGATCGGCTCGTCGCCCGGCTGCTCTTCGAATCGCGCCCAGTCGATCGACGCGGCGCGCAGCCGCGGCGGCGTGCCCGTCTTGAGCCGCCCCGTCTCGAAGCCGATTCGCTGCAGCGCGTCGCCCAGCCCCACCGCCGCGCGTTCGCCAATGCGGCCCGCCGGCTCGCGGCGCAGGCCAATGTGGATCAGGCCGTCCAGGAACGTGCCGGTGGTGCAGATGACGGCGCGCGCGCCGACGCGCTCCGGCTCGCCGCCGCCCGTGTCGACCAGCACGCCAGCCACCCGGCACCCCCCCGCGCCGTCGCGCTCCAGCAGCAGATCGACGGCCATGCCCGCCGCCACGGTCAGACCCGGCGTGGCGGCCATCCGGTCGCGCATCCAGGCATTGTAGGCCAGCTTGTCGCATTGCGCCCGCGGCGCCTGCACGGCGGGCCCCTTGCGCGTGTTCAGCATGCGGAACTGAATGCCGGTCGCGTCGGTCGCCTGCGCCTGCACGCCCCCCAGCGCGTCGATCTCGCGCACCAGGTGCCCCTTGGCCAGCCCGCCAATCGACGGGTTGCACGACATCAGCGCGACATGCCGCGGGTCCAGCGTCAGCAGCAGGACGCGCCGGCCCAGCCGCGCCGCCGCGTGCGCCGCCTCGCAGCCGGCATGCCCGGCCCCGATCACGATGATGTCATAGTGCTCCGCCGTCATCCTCACATCCCGCCGCCGCCATGGGCGAAAATGATCCGGCATTATATCCGGTCAGGGCGGGATGTGAAAGATCCGGACGCCAGCCAGCCGACCCTCGACGCCGCGCGGAGCGGCATGAACGGCTCACCAGGAACTGCGTCCCCGGCCGCCCATCTGCATGTCCCTTACGTCCTTTACGTCCCTTGCCTGCTCAGGAAAGCCGCGGCCGAGCGACGAACACCGACAGACTTCGAGAACCAAGCATCACCGCCGCCAGATGCGCTCCCCACAGCGCCAGGCCGGCCACTTCCAGCATCCCGCTGACGCCGATCACACCGAAGAACAGCGGATGCCAGTTCGTGAGCGTCTGGGTTGAGACACGCAGCAGGCAGCCCAGGTTCACCAGCACGAACGGCGCCCACAATCCCGGCAGCGTCCGGTGGTCCACGTCGGCCAGCATCGGCACGATCCGCGCCGCGATGCCCATGATCATCAGCGAGACAAACCCGACCGTGATCGCGTGGCGGATCGCCCCGTAGTACGCATGGCTGAACGGAATGCCGCTCGCCGCCTGATACGCCGGCAGCAGCAGCAGCATGCCCAGGGAGAGGGCCAGCCAGCCCCACGCCGCGCGGATGAACTTGGCCGACCGGCACGGCCCGCCGCCGATCCCCACCATCGGCTTCCAGAAGCGAAACGACAGCCCGATCAGCAGGCACCCCGCCGCCAGCATCAGCCACGGCACAAGCAGCAGCGCCGCCACGTGGTGGCTGCCGCTGATGCGATAGGCCAGGAACAGCGTCACCTCGCCGCAGATCGCGCCGACGACCAGCCCGAACGCGATCCACGCCCGCCGCGTCGGCGCCGGCGCGCGGTCATACAGGATCGGCAACAGCCGCAGGTTGACCCCCAGGATCATGCACAGCGCCAGCCCATGGACTTGCAGGTCCCTCAGCGGCGCCTGCCACGTCGCCACCTGCGCCACCAGCGCCTCCCGGTCCGGCGCAATCATCACCCGGTGCATGTGCCACACGCTCAGCACCGCCTGCAAGACGAAGAACCCCAGGCCGGCGAGCACGAACGCGGCCCAGGGCTCCAGCGGCCGCCGCGCCGCGCGCAGCGTGCCCGCCAGGTGGCCGGCGAACACGCCGATCGCCGCGATCTCCAGCGCCCCGCCCCCCAGCGCCGCCGGCGGCGCCCAGCCGGCGGCCGGCGCGCTCATCCCCGCCGTGCGCAGCACGAGCCCGCTCAGCATCAGCCCCAGCGCCGTCCCCGCCCCACGCGGCGCCGCCGCCGGGGCGTGCCACAGCCGCGGAAGCATCTGGTAGCCAAATCCCATCACGAACAACCCGACCCAGCCGAAGATCTGCGCGTGGCCGTGCGCGTTGACGTGATGCAGCGAAATGCCCGTGAAATCGCCGGCAAAGCCGATGCTCCACAGCAGCCAGGCCCCCCACGAGGCGCCGGCGGTCAGGACGGTCGCGATGGCGGCCAGAAAATACGGCCGATGCGGCAGCGGGATGTCGACGGCGGCGGCTGGCGCGGCGGCCGCGAGCGGCGGGGCGGGTTCAGGCATGGGCGGGCTCCGGCGGAGGGGTTTTGCGGCTTGATACGCGAATCAGGTTGCGGCGGTCAGTCCGCCACGAAGCTGATCCCCGGACACAGCGGGATGCTGGCCGACGGCTCGGCCACCACCTCGGCCAGCGTCGTCGCCGACAGCGCCTCCTGGATCGCGGCCATCGCGTCGTCCATCCGCCGGTGCAGCGGGCAGAGCTGCGCGCCGTGCGCCGCCAGACCCAGCGGACAACTGTGGATCCGCTTGATCGGATCGACGGCGTTGACCACGTCGAAGATCGTCAGTTCCTCGGCGGGGCGCAGCAGCTGATAGCCGCCGTGCAGCCCCCGGATCGCCCGGATGATCTTCTCCCGCGCCAGCATCTGCAGGACCTTGGACAGGTAGCCGGCCGGGACCTTCGTGATCCGGGCGATCTCGGCCGTTGTCAGCGGGTTGTCGGGCTGCTGGGCCAGGGCGACGGTGGCGCGCAGGGCGTATTCGGCGGTCTGAGAGAACATGCAGGAGGAGCTTTCAGGGGGAACTGCGATATCCAGGAAAAAATGGATATCTTAACCTTGACATCCACTTTAGCGGCGCGGTATGCTCGCCGTCAAGTGGATAAAAGCATCCACTTTTTCCCGGCCCCCCGCCGGCGATCCACCCCCCCCGGAGGTTTTCCTCCTCATGCGCTACTTCAAGCTCTGGCTGGCGCTCGGTCTCGTCATCGTCGCCTCGTTCGCCGTCCTCGGATACTTCGGATTCGAGATCTATCGCCAGATGCCCCCCATCCCGGCCGAAGTTGTTGACGCCGACGGCAACGTCCTCTTCACCGGCCAGGATATCCGCGACGGCCAGAACGTCTGGCAGTCGATCGGCGGCCAGGAACTCGGCTCCATCTGGGGCCATGGCGCCTACGTCGCCCCCGACTGGTCCGCCGACTGGCTCCATCGCGAGTCGGTCCTGATTCTCAATGCCTGGGCCCGCGCCGAGCACGGCGCCCCCTACGCCGACCTGGATGAACGCGCCCAGTCGGATCTGCGCACCCGCCTGCGTACCCTCATCCGCACCAATACCTACGATCCCGACACGCAGCGCCTGGTCCTCAACAACGACCGCGCCGCCGCCATCGAGCGTCTCGGCCGCTACTACGGCGCCCTCTTCAGCGACGCCGCCGAGTTCCCCGCCGACGTCCAGGAGATCGCCGATGGCGGCTTCAATCCCGCCGAGTTGCGCGACGCCTACGCCGTCGCCACCAACACAATCCGCGACCCCGAGCGCCAGCGCCAAATGAACGCCTTTTTCTTCTGGACCGCATGGGCCGCCGGCGCCGAGCGGCCCCGCGCGACCGAAGCCGCCGCCGTCCAGTCCTTCAGCGACCGGCCCGCCATCACCTACACCAACAACTGGCCGGCCGAGGCGCTCATCGCCAACCGCCCCAGCGGCGCCATCATCGTCTGGTCGGTCGTCAGCTTCGTCCTGCTGCTGGCCGGCATCGGCGCACTGGCCTGGTATTACGCTGTGCTGAAGCATCGCGACGACCCCGAGACGAACCTC
>Ga0116159_1003582_pt1 | contig 13733 bp, 10 predicted proteins | sample AD_JPNAS1_MetaG_FD_89878 | JGI IMG/M metagenome (GOLD analysis project Ga0116159, IMG submission 89878) | Active sludge microbial communities of municipal wastewater-treating anaerobic digesters from Japan - AD_JPNAS1_MetaG | ecosystem: Engineered > Bioreactor > Anaerobic > Digestate | place...
AAAATCTCCGCACTTCCTCAATCGGGGTGGAAAGATCGGCGTCCGTGATCAACAGATACTGTCCTTTCGCCGCGAGCATTCCCCGCCTCACCGCGTCCCCTTTGCCGACATTTCGGGGGCTGACAAGAACCTGGCTGTCTGAAAAGCGCAGTTTTTCGGCCGAAATTTTGACTGTCCGGTCACGACTGCCATCATCGGAAACGATAATTTCAGCCTCGTAGGTTTGCTTGCGGAGGAACGCGAAAATAAAATCCAGCGTCCCCGGAAGACGTTTCTCTTCGTTATAAGTCGGGATGATGATAGATAAATAAGGGGCCATATTAGCTCTCGCGGTTTGTAATCATGGTTTTGAAATAATCAACAGTTTTTTGAAGTCCCGATTCCAAGGACACCTTCGGTTGCCAGTTAAGGTTTTTTTTCGCCTTCGTAATATCCGGCCGGCGAACCTTCGGATCGTCAACTGGCAAATCCTGATGGACAATTCCGGACGAGGCCCCCGTAATCCGGAGGATGAGTTTCGCCAGTTCCATCATGGAAATTTCCCGGGGATTTCCAATATTGATCGGCTCGTTCAGGGAAGACATTAGCAGTTTTTCAATTCCGTCAATCATGTCAGTAATATAACAAAGACTGCGTGTCTGCTTCCCCCGCCCGAACACGGTCAAGGGTTGTCCTGTCAGGGCCTGCGTTATAAACGCCGGAATCGCGCGACCGTCTTTGAGGCGCATCCGTGGTCCGTAGGTGTTAAAAATCCGGATAATTTTCGTATCGATTCGATGGGAACGGTGATACGCCATCGTGAGCGCCTCCGCGTAGCGTTTGGCTTCATCGTAGACACCCCGAGGTCCCACCGGATTGACGTTCCCCCAGTATTCCTCTTTTTGCGGATGCACCTGGGGATCGCCATAAACCTCCGAAGTCGACGCGAGTAGAAATACGGCTTTTTTTTCCTTCGCGAGGCCGAGAATATTGTGCGTCCCAAGAGCGCCGACCTTGAGCGTTTGAATGGGGTATTGTAAATAGTCAAGCGGGCTGGCCGGCGAGGCAAAGTGAAGAATGTAATCCAGATGACCGGGGAAATTCGTGTACTCACAAACATTGTGCCGGATCAGTTCAAAATCTTTATGGGAATCCAGATGAGCGATATTCTGCTCACTTCCGGTAAGGAAATTGTCCATCGCGTACACCCTAAATCCCCGCGCCACAAAACGGTCACAAAGATGCGACCCTAGAAACCCACCGCCACCGGTTACCAACACTGTCTTTTGTTCTGCCATAAATCCTCTATTGGGGATCACCCTCGGCCTTTTCTTGCGCCTTTGCCGCTTCTTTCTTTTTCGTATCCGCCAGTTCGACCAGAAAATCCGCAACCGCGTCCTCCCAGGGACGAAACTGGATTCCGAGCGCCGATTCCGTTTTTTTCAGAGATAAAACCGAATTATACGGTCGTGGCGCGGGACGGTTCAGTTCGCGTGAAGAGATTTCCTCGACCGTCACATCGCTACGACCAAGTTTTTCCAAAATAAAACGCGCGAATCCGGCCCAAGTGACCTGACCGGAATTTGAGATATGATATATCCGGACTCCGGAGTCAAATACCATTTCTTTTTTTTTACTCAACATCCGAAGAATAGCGCCGGCCACGTCCTTCGTGTAAGTCGGTCGTCCCGTCTGGTCCGACACGACCCTGATATTCTTGACTGATTCAGTCTGGCCCAGGATCGCTCTTGGAAACGAACGGCCATAAACCCCATAAAGCCAGCTGATTCGGCACAGCGCGGCCCGCTTCGCCGTTGAACGAATCACCTCTTCCGCCTCCCATTTGGTGCGCCCGTAAACACTGAGCGGCTTCCCCGTATCATCCTCAAGGTATTCCCCTTCCCGGGTACCGCCAAAGACATAGTCCGTACTAAAAAATACGAGGGGAATATCCAGTTCGTTAGCCAATACGACAAGATTGCGGGTCGCCTCAACGTTTTGCGTCTCGGCTTCCTCCGGATGCTCTTCACAATAATCAACATCCGTCAAAGCGGCACAATGGATCAAAACCGAAGGCCGATGGGCCAGCATAACATCTCTTAGTTTGCGCTCCTGAAGGAGGTCGCAAATCTCGATCGGGCGCCCCAGGTGAGGCGCGGGCTTCTTGTCCAGGCCGATGATTTCAAAATCATTTTTCAGAATTTCAGCCAGATCGGTTCCGAGCATTCCACCGACTCCGGTAATCAGCACCTTCTGTCTCGCGCCGGCCATCATTTCACCGTAAACCTGTCTTTCTTCAAGGGACGCCACCATCCTTCGTTAACCTTGTACCAATCCACCGTTGTTTTCAATCCCCGTTCAAAATTCCACCACGGTTTAAATCCGAGTTTCCGGATTTTTCCAAAATCAAGCGCGTAACGAAAATCGTGTCCGGGACGGTCCTGGACCCTACGTATCATCGAATCCTTTTTTTCCATCTGTTTCAGAATGGCCCGGGTCAACTGGAGGTTTGATCGTTCCTGCCCCGACCCCACATTATAAATCCCACCGGGTTTTCCTTTTTCGAGCACCGTCAAAATGGCCCGGCAGGCATCTTCGACAAAAATCCACTCCCGGCAATTCTTCCCCTCCCCGTAGAGAGGCACCGGCTTGTCCTCAAGCAAATTCGTCACAAAAAGCGGAATAACCTTTTCGGGAAACTGATAAGGCCCGTAATTATTCGAACAACGAACGATCATGGCGGGATGCTTGTGAGTGACCTGAAAAGATCTCACCAGCAAATCCGCGGCCGCTTTGGAAGCGGCGTAGGGACTGTTCGGCGCAAGAGGCGACAACTCATTTGATTTGCCTCTGGGAACACTCCCGTAAACTTCGTCCGTGGACATATGAACATAGCGTTCAATCCCGCGAGCGAGTGAAGCCTCAAGCAAAACCGTACTTCCCAAAACATTCGTGCGAATAAACTCATCCGCTGAATCAATGGACCGATCCACGTGCGTTTCGGCCGCGAGATGAACAACCGCCGAAGCTTTCGCCATCACCGAAGCCACCCGTTTCTTGTCACAAATATCGCCCCGGACAAACTCATAGCGGGGATGTTTTTTTAGGTCTTGAAGATTTTTCGGATTTCCCGAATAGCTGATCTTGTCGAGATTGATAACGGCCCAACGGGGTCGCTCACGCAGGAAAAACCTGATAAAATTGGAACCGATAAATCCACACCCACCCGTCACCAAAATTTTTTTCATGATCGTCCCACGCCCTTGTGCCTCGCCACAAGCGCGTTCGCCCGAAAAAGCGACTCAAAGGTTCCCGCGTCCGTCCAGTAACCGGGCAAAACATCAAACTCCATGGCGCCTCGCTTAAGATACCAGTTGTTGACATCCGTGATCTCGAGCTCACCCCGGCGTGAGGGCTTTAGAGTCTTGATAAACTCAAAAACACTCTTATCGTACATATAAATTCCGGTCACGGCATAAGCGCTTTCCGGTTTTTTGGGTTTTTCGACAATTTTGGTAATCCGGGAGCCCCGGATCGTCGCGACACCAAACCGCTCCGGGTCCGGAACTTTTTTCAGAAGGATCCGCGCGCCGTCCGGTTGTTTTCTAAAACTCTGAACGTACGATGAGATATTCGCTTCACAAATATTGTCCCCGAGAATAACGACTATTTTTTTCCCGTCCGCGAAATGTTCCGCGAGGCTCAGCGCGTGCGCGATCCCGCCCTCTCCCTCCTGGTAGGTGTAATTGATGTGCTTCAAGCCGAACTGCTTGCCATTACCGATCAGTTTCAGGAAATCGCCGGCATTGTTTCCTCCGGTTACGATCAAAATGTCCCGGATCCCGGATTTGACCAGAGTTTCAATCGGGTAGTAGATCATGGGCCTGTCGTAGACGGGCAGCAAGTGCTTGTTCGTGACCTTGGTCAACGGATAAAGCCGCGTTCCCAATCCTCCGGCAAGAATGATACCCTTCATTGGCCAACCTCCCCTCCCGGTCTACCGGAAAATGAAGTTCCGAAAATTCACGTTCACTTCGATGGTCGCCCGATACTCACGTACCGAAAACCATAACGCTTCATTTCAGAAGGCTCGAACATGTTACGTCCGTCGAAGAAATACTTTCCCTTCATCAACTTTCGGGCCTTCCGGCAATCCATATTCTGGAATTTTTTCCATTCCGTCAGTAACACAACCGCGTCCGCTCCCTTGACGGCCTCATAAAGTCCGGCGACGTATTGAACCCGTTTTAAATGCGGGCGTGCCTTCTCCATCGCCTGGGGATCATAGGCCTGTATGCGGGCTCCTTCTTTTTGAAGTTCCGGAATCACCGCGAGGGATGGAGCGTTCCGCATATCATCGGTATCCGATTTAAAGGCCAGCCCCAGCACCCCGATTGTTTTTTCTTTGAGAGACTTCATTTCTTTTACAATTTTACGGACAAAATACATGGCCTGGCTTTCGTTAATTCGGATAACTTCCTGCAAAAGATCAAACCTGGCGCCCAGCTTGTCGGAAATATGAAGGAACGCTTTCAGGTCTTTCGGAAAACACGCCCCTCCGAAACCAACTCCCGCCTTGAGAAACTGCGGCCCAATCCGGGGATCCAGCCCCATTCCCAAAGTCACCTGGTCCACGTCGGCCCCCACGATGTCACAAATTCTGGACAAACCGTTCGCAAAGGAGATTTTGGCGGCCAAAAAACTGTTGGAGGCGTGTTTGATCAGCTCGGCGCTTTTGATGTCCGTGACGATCAAGGGTGCTTTCATGCTCGCGTAAAGATCCCGAAAGATCTTCTCGGCCCGGCGTGAGTCAATCCCGACAACAACACGATCCGGTTTCAAAAAATCATGAATCGCGGAACCTTCCCGCAGGAACTCGGGATTCGACGCGATATCGAAGGTAACGCCGGGCCTTACGTGCCGTTTCACCGTCTTGCGGATCCACTCTCCGGTCTGGACGGGGACCGTGCTTTTCGCGACGATCAAACAATACTTGCGCAGGTTTTTCGCGAGAACCTTTGCCACCTTTTCCACGGAGCTCAGGTCCGCCCCTCCATCCGGAAGTGACGGCGTATTGACGCAGATAAATATAACTTCGCAACGGTTCACTACTTTTTTGATTTCGGTCGTAAAAGACAAACGCCCCGCGGCCACGGTTTCCGACACCATCTCATGAAGACCGGGCTCATAAAAAAAGATTTTTCCCGCCTTAAGGGTTCGTATTTTTTCAGGGTCGTTATCGACGCAAACCACATCATGGCCAAGGTTCGAGAAACACGCCCCGGTCACCAACCCGACATACCCTGACCCGATCACTGCCAGTTTCATCGCAGAAGAATACTCCTTAAGTTCCCGTTGTGAGATTAAACAGAAATGAAGGGTTAATTAAAAACTCTTGGAAAGAAGGGATCGATCCTGACTTGCCCCTTCGACGGTCTCACCAATGCGTGGGGGTGAAAACGTCGCCCGCCCCCCGCCCAGCCCAAAGTCCATGCCGGGAAAATCTTTCATCCGGAAGTTAAAAAAAAGCTCATTGTTCTTTGAATTGATCAGGGAATCCCGGACGTTATAACCGAAATCCAGAATAAAATCGTGAAGATCCCGGCTTGCCGACACCTGCCATTCCTGCAACGAACTCCCTTTTTGGTCCCATCGAATGTAACCGGCCAAAGTCCACAGGTCATTGAGCTTATATTCTCCGTCAAACACAAATTGTTGGGAAGTATCAATGTCGAGATTTTGCGTATAGTCATACTGCCGATGAATGAATCGGTGGCCAAACGTGAGTTTAAGACGCTGGTGACGGATCACAATATCGTTATTGCACCGTTTAATGTAATTTCGCGCGGCGTCATATTCCAGGCGATGCTGAAACTGAAGCCAGTCATACGGCCTGAGGGTCAACTCATTTTCGACCAACGTAAACTTGGCGCCTTGAATGTTAGGGTCCTGCGGAGAAATCGCGAAATGAGCGTACGTGTTCATGCTGACGATATCCACCCGCTGGTTTCGCCCGTTTGCGACGCGTTTGGTCTGAAGCCGGTTATCCATCCCAAAAACAATTTCAGACGCGTCGTCAATCATGTCTACCGTGTCGAAATGCGCTATTTTCTCGTAACTCAATGTGGAATCCGTTCCTTGGACCCTCACATTCGGTTCAAAAATATGCCGCAATTGGTTCACTTCGATCCCGGCCTTCTCAAAGGTGACATCAAACGTTTTGTAAGCCTGTGTTCTGACATCAAGACCGTATTCAAGCACTTGCCTGAAATGGGCCCCGTCCGTCCGGAGATCACGACTGTATTCCGTCGCGCGGTAACCCAGATAAGGAGTCATTTTTACATCGCCCAGCTTGACTGGCGCGATCAACCGGCTGTAACCGTCCACCCGAATAACATCTTCGTTGTAATCGCTGTAACCGATTTTTTTGCCCAAGTTATCAAACTGCAACCGGCTGACGTTATAAACCTTGTCGCCCATGAGGGGCTGATTTTTCCAGTCGAGTCGGACCTGCGGAAGGCGCTCAATGATGTTTTCGTGGGAATTCATTTTTTTCTCCGCGTGGACCATCGCGCCCCACCGTTGCGTGTTATGAGTGGCGGTCACAAAGGAATGCGGCTCCATCTCGGCACGATACTCATTTTCGGCAAAATCCTTCAAAAAATATCCGTCAGCGACTCGATGATAACGCATGATAATGTTCGTGTATTCCGAAAAATCGGTCCGATGGCGCCAGGTAATTCGTCCACGATCTCTATCTTCACGCAATTCATAGGGATTCAATTTGCCATCGGCATCGTAATGATTGGGGGTCGGCGCCCGCTTATCTTGGGTCCAGTAGAGTTTGACATCCCCCTTCGCGTACTTACCAAAATCATAGTTCTGATCCCATCCACCCCCAAATCCGCGCTTCGACCGCCAATCCGCGTGCCATTTTCCGGACAGGTACTTGTTGAACGTTATTCCCTTTGAAAGTTCGATGTAGGTGCCATACTGGTCACTGCTACCAACGCGGACCTGAAATGGAATATTCCAGTTAAGCGGAACTTCAAGATACGGCAACCAGAATACCGGTTTACCGAGAACGTGAATAGTGACGTTGACCATGCGGATCTTGACCCCGCTGTAGAGGGTTGCCTTTTTACACCGGATTTCATAGTGAGGATTTTCAAGATTGCAAGTCGTCACGCCGCCGTGCCTGACGTGAATTTCACCCTGTTTAACTTGCTGGACTTCCTCGCCCCGCGCGTACCAGGGCGTTTGAATTGCTTTCGCGCCTGGCATGCTGGCCTGGCGAGTTGAAAAATCATAGTACACTTCATCACCAGTAAGGATCGGTGTTTCATTTTCAAAAATAATTACGTGTCCCTTGGCAAATGATTTTTTGGTTTCCGTCTCCACTTCCGCGTAATCGGCCAAAAGCTTGATATTCTGGTGGGTCACGACCGCATTTCCGCGCGCCACCAGCTTCCGCGAATCTTTTTGATACTCGAGGGTGTCCGCGACCGCCTCAACTTCAGCCCGGGATTGATCCCGCACCGTCGGATAAGGCAAGTTTCGGGGGGCCGTCACGGGCTGTTTTTCGGAAGGGGTTGTCGGGGTATCATCCTGGGAAAATGAGACGGGAATCAACGCCGTGAGGGCAAGCAGAAGCGTACTAAAAAATGCGATCCTTTTAAAAAAACATTGGCTCATAACAGATTATGGGGTTCCTTGTAAACACAGACCCGGTTACGTCCTTCTTCTTTAGCGCGATACATCGATTCATCGGCATGGTGTATCAGTTCTAAAACCAGCTTCGGCACATCTACCTTTTCGGGCTCCCTGATCGAAGCCGCGTCAAAAACCCGGAGGCCCTGACTCACCGTCACCTTGGTTCGGTCATTGTAAACCCGGAAGTCGTGCCTCGCAATATTGGAGCGGATACGTTCAGCGACCTCGCACGCGTTTTCCATACGCGTCTCCGGCATAGCAACCACAAACTCTTCCCCTCCGTACCGGCCCACAAGATCCACCCGACGAAGATTTTTTTTGAGAAGGTCCGCGACTTCTTTCAGGGTTGCGTCGCCGACGAGATGTCCGAATTCGTCATTATATCTTTTGAAATGATCGATGTCTAACATTAATACCGTCAGAGGCAGTTTAAACCGGATGCTCCTTCGAACTTCTTCCTCAAGCCGTTCAACAAAGTGATGACGCACGAAAACCTGGGTCAACTCATCAATAATCGCAAGCTCACGCACGGTTTCATAAAGCTGGATTTTCTTGATCAAAAGGACCAGATACGCGCTCAAAACCTCCACACGGGCCAGATCTTCATCCTGAACACCGTCAATCGAAAATACAGCGGTCAGCTTCTCGGCCTCCAAAATAGGGAAAAACCACATTTTTTCACGTCTCACCATGTTTTTGGTGAGCGCCATTGAATCAAAATCGGTTTTTTCCTCATCACTTAACTCCCGCTCGATTTCCTGAACACCGTCCAGGGTCATCTCGTAAAGCTTGACGCCTCCTTTCTCCCTGGACGCGGGCGTCAGCGGTAAAATAAAAATCCGCATCCGTTGAAACGAAAGTTCACTTCGCAGTTTTTTAAGGAGAAAATCCGACAAAGTGGCAAAATCCATGCACTCGCTAAAATCCCGGGCGATCTCAAAAAGGTTCATCAGGCTCCCCACCTGCGCCTCGAGGTGCTTAAGGCTGGAAATCCGGGTTTGAAATTTCGCCCGCAAATTTTCCAGATTTTTCCGGACCTCGTTTTTTTTGCTTGAGGCGTAATCCAAAGCAATCCTCAGCTCCCGGGAATAAGCGCATGAAAGCATAAAAAAAACTGCTTGCCCTCCCCAAAAAAGAAAAAGTCGGGGCATCGGATCCAGAAAAAAGTAACGCAGATTCACAGCAGCCGCCACGAGTAGCGCCACCAATAACATCCCGCGCGACCGCTCCTTGTAAAAATAAAAAGCCGGAAGCAGCAAAACGGGCGCCAAAAGATAATACACGAGAATCAGTTCCCGGGTCTGATGAAGAATGATCGCCGCCAAGCCAAGTTGAAACAAAAGGATCAAGACGTGCTTACGCATACCTTGTTCCTCCCCTCACGTTTGGCTCTGTAGAGCGCCTGATCCGCCTTATGGACCAGCAGTTCGATATCCAGCGTATCATCCGGAAGGTTTGAGACGCCGGCTGATACCGTCATTCCAACTTTTTCGCGGCGAATGTGAAACGGGGTGGTTTCTACAGTTTTCCTCAAACCCTCAGCAATCTTGAAGGCCTCCGCTTTTGTCGTTTCAGGAAGTAAAATCGCGAATTCCTCACCTCCGTAGCGAGCGAGTAACGCATTCTTCAGAGACTGTCCGAGGATTTCGGCCAACTGAACCAGCATCAAATCGCCGCCCTGATGGCCAAACCGGTCATTGCATTCCTTGAAGTGATCCAGGTCACACATGATTAGCGACATGGTTTTCTGATTTAAAAGCGCGCGGCGATGCTCTTCCTTGAGCCTCTCGTAGAAATACCTCCGGACAAAAAGTCCAGTCAGCGAATCTTTGATCGCCAATTGTTCCGTCTTCTCATACAGCATGGCGTTGGAGATGGCCGAGGAAGCGAGGGTCGCAATCGCGTCCAGCAACCGGAGGTCTTCATGCGTAAACACGTTGGGACGGGTGGCGTGAATCGCGAGCGTTCCTGAAACTCTGTTTTCAAAAAAAATCGGCGCGACGATCAAACTCCGCAAATTTTCTCTTTTGTCGTTTTCGCGGAGCGCGAAGCGAAAATCATCCTGCGAATCCATGACAATTAGACGCTTGCGATTTTTGATGCACCAGAAATCAAAAAGATCCCCCTGCTTCGCCGTCCACCGCCCGACCGGGCGCATACGTCTGCTGGCCACCACGGGAAGATTTCTTTCATCACTTCTCGCCAACGTCATTTTCGCGTAGTCGCCCCGGGGAATAAAATCCATCGCCCGATCCACCGTTTTTTGCGCGAGCTCGGTCCAGGAAAGGCTCATCGTGAGTTCTTCGGCGAGTTTCCGGAGGTTATAGTAGGTCGAATACTTTTCAAAAAAAGTACTGATCCCCTCCCCTTTGGCCTTGAAAACGACCTCGAGATTATTGATCTCATCTTGCAGTTTCTCTTCCTCGATCAAAATCATGGAAAGCTGGTTTTCAAACTGATGTTCGGTGCGGTAAAGAACCAGCATCAGGATCGCATAGGCAAGATAAACCCAGAAAAACACCGATATCTTCGTCACCGAAACCACAAATAAGACCAGCGGGATCACCAAAAAAATCATCAGGATATTGACGCCAATCCATTTAAAGCGCCACCAGGTCGTGAGGATCGGAAACATGAGAGCCGCGAAAATCAACGACAATCGCTGAAGATAAACTTCGGGATGGAGGGTCGTACGAAGCTGGGCAAGGGACTGAAATATCAAGAAAACCGAAAAAGCAAAAACCCCCACTCCAGCCAAAAACACTAGATGACGTCGGGCTGGCACACCCATGATTTTTAAGGTCTCAAAATATCACTACACCTGTTTGAGGATCGAAAAAATGCGCTTTACTCATATCAAAAACAACCTGAAGATCTTGATTCATGGTCGCCGTATCCTGATTGGAAACCCGTACCACAAAACTGTTACTGCAGGCTGTCAGGTACAAAAAAATCTCGGCTCCCATCGGCTCCACAACATCCACGGTCGCCGTGGTCGTAAACTCCGGTCGCGCGTCCTGGGCAAAAATTTTGTCATAAATATCTTCCGGCCGAATCCCCATCAGCACCGGTTGATTTTTGTAAGCAGAGATCCTTGGATAATAGTGTGGAAGAATACGCAGTTTTAAACTTTTGTCGGAAAAAAAGTAATTGCCATTCTCCGCGGCAATCGTTCCTTTAAGAAAATTCATCGGCGGGGAACCAATAAATCCCCCAACAAAACGGTTTATCGGTCGCTCATAAAGGTTGATAGGATCCGCGATCTGCTGGACAACCCCTTTGTTCATCACCACAACCCGATCTCCAAGCGTCAACGCCTCGATTTGGTCGTGAGTCACATAGATCATGGTCGACTGAAGCCGGTTGTGCAGTTTCTGCAATTCCATGCGCATCTGTCCGCGTAACTTGGCATCGAGATTACTCAGAGGTTCGTCAAAAAGAAAAACCTTGGGTTTCCGGACAATCGCGCGACCAACCGCCACTCTTTGCCTTTCGCCGCCCGAAAGTTCCTTCGGGCGCCGCTGAAGCATATCCAACGAAAGCCCGAGGATTTCCGCGGCTTCATGTACCCGACGTTCAATCTCCCGACGGGGATACCGGCGGAGTTTCAAACCGAAGGCCAGGTTTTCATAGACCGTCATGTGGGGATAAAGTGCGTAATTTTGAAAAACCATGGCGATGTCGCGGTTTTTCGCGGGGACATCGTTGACCCGCGTGTTTTCGATAAAGATTTCTCCCTCCGAAATTTCCTCAAGCCCCGCGATCATCCGAAGCGTAGTCGATTTGCCACAGCCCGACGGCCCGACAAGCACAACAAACTCCCGGTCCTGGATATCAATATTCACTCCGTTGACAGCCTTGACATCCCCTTTATAAATCTTCGAAACGTTTTTAAGAGCTACGTTGGCCATAATTAAAAAATCCCCGAGTTAGCACAGGATTTCGAGAATCGTCGTAATTTTTTGCTTAAGGTCCCTGCGGTCAATCACCATATCCACCATCCCGTGTTCGACGAAAAATTCGGAAGTTTGAAAATCAGGCGGGAGTTTTTGCCGGATCGTTTGTTCAATGACCCGGGGCCCGGCGAACCCGAGCAAGGCGCGGGGCTCCGCGATAATAATGTCACCAAGGGACGCAAAACTTGCCATCACGCCGCCCATGGTCGGATTTGTCAGAATCGAAATAAACGGAAACCGTTCCTTCTGGTAACGGGTCAAAGCCACCGAGGTTTTGGCCATCTGCATAAGGCTGAGCGCGCCTTCATGCATACGGGCACCGCCGCCGGAACCGGAAACAATAATCAAAGGGAGTTTATTCTCAAGGGCATACTCGGTTAACTTCGTGACTTTCTCGCCCACGACCGACCCCATGGAACCCATGATGAAACGCGAGTCCGTCACGCCGAGCGCGACCGGATGACCATTCATCTTGCCTTCCCCGATAATACAGGCTTCTTTCAGCCCGGTGCGTTTTTGATCCGCCTTTACTTTTTCAGAATAAGACTTGACGGCCGAAAACTTGAGAGGGTCCCCTGGCTGCAAATTCGCGGCAATTTCACGAAATGTCTTGTCATCCACCAAATGATAGATCCGCTCCCAGGCTCCCATAATGAAATGGTAGTTACACTTCGCGCAAACCAGCAAGTTTTCTTTGAGAGTTTTATTAAAAACAACGGTTTGACAACTGGGGCATTTGGTCCAAAGACCTTCGGGCATGCTTTTTTTTCTCAGCCCCCGGGTAATCATCAGGGCAGGCGCTTGGGACATTGTCGGTTCCTTTTTAGAAGTCATGGTCTATTCTGTCACCATAAAAAAACCACGAGAGAAAACTTCAGCTCTGTCTCGTGGTGAATCCCGAAACACGAACGTGTTCATTATAAAAAATAAGACGTGAGTGTCAATCGGTTTCTCTTTTGTAACTTCAGAAATCTCATGGCTTTACAACATTTTACGGTCATGGTATTTTGCCGCATGAAACAAAATCTCCAGCAATTCCAACAACAAAAGCTTTTGCTCTCACCGCAAATGCGGCAATACCTTCGCCTTCTGCGTCTCCCGGTCGCGGATCTGCGCCAGGCCGTCCATGCCGTCCTGGAAGAAAATCCCATGCTGGAAGAAGCGAACTTGCCGCTTGATCCCGAGCTCGCAACCGCGGAAAGTCCCCAAGAACCACACGACGAGGAAAACGATCCCTCCCCCGTCATTTCCGGAGATTGGGAAGGGGCCGAACCGCTGGATTTTCTCCGCCCGTCCGTTGATTTTTCAAAACGCCCCGCGAGCGTCAGCCAAAAACTAAAGGATTTTCAGGACAGCCTCCTGACTCCTCCGGAAAGTCTTTTCGATTATCTCGAATGGCAACTTCGTTTCCTGGACCTTTCCGGGACCGAGCAAAGGATCGCCAAGCAGATTATCGGGAACATCACAGAGGACGGTTATCTGGCGGCAACCACCGAAGAAATTGCCAAGGCCGCCCAAACTGATCCCGCCGCGATCGGGCCTGTTCTCACAAAAATCCAGGAGCTAGATCCCCCCGGAGTGGCCGCCCGGGACCTCAAAGAGGCTCTCTTCCTCCAGCTCCAGCGGAAAGGACCGGGGGCGGCACTTGCCAAAGAGATGGTTCTTCATCACCTGGAGCTGGTCGCGCGGAAAGATTATAAGTCGCTCGCCAAGATTTTTCATAAGGACGAGCGCGCGATTCAAAATGCCATCGACATGATCTCCCGTCTCGAACCCAAGCCGGGAAGAAGCTTTTACGCGGAAGAACCCATCGCGGTCACGCCCGACGTCACCGTCTCCACCAAAGAAGGAACCACCGGAGGTCTCGAAATCCGGATGAACGAGGAATTCATCCCCCGGCTCACGCTGAATCAGGAATATCGAAAAATGCTCCGAGGCCGGGATCTGGACGAAAAAACCGCGCGTTTCCTCAAAGAAAAACTCGCGGGCGGAATAGATTTCATTAAGGCGCTGGAACTTAGAAAGAACACCCTTCAGGGAATCACGGAAGAAATCGTCAAGGCTCAACCCCTGTTTTTTACGCGG
>Ga0116159_1003590_pt1 | contig 13705 bp, 9 predicted proteins | sample AD_JPNAS1_MetaG_FD_89878 | JGI IMG/M metagenome (GOLD analysis project Ga0116159, IMG submission 89878) | Active sludge microbial communities of municipal wastewater-treating anaerobic digesters from Japan - AD_JPNAS1_MetaG | ecosystem: Engineered > Bioreactor > Anaerobic > Digestate | place...
TAAGCCACGGGGAAGCTGTTGCCTGGGGGATTTCGCGCGCCATTGCCTTGAGTGAATCGATTGGACTTTGTGCGGCTGAATATCGGGAAGAGGTTTTTTCCATTCTCAAAGCCTATGACTTGCCGACAGATGCAATGCATCCAAAGTGCAGAGAGCTTAAAATTGAAAACTGTTCTGAAAAACTTATAGAAGCGATGAGGCAAGATAAAAAAAACATTGACTCAAATATTAGCTTTGTTCTTCAAAGAGGAATAAACGACAGCATTATTGAAAAAATAAGCGAAGATAAAATTCGTAGCATTTTATCTTGACTTTTTTTTATTAAATAGCTATAGTACATACATCAAATATCGGATTATATCCATATGCGGGGGTGGTGGAATTGGTAGACACGCTAGCTTGAGGTGCTAGTGGCTTCACGGCTGTGCCTGTTCAAGTCAGGTTCTCCGCAAAAAAAAGAGCATTTCTTTGAAATGCTCTTTTTTTTTAGTTTCCCTTTAGTACACTTGTTTCAAGCGTTTCGGCTATTTTCTTAAGCTCTTCCGAGGCAGCAGTAATAGCTTGCGTAGAAAAAGAAAAGCTTTCAACCCCCGCTGCAATTTGTCGTAGCGTTACAACAATTTGTTCAAAAGCAAATGTTTGTTGCTCTATAATGTCACGGATATCACTCGAAGACTCAGCGGTAATTTCTGCAGATGATTTTATATAATTAAAGTTTTCTTCTAGATTTGCTGAAAGAGTAATTCCTTCTTGAATTTTTTCCGTTCCGCCTTCTGACGTTATAATGAGATTATCTGAAGAGTGTTGAATTTCTGTGATTCGCTGTTTTATTTCTCGAGTAGAATTTGTAGTTAAATCTGCTAAACGTCGAATTTCAGTTGCAACGATATTGAAACTTTTACCAGCCTCACCTGCACTTGCTGCTTCAAGCTCTGCATTAAATGCAATAATTTTTGTCTGATCTGTAATAGTATTTATAATATTTACGATATCCCACACGCCTTCAATCTTATCGCTCAAAGATTTTATACCAGTGATAGTGTCTTTATTTGCATCATTAATTTCACGCATTTTTTCTACATTTGTTGCAAGGGTTTTTACTCCATGCGTAACATTTTGCTTGGTCTTATTTGCAACGAGTGCAACATCACCTATTCGTGTAAGAATATTCCTTGATAATTTGTCAGAATCTTCCATGGTTGCAACAATTTCTTTTACAGATGCAGACTGCTCTAAAGATATAGATTCTGTTTGTTTAGAAATAATAACCAAATCCTGTGTTGACTTTGTAATCGATGAAGCTATCGCACCAGTGTTTTGAAATAAAACATTGAAAATGGTAATTATTTTGTTTATAAGATAGGCGTTGAATGAAAGTTCATTTGACAAATCTGTATCTAAAAAATCACTATTCTGTTCTTCTCTAGAAACAATTGACAGCATAGCGCTTGTCATGTTTGCATTTATTTTATACATATGAGAAAAATAAATACGATTTAAAACAATACAAAATAAAACATTCAAGAAAAACAATAAAGCAATACGAAACATTGAGCCAAATTCGTCATAAGCGTTAAGCAAAGGATTTTTAGAAAGATAGCCAAACCACAAGAGAATAAAAAAGATAAGACTTGAAAAAACAAGCGGTATAATATTATAAAAAACATAGGTTATTTTTAGCCGAGAACCAAAAAACTGTTTACTAAATACCGTTTTATCGTCGACGCCTTTTTTTACAATAGGTTTTGCATAGGCAGAACATAGATTTTCTGCCATGTTAAATGTAAATAAGGATGAAATAATTGAACCCAAAAGAGCAGCAATAAGAGCAAAAACAGATTCTGCTAAAGAAAAATCAACTAAGGCAAAGCAAAGAAAAACCCAAATAATACATCCCAGGTAAAAAACGAGGCCAACTTGTATTGCTATGTATTTTGGCAAAACTAATAAATCAGAAAGTAAGAGAGTTCTATCTTGAATATCGGTTTCCTTGTTTTGAAAAATATGCAAGCGTTTTGAAACAGAAAGGGTGATAAATTTATTAGTAAAGGGAGCGACAAGTTGTTGAACAGAAAGCATGACCACTAAGCCTAAAATCATAGCTTTGGGAATGAGGTTAGTGGAGACGCCGGAATAAATAAAAATATATGGCATCAATATAAGACCCGATAGCATGTTTGGTAAAAAACCAGAAGCCATCATTTGTTTTTCTAGATTTTTTTTTGTAATTTTCATTATACTTCTCCTTTTGCAACTCTATCTGCCAGACGTTCAAAACATTCTATGTTCTCAGACATGTCGTAAGCATGCAAGGAAGCTTCATCTAACAAATGTTTTAATTGCTCAGTTAACGATAAAATAGCATTGTGTATTTGCCCTTCTTTTATTTTATATCTTTGAACGTCAGGTATATCTATAACATTTATTTCTGCTTTCTCTTTCATTTCATCTAAAAGCATTTCATTTTTTTCCAAAAAAGTTTTACTTTTTTTAGTTATTTCAAGTGAGTCTTGAAAATGAGAGATGAGTTTTTCTGTAGTAGTATGTACAAGGCTGATTTGCTCTTGCGTTTCAATTATAGAATCCATAGTATAATCAGCTAAGCGCCGTATTTCAGTTGCTATAATTAAAAAATTTTTTCCGCTTGCGCCTGCTTTTACTGCTTCAAGTTCAGCATTAAAAGCAATAATTTTTATTTGGTCAGCAATATCTGTTAGCAAAGAAGTAATTTCACTTATTCCTGTAAGTTGATTTTCTAAGCTCTTTAACTCACGTGTTGAGCTAAGGTTTTTATTAGTATTCTGCAAAGCTGTATCCTTAGATTGACTGATTAAAGCGTAAGCTTCATCTATAATGATCTTTATTTGATCGTGTGTATCAAAAAAAGAATCGAGCTCAGCAAAAAAAAGATCGGAACTTTGATTTATTTTTTTTACTTCTTCATTTATATTACCTATAACACGATGATTTGTTTCTAAAATTGGTTCTTGTTCTGCTTGATATTTTTTTAAAGAAAAGACCAATTCCGATATCTCAGAAGAAATACGTTTATAAAAATCTAAAATTCTCGGAAAACGATGTATTGTATTTTTTAGAAGAAAAGAAATATATGAAATTTCATTTGATAAAGCAACTGGTATTTTTTTCTCGGTTTTAAAATCAGTTTTTGAAAGCCATTCAAGAAGGTATTGCACTTTAGCAATTTCGAGAATAGAATTGTTTCTAAAAGCCAGAAAAAGCGAAATAAGAATAACAGTATTAGTAAGAAAAAAGAGAACCGTTCTTCCTAAAGAAAATATATTTTGTTCTAGAAGGATGTCTTTTTGTATCAAAAAATAAGCAAAGGTAAGAACAGAAACAAACAAAGCGGGTATTATGGTAAATAATAAAAATTGTATTTTTAGTGAAATTCCATAATATTTTTTGCTTTCCAATTCGCCTAAATCGATTCCAGAATCAAAGATGGGTATTGCGTATTTATGGCAAACAATTTCTGAAGTAAACAATGCAATAACACCCGCCACGTATGAAGCAAAAACACATACTGTAAATAAAAAGATCAGTTTTACGAGACTAATTCCGATAAAAAAATACGTTAACAAAATAAATAATAATGAGGCAGAACCAAAAAGAATAAAAACATAATACATAATTATTCTTGGGCAACGTAAAAGTTCAACAAACAAAGCTGTGCTTTTATCTATGTCGAGACTTCCCTCTTTCCATAAAATGAGTTGATTTGAAATCTGCCGAGTGTAACTTGCATTTGTAAAAGGTGCAACAAAAAACTGGAAGATTAAAACAGAAGTTGTCGCAAAAAGCAGTATAAAACCAAAGTCTTTAAAGGAAATTTCCAAGAAAAACAATATATATACGAAAATAATAATAGCAGTAATGATATTATTTTTTGCCCCATATGAAAACATTTCATCTTGAAATGTTTTAGCCTTAGTTTTTTTTATTTTCTTTACTTTTTTTATCATTTTCTCCCTCTATTTACTTAAAAGTGTTATAGCACCATCCCACTTAAGGGGAGGTTGCGATGCAAATGATTTACATCGGTTTTGCAAAACCATCGTAGCCTTATCCTGCGGCATAATATCGAGAGCCTTTGTAAAATAATTATAGGCTAAATTCCATGCACCTAAAATATAGAGCTCCATAGCCTTTGCTATTGTTTCTTGAAATTCTGCAGAATACGCATCTTTTTTTTGCATAACAAGATAAATTGATACTGGTATGGACTTCCCTTTTACTCGAACAGTATCTAAATGGCGAGTAAAAAAACTTTGATCGAGTTCTTCCTTTATTGCATTTGAAATAATAATCGGAGCGCCATATTGTTTTGTAAGGCTTTCTAGTCGAGACGCAAGATTTACAGAATCCCCAATAACGGTATAATCTATCTTTTCTTGGCAACCAATATTTCCCACAACGACATTTCCTTGATGAATGCCTATCCCAATTTTTAATTCATGATTTTCTGGAAAAATTAAAAGGCTTGTATCGATTGTATGTATAACTTCTTGCATCTCTAAAGATGCTTTTACTGCTCGTTGTGCATTATCTTCATGACTCGTTGTTGCCCCAAAAAGTGCAAGAATAGAATCTCCCATGAATTTGTCAACAATTCCTCCGTTCTTTTTTATAATTTCTACCATGTGAGTAAAATATAAATTTAAAAAACTAACAACGTTCTCGGGAGTATTTATTTCGCTTATAGCTGTGAAGTCTCGAATATCCACAATAACAACAGCAACCATTCTCTTTTCTCCAACGAGTTGCTTTGCTTCACCTTCATGCCCTAGAATATTATCGATTATTTCTTCAGGTACAAAACGAGAAAAGGTTTTCTTCATTCTCATTTCTTTCTTAATAACAGATGTAAAACGTAAAGACATTTCTATTAAAAAACCAATCTTTTCACAAAAAAAATGTAACAACTTCAATTCTTGCTCAGTAAAATAATTAAATTCAACAGTTCCTATATGAAAGGTTCCCACAAAAGAATTTGCATAAAGCACAAAATGTTCATACGATGAAATAGCATTTTGTTTTGTTTTAGTTTTCTTTTCAAAACGATATAGTTTCTCTTCATTATATTCTAACAAACTAATATCAAAATTATCTGGAACATAGCTTTCAAAATGTAATTTAGATACTTTGTAAAAATCATTTTCCTCTGTTTTGGCTAAACTATTTGATATTAGAGAATGTTTTTGAACCTGAGCTTCATGGAAAATATAAAAAGAAAATATTTCTACTTCAAAAATCTTTGCAATAAGATATAAAAGATTTTCTAGTAAACTTGCTGTATTTTCCATGTAAAGATTCATTTCAAAAAGTGATTCCAAAAAAATATAATTGAAAAAGTTTTTTTCTGTTGCCTTAAGTGCAGAAACAAGCACTTCTTTTTCAGATACTTCGCTTAGATTAGTTTCAGAAGTTTCAGTTTCTTCCAAAAGGAGACTTATCTCCTCGTAAAGCTCTGCGGTATTGTTTGCAGTAAAAAACAAAAAAGCGTCCGCATGTGTTTTTTCTGCGTAAAAAGATTTTAACTTCGTCTCTTCGCTATAGTATAAAAGCACCTTTGTTTTTTCTGTTTTTGGCTCAGCTTTAATTAAATGAGCTAAATGAAATCCCGTAAATGGTTCAAGATATATTGATGAAATGAGTAAAACCACCGGATTTGACTGTATAAAAAAGAGCGCATCATAGGCATTGTCAAAAAAAACAATTTCTTCTTTTATCTTTCCTAAAAGAGATTTAATAACATTTTGTACAATTTTTGAATATTCACAAACAACTATTTTATTCTTCGCCATTTATCAATCCTTTTACAATTGAAAGCATCTTTCTTCTTTCAAAATGTGATTTAAAAAGAAAACCGGAAACCCCCATTTCCATTGTCTTTTCTTCAACAGCTCGCCCCTCAAGAGATGAAATAACAAGTATTGGTGTTTTCTCATATCCTCGAATTCGTTTTAGATTTTCTATAAATACATAGCCATTCATTCGTGGCATTTTTATATCAGTTACAATAATATCATACTTTCGTTTTTTTACGATACTCAAGGCTTCAATTCCATCTTCAGTAGTATCAACAACAAAGCCCTCTGCTTCTAAAATGTTTTTTTGAATTTCTCTCGTTATCGTTGAATGATCTATAATAAGAATTTTTTTTACATCACGTATGTTCTTTGCTTCAGCCTTAATTAAAGAATAGGTTTGTAACAATTCTAAGCGTTCTATCAGCTCAGGAATATCTAAAATAGGTACAAATCGATGATTTTCATCCAGAACTAAACCTTGAAAAATATGATACTTTTTCAAAATAGACGGAAGTGGTTTTATAATAACAGAAACTGTATGTAATAATTCATTAATGTTAATACCTATTTTCTTTTCAAGATATTCAACAATCAAAATCACTTGTGTCCCTTTTTCTTTTGTATCAACCACCTCACCTATAAGCGCATTTAATGAATACACGGGTAAAACCTCGTCGCGTAATCGAAACATTGTATTGTTTTGCAAATAAAGCAAATCATTTTTGGGGCAATTATATATTTCTGAAATATAATGAACTGGTATAAGAAAAGTAAAAAGTCCCGCTTTTATAAAAACACCTTTTAAAGTTGCCAGAGAAGTTGGTATAGAAAGACTAAATTCTGTACCAAGATCTTTTTCTGTTGTAAGAAAAATCTTTGCTTTAACTTTATCTGCGTTTCTACGAACGATATCTAAGCCATCTCCACGATATGGAGATTGATTAGATTTTTGTGCAAGGCTAAGCCCTGGCATAAAAAGAAAACTCGAAAGCTCTTTTTCTGTCATTTCTAAAATAATTGCTGTTTTATCTGGATATAAATCAAGGGCTTTAAAGCGCACCGCTTCATAGTCAATGCCGCAGCCATCATCAGAAAGTTCAAGAGTAATATGTTCAGCATGTTTGTATATACCCAAAAATACCTGTAATCTTTCTTCCTTCCCTTTTTGTAATCGAATTTCTTTTGTTTCATATGCATGGTCTATTACATTTTTTAGTAATTGGTACAGTATTTCAGAAACTAAATCTAAGATATCTTTATCCAAAAACAAATCAATTTCTGGAAAATGGAAAGCTATTATTTTATTTTGCTCTAAGGCTTCTGCCTCAATCTTTTTCTGTAAAGGTTCTAAAATAGTACTTAAAGATATGAGGCGAAACTCATAGATACTTTTTTGAAGATTAGCCATAGAGTTTTCCAAATGCTCCAAGTCATCTGAGAACTCTTTTTTTAGTTTTTTCAAAAAAGAAGAACTGTTGTTTTCGAGTTCCACAGTAATATCATCTAGATATTTCTTTAATCTATTTTGTTGCAAGACTATATTTTCAAATCCTTTGATAATCTCATCTATTCGCTCTGTGCTCATTTCAATTGTTTGAATATCGAGTATTTTCTTTTTTATATCAGAAGGGAGGAGTTCAGGAAGATCAAAAATTGATTTCGGTTGCAGTAAAGAAATAATTTTATCAAGGGAAAAAGATAAGCCGTTGAGTACTTTGTGAAAAACATCTAAAAAATCATCAACTGGTATATCATCAGATTTTTCTTCATCAATATTTTTTACAATTAAAACAAACATATCGCAGGTATAAGAAAGCAATTGTAAAGTCTTTGCGTTCAAATCTATTCGGGTATGAACTACTGCCGATATAAGGGTTTCAAATCCTTTGATTAAGGAAAACAATACATCAAAGCCCATGAATAATGCTGCATTTTTAAAGTTTTCTAATTGATGTAATAGAGAAGCAAAGGTTTCCTCGGAAACTTCATGCTTTAATAATTTTATATACTTCGATATTTCTTTTATGTATTCTTTCGATTCATTTACAAAAGAAGTGATAAACTCATCAGTTTTTAGGAACATGTAATACCACCTTCTTTACGAAAGAAAAAAACATTTGATTCTTTATATTTTTTTAAAGACGATTCTTTTGCAATTTGTATAGATGCTATTTCATTTGTCGAAACAAAAAGCAAACCCTCAGGTTTTAATTTCCCTTCCATAAAACGTAAACATGCTTGTTTTGTTTCATCAGAAAAATATATAAACACGTTTCGCAAAAAAATAACATCAAACTTTTTATCGCTAAGACAATCTTTACAGCCATCAAAACGAAATAGATTAAAAGGAAAACTTTGCACAGTAACAAGAATTTCTTTTGAAAGAGAAAAATTTTTTTGTCCGTATGTAAGATAGGGTTCCAATAATGTATGAAAAGCACTTCCATCTTCCCGCAAAGAACTAGGACTATAGTTTCCTTTTTGAAGCGCTTCTAAAGAAAAGGTATTTATATCGGATGCATACACCTCTGCATCTATGCCTAGGCTTTTGCATAAAATCGAAAGGGAATAGGCTTCTTCGCCAGAAGAACAAGCAGCAGACCAAATAGAAAGGCTTGTGTGTTTTTTCTGTGGTAAAAAAATATCGCGGAGATAGAAAAAATGTTTTTCTTCACGGAAAAAATATGTTTCATTGATAGTGATACTATTGATAAGTAATTCAAACTCTTCTTTTTTTTTCAGTAAATCTGCATACAAGAGATTAAAAGAAAAAGCTCTTAGTGCTAGTCTTTTTTTCAAGTAGCGTTTCAAATATTCTACATGAGACCCATTTATGCTCATTCCACAATGAGCATAAATGAGTTGCAGAACTGAATCTATTTGTGCTGTCGTTAATTCATTCACCAATGCAAGGAGCGTTTTAGGAATAGCAGATAAGGGCAAAATCTCTTTTATTGCTCCCTTATCAATCGCAGCCTTAGGCATACCAAAAACAACACAGCTTTCCTTCGACTCTGCAATCGTATAGGCACCGACCTCTTTAAGTTGCAGAGAACCTTCAGCACCATCGGAACCCATACCAGTTAAAACAATAGATATACAACGATTAGCGAACAGTTTTGCAAGACTAAAAAAAAGTGGGTCTGCGGCTGGGCGTAAAAAATGTTTTTCAGCCTCTTTATTGAGTGATATAAAAAAATCTTTATTAAAGTCGGAGCCTACAACTACCATGTGATAATTTGCGGGAGCGACGTAGACATGCCCCTTTTCTATTTTTTGATTATGCTGCGCAAGATGCACAGGAAGCGGACTTGTTTGCGACAACCAAGAAACAAAATGGGTATCGAAGTTTGTTTCTATATGTTGCACAATGAGAATAGGTAAAGGAAAGTCTGGACCAAGCTCTTGCAATAATTTTTGAATTGCGAGAGGACCGCCCGTTGAAGAAGCAATACCTACAATCTCGTATACGAGTTTTTCACAGCCAATACTCCGAGCCTCCCCTTGAATAGAAGAATCAAAGCATTTTTCTTGTGTTTGAATGAGAGGTCTATTATAAAAGCCTGTATTTGCCTCTGCTATAGCATGTATTTTGTCAAAAAACTCCCTATAAAAAGATGAGGTTAGAATAGATAAATCTGGTTTTTGAATAATTTCGACAGCCCCAAACTCTAAGGCTTTGTAAGCAAGATCAAATGAATCTTCAGAAGTAAAAATAACAATTGCACAAGGAGTTTTTTCCATAATGCGTTTTGTTGCTTCAATTCCATCTATCAATGGCATAGATACATCCATGATAATAACGTCTGGTTTCAATTGTTTCGCGAGCTCAACTGCTTTTAAGCCATTTCCTGCCTCACCCACAACCGATATAAGGGAGTTTTTTTGAAGACTTTTTGAGAGCATGTTTCGAATAATAGCAGAATCATCTACAAGCAATACTCGCGTCAACTTAATTTCCCTGCCTTATGTATTTTTTATTTCTTTATTGAGAAGTTCTAAAAAAGAAAAAGGGTTAATCACACTTATTTCATGCTCATTGAAAAGAATTGAGAAAGAAAAAAAAGAAGACCTAAACATTGAATCATAGGTTAGCTCTGATATCTTTCCTAAAAAAAAAGTTTCTACTCCAGAAACCTGTATCCCAAATTTTTCTTCACTATCGATAATTATAACTATATTTTTTACTGTATTTTCATTTTCCAATAAAACATGTGGATTAAAAAGAACAAAAGGCTCTCCATGTCTGTTTATAAGCCCTGCAATATATGGCGGCATAAATGGCAAAGGGTCGATCCTAGGATTGTAAAGAATTTCTTTTACACTTGCACTTTGGAAGGCATATAGCGTATGAGCAATTTTTACTATTAAAAAAACTTCTTGCGCTTCCTCCGCATCAATTTTCTCTAAATCGATTATTTCGACATCATCTTCTAATGTCTTTTGTTCTTGCAAATCTATCACTCTTTTTTCAACTACTTCTTTCTTCTTTTTCTCTTTGCCCATGATCAAAGTGTAGCTTGATACATTGCAGTTGTCAAGTTTTTTAAGAAGAAGAACAACAACAATAACAATAAAAAAAGATCTTTAAAAAGCCTTACTTATAATGATTTCCGGGAATTCCAACACGAGAAAGTGGCCAAAAACGGAAGCTTGTTGTTCCTAAAATTCGTTTTTTTGAAACCTCTCTTTGCTCCATATTGGAATAATAATACATAGAAAAAGGGTCATGCTCTGTTAAAGGCTTTGCATAGGTCTCATAGGAATGGCGCATGTCAAGAGAGTTAAAACGATTATCTCCCATTAAAAAATAGGCATCATTGGAAAGAAAATTGGCCTTATCGCCTATGGTTGGGGGAAAAACAGGCATATTTCGCGAATCGTTGAGAATCATATACGTATGTAATTGTTCAGCTTTTTGCAACAAACCAATAAAAACATCGTCATAGGAAGCAATTCCTAAACTTGAATCATGAACGATGAGCTCAGTACTGCGAATAATTAAATCTGCAAAAATAAGTTTTGCCATAATATTGAGCTTAAACATCGCTTCTTCATAGCCATCGAGGCGATTGAGATCAACATCTGTCCATGAAGTTAAAAAAGCATGAAACCACGCTCCACCTTCATCTTTTGTCAAAAGCTTTTTGGTTATATTTGCATATTGTGTAAACAAAAAATACTCATGCATTTCAGGACTTGTTAAAAAATGCTTAAAAGATGCATCTAAATCTGTTTTTTTCCCTGTTATTTGTTCTTTTAAGGCAAGAAAGCGCTTAGAAAAAACTTCCGCCTGTTGTGCTGCATCTTCTAAATCATAAGAGCGCCGCTCTGCTTCTATATTCAAAAGCGTTTTATACACTTCGTTTGTAAGCGGCATCCTCTGAATTTTTGGTTTTATATCACTTGGTAGCTCATGCAAGTTCCACGCTGCCCAATAGCTATCATCTTCTACCACTCTAAAAGCATTCTCTTCCTTTGTACGCGCATATAGGTTTCCATCAAGCAGATAGATTTGTTCTCCGGGCAAGCCACAAACGCGTTTTACAAGTGGATCAGCCTTTAAGTCGCCGTTTTCATCGACGTTTAGATTCACCGTTGTAAAACTAAACATAAATACTAACTGCGATAAAAAACTCTGAAGTTCAGCTTTTCGTGAATTATCATAATGTGGGTTACGAAAGACAACAATATCGCCGCGTTTATAGTTACGCAGATCTGGTATACCTACATCAGATAAGGGAAAGACAGGACCAGAGGCTGTTTTGAACACAACAACTCTGTCGCCAACGAGAAATTCTGGGACCATGGATTCAGAGGGTATTTCGTAGAGTTGAAATACAAAGATATTTACCAATGTTACAATGAGGGCAGCTTGTACAAAGGCGTCTATCCAACTAATTGCTTCGCCTATTACAGAAATTTTCTTTTTACCCTTTTTATTGAGCTTTATTTCAGGCTCGGTAAAATCTGGATTATTGATATAAAAACGCTTTGGGTTGCTCAGATACATAAAAACATTTGAAAAAATAGTTACCGCTACCCATACAAGCACCGCAATAAGGTCAAGTGCATACGAAGTATCATTATTCCCTGCACGACGCAAAATAAAGGTTAATAAAAGCACGAAGGGAGTATACTCGTAAAGCTTTCTAATAACTGAGAGAGGAAGGCTTTTTCTTTGTGAAAACAAAACGAGCCCGAGATACGCAAGCAATAAAGAAAAAATAAGGCTTGGTAGAAAGGCAAGGGCAGAAATATCTGCATAAAACGAAAGATTCAGTAAGGTAAAACAAAATGACAAAGCTATAACAAGCACTTGCAATGGTAAAATATGTTTTTTCATACAACTAGTATAGATAGTTTATTGAAAATAATCTACAATTGAACAAAATAAAATTCATCTTTATTGTTTACACAGTTTCTGTGTATGTATCGGGGAAAAAGAGTATACAATTTTATGGAAATACATCGAAAACTATTACACACAGAAGAAACTTTAAGCCGTTTTGGCGATGACCTTGATTTATACAAGGAGCTACTCAGTGATTTTGATTACCTCAATGAGTTTTCAAAAAAACGCTTACAAGAATATCTCGCAAAAAAAAATTTTGCACAATTAAAACGAATAATACATAAACTCAAAGGTGTATCTGGAACCATTGGAGCGGAACGCTTATACGATAGCTTGCGAGATTTTGAAAAGCTGCTTCTTGCAGAAGATATAGAAAGGCTCGAAACAGAAATCATTCACCTCGACGACATATATACAAAAACTTGCGCTGAAATTATGCAATTTCTAAAAGAGTCTTAAAGTTTTTTTCAATCTGCCTTGCTAAAACTGCAATCGGTATATCGCGAAGACTTGCAAGTTTTTCATACACGCGTCGTATATCTTCTGGTCTTGTTTCTTTTTCACCCTTCAGCCTTTGATAAGGTGCATCCGTTTCTAAAAGAATACAATCTAAGCCCAATTTTGCAGCAGAAGAAAGCGCATTTTTATGGCCATTTAAAAGTGGTTTTCCAAAAGAAAAAAAAGCATGTACACCTTTTTTTAAAAGCGACTCGGCTTCTATAAAAGAACCTGGATAGGAATGAAAAATAACTGCAGGGATTTTTTTCAAATCCGAAACAGAATTAAATATTTTATGCATTGCTTTTCTCGTATGCACTAAAATAGGTTTTTTATACGATATTGCAAGATCTAAACAAACTTGCCAAACTGCATCTTGTTTTTTTTCACTTGCCTTATATTTTTCATTAAATAAATCAAAACCAATCTCCCCGATAATATCTGGTGGCTGAGGAGAACCTAAGAGATTTTCTAGAAAAGGAAGCAGTTTTTCATCGGGATTTTGTGGATGAAGTCCAAAACTTGTAAAAATATGATTTGGATGTTTTTTTTGCAATGCAGCATTTTTTTCCCATTCCCCTACACTATGACTCGCAGAGCAAAAAAGATTTTCACTCATGTCGGGAAGTACAGACAACTGTGCTAGGTGAATATGTGCATCGCAATATCTCATAGAGAAAGTATAAAACAAAAAAGGCAAAAAGTCTAAGTATATTCTATAAGAATCCGATACTAAAAATACATGGCTAGTAAAATATTTTACGTTTTATAGTCCTTTGGGAAAAGAAAAAAAAATTAAAGCTAGCTACAAGACTATTTGATGGGAGGTTCAGTATGGAAACCTATGTATTAAAAGGACATGGTAATTCACAAGATTGTATTAGAATTATGGAAGAAATTAATGAAGGCTATATCGTTAAAATAATTCGAGATCGAGATGGTTTTGAAGATATAAGTACTGATTTTCTTTCAAGAGATTTATTTGAAAGTTGTTTGCGAACAGGCTATCTTACAAAATCAA
>Ga0116159_1003591_pt1 | contig 13704 bp, 10 predicted proteins | sample AD_JPNAS1_MetaG_FD_89878 | JGI IMG/M metagenome (GOLD analysis project Ga0116159, IMG submission 89878) | Active sludge microbial communities of municipal wastewater-treating anaerobic digesters from Japan - AD_JPNAS1_MetaG | ecosystem: Engineered > Bioreactor > Anaerobic > Digestate | place...
CGCACGGTGTAGTCCTGGTACGCGGGCAAAGCCACCGCAGCCAGAATACCGATGATCGCCACAACGATCATCAATTCGATCAGGGTGAAACCCTTTTGCATAGAACGCTTCATTTAAAACTCCTTGGTTAAGAAAAAGAAAATCTGGAACCTATTAATCAGCAGATTCCATGCCAACCGGATTGAGCCACTTATTGGTCTCTTCTCAGGTATTTAGTGTCCAAAAGTGCCTCTAAAACAGCCAAAACGTGTCACATACCGGAGGCAAGTGACATTTTTGTCAGTAGTGTGTCACTTAATGCAAACCGACCGAACCATCTTCAGATCCGTCAGGCCCATCATGATCTTTTCCATGCCATCCATCTTCAGGGTGCGCATGCCACCCTCGACCGCTGCGGCAAAAATCTCGGCCACCCGGGCCCGCTCCTGGATCAGCTTTTTGATGTCGTCATCGGCAATCAGCAACTCGTGCAAACCTATACGGCCCTTGTAGCCGGTCTTGTTGCACTTGTCGCAGCCGACATGGCGGTAGAACTTGAGTTGCCCGTCCTGCCCATAAGTCTTTTGCCAGCTTTCCACCAGTTTCTTGCTCTCGCCGGCGTAATCGGCCTTCCAGGCGGCGGAGTGGCGTAGTTCTTCGGAGTATTCCGCGGTAAACAGACGGAACTCTTCCGCATCTGGCACATACGCCTCTTTGCAGTCGCACAGCTTCTTGGCCAGGCGCTGGGCCAGAATGCCCAGCAGCGCATCGGCAAAGTTGAATGGGTCCATACCCATGTCCAGCAGGCGGGTTATCGACTCGGGAGCGGAATTGGTGTGCAGCGTGGAGAACACCAAGTGACCGGTGAGCGACGCCTCCACGCCCATAGATACGGTTTCCTTGTCGCGCGACTCCCCCACCATGATGATGTCCGGGTCCGCACGCAGGAAGGCGCGCATCACCAGCGCGAAGTCAATGCCGGCCTTCTTGTTGATTTGCACCTGCCGCAAACCCTTTTGGGTAATTTCCACCGGATCTTCGGCTGTCCAGATTTTGGTGTCCGGCGTGTTCAGGTGCTTGAGAATGGAATGCAGCGTCGTGGTTTTACCTGAGCCGGTAGGACCACAGACGTAAAAAAGACCATACGGCTTTTCAATCGTGCTGACCACCCGCTCCTTGTTGTGCGGGGTCAGGCCCAATTTATCCAGGGGTATAGGCTCGCCAGCGGCGAGGATACGCATCACCACGTCTTCCACACCGCCGGCCGACGGAATGGTTGCCACGCGCAATTCAATATCCAGCGGACCATATTTTTTGAACTTGATCTTGCCGTCCTGCGGCTTGCGGCGCTCCGAGATATCCAGATCGCACATGATTTTCAAACGCGTCACCATCGCCTGGCGGAAGTGCGCTGGCACTTCCACGTAGGGCTGCAGTGTGCCATCGATGCGAAAACGGATGCCTGTCTTGAACTTCCCAGGCATGGGCTCGATGTGGATATCAGACACCTTCTGGTGGTACGCATCAATGATGACTTTATTGACAAACTTGACCAGCTCATTGTCGGCAGCTGCAGACTCCAGGGAGTCGTCGTTCATGCCGTCGTCAATGGGCGCGCCGTCCATGCCGGCCAGAAGCTCGTCAATGCTTGTGCCATCTGCCGCAGCTCCAAACAGCTGGGCCATAGTCTCTTCAAACTCTGCGTGGGTGGTCACCCGGTATGAGAATTTGGTAATACGGGGATAGACCTGCGGGACGACCCGGGAACCACGCACGGCCTCCGGATCGGTGCACATGATCACCAGCCCTTCGGGCGACTCTTCCAGAGGGATCCACCCCTGTTCCACCACGAATTCCCGCTTGAGGGCACCCTGCAGCATTTCAGACCGTATGCGCCCGGGATTGAACGGCTCGTAAGGTACGCTGAAGAACTTTGACAGGGCCGGACCGATTTGCGACGGTTTGAGTTTGAAGGTCGCCATGAGCAAATGCTCCACCGGCTTACCCTGGTTGCGGGCGTCCTGCACGCACTGGTTCAACTCCGCCTCGGTCAACAAACCATCCACCACCAGACCATCGTATTTGGTCGCCCGCTTGCGGGGCGCATCGTCGGACCGCTCCACACGCTGGCGTATGGCGGTGGCAAGCGTCTTGCACAGCTCGGCCACCCCATCGATTTCCAGCTCACCGAAGGGTTCATCGCTCTTGCTATTGATCACCTGCAGTACGCCGTGCAGTGTCTTGCCTTCGAGTATCGGGGCCACGAGCATCTGGCGGGTACGGTATCCCGACCGCTTGTCCACCTCTTTCAGAAAAGTCAGGGCAGGATGAATTTGCTTGAGTGCCTCGTCATCGTAGACATCTGGCAAATTCAACGGCTTCTTGCTATAGGCCACATAGCCCGCAATGCTTTGTGGAGAGATGGGTAGCTTGAGATCGCGGCTACTGGTCAGACCCGTCTTGATCTTGGACACGATGGCCGTGCCATCTTCATTCACCGCATACAGCGTCAATCGGTCTGCATTGAGCAACTTGCAAATATCCTGGCTGGCCTCGAGCATGATCTGCTCCAGGTTTTCAGTCTCATGGATTCGCGCCGTAACATGGTGCAACTGGCGATAGAAAAGCGCCTCAAACGTCATCCCCCGTTTTTGGGATGGAAGTTTTTGCGACTCAAAAAATGCCTGCTCGGAACTGCGCTCGCCAGCCGACTGTGGCATCACTGAACTCATATTTCAAACTCCTGCCACAGCTGGCTGTGGGTGATTTGGAAAAGATAGCGCACGCTTAGAGGCTACACGGTCTGCAAACATCTGGCAAAGGCATTTTTATGGTGGCACTATCTTCGATTGCCCAAAAACCGCCAGAAAAAGTACCGCACCTAGTGCAAAAAGCATTGGCCCCGCTACGAGACCAATGCTTTACGATAAGTGTCAGGCCACGAACGAGCCGCGACGTGAATTGAGCGCCTGAGGCAGGCGTCAAATCAGCTTTGAACGAACTGCATCTGGGTGCCTGCCAGTTCAATGACATCCCCATTTTTGAGCGCAATCGGATCGGCACTGATCGTGGCGCCGTTGACTGTGGGGTTGCCGCCACCTTCAACGTGATGCACAACAAACCCCTGATGCCGCTTGGTGATGGCTGCCACGGCAATTCCGGGTTTGCCAATGGTCGTTACGACTTTGGTAAGAGGTACTTCTCGCCCTGCAGCCGCGCCCGACAATACTTTGATGGACGCATGGAAAGCACCCAACCCCATCGAGTCGCCGCCACCAGAGGGCCCAAATGAAGAGGCAATGCTGGCGCTGGCCTGGGTGGCGCGCGGCTGGGCCACCATGGTCTTGTCAAAATTGTCGGCAGCGTTATCGCCAACGAACTTGATTTTGTACTTACCGATCTCAATGTCGTCGTCGCTCTGGAGCTGCTGACGTTTGATGGCCTTGCCATTGACATAGGTTCCGTTGGTACTGTTGAGATCTTCCAGGAAGACCTGCTCACCAGCCATCTGAATCACAGCGTGCTCACCGCTCACCGCGAGGTTGTCAATGACAATATCGTTATAGGGCCTGCGCCCCAAGGTGGTTCTGTCCTTGGTGAGCTGGACTTCCTTGATCACGACCTCATCGATCGATACGATCATTTTCGGCATGATCGGCTCCTTTTCCTGTTATGTGTTTTTGGAAAAACCATTGCACTCTACTTCCCTAGCAACCGGGCAAAAAGACCCTTTTTCTCAGCTGCGTCGGTCACTTCGACCAAGATGACCGAGATATTATCCCGCCCACCCCGCTCATTGGCCGCCTCAATCAGCAAACCTGCCTTATCGCCCAAATCCACCGGTTCAAGGGCAATTCTAGCGATGGAAGCATCATCCACCATATCGGACAGTCCATCTGAACACATCAGGTAGATATCTCCCAGCTCCACCGTATATTCATTCACCTCCAGCAAGGTGATCTCCTCCACCCCCAGTGCCCGGGTTACCAGATTCCTGATGGATGAATTGGCAGCCTGCTCCGGCGTGACGAGACCCGCATCGATCTGTTCCTGTAGCAGGGAGTGGTCTTTGGTAATCTGCTCAAACGTCCCACCCCGCAGGCGATAGCAGCGCGAGTCCCCAATGTGGCCTACCAGCAACTTGTCATCCCTGAACACGCCCACCACCAGGGTCGTTCCCATCCCCGAGTAGTGGGAGTTGGAGTTCGCCGCGTTGTAGATGGACAGATTGGCGTTATCGACGCATATCTCCAGCGCACGGCGAACCTCGCGAACTTTGGCGCTCTCACCGGCCTCACTTAGCCAGCGACTCAATTCTGACTTGATGAAAGCGGTAGCCATCCCACTGGCAACCTCGCCCGCGTTGTAGCCACCCATGCCATCTGCAAGCACGGCCAGCCGGGTCGATTCATCGTATGCCACGGAGTCTTCGTTATTGTCCCGCGTGCGCCCGGTATCGGTTTTTGCACAAAATTTGTAATTCATGTTGTTCTTAGATTTCGATGCCTGTGCCGCCTTGCCTGCTCGCATCCTCAGCCTTTACCCCCGGCCACCGTCGCAGCAAAGGCCACCGTCTTTTCATTCGAAGAAACCAAACTACCCGCAGTATAGGCATGGTCTGGAAGGGGCTGCCTGGAAAGATCGGCCATAACCAGTCGCAAATCGGCAGCAAATTCGTTGCCGCTCTGGTAGCGTGTTTCGGGTCGCTTGTCGAGCGCCAGCGCAACCATATGGGCTAACTTTTCTGGCAATTCCGGCCGAACAACCCGAATGTCAGGCGCCTTTTCATTGGCTATCTTGTACATCAACTCAGCCATGGATTCCCCCCGAAACGGCAAGACACCGGTCAACATCTGGTACAGCATGACACCCAGAGAATACAGGTCCGAACGTCCGTCCACTTTTTTCCCAGCCAGTTGCTCCGGTGACATATAGCTCGGCGTACCAAGCACCATGCCCGTCCTGGTCCTGCTGGAATCTGTAATGCGTGCGATACCGAAGTCCGTCACCTTGACGGTATCGGTCTCGACAGCGTACATGATATTGGCGGGCTTGATGTCCCTGTGAACCACGTTCTGGCCGTGTGCGTAGGCCAGCGCATCGGCTATGCGCGCAACAATACCCAACACCACTGGAACGGGCAACAAGTTGCCACCCTTGCAGTAGTCCACCAAATCCCGTCCTTTGAGAAACTCCATGGCGATGTAGGCCAGATCGTGCTCTTCGCCAGCATCAAAAATGGTGACGATGCCCTGGTGCTGCAGCCGACCAGCCGACTCGGCCTCACGAAAAAAGCGTTCGCGTGCATCCGTCAACCCGTCGCCAGAGAACTCTTCGGTCAGTGCCAGGGTCTTGATAGCCACAACGCGTCCGATCTTGGGGTCCTTCCCAAGGTACACCACACCCATCGCCCCCTTGCCCAATTCCTTCTCAATCTGGTAGCGACCCAGCATGAATTTTTCCATGCCGCCGCCATCGCGCGCCATGGCACCGCCCGGATGGCTGACGGTCCCATCGGGCATGACTGTCTCGGACAGGTTTTCCACGCGATGGAGCCTGGTTTCAATGTCCTTGTAATCCGGATCCAGGGTGCCCATGTGTTCGTACACCGCCTTCGCCTTGCTGAGCTGGTGCTTGCGCTCGAAATCCTGCGCCAGACTGTAGAGGTTACCCATCACGGCGTCATTCAGCGGGACGCGACGCAAGCGGTCGAATGCCATATCCAGCTGCCCCTGTCCCTGCAGCGCCAAAGCCATCATGCGGCTGGTTTCCGCGGACTCTTCACCCACGCTGACCTTGCCAGTCTCCACCATCAGGAAACGTTTGATCGTCAACACCACATGTCCCAGTAGCAACACGGTCGCCGGAAACACGAAGTTCAGCCAGAGCCCCGCACCCCAAAGTAGACCGAACTGTGCCGCCAGCAAGGCAACCAGCAATACGATGGTGACGCTAACTGCCACGCCGCCAGACAGCCGCGGCAAGGCCAGCACAACATACGCAGCGACCAGAAGGAATACAGCCAGACTAGCCCAGCCCCCCCAGCGTGGCTGGACGACGAAGTGCTCGCTGAGAATGCTCGATGTCACATGCGCAAGGATTTCTGCCTGCGATAGAGCCTGATTGCCTGGCACTGGAGACAGCATTCCCACGCCAGCAGCCATCACCCCAATAATGACAATCTTGTCCGCGTATTTGCCTGCGGCAATTTTTCCACTGAGCACATCATGGAGAGAATCGACCGCGAATGCCGGACGTCCATCTCGGCCCTTGTAAAACTGCGGCAACATCCTTGCAGATGCGTCGGTGCGGATGCGCAGCTTGCCCAGTTGCACCGACTCGCCCGTCTGGGGACGAATGTCCGCCGGTTGCAAACCCAGACCCTTCATCGCAGCCAGCAAGGCCATGGACGGCACCGCCTTGCCATGGTAATTGACCAGCAAGGGCACCCGCCGCACCACACCATCCACATCCGGAGACTGGTTCAGATGCCCGATGCCTGCCGCCGCTTCACCGATGGAGGCGATGGGTTGCTGCAGACGCGTAGCCAAAATGGAAAACCCGGCGTTGTCATCCACCGCACTTTTGAGTGCATACGCCGGCAAGGCGACATCCGGCTTGCCTTGCGGACTGCCAAGCACGAACTCCGAAGGAATAAGCACATTGCTCGCCGCTTGCAGACTGGCAGCCAGCGCGGCATCGGTGTCCAGTACCAGTTCAGCCTGTGCAATCAACTTGCCCAGATCGTCAGCAACCGGCGTGGCGTCACCCGCGGTTGCAAGCACGTCTTTCATCTTGCGGATGTACACCAGTCCCGAATCAAGCTGCGGCTCATGGAACAGCGTGGTATGCACCACCGTCTTGGCCTTTGCCGCGGCAAGCTGGTCAATCAGCCGCGCATGCACGTCGCGCGGCCATGGCCAGGGGCCAATATCGGCAATGCTTGGGGCGTCAATCGCAATGATGGCAATGCGATCAGACGGTTGCCGCGACGTGCTGGTAGTGGAAAAGTCGTAAAACCGGCGCTCAAGCATACCGGTCAAGTCCGTCACAAGATGCAACCCTAGCGCAGCCAGAACGACGGCAACACCGGCAAACCAGTCTGCCCGCCAGAACGGGGTCTGCAATGTGGATGAAGGTTTAGCCAATTCCCGCCCTTGGGCCCAAAACGTGAGCTTTTGACCGCTCAACCTGGTTGAAACTTTGGCCTGGGGCCAGACCGAGTCCGAACGTTATCAGACGCGGACATAGCAGACAAGGCACTAATTCACGGGGAGTCGCCCTTTCCCGACAATTGGCGGGTTTGTTCGATGAACGGCTATTCAGCGTTTGTGCGACGACCCAAGGCAGTGCCCACCAGCAGGACGGTCAAGGCTCCGGCTACACCCAAACCATATCCCCACCACGCCGACTGCGGCATCCACTGACTCAAACCCGGATCGGTATGGGCCATCGTACCGGCAATCCAGCCCAGCAACATGCCGCCTACCGTGATGATGATGGGAAACCGGTCCATTAGCTTCAGAACCAACTGGCTGCCCCAGATGATGATGGGAATGCTCACCAGCAAACCGAATATCACCAAAGGCAACTGGTGCTGACTTCCGGCACCCGTCGCAGCACCGGCAATGGCAATCACGTTGTCAATGCTCATGACGAGATCGGCCACGATCACCGTTTTGACAGCCGCCCAGAGCTTGTCACTGCCCTGGATGTTTTCATGTCCACCGTCATCTTCCGGCACCAGCAGCTTGATGCCAATCCACAGCAAGAGCGCAGCGCCCACGAGCTTCAGGAAGGGCACCTGGAGCAGGGTCAGCGCAAATGCAATCAGGATCACCCGCAAAACAATGGCGCCTGCCGTCCCCCACAAAATGCCCTTGGTTCGCAAATTGGGAGGCAATTGCCTGCAAGCCAGGGCAATCACCACGGCGTTATCCCCTCCCAGCAGGATGTCAATCATGATGATTTGACCTACTGCGAGCCAAAAATGGGCTGTTAGAAACTCTTCCACAGAAATCCTTCGTAGCGGAGGGGCGACGCAGCCCCATCAAATGACAAAGCCGGATTGTCTCTCAAGACAACCGGCTTTTGTTTTGGGGCGTCACGCCAGCAGGCGTGAGCACAGATTAGCGCAACTGCGCCTTGAGCAATTTTCCGAGCTCAGACGGGTTGCGTGTGACGATGAAGCCCGACTCTTCCATGATGGCGAGCTTGGCATCTGCAGTGTCTGCGCCGCCAGAAATCAAGGCGCCTGCATGGCCCATGCGCTTGCCGGGAGGGGCAGTCACGCCAGCGATAAAGCCGACGATCGGCTTCTTCATGTTGGCCTTGCACCAGCGTGCAGCATCGGCCTCATCCGGGCCACCGATTTCACCGATCATGATCACAGCATCGGTGTCGGGGTCGTCATTGAAGGCCTTCATCACGTCGATATGCTTGAGGCCATTGATGGGGTCGCCACCAATACCGACCGCAGTGGACTGACCCAGACCGACTTCCGTCAGCATGGCAACCGCTTCATACGTCAGGGTGCCGGAACGGCTGACCACGCCAATGCGGCCCTTGCGGTGGATGTGACCGGGCATGATGCCAATCTTGATTTCGTCGGGAGTGATCAGACCAGGGCAGTTCGGGCCCAGCAGCAAGGTCTTCTTGCCGCCGGCGGCTTCCTTGGCTTTCATGCGGTTGCGTACTTCGAGCATGTCGCGCACTGGAATGCCTTCGGTGATACAGATCGCCAGATCCAGATCCGCCTCAACGGCTTCCCAGATCGCGGCAGCAGCACCAGCTGGCGGCACATAGATGACGGACACGGTGGCGCCGGTCTGGTGCGCAGCTTCCTTGACGGATGCGTAGATTGGGATGTTGAAGATGGACTCGCCAGCCTTCTTGGGGTTCACACCCGCGACAAAGGCGTTCTTGCCGTTGGCGTATTCCTGGCACTTTTCAGTATGGAACTGACCGGTCTTGCCGGTAATGCCCTGAGTAATAACTTTGGTGTCTTTGTTGATATAGATCGACATGGTGTTCTCCGGGCTTACTTAACGGCGGCCACAATTTGGGTTGCTGCTTCGGCCATGGTGTCGGCGCTAATGATGGGCAGACCGCTCTCAGCCAACAGTTTCTTGCCAAGCTCGTCGTTGGTGCCCTTCATGCGCACAACCAGTGGCACAGACAGATTCACAGCCTTGCAGGCGGTGATCACGCCAGTGGCGATGGTGTCGCACTTCATGATGCCGCCGAAGATGTTGACCAGAATGCCTTTGACGTTCTTGTTCTTCAACATGATCTTGAAGGCTTCCGTGACCTTCTCGGCGGTTGCGCCACCGCCCACGTCCAGGAAGTTGGCAGGCTCACCGCCAAACAACTTGATGGTGTCCATGGTCGCCATGGCCAAGCCGGCACCGTTGACCAGGCAGCCGATGTTGCCGTCCAGGCTGATGTAAGCCAGGTCAAACTTGGAAGCTTCCACTTCGGCCGGATCTTCTTCGTCCAGATCGCGGTAGGCCACGATTTCGGGATGGCGGAACAGGGCGTTGGCGTCAAAGTTGAACTTGGCGTCCAAAGCGATCAGGTTGTTCTTGCTGTCGCGGTTCAGGGGGTTGATTTCCACCAGCGAAGCATCGGTGTCCATGTAGCACTTGTACAGCTTCTGGAAGATATCCACGGCCTGTGCGGTGGACTCGGCGGGCAGGCCGATGCCATTGGCGATCTTCGTGCCCTGTGCTTCGGACAGGCCGGTCAGCGGGTCGATGAACTCGGTGATGATCTTCTCAGGAGTGGAATGGGCCACTTCCTCGATGTCCATGCCGCCTTCGCTGGAGGCGATGAACGCCAGCTTCTGGGTAGCACGGTCGGTCACGATGGACACGTAATATTCTTTCTGGATGTCAGCGCCGTCTTCGATGTAGAGGCGGCGGACCTTCTGGCCTTCGGGGCCGGTCTGATGCGTCTTGAGTTGCATGCCCAGAATTTCACCGGCGAGGCGCTTGACATCGTCAATGCTCTTGGCCACTTTCACGCCGCCGCCCTTGCCGCGACCACCTGCGTGGATTTGCGCCTTCACCACCCAGACTGGGCCGCCCAGTTTCTGCGCAGCTTCAACCGCTTCCTGGACTGTAAAGGCGGGGATGCCGCGGGGCACCGGTACGCCGAATTGACGCAAGATTTCCTTGCCTTGGTACTCGTGAATCTTCATGACGTCTCTCTCTGGACAGGACAATGTTCACCATTCCGCCGCCTGCAGGAGCCCGGCGGATGGCACTGGACACATCAGCGCCGCACTGTATCATGGTGCGATGCACAAAACTTGTGCAAGACTTACAGCCAGCGCGAAGCCGATACCCCCCAGGGGATTGAGGTATTTGCGGCAGGCGCAAATTTCCCTCTGAACAGTGGGGCCAAGCCCCTCCAGAACCCATGAAAAAAATTTTTATTGACGGCGAAGCAGGCACCACCGGACTCCAGATCCGCGAACGCCTGCAGGCCATGCCGCAGATCGAACTCATCAGCATCGACCCCGCCTTGCGCAAAGACCCGAATGCCAAACGCGCCCTGATGGCCAAAGCGGATCTGGTCGTACTGTGCCTGCACGATGATGCCGCTATTGAATCCGTAGCGATGATTGACGATTTGACGAGGGCTAACGGCGGAATTGGACCCAAAATCATTGATGCATCGACTGCGCACCGCACCGCACCGGGCTGGGTCTACGGCTTCCCCGAATTGGCCCCCGGTCAACGCGAAGCGGTGGTGAAAGCGCAGCGCGTGGGCAATCCCGGCTGCTATGCCACGGGCGCCATTGCGCTGATTCGCCCACTGGTAGATGCGGGATTGCTGCCCGCCGATTTCCCGGTGTGCCTGCCGTCCATCAGTGGCTACTCCGGTGGGGGCCGCACCATGATCGAAGCCTACGAAGCTGGCAATGCGCCGGCCATGGAGCTCTATGCACTCGGCCTGAAGCACAAGCACATTCCCGAAATCATGTGCTACACCGGCCTGACCCGTCGCCCGCTGTTTGTGCCATCCGTAGGCAACTTCGCACAGGGGATGCTGGTGCAGTTGCCGCTGCATCTGGACACGCTGCCGGCCAAACCCTCGGCACAGGACCTGCACAACGCGCTGGCCCAACACTACGCCGGTAGCACCTGGGTCACCGTCGAGCCCGCAACGCCCGATCTGAAACTGGACGCCGTCGCACTGGCCAACACCAACAAGATGGAACTGCGCGTGTTTGGCAATGACGATGCCCACCATGCCGTGCTCGTCGCCCGCCTGGATAACCTGGGCAAGGGTGCCAGTGGCGCGGCCGTGCAGAACCTGCAGTTGATGCTGGGTATTTAAGCCTGCGGGGGCGATGGTCGGGTATTCGCTCCGGCCCGGCAGGGCGGCACGTTTTGCTCCGTGTCCTCCGCCCGCTTTGCGGGCTCCCCCTTTACCTACGCAAAACGCACCACCCTGTCAGGCCTCCGGGCATGGACTTGCCCCGAATGAATTGCCTCACTGACCCAATCGACTCCAGCCAAGGGCGCGGGGTCTGGGTTTTGCGCAGGTAAAGGAGGAGGGCGGAGCCCGGGGGACACGGAGCAAAATCCAGACCCCACGCCCTCAGCGGGCGACTGAAATCACCTATTCCTCGTCACTGCCCGACACCACCTTGTGGATGGTGTCACCGCCAAAACCGCGGCTGACCAGAAAACGCATTTGCTTTGCACGTTCGGCCGCATCAGCTGGTGGCGCACCGAATTTCTTGCGCCAGACTTCACGCGCCCGCTCCACCTCACTGGCGCGCAAGGCCTGGACCGCCTCGGCAACCGCCTGTGGCTCCAGCCCCTTGGCCTGCAACTCCTGCTTGATGCGCGAAGCGCCCAGCTTGACCGCACGTCGGTGCACCACCGACTCCACCACCCGGCCTTCGTTGATGAAATCCTTGGCCTGCAGCGTGTCGAGCACCTTGGCCAGTTGCCCAGGTTCTTCTTCAAAGCCGGCCAGCTTGCGCTCCAGCTCCGCCCGGGAATGCTCCCGGGTGCTGAGCAGGCGCAAAGCGCGACCGGTCAGGGACAAGGTTTGGGTTGCCATCAGTCAGCGGCCCCCGGCGCACCAGCAGCTATAGTTTTGATAGCTGCTTGCGCTTTATATACGGGGGCTAGAGGCATATTTCGCTCTTAATCCGCTTTCTCGGCCTTGTCAGCCTTCTTGCCCTTGGCCTTGGCTTCGGGTTCCGCCACCGGTAGCAAAGGGATGCCCAGCGACTCGCGCACCCGGTTCTCGATCTCGACCGACAGGTCGGCGTTCTCGCGCAGGAACTCACGGGCGTTGTCGCGGCCCTGGCCGATCTTCTCGCCCTTGTAGGCGTACCAGGCACCCGACTTTTCGAGAATGCCGGCATTCACACCCATGTCGATGATCTCGCCTTCGCGGCTGATGCCTTCACCGAACAGGATGTCGAACTCCGCCGTCTTGAACGGGGGCGCCACCTTGTTCTTCACCACCTTGACCTTGGTCTCGTTCCCGATGGAGTCCTCACCCTTTTTGATGGTGCCGGTGCGGCGGATGTCCAGACGCACGGAGGCGTAAAACTTCAGCGCGTTACCGCCGGTGGTGGTTTCGGGCGAGCCGAACATCACACCGATCTTCATGCGGATCTGGTTGATGAAGATGACCATGCAGTTGGTCTTCTTGATGTGGGCGGTCAGCTTGCGGAGCGCCTGGCTCATCAAACGGGCTTGCAGGCCGGGCAAAGAATCACCCATTTCGCCTTCCAGTTCGGCCTTGGGCGTCAACGCGGCCACCGAGTCCACGATGATCAGGTCCACCGCGCCGGAGCGCACCAGGCTGTCCACAATTTCCAGGGCCTGCTCGCCGGTATCGGGCTGGCTGATCAGCAGGTCCTGCAGGTTCACGCCCAGCTTCTGGGCGTACTGGATGTCCAGCGCGTGCTCGGCATCCACAAAGGCGCATTGACCGCCCTGCTTTTGCATTTCAGCCACCACTTGCAGCGTCAGCGTGGTTTTACCGGACGACTCCGGACCGTAGATTTCCACCACCCGGCCGCGCGGCAGGCCGCCAACGCCCAGGGCGATGTCCAGCCCCAGCGAGCCGGTGGACACAACCTGGATGTCCTCAATCACTTCGCCTTCGCCCAGGCGCATGATCGTGCCCTTGCCAAACTGCTTCTCGATCTGGGCCAGTGCCACTTGCAGGGCTTTGGCTTTTTCGGCGTTGGCGCCATTCGTGTTGTTGGGGTTCTTGACTGGTGCGTCCATGGAAATCTCCTTCAAAATCAATCGGTTGGTGTTCTCTTTGCGTCTGGCTTGTGCACTGATGTTTGTCACAGGCTGGATGCTTGAACAGTAGTTTAACGCCGCCGGTTGAAATCCGTAAACACTTTATTTAGTCAGTTTGAATTACTATCTAAGACATGGATATTTCGCCCGCTCTTGCCAACGGCCCATGGCGCCAGAGCCACCCCGGTCACTGGCTGCGTCTGTCGCTGGAGCGGTTTGATACGCGGGTCATGGAACTCATGGCCCACCATCCCGGCGTGCCGCTGGGCCTGTCCAACCTGGCCGCCCGAGGGCAGGTGGGTGCCGCACACATCCACATCACCCGCCATCTGGCCACCGAGGGTTCCCGCCTGACCGAACTGGCCCAGCGCGCCGGCATGACCAAGCAGGCCATGGGCACGCTGGTGAACCAGTGCGAGGCCTGGGGCCTGGTCAC